>Ga0079224_100009340_pt1 | contig 13360 bp, 11 predicted proteins | sample Stecom2015_FD_80414 | JGI IMG/M metagenome (GOLD analysis project Ga0079224, IMG submission 80414) | Agricultural soil microbial communities from Utah to study Nitrogen management - Steer compost 2015 | ecosystem: Environmental > Terrestrial > Soil > Agricultural land | place: USA: Utah... | reverse complement strand
GTCGGCTCGTGCAGCCGCAGGATCGCGCGCCCGAGCGTCGTCTTGCCGCAGCCCGATTCGCCGACCAGCCCGAGCGTGCGTCCGCGCCCGACGGTGAAGCTGACGTCGTCGACCGCCTTCACGTGCGCGACGACCCGCCGCAGGACGCCGCCGCGGATCGGGAAGTGCTTCTTCAGGCCGCGCACGTCGAGCACGGGATCGGCGGGCTCGGCGCGGCGGGACGGGGCTTCCGCGTGCGACATCGAATGCTCCGTCACACCGCCGCCGGGTTGTAGCAGGCCACGCGCGTCCGACCGAGAACGTGCAGCTTCGGCGGCGCCGTCCGGCACGCGGCGACGGCGTTCGCGCAGCGGTCGTGGAAGCTGCAGCCCGGGGGCAGGCGGGCGAGATCCGGAACCATGCCCGGGATCGCCGGCAGCCGCTCGAGCCGGTCCGGCCGCACGCGCGGCACCGACGCGAGCAGGCCTGCGGTATACGGGTGCCGGGGCGCCGCGAACAGCACGTCGACCGGCGCATCCTCGACGAGCTTGCCCGTGTACATCACGCACGCGCGCTGGCACGTCTCCGCGACGACGCCGAGGTCGTGCGTGATCAGGATCATCGCCGCGCCCGTCTCCTCGGTCAGCGACCGCATCAGCTCGAGCACCTGCGCCTGGATCGTCACGTCGAGGGCCGTCGTCGGCTCGTCGGCGATCAGGAGCTTCGGCCGGCACGACAGCGCCATCGCGATCATGACGCGCTGGCGCATGCCGCCGGAAAGCTCGTGCGGGTAGCTGCCGAGACGCTTCGCGGGCTCCGGTATCCCGACCCGGTCGAGCCACTCAATCGCCTCGGCGCGCGCGCCCTTCGCCGAAAGCCCGCGCTGCCGGCGCAGGACCTCCACCATCTGGCTGCCGATCGTGAAGACGGGGTTCAGCGCGGTCATCGGCTCCTGGAAGATCATCGCGATGCCGGCGCCGCGCACGCGCCGCATCTCGGCTTCCGGCAGCGCGGTCAGATCGCGGCCGTCGAACAGCACGCGGCCGCCGGCAATGCGGCCCGGCGGCGACGGCACGAGCCCGAGCAGGGCGAGCGCCGTCACGCTCTTGCCGCAGCCCGACTCGCCGACGAGCCCGACGCGCTCGCCGGGCGACACGGCCAGCGTGAGGCCGTCGACGGCGCGGATCGCTCCGCCGTCGGCGCGGAACTCGACGACGAGATCCTCGATCGACAGGAGCGGCTGCGCGCTCATCCGCTCACCTTCTTCGGATCGAGCGCGTCCTGCAGCGCGTCGGAGAACAGGTTGAACGCCATCACGAGCACGAACAGGAAGGCCGAAGCCGCGACGAAGTTGTTGAAGAAGCCGATCGTGACCTCGCTCGTGGATTGCGACAGCATCAGGCCCCAGCTGACGCCGTCCTGGGTGCCGATGCCGAGGAACGACAGGATCACCTCGGCCTTGATCGCGGTGACGAAGACGATCGTCGCCTGCACGAGCAGGATGTGCGACGTGTTCGGCAGGATGTGCCGGAAGATGATCAGCGGATCCGGTGCTCCGATCGTGCGTGCGGCCTCGACGAACTCGAGAGACTTGAGCTTGATCACCTCGCCGCGCACGACGCGGCCGGTCGTCGTCCATAACGTCGCGATCAGCGCGACGTGCATGCCGAACGGGTGGCCCTGCATCGCGAACGCGACCGCGGCGACGAAAAGATAGAACGGCAGCGCGTCCAGCACGCCCATGAGCCACAGCACGATCTCGTCGATCCACGTGCCGGCGAAATAGCCCGCGGTCGCGCCGAGCACGCCGCCGATCGCGGTCGTCACCAGCGCGACGAGAAGCCCGATCTCGAACGCGACCTTCGTGGAGTAGATCGCACGATCGAAGATGTCCTGGCCGTTGCGCGTGGTGCCGAACCAGTGCTCGGCCGACATCGGCCCGAAGCTCGACCCGCTCGTCACGTACCAGTCCTGGCCGATCAGCCCGAGCCAGACGCCGCACGCGATCAGGAAGTAGGCGAGCACGACGGCGAGCGACGCCATGCCGACGCGATCGCGGCGCAGCTTCGCGAGCCCCTTGCCCCACAGCGACGCGCTGACGACGGCGCGAGGGGGCTCCTTCGAATCCTCCGTGAAGAAGGTGTCGGACACGCTCCCCGAAGCCTCCTTCGCCGTCCCGCTCATTTCAGCGATACCCGCGGGTCGACGACGCGGTACAGGATGTCGTTCACGATCAGCACGAGGACGAAGAGCACGGCGGTGAGGCCGACGACGGCTTTGAGCACAGGCTGATCGCCCGTCGTGATCGCGTCGTAGGTCGCCTTGCCGATGCCCGGGATGCCGAAGTAGGCCTCGAGCAGGAGGCTGCCGGCGATGACGATCGACGGGATCGAGAACATCAGACGCGTGATGATCGGGATCATGCAGTTCTTCAGCACATGCTTGAAGAGGATCTGCCCGGGCGATGCGCCGTACGCTCGCGCGGTGCGCACGTGGTCGCGGCTCAACTCCTCGACGACGACGGCGCGGTAGAAGCGCGTGTTGTAGCCGAGAGAGATGAAGACGAGCGCGAGGGTCGGCACGGTCACGTAGTAGACGTAGTCCGCGAAGCCGTGCACCTCCCAGCCGCGAACCGGAAAGTAGTTGATGCCGTACTGCGACGAGAAGAACAGCTGGAACGCGATGATGACGATCAGGAAGCTGATGCTCATGCCGACGACCGAGCCCGCCATGATCGCCTTGTCCACGATGCCGCCGCGGAACCAGCCGGCGAGGAGCGCGAGGCCGATGCCGAGCGCGTTGCCGATCACGAAGCCCGGCAGGGTCAGCAGAAGCGAGACCGGCACCGTGCGGGCGAGCAGCTCCGATACGCGCTCGCCGGTCGAGAACGAGCGTCCGAAGTCGAACGTGACGAGCTCGCGCAGGTAGTCGACGTAGCGGACCAGGAACGGCTGGTCGTAGCCGAGAATCTCGCGCGCCCGCTCGATCTGCTCCGGAGACGGATTGCGCCCGACGAGCTGATACGTGAGGTCGGGGCCGAAGTGCACCATCAGCACGAAGCTGATGAAGCTGACGCCGAAGATCAGCGGCAGACCGTAGATCAGCTTGCGCAGCGTGTAGGCTAGGAAGTCCATTTGCAGCCCGATCGGCGGGGCGTCGCTCCCGGCGACGTCCGGCGGTTCAGGAAATGTCGTCGGAGTCCGTCGCGACGTCCACGAAGCGCAGCCAGAATCCGCCGAGCACCTCCCGGTCCGGCAGCCCGATCACGTTCTTGTGGTACAGGTAGACCGTCTGCCGGGTCAGCGACAACAGCCCGACGCAGTCGTCGATCAGCATCTGATTCATGCGCTGGAACAGCGCCGTCCGCTCGGGCCCCGGCTGCATCACGGCGCTCCGCTCGTACAGCGCGTCGTATTCGGGGTTCTTGTAGTTCGAGACGTTGGAGCCGGGCGACTCGTTGGGCCCGTAGAACAGCTGAAGCGCGTTCTCGGCGTCGGGGTAGTCGAGGCCCCACGCGTAGTTCGCCATCATCAGCTGCTTCGTGCGCATCGCACGGTTGTAATCGCCGAAGTTCGCGTAGGTGCGATGCTGAATCTTCTCCGGCGGATAGCCGATCTCGGTCAGGTTGCCGCGAAACTGCTCGAACATTTCCCGGTAGATGGTGCCGGACGTCGTCGAGTACTCGAGCACGGGGAGAGAATCGGCGGTCCAGCCGGCCTCCGCGAGGCGCCTTCGGGCACGCTCGACGTTTCGGGTCACCGAGTCCCGGTCCGCGTCCGGATCAAACTCCGGCACGGCCGGCGGGATCGCGCCCGGAAACACGATGCCGATGCCGCCGTAGAAGCGGTCGTTGAGCTCGTCCCAGCTGAACGCATCGCGGATCGCGCAGCGCAGCGCGTGGTTCATCCTGTCGCGCTCCGGGTCCTCGTTGAAGCCGATCGTCGGGTCGTCCATGTTGAAGACGAACAGGACGAAGCCGGCCTCGGGACCGGACTGCATGTGGTAACGCTCGGCGTGCTCGGGCCGCAACGTGACCGGGTCCTTCGATGCGAGCACGGAGGGCAGCTGTTCGGACGGGACGGCCGTGTACTGGATCTCCCGGCCGGACGTGAACGAGGCCCAGCGCGCGGGCTGCTCCTCGATCCAGTCGATCTCGAGCCGGTCGACGTAGGGCGGGGCGATAGCGGAGAGCCGCTCGATGCCGAGGTGGCCGTGCAGCGCGGGATCGTAGCCCTCGTAGTCGAGGTCGAGCGGCTCCCGACGGAACTTCGGGTTTCTCTCGAACACGACGCGGGTCGTGTCGAAGCTGATCAGCCTGAACGGGCCGGAACCGACGGGGCGCCGGGCCAGCTCGGGCCCGTAGTGCTCGACGGCCTCGCGCGGGACCACGGCCGAGAAGCCTTGCGCGAGCGTGAACGGAAACTGGGGATAAGGCCTGGTCAGGCGAAACTGGAGCGTGTGCGAGTCGAGCGCCGTGATGCCGGCGACCGGCGCATCGTAGTCGGCGCCGTTCGCTGCCCAGTCCTCGAGGCCCTCGATCCTGCCCTCCCACAGCCATCGGCCCTGCGAGATGTTGCTCGGGTCGAAGTGGCGCTTGATCGAATAGATGACGTCCTCGGCGACGACCTCGCGGCCGATGCCGTCCGCAAAGGCGGGGTCGTCGATGAACTGAACGCCTCGTTTCAGGCGGATCGTATACGTGAGGCCGTCGTCGGAGACTTCCGGCAGCGCGGCGGCCAGGTTTGGGGCCAGCTCGTACGGGCGGGCCAGGTACTTGTAGCGGTACAGGGTGTCATAGGAGTTGACGACGACGATGTTGCTGTAGCCGGTCGCCGCCTGGAGCGGGTCGAGATTCGTCGGCGAGCCGTTCTCCGAATGCCGGTACACCTTGACGTCGGACGCCGGCCCGCCTCCGCCGCAGCCGGCGAGCACGCTGCACACCGCTGCCGTTGCGACGAGTGCCCATACCTTACGTTTCGTCATCGGTATCTCTCCCCGGAGCTCAGGCGCTAAGGTATGTGCCCGGCGTAGGCGGGTCAAACGCCCGACCGACCCTCCGGACGAGGCGTATCCGTCGGCATTTTTCGCGCGGCGGGTCGATTGCGCCGCCCGCGGTTCGACCAGCTCATGTGTCCTGCGCGCGGAAGGCCGCCGATGAAATACCTTTGCCTCGTCTATGAGAAGGAAGAGACGCTGAACGGGCTCTCGCGGGACGAGTGGGCAGCGCTTCGGCGCGAGACGCTCGGGTTTCTCGACGACCTCGCGGCGCAGGGGCGTCTCGTCGGCGCCGAGGCGCTGCAAAGCGCGCGGAACGCCGTCACGTTGCGCGTCCGTTCCCGGAAGCTGACCGTGCTCGACGGGCCGTTCGCCGAGACGAAGGAGCAGATCGGCGGATACTTTCTGATCGAGGCGAAGGACCTGAACGAGGCGATCCAGATCGCGTCGCGTTGGCCGGGCGCGCGGCTCGGGACGCTCGAGATCCGGCCGGTGGAGCCGGTGCTGCGCGACGACGGCCGTTATCTGCCGCTGCGGCCGCCCGGGGAAGGTGTCTGACACCGATGCCCCTCATCACGCGGCGGCTTCTCGACGGGCCGAAAGCCCGGCAACATGGTCGGAGGCTCGAGGGGAGGAGACCCGTCATGAGGAAGCCGCCGCGCCACTTCAATCAGCTCACGAAACGCTTCCCGGACTACATGACCGCGCTCGAAAGGCTCGGCGAGACCGTGAAGCAGGCCGGGCCGCTCGATCCGAAGACCTCGGAGCTGATCCAGCTCGCGGCCGCGGCGGCGATCCGCTCTGAAGGCGCCGTGCACAGTCACGTGCGGCGCGCGCAGGATCTCGGCGCGTCCCGCGAGGAGATCCACCACACGCTTCTGCTCCTGACGAGCACGATCGGCTTCCCGACCGTCTCCGCGGGGCGATGACGTGGGCCGACGACGTGCTGAAGTGAAGGTCAGCGGCCCTTCTCGCGGTCCTTGAGGCTCGCCCAGAGGTGGAACGTCGCGAGGCTGCGGTACGGCGAAAAGCGCCGCATCAGGGCTTCGACCTCGTCGCCGGTCGGCCGGCGATTTGCTCCCGTCACGTGCTGCAGAGCGGCCGCGAGCGCGACGTCGCCGACCGGCGCCGCGTCGACGAAGCCGACGCCCCGCATCAGCACGTAGCGCGCGGTCCACGTGCCGATGCCGCGCAGCCGCGTCAGCGCGGCCTCGGCCGATACGGCGGAGCCGCGGCCGAGCGCTTCCGGGTCGAGGTCGCCGGCCGCGACCGCCGCGGCGGTGTCGATCAGGTACTCGGCCTTCGCGCGTGAGAAGCGCCTGCGCGTGAGCGTCGCGGGGTCGAGCGCGGCGAGGCGCTCCGGCGTCGGGTGGGCGATCAGGCCGCCGATCCGCTCCCCGGCGAGCTCGAGGACGTCGCGCCGCAGCCCGAGGGCGAAGGCCAGGTTGATCTGCTGGCCGAGGATCGCCCAGCACAGCGCGTCGAAGGTGTTCGCCGTCAGCGGCAGATGCAGGCCGCGGCGCTTCGCAACGAGCGGCCCGAGCACGGGATCGCGGAGCGCGAAGGCTTCGAAGCCCGGCACGTCGAACGTCAGGCCGAGCAGGCGCAGCGCCGTCTCGTGCGCTTCGAAAAGCGCGCGCCGGCTCGCCCGCCTCGGGCCGTGCAGGCGAACCGCCGCGCGGCCCGGTGCGACGTCGATCTCGAGCACCGCGGTGCCGTCGGCGGTCGTCACGGCCTTCATGAGCCGCGAGCCGTCGACCCGCTCGGATGGGCTCTCCGGATCGCGGCCGTGATAGGCGAGGACGTCCGCCGATCGATATCGGGCCGGCAGGCGAAGCTCGAACGAGCTGCCGCCGCGCAGGCCGCGGTACGCCTCGGGGGTCATCCGCGCCGCCTGCATGAACGCGCGGCGAAACGCCGCCTCGCTCGCGAAGCCGACGGCATCTGCGGCCGCCGCCGCGGACGCCCCGTGCTCGAGCAGGATCGTCCGCGCGGCCAGCGCCCGCTCGCGCTTCAGCCATGCGGACGGCGTGACGTGGGCGTGCGCGAGGAAGAGTGCCGTCAGCGCGTCGCGGTCCGAGCCCGCAGCCCGGGCGAGCGACGGCACGCTTCGATACGCCGCGATGTCGGCGCGCACGCGCGCGGCGAGCGCCTCGAAGCGTGCGGCGGCATCGTCGCCGGCGCCATGCGGCGCGGCGCGAGCGCGGGGTTCGGCGCTCACCGGTGCGGCAGTCTGGCCAGGGCGTCTTCTCATCGACAAACGGCGGGGAGCTCGCGGCCGGAGGTGCCGATAGTCTAGCGAGGGGGGGCGGGCGGCTGGACGTCCAGCCGCAGCCCTGACCCGCACGGTCACGAGCGGCCGGCATCCGGTCAGCGCTCGAGCGGATAGCCCTTCTCGCGCCACGCCTGCATGCCGCCGTCGAGCGCCGCGGGGCGCTGGAAGCCGAGCTCGCGCAGCGTCGCGGCGGCGAGCGTCGAGATCTTGCCGTACTCGCAGACCGTGACGATGCGCGCGGTCGGGTCCGCGAGCATTTCGTTGACGCGCAGCTCGAGCTGACCGCGCGGCAGGTGCAGAGCGCCGGGCACGCGGCCTTCGGCGTAGGCGTCCTTCTCCCGAACGTCGAGCACGACGAGGTCGCGAAGGCCGGTCTCGACCCGGCGGTGCAGCTCGTCGAGCGACATGAACGGCGTCTTCTCCGCCGCCTCGGCGAGGAGCTGCGAGACCGTCTTGCCGCCGGTCATGTTGGTGCGCAGCGCCTCCGTCAAATGGGTCGGCGCGGACAAACTGAGACGGCGCATCATCTCGACGAACGCCGCGCGGTCACGCTGCTGGAGACGAGGGTTGCCGGCGATCTCGGCGCCGATCGTGCTCGATCCGCGCTGCTGGTAGTCGTGGGCGGGATACACCTTCATCGCCGGGTCGAGCCTCAGCACGCCGTCGAAGAGGCTGTCGAACAGCGCGTCCGGATCGCCGGTCGGCAGGTCCGTGCGGCCGGTCGCACCGATCAGCAGCGTGTCGCCGGTGAACACGCGGTCTTCGGCCACGAGGCACATCGAGTCGCGCGTGTGGCCGGGCGTGTGGATCGCGTGCAGGCGCAGCGCGCCGACGGCGAGCATGTCGCCGTCCTGCAGGCGGAGGTCGGCGAACGGCGCGGGGCTGTCCCGGTGCATCACGACCGGCACGTTCAGCATCTGCGAAAGCCGCCGCGCCGCGGAGAAGTGGTCGGCGTGCGTGTGCGTGTCGATGACGTAGCGGATGCGCAGGCCGTCGCGGGCCGCGCTCGCGAGGTATCGGTCGAGCTGGCGAATCTCGGGATCGATCAACGCCGCGGCGCAGGATTCGTGGCAGCCGACGAGATAGGACTGGCACCCGCCCGTGGAGATCTGCTCGAAGATCATGCGGTGCCCTCCGGGTGACGGACTTCTTCCCGCCGTCAGAGCATAGGCAGGGACTTGCGGGGCCTGACGGGGAACGCGTCCGAGATCGATTGCATCTCGGCACGCGTCAGCTCGAGATCGCCGGCGCGCGCGTTGTCGAGGACGTGCTCGACGCGCGCGGCCTTCGGGATCGCGAACGCGCCGCTCTGCTGCACGAGGAACGCGAGCGCGACCTGATGAACGGTGATGTTGCGCCGCTCCGCGATCGACGCGAGCACGCGCCCGCCGTTCGTGCGCGTCGACGGAAACCGACCGCTGCCGAACGGGCTGTAGGCGACGATGGCCATATCGCGTTTGCGGCACCACGGGACCAGGCGCTGCTCGATCGAGCGCTCGTTCAGGTGGTAGAGCACCTGATTGCAGACGATCTTTCCTTCGCCGACGATCCCGACGGCCTCCTCGAGATCCTCGACGTCGAAATTGCTGACGCCGTAGTAGCGGATCTTGCCCTGCTGCTGCAGCGCTTCAAAAGCGCGAAAGGTCTCCTCGAGGGGCGTATCGCGCTCGCGCCAATGCAGCAGGTAAACGTCCAGGTGATCGGTGCCCAGCCGCTGCAGCGACTGCTCGCAGGCCCTCAACGTGCCCTCGTACGACGCGTTCCGCGGCAGCACCTTGGAGACGAGGAAGATCTCGTCGCGGCGCCTGCGCACGATCGGCGCGATCATCCGCTCGACCTCGCCGTGACCGTAAAGCTCAGCGGTGTCGATGTGCGTCATGCCGGCATCGATGCCGGCGTCGAGCGCGGCGACGGCCTCGTCCCGGTCGTCGTGCTCGATATTCCACGTGCCCTGGCCGATCACGGACACGTCGATGCCGGTGCGGGCGAAGGGAGCGGTTCTCATGGCGCCAGCCTAGGCCGCGTTTTCGTCCGGGGTCAATTCGTGTGCGGCCGAGGCCGCCGCGTGACAGGCAGGCCGCTGCGCAGCCGGATCGAGAATCGAGCCGACACCCTTCCCTCGAAGGGGAATGGTGTCGGGCACGATTCGCCGTGTCCTCAGGAGGGCAGCGACTCGATGAACTCGACCATGCGGCGCCGCTCGGCCTCGTCCGGCAGGCGGCCGTACGCCGCGGCCATGTTGTCCTGCATGTGATGCGGGCGGCTCGTCGCCGGCGTGACCACCGTCACGGCGGGATGCGACGCCGCGAACTTCAGGAAGAACTGCGCCCACGTCTCGGCGCCGAACTCGCGCGCCCACTCCGGCACGTCCTGGCCTTCCACGCGATCCCACAGCCGCGTGCGGCCGAACGGCATGTAGACCATCACTGCAATCCCGCGCTCCTGCGCGATAGGGAACAGCCGCTCCTCGGCGCTCAGGTTGTCCACGGCATAGTCGATGCCGATGAAGTCGAGCGGCTCCTCGAGCATGTATTTCTCGAGATCCTCGTACTGGCGCTTGAACGTGGACGTCGTGCCGATGTAGCGCACGCGGCCTTCCTGCTTGTACTCGCGCAGGATCGAGAACTGCGTTTGCATGTCCGCGATGTTGTGGACCTGGATCAGGTCGACCGGCTCGCGTCCGAGCCGCTCGATCGAGGTCTCCACCTGCCGCCGCGCGGCCTCGGGATCCGCCGTGCCGCCGCCGAAGCCCGCGACGTTCAGCTTCGTGGCCCAGAAGATGCGGTCCTGGGCGCCGATCTCCTGAACGATCCGGCCGGCAACCTCCTCGGATGCCCCGTAGCTCGGTGCGGTGTCGAACACGGTGCCGCCGAGGTCGAGCATCGTCTCCAGCACCGCGCGGACCGCGTCGTAGTCCTCCTCCCGGGCCGCTTCGCTGAAGGTTGCCGAGCTGCCGAGCCCGATGATCGGCAGCTCCTCGCCGGTCGAAGGGATCGCTCGAGTGATCAGCTCGCCGCGCACCTGCTGAGCGGCGCCGAGGCGCGGGGCGAGGGTCAGGGCGGCACCCGCTTGCGCGGTCAATGCCAGGAGTTCCCGTCGGGTGATCATCGGCTTATTCCTCCAGCCTTGTTGTTGTGGGGCATCGAGGCAAGGTATCACCGCCGTTCTGTGCGGGGAAGGCGGGGGAGGGAGGTTTCGGGCGGAGATGCGGCCGCGGCGCGTCGGGCGTCGGCGTTGCCCGCCGGCGGCGGCTTGACTCGTGCTCGGGCATGCTGCTCTTTTAGGCGTCTTTCGGATGCTCGGCCCCCGCGGCAAGGACAGGCACCGTTTGCGACGTTCAACGCTTCATCTTCTCGCGGCCGCGAGCGCCGCGCTCGCAAGTCCCGCGCTCGCCGAGACGCTCCGCGTCCCGGACGATCATTCGACGATCCAGGCGGCGATCGACGCCGCCGAGGAGAGCGACCTCGTCCTCGTCGAGCCGGGCCGCTACACCGAGAACCTGGTGCTGCGCAGCGGCGTCGACGTCGTCGGCCGCGAGACCGCGCGGACGCTGATCGCGCCGGACGACCCATCCTTGCCCACGGTGACGATCGAGGACGTCACCGGGACGCGCTTCTCGAACTTCACGCTCATCGACTCGGAGATCGCCGTCTCGGTGCGGCGAAGCACCGGCGTCGACATTGCCAACGTCGTCTTCGATCGCGCGAGCGAGATCGGGCTCGACGTGGACGGCTCGAGCGTCGAGGCCGTCAACAACGTCTTCTTCGAGAACGCCGTCGCGATCGTCCGGGCCACCGCCGCGGTCGAGATCGTGAACAACATCTTCGCCGGCAACGGCACGGCGATATCGACGACGGCGATCGCCGAGCCGTTCCAGAACGTCCGCTCGAACTGCTTCTTCGACAACGACGAGTTGCCGAGCGACGCGGACGGCGAGGCGGGAACGGGCTCGGTGTTCGGCGATCCGCGCTTCGTCTCGCCCGATGCGCGGGACTTTCATCTGCGCGAAGGCTCGGCCTGCATCGACATCGGCCGAGGCCTCGACGCGATCGACGACACCACGGCCGATGCCGGCGCGTACGGCGGCGAGCTCGCCGACCCGTTCCCGTTTCCCGTCCCGAGCCCGAAGTTGCGGGCCGTCGGCAGCGCCGAGGAAGGCTTCGGGATCGAAGTGTCGTGGGAAGCGAATCAGAGCTACCTCGTCACGAACTCGGCGAATCCCGGCGGCTATCGGGTCCACTATGTGCGGGGCGCGCCGCCGCAATCGCCCGCCGACTACGACGGCGACGACGCCGACAACGGCCCGTCGCCGATCGACGCGGGCGCGGTCACGCAGCTCACGCTCGAGGGCCTCGACGCGACCGTGACGCCGCCGCTCACGCCGCGGCTGATCGATGCGCAGGGACGGAACGAGGCCGTCGTGCTCGAGTGGGAGGCGGTGCCCGACGCGGACGCGTACCGGATTTACTACGGCGTCGACGATCCGAGCGAGAATCGCATCGAGGTTCCGGCGGGGACCGTCACGCACGCGGTCACCTCGCTCGCGAACGGGACGGAGTATCGGTTCGCGGTCAGCGCCGTCGCCCGCGCCACTTATCACGTCGCCGTCTCGGTCTACGACAACACGCCGCAGCGGCACGAGAGCGTGCTGTCGCCGCCGGCGTCGCTCGCGGTCGGCGAGGACGCGGAGAGCGCGCTGTCGGGCGTGCTGACCGCGACGCCCGCACCGCTCGACGCGTATCCGCCGCTCACCGACGAGGACGCCTGCTTCATCGCGACGGCCGCGTTCGGGTCGAAGCATGCGGCGGATGTCGAGATCCTGCGGGCGTTCCGCGACCGGTACCTCGCGACGAACGCCGCGGGCCGCTGGCTCGTCGAGCGCTACTATGCGCTCAGCCCGCCCGCGGCGCGCTGGCTCGAGCGGCACGCGGCCTGGAAGCCGGCGGTCCGAATGGCGCTGAAGCCCGTCGTGATGGTCGCGCTGGTCGCGCTCGAGGGCGGCGCGCTCGGGCTCGCCGTGCTCGCTGCGGCCGGCGCGGCGGCGGCCGCGCTCGCCGTCCGGCGGCGCCGGGCCGTGCGCGCGCGGCGGGCGGCCGTTCCGGCGGCGGCCGCGGTCCGGGCCCCGGCGGCGAGCCACCGAGCCTCGTCCGGCGCCGCGCTCGTCGCCCTCGCGTCCGCCGCGTGGCTCGCGGGCGCACCTTCGCCCGCGTCGGCGCAGGACGGCGGGTTCTTTCGGCGCGCCTCGAGCCCGCGCTGGATGTATTCGATCAGCGGCGGCTACACGTACGTCGACCTCGACGACTACGAGACGTTCTACGGCGACGACCGCGACACGTCGTTCGCGATCTCGGGGGCGTACCGGCTACGGGACTGGCTCGAGGTCGGGGCTCGGATCGGGTTCCGCGAGGACAAGGGGCTCGCGCGGGCCGCCGACGGCAGCCAGATCGCCGATGCGGTGAAGCTGACCGTGATGCCGGTGCACGTCTACGCGGATTTCATCTTCGAGCGGTCCGGACGGCGCCTCGTGCCCTATGCGGGGCTCGGCGTCGGCGGGGCATGGTATCGGCAGGAGGTCGTGTTCCAGCCCGAGGTCGACGGACGGACGGACGTCGGCGGCCTGGCTCGGGCCGGTCTGCGCTGGCGCTTCGCGAGCAGCGGCTCGCGCGAGGCGGCGTCCCGCCGCGACGGACCGCTCTACACGCGCAGCTTCGTGCTCGTCGAGGCGGAGCATTTCGACGCGGAGACGAACGGCATCGAGCTCGGCGGCACGGCGTACAGGATCGGCGTGCGGTTCGAGTTCGAGCTGTGAGGGTTATCGGTCGATCGCGTTACGGGTGCGCGCGCTGCAGGTGAGCGCGTGACAGGTGGGCGCCCTCGCTGCAGGTGGGCGCGTTGCAGGTGGGCGTCGGCGCGGGTCGGGCGCGTTGCAGGTGAGCGTCGGCGCGTGTCGGGCGCTGCGTGACATGGGCGTCTGGGGGACCGCCGTGAATCCTTCCATGGAGGCTGCGGGCGCGCCGTCCCTGGCGCGCACGCTCCCCCAGACGCCCATGTCACGCAGCGCCCTCCTTCGCCGTCGCGCGGGCGTTCGTCGGCGAGGCGGGGCTGGCGGGC
>Ga0079224_100009338_pt1 | contig 13361 bp, 16 predicted proteins | sample Stecom2015_FD_80414 | JGI IMG/M metagenome (GOLD analysis project Ga0079224, IMG submission 80414) | Agricultural soil microbial communities from Utah to study Nitrogen management - Steer compost 2015 | ecosystem: Environmental > Terrestrial > Soil > Agricultural land | place: USA: Utah... | reverse complement strand
GCTCGACGAGTCGGCCTGTCCCTGTCCGGCATGAAGAGCCGCGTGCAGCGCGGCCGACAGGAGCTTCGTGCCGTCCTCGAGGCGTGCTGCCGGATCGACCTGGATCGTCGCGGCGGCATCGCTGCCTACGCCGCTCGCCATCCCGACGCCTGCGGCTGTGGCGGCTGCGGCGACCGCTGACACGTCGGGCACGCACCACGGAGTGACCGGAGCCTGGTTCAACTTTGCCGCCCGGCGGGCCACCATGCTATCGTCAATCGACGATTGGCGATGAGAAACATCTCGAAAGCGAAGCCCTCGACGTCCCCTCCGGACCCGGCAGCCTGTTGTCCCCCTGAGAAGCCGGGCGCGCTCGACCGACTCGCATCGCCGGTCGCAGATCCGGCCGCTGACGAGGAACTCGCGGTGTTCGCCAAAGCGCTTGGACACCCGGTCCGAGTCCGGATCCTCCGCATGCTCGCCAGCAAGGACGCCCGGATGTGCAGCCACATCGTCGACGAGCTACCGCTGGCGCAGTCCACGGTGTCCGAACACCTGCGCATCCTGCGCACCGCCGGCCTCGTGCAGGTGAACGAGGCAGGTCCGCGCGCGGGCTATTGCATCGTGCCCTCGGCCTTGAAGCGGCTCAAGGCACTCCTCCAGGCAATGTGATGGCGACGAAGCGACTGAATCCGTTCGAACGATACCTGAGCCTGTGGGTGGGGCTGTGCATGGTTGCCGGCGTGGCGATCGGCCTACTGGCACCGGCACTGATGGACGGCCTGCGTGGCCTCGAGTTCGGCGACGGCAGCCAGATCAACATCCCGATCGCCATCCTGATCTGGCTGATGATCACGCCGATGATGATGAAGGTCGACTTCGGCGCGATCCGCAACGTGGGTCGCCGGCCGCGCGGCCTGTTCGTCACGCTCTTCGTGAACTGGCTCGTCAAGCCGTTCTCGATGGCGCTCATCGCGTGGGTCTTCTTCCGCCTCCTGTTCAGCCCGTGGATTCCGGCGGCCGACGCCGACCAGTACATCGCTGGTTGCATCATCCTGGCCGCCGCGCCCTGTACTGCCATGGTCTTCGTCTGGAGCTACCTCTCGGACGGCGATCCTGCCTACACACTCGTGCAGGTCTCGGTGAACGACCTGCTGATGCTGATCCTGTTTGCGCCGATCGTGCGCTACCTCGTGAGCGGCGCGTCCTCCCTCGAGGTCCCGTTCCTGGTGCTCCTCTACTCGGTGCTCGTCTTCATCGTCGTGCCGCTGGCCGCGGGCGTGCTGCTGCGCCAGTGGTTCGTGCGGAGCAAGGGCGTCGCCTGGTTCGAGACGGAACTGCTCCCGCGCTTCGCGCCGATCAGCATGCTGGCCTTGTTGGCCACACTCGTGCTGATCTTCGCCTTCCAGGCCGAGAACATCCTCGGTAAGCCGCTGCACGTCGCGCTCATCGCCGTGCCGATCCTGATTCAGGTCTACTTCAACTCGTCGCTGACCTACGGCCTGATGCGCCTGTTCCGGGTCGAGTACGCGATTGCCGCCCCCGGCGCGCTCATCGGGGCCAGCAACTTCTTCGAACTGGCCGTCGCGACGGCGATTGCCTTGTTCGGCCCGGAATCTGGTGCCGCGCTGGCGACGGTCGTCGGCGTGCTCATCGAAGTGCCGGTCATGCTCTCCGTGTGCGCGGTGTGCAACCGAACCCGGCACTGGTTCCCCGAACCGCAGGGCGCCGCCGTGTCATAGCGGCACCCAGCAAGGACGCATCACCATGCGCATCGCCATCATCAGTGACATCCACGGCAACCTCTCCGCACTCGACGCCGTCCTCGCTGACCTGTGGTCCCGGCCCGTCGACGCCACGTACTGTCTCGGCGACCTGGTCGGCTACGCGGCACACCCGAACGAGGTCACCGAGCGCATTCGCGCCGAAGGCATTCCCACCATCATGGGCAACTACGATGACGGCGTCGGGTTCGATCGGGACGAGTGCGGCTGCGCCTACACGAACCCGGTCGACAAGACGCTCGGCGATCAGTCATTGGCTTGGACGAAGGCGACCGTCACCGCCGACAACAAGGCCTATCTGCGAACTCTGGTGAGCAAGATCCGGCTCGAAGCCACCGGCAAACGTGTGCTGCTCGTCCACGGGAGCCCGCGCCGGATCAATGAGTACCTGTTCGAAGACCGCCCGACCTCGAGCTTCCAGCGACTCGCGGCCTCATCGCACGCGGACATCATCGTGTTCGGCCATACGCACAAGCCGTACACGAAGCTCGTCGACGATGTGCTGTTCGTGAACGCGGGGTCGGTGGGCAAGCCGAAGGATGGCGACTGGCGCGCCGGTTACATCCTGCTCGACCCGTCGGACCGAGCGGATCCCGTGGAGTTCATCCGGGTGCCGTATGACGTGGCCAGCGAGGCCGCCGCGATCCGGGCCAGCGATCTGCCCGACAAGTTCGCGGTGGACATCGAAACCGGCGGGGCTGCCGCCACCAACCCGGCGTGAGCGCTCACAGCGACACCGGCGACGCCCTCGACGTCGTGGTCATCGGCGGCGGCCAGGCCGCACTCTCGGTGGCGTATTTTCTGCGGCGGACCCCATGGTCGTATGTGCTGCTCGACGCGGAAGATGCGCCTGGCGGAGCATGGCGGCACGGGTGGCCGTCGCTCCGGCTGTTCTCTCCGGCCCAGGTCAGCTCCCTCTCCGGTTGGCCGATGCCGCCGGTGAGCGGCGGCTTCCCCACGCGCGATCGCATCATCGATTACCTGGCTCGCTACGAGGAGCGCTATCAGATCCCTGTGCGCCGTCCCGTCCGTGTGGACGCCGTAGAACGCGCCGGCGATCGCTTGGCGGTGCGGTCGGTGGAGCGATCCTGGCTTGCTCGCGCCGTGGTCAGCGCCACCGGAACGTGGCGAGCCCCATTCGTCCCGGGCTATCCCGGTCGCGAGATCTTCGCCGGCACGCAGCTGCACTCGGCGGACTACGCGGGGCCTGCGCCCTTCGCTGGCCAGCGAGTGCTTGTCGTCGGCGGCGGGAACTCCGGAGCGCAGATCCTCGCGGAGGTGTCGACCGTCGCGGACACAACGTGGGTGACGGATCGGCCTCCGACCTTCCTTCCGGACGATGTGGACGGCAGCGTCCTGTTCCGTCGTGCGTCGGAGCGCTGGAGGGCGCAGCAGGAGGGGCGCCCCGTGCCGGCCGAAGACGGCGGACTGGGCGATATCGTCATGGTCCCGCCGGTGGTAGATGCGCGGTCGCGCGGCGTGCTTGTGGCGCGTGAGCCGTTCACCCGCTTCACCACGGCGGGAGTGTCGTGGGCCGATGGCACCACGATGGACGTGGACGCGGTCATCTGGTGCACCGGGTTTGGCCCGGCGCTCTCGCATCTCGTGCCGCTGGGCATCCTCAACAACGGTCGAGTGCGGGTCAGCGGGACGCGGGCCGTTGAGGAAAGCTGCCTCTGGCTGGTCGGGTACGGCGACTGGACAGGCTATGCGTCAGCCACCCTGGTCGGTGTCGGCCGCACAGCGCGCAGTACTGTCGAGGAGATCGACCGGTTTCTGTCGTCAGGGGCAGAGTCGCAGGCCGGCGCACCGTAGATGCCGGTCAAGTGGTGACCAGGGCTGCTGAAGGGTTTGCCGGCGAAAGTGCGTTCTACAAGTAAGGATAACCGTGGACGCCACCACAGTCCTCTGGCGGACACCGGCCTTCACCGGCGACACAGCGCGGATAGCTGCGGTTGTCATCGGCTGACTCGAAGCCTTCATGCGCGAGCACGTGTTGCCAGTCGTCGCCGAAGTCATACGCATACATGGCGGGCAGGGCGTGCCAGCCACGCCGATCGAAGAACTTTGACAGGGGCACTTCCCATCCGGGCATGACAGGCCGGTCAACCGGGTCGTCGTCGGTGGGAATGCCGACCGACACGACGGCCTGCTCTGCCGCATCGAGCAAACGGAACTCATGCAGGTGATAGTCGAGCCAGCCCATCGCATCCTGGATGGCGACGTGCAGGTCCCAGAAGGAGTAGCGCTCGGGCACCTGAATCCGGCGGCACACGCGCGGGTCCGTCGCTGAGAGGACGACCAGGAACTGGTGCACCAGTTTCGGTCGAGGTGTGCGTGTGGCCCGCCTCACTGGAATCGGCACGTTCGCCACATCGTCCTCCGGCTCTCACAGGCTGCGTGATCGGCGTACCCGGATCACGCGGCGGTCCGTCGCGACTTGCCAGTGAGCGGCGCGAGGCTCAAGCGGAGCTTGAACGGTTTCAGCAGACGGTTGAGTGTGTCCTGCGTCGGATTGTGGCGCGGGTTGATCGCGCGCAGCACGTTCGGGCTGGCCATGCGCACCTTGGCCGCGAACTCCTTGACGCCCATCGCGCGAATCACTTTGCCGAGCGCAAGCTGCAGGTCCACACCTTCGTCGATCGACGCCAGCAGGAACTCGCGGGCGAATGCCGCGTCTCGAAGGTCGTTCGCGAGTCCGATGTTCCAATCTTCACTTCGTCTTGCCACGAGGTTTGCCCTCCTGATACGCCTTCCAGAACTCCTGCGCTCGCGCCACGTCCGCCGTCTGCGTGGACTTGTCGCCGCCGAGCAGCAGCAGCACAAGCTGCGCGCCGTCCCTGGCGAAGTAGACCCGATATCGAGAAGCGGAGCACCCTCGCCTGAATGCGGGCACGTGGCGTCACGTCCAGCGTGCTCAGCCACTCGCGGTAGGGGTTCCTGCCGTCGGCGGTCAGGTGCTCTCGGACGTCCACAGGCGGTCTCGTCCTAAATTATCTCATACGATAAGAACTTGGCGCCCGAACGTCGGCGGGGATGAGGACCGGGCGTGGCCGCATTTCGACGCCCACCACTGCCCGGTCCCAACCCCTTTCTGGGATTCGAACTCGAGTGGTGCAGGCCAAGCTCTTGCAATCGTGGAGGTTGCGCCAGCGCGGAGCTTCTGGCGTTCCTGGCGGGCCTACGGAGAAGCAGAATCGAACTCTGCAACCCGTTGCTGGGGAAGAACCTTTGGGCGCTACGGAGCAATTGGCTGGGTGTTCGGGACGATTTCCGCAACTGGCTCATCCGCGAAGCCGCGTAAAGAGCCGGTTTGGAGAATTGCGCGGTTCGAGTGTGACGGTGTCATAGAACGTGAGCAGCCTAATGGTCGCCGACCGTCGCGTCTACTGATCGAGGCCGGCATGCTCCGGCGGCCGGAGGAGGGATAGACTCGCCGCCATGGGCCTCCTCACCTTCAGCATCAACGTCACCCTGGACGGCTGCGTTGACCATCGCGCGGGCATCGCCGACGACGAGACGCACGCCTTCTTCACCCGCCTCATGGACGAGGGCGAGGCGATGCTGTGGGGCCGCGTCACCTACGAGATGATGGAGAGCTACTGGCCGGCCGTCGCCCGCGGCGACGAGGAGGCACCGCCGGCCATGCGCGAGTGGGCGGTCAAGCTGGAGGCCAAGCCCAAGTACGTGGTGTCGGCGACTCGCAAGGACTTTCCCTGGAACAACAGCCACCACGTGGCCGGCGATCTGCGCACGGGCGTGCAGAAGCTCAAGGATGCGACGCCCGGCGGCGTGCTGCTCGGCAGCGGCAAGCTGGCCACCGAGCTCGACCGCCTGGACCTGATCGACGAGTACAAGTTCCTCGTCCACCCCAGGATCGCCGGCCACGGCCCGATCCTGTATCAGACGGGCCTGCCCGCCACCCGGCAGCTCGAACTGGTCTCGGCCCGGCCGCTCCGCAACGGTGCGGTGGCGATGCACTACCAGCGCGCGCGCTGATTCACGAGAGCCGCCTGGGACGTTGCGCAAGCGCCTCTTTCAAGTCGTGCGCTGCGCTGTCCATCTGATTGTCGGATCACCCGACGAGCCGCAGTGTAGTGATGAGGGCCGTGAGAGCGGCGGGCTGTTGCTTGCGAGTCGGGTAGTACAAGAAGAATCCGGGGAACGGTGGACACCAATCCTCGAGCACGCGGATCAGCGCTCCACTCTCGAGGTGTTGGGCGATGCGATCCTCCGTGACCCACGCGAGGCCCGCTCCGCCAAGCGCAGCTTGAATCACGAGATCAACGTCATCGAGCAGGAGCGAGCCATTGACGGCGATCGTGAGCGACTCGTCGCCCCTGTCGAGTTCCCATTTGTAGACACTTTCGCCGCGGTGCCGGAAGCGGATGCACCGATGGTTCAGCACGTCTCGAGGCGACGCCGGCTTCGAGTGTGATTCGAAGTAGGTGGGTGCGCCAACGACGGCTGGCCGGAGGTCCGGCGACACCCGAACGGCGACCATGTCCTGCGCGATGTATTCCCCGAACTGAATCCCAGCATCGTAGCCGGCCGACACGAGATCGACCCGCGTATCGTCGGAGGTAATCTCAAGCTCAACCCCGGGGTAGTCGCGCACAAACTGCCCCAGCTTCGGCCCGATGACGGTCTTCGTGGCGACGCGGGGACACAAGAGCCGTACCCGTCCGACGGGCGTGGACTGAAGCCCGGACAGCGTCGTCAGAACGCCGCGAATATCTGAGAGCGCTGGACGAAGTTGTGCCAGCAACTGCTCGCCGGCATCGGTCGGCGACACGCTCCGCGTGGTGCGCGTCAGCAGGCGTACCCCGATCTGCTCCTCCAGCCGCCGGATCGCATGACGATGCGACCGATCTGGTGTGTGGGCATGTGACTCTTTTCTGGATTCGGGGACATCCGTCCCGGCCGCCGCTGAGCGCAGCCGGGACGGTCAGGGGAGTTCGGCTACCGGGGGCAGGTGCAGTCGGATCCGCAGGCGCAGTTCTCGCCGCAGCGGCATCCGGCGCGACGGACGTCCTGCGTGCTCTGGCAGCCGCAGGTGCAGGCAGCACCGGCGCAGGACGCGCACGAGCAGGTTTTCGAGGTCGCGGTGTTGTTCGACATGACTGGCTCCTTTGAAGGTGGTTGACGTGCTGTCAACGAGGAGCAGTGTCGCACCCGCCCTGAGGCGCGGTATTGAACGAACGCGCCGTTGTCCTTGTATGAACTGGCTGTTCTACGTGCCGGCGGGCTCGCCGGCAGCGCGGAACGGAGAGGGGATCTGAAAAAAGTCGCCGCGCATCATCGCCGACGGAGGTATCCCGAACATCTGGTAGAACGTGCGCGTCAGGTGGGCGGCGTCGGCAAAGTCGGACGCGTGAGCGGCCGCGGCAATCGTCGGTTCCTTCCCGATGGCCAGCATCGCGCGCGTCAGCTTGCGCCACAGCATATAGCGCCTGAACGGCAGGCCGACCTGCTGCTTGAACAGATGTGCGAAGCGGCTGGGCGAGAGGAACGCCATCGCGGCGGCGTCCTCGATCGACATCCGCAGATCGTCGGATGCCTGGATCGCCGTCAGCACCTTCGTCACGCGCTCGTCGAGGCGCCGCGACGGTGGTGCGCCGGCGCACAGCGAGAGCACGCAGTGCCGGACCAGGTCGCCGAGCTCCATGCTCTCGAGCGGCTTCTCCATGAACGTTCTCAGGGCCGCCGCGCAGACGCTGGTCCTCGCCTCCGGCACGACGGTGATGTCCTCGGTCAGCGCCGTCTGCAGCCACACGCCTTCGGACGATTCCGGATCGACGAAGATCATCGCGCCCGTCGCGCCTTTACCGTCATAGGAATGCTCGACGTCCTGTCGGACGATCACACCGCGGCCGGAGCGCCAATCGCCGCGTGCGCCCTTGATCGCCATTTCCCCGTCAATCGCGAGGACGATCTGAATGGCATGATGCGAATGGGGCGGAATCACGCCCCAATCGGCCTTGCCAATCGCAAGAAATCCACCGTCCCACAGATACCAACGGGCGGAACCTGAGGCCCCCGTAGCAGGTTTATTCAAGGACATCAGTCGCCACGTTCAAGAACTTCGCCCATCCCGTTCAATACCCGGTACCTCCCTGCCCGCTACCTTGAGACATCGCGGACGGAACACCGCGACGGCCTCGCAAGGCCGCTTCACAGAGGAGGATGTCATGAAGATTCGCACCGCGTTCGTTGCTGTTCTCGCCCTTGTCGCCGCCGTCGCCGTGACCGGCTGCGGCCACCTCATGATGATGATGCACGGGAGCGGCGTCGCGCGCCCGGCCGAGACCGAATTCGGCACCGGCCCTCGCTCGTCGGCGTCCAGCCAGTTCACTGCGACCCTCCAGCCCGATCAGCCGCTGCGCCCGCGCCGGATGCAGACCGTGCGCGTGGCCATCACCGACGCCGCCGGCGCCCCGGTTGACAACGCCACCATTCAGGTTGACGGCGGGATGCCGCAGCATGGCCACGGGCTGCCGACACGGCCGCGCGTGACCCGCGCGCTCGGCAATGGACTGTACGAGATCGAAGGCGTGCGCTTCAACATGGGCGGTTGGTGGGAGTTCAAGCTCGCCATCACCGCCGCCTCCGGCTCCGACATCGTCACCTTTAACCTCGCGCTGTAGGAGACGGCCATGACGACGAACAAGGTTCTGGTCGCGCTCGCGCTGGTGCTGGTCATCACGATGGTGTCGGCTGCGGCGCCGCGCGGGGACCGATGGACCACAGAGGAAGTTGGGCTGTTGAGCAGCCTGTCGCTTCGCGAGCTGGGCCCCGCACCCGCGGATCCGACCAACCGCGTCGCAGACGATCCGCGCGCGGCGGAGTTCGGACGCAAGTTGTTCTTCGATGCGCGCTTGAGCGCCAACGGCGAAGTGTCGTGCGCAACCTGCCACAGCCCCGAAAAGGAGTTCCAGGACGGAACTCCTCTCGCCAAGGGCGTCGGCGTCACGAATCGCCGCACGATGCCGATCGCCGGCATGGCGCACAGCCCGTTCCTCTTCTGGGACGGCCGCAAGGACAGCCTGTGGGCGCAGGCGCTCGGGCCGCTCGAGAGTCCCGTTGAGCACGGCGGTAGCCGGGAGCAGTACGCGACGGTGATCGCGGCGCACTACGCGTCGGACTACGAGGCGATCTTCGGGGTGATGCCGGCACTCTCGACGCGCGACGGGGCGACGGCCGTATTCGTGAACATGGGCAAGGCGATCGCCGCCTACGAGCGGACGATCGACTACGCGCCGTCGCGTTTCGACCGCTATGCCGACGCCCTGCAGGACACGGGCCGAGCGCCAGAGGGACTGCTTTCGGCGGACGAGGTCGCCGGCCTGCGACTGTTCATCGGCAAGGCGAGCTGCACGAACTGCCACAACGGCCCGCTGCTCACCAATAACGAGTTCCACAATACCGGCGTGCCGGCGCGCGCGGGCCTGCCGGCCGACAGCGGACGGCTCGCTGGCGCCGATGCGGTGCTGCGCGACGAGTTCAACTGCCGCAGCCGCTGGAGCGACAACCGTTCGAAGTGCGCGGAGCTCGATTTCCTGGCCACCGGCGACCACGTGCTCGAGCGCGCATTCAAGGTGCCGTCGCTCCGCAACGTGGCGGACCGTACGCCGTATATGCACGCCGGCCAGTTCAACACGCTCAGTGAGGTTGTCGACCACTACAACCGTGCCCCCGAAGCGCCGGCCGGCCACAGCGAGCTTGAGCCCCTGCGCCTCAGCACACAGGAGCGCCGGCAGATCGAAGCATTCATGCGGTCTCTCAGCGGAGCGACACGGGAATGACCGTCGTGACCGCCATTGTGGGGGCCGCGGAACTGGTGGGCAAAGGCGTCTACTGCGGAATGCCGAAGAACGTTCCACCGCCCGTTCGAAATCGGCACGCGGTGGTCGCCGGGCAGCCGGCCGAATGCGCAGCCGCTGGGCGGCAGCTGGCCGAAGCCGGGTGGACGGTCACGGTCGTGATGCGTGAAAAGTGCTGCGGCTGCGACGTCCATCGCGAGTGCCGCCGAAGGGTGGGAACAGAGGTGGTGTGCGCCACGGGAATCGACTACCTCGAGGCGCTGGTCCTGCGGCGCGTTGATTCAGGGCGTATTGATGCGTGCAACGCGTCGGCGCTGTTCATCCTGTAAACGTCAACAGAAGGATACTCATCATGAATCGTCGAAACTTCCTGAAGAGAACGACGGCGGCACTGGCGAGTGCGGGCTTCATGGCAACCGGGACGCGCCTTGCGGCGCAGGTACCGACAAATGGCCGCCGTTCCGTCGACGTTGTCATCTTCCTCTATGACCGGATGACCGCGCTGGACGCAATCGGTCCGTATGAAGTGCTGCGCTGCGTGCCTGGCGTGCGCGTGCGGTTCGTCGCGAAGGCTGCCGGGCTCGTGAGGCCAGATTCGGGCCTACCGATGCTGAACGCCGAGTACGGCATTAGCGATGTCACGTCGGCCGACATCCTGCTGATCCCGGGCGGCGACGCGAGCCGTCCGATCCAGGATCAGGAAGTGCTGGAGTGGATCCGTCGAATCGATCAGGCCACGAAGTGGACGACCTCAGTGTGCGTGGGGTCGCTGATCCTTGGCGCGGCCGGCCTTCTGAAAGGCGTGCGCGCCACCTCGCACTGGAACACCCTGCAGGACTTGAAGCACTTCGGTGCTGAACCCGTAGAGAGTCGCTTCGTTCGCGAGGGAAAGATCATGACCGCGGCAGGCGTGTCTGCCGGGATCGATATGGCACTCAATCTTGTGGCGCTCGAATATGGCGAGGACGTCGCGAAGTCGGTACAACTGCTGATCGAGTACGACCCACACCCGCCTCTCGACAGCGGATCCACTACGAAGGCATCGGCCGCCACCATCGATCGCGCGCGACAGATGGCGCGCGACATGTACGTGCAGCCGAGAGAGGCGGCGCTTCGATAGTGAATCAGGGCATGTCTGTAAGCTGTTGATTCTTAAGAAGAAATTCGGCGGCTGGGTGTTCGGGACGATTTCCGCAACTGGCTCGTCCATGCGGCGTGAAGGTCTCTTCGGCTCCATCTTGGGCTCGGAGAGTGCTGAGCAGCCTCACCTGGGCGCGCCTCTCGGCACTCGTAGCGGCAAGCGCGACTGGACCACGACGACGCGCACGCCCGGCTCGTCGGCGGACAGGCTGCAAGTGGCGGACGCGGCCCGCCAAAGCTCAGCCGATCGGCGCGCTTCGGTGTCCAACCCCACCAGGACCCACACCAAAGGGGGAGATCGTGAGTTTCTTGCTCGCCATCCTCGTCTCGCTGGCGACTGTCGCCGTGTCGCTCGTCGCACCGCTGGCGGCGTCCACGCGGGACATCGTGCCAGAACACTCGTCATCGACGACGGTTGCCGACCAGTCCCAGCAACCTGCCGAGCCCCCTGCTACCTCGCTCACCGCAGTTTTGTACAAGAGGCCAATCGAGAACGTGTTTGCTCCGGGTGAGGGCTTGTATCCCGGCCTGATGGTCCGATCGCCAAACAGGCAGTGGCTGATGACACTGCAACTGGATGGCAATCTCGTCGTCTATGCGGCCGATCTTCGGCCGCAGTGGCAGACGAGAACATCGGTGCGTCCCAGGAACGCCGCGATGAGTGAGGATGGTGAGTTCGCACTGTACGCACACGACGGCACCAAGGTGTGGTCGACCGGAACGAACGCGCCCGGTGCTCGGCTCATTCTCGAAGACACGGGGAGACTGGTGGTCGTTGCGCCAGATGGACCGACAGTGTGGACCTCCGACGGATCAGCCGCCCCGGCCCGGCCGACGATGGTTGTTCCCTGAGCGATCTGAGCGTCCGGCAAAGCTCCCCGAGCAGCCCGTCAGGCCCTCTCCCCTCCGAAGTGCCGCTTCGTGAAGGCCCGGCCCGATCCGGTCTTCAGGTAGCGCTCGAACCGACCCGCCGTCGTGGCATCCGCGAACTCCACCGAGACGACCAGCGACCAGGGACGATGATGACGGGTCACGCCCGCGCCGAGCCCGTTGTGCCACTCGAGGCGTCGTTCGACGTCACCAGTGATGCCGACGTAGTGGCGATCGGGGTGCGTGTCGCTGCGGAGGATGTAGACGAAGCGCTTGGCTGCCATGACCGTGGGCAAGGCAGGAACGATGCCGGAGGCGTGTGCGGCAGACAGCGGGGAGAACCGCGGAGCGTAGGCTTGACGGTTTCGGATTCTTCGATCCGGCTGGCGGTGGCAGATTGCAGAAAGTGCAGTCCGCCTGCGCGGCGCCTCCGGAACTGAACATGGCTCCGGCGCGGCTACGGCGAGACAGCCTTCGCCTGACGGTGAGTTCGCGTTGTCGCGGCGGCCTTCGCGGCTGCGCCGCTTCGGCCAGCCTAGCCGAAGCTCACGCGAAGCGTGAGCGAAGGCTGGCTGGGTGTGCGGGACGATTTCCGACACTACCTCGTCCATGCGGCGTGAGGGTGTCGTGGGCATCCATGCCTTCTTGAACGCGGTGCGGAGCCCGGATCTTTCGGCGTTTCCCGGGGCCGGCCGGCCTTTCATCGTCGTGCCTCGCGATGCCCTCTGGGGAACGACGCGACGGCTGATGGCCTTGCTATTCTGTATTCCAGATTCTAGAATACGGAATGTCTCAAGGCCTCCTTCCTCAGGACGTAGTCGTGCTTGCCAAACTAGCGTGCTACGGCGGAGAGCGTCCGCCGATTGCTGAGGTGGCGGGCGACCTGGCGTTGAGTCCGTCTCAGGTCCATGCATCGCTCAAGCGCCTGGAACGATCCAGGCTTGTGGACGCCCAGACGGGTCGACCGCTGTTGAAGGCGGTCGAAGAGTTCCTCATCCATGGCGTGAAGTACGTGTTCCCGGCCCAACGCGGTGAGGCGACGCGCGGTGTGCCGACGGCGTACGCGGCGCCGCCGCTGAGCAGCCAGATCATCGACAACGGCGACCTTCCGCCCGTATGGCCCGACGCGGAAGGAAGCGTCCGCGGGGTCACGCTCGAACCCCTACATAAGGCCGCCCCGAAGGCGGCACGAAAGGATCCCGCGCTCTATCAGATGCTGGCGCTGATAGACGCCCTGCGTGACGGACGCGCGCGTGAGCGGCAACTGGCTGAAAAGGAGCTGAGCGCACGATTGCGGAGCTTCCTCCGTGGCTGATCCGAATCGCGCGCTATTCGAGTCCGTCGTGCATCTGCTCGCACCGTTGGTCGACGAGCTTGTCTTCGTCGGGGGCTGCATGACGGGCCTATTCATCACGGACCCTGCGGCTGGCGGCATCCGCCCGACCAGGGACGTCGACGCGATTGTCGACGTAACCTCGTACGCCGAGTACACGGCGCTGGCGGAGCGACTTCGGGAACTTGGCCTCCATGAAGACGCCAGCCCGGGCGCTCCGCTCTGCCGCTGGCGGGAAGGACACTTGATCATCGACATCATGCCCACCGACGCCACCGTGCTCGGCTTCAGCAACCGGTGGTACCCCACCGCGATCGATACGGCCGAAACATTCCACATCGCCGGACACGACGTACGAGTCGTCATCCCGTCGCTGTTCATCGCCACCAAGCTGGGGGCGTTTCACGGGCGGGGCGGCAACGACGTCTTCGC
>Ga0079224_100009336_pt1 | contig 13362 bp, 11 predicted proteins | sample Stecom2015_FD_80414 | JGI IMG/M metagenome (GOLD analysis project Ga0079224, IMG submission 80414) | Agricultural soil microbial communities from Utah to study Nitrogen management - Steer compost 2015 | ecosystem: Environmental > Terrestrial > Soil > Agricultural land | place: USA: Utah... | reverse complement strand
GGCCCGGCCGGCCGGTGGCGAAGGCGATCCGAGAGCGATCCGACGATGCCCTTCGGGAACGCGAGCACCAGCACCACGAACAGCACGCCGCGCGCAAGGCGCCAGTAGTCGGTGTGCCGCAGGATCTCGGTCTGCAGGCCGACGAAGGCGAAGGCGCCCACGACGGCGCCGGCGAGCGAGTGCAGGCCGCCGAGGAGCACCATCACGAGCGCGTCGATGGAGCGCGTGATCGCCAGCGCGCTGGGGAAGACGCTGCCCTTGTGCAGCGCGAAGAGCGTGCCGGCGAGGCCGGCCAGCGTTCCGGCGAGCGCGAACGCGAGCCAGCGCAGGCGCGACGCGGAGAGGCCGATGGCCGAGGCGCGCAGGGGCGCGTCGCGCGCGGTCTTCAGCGCGTGCACGAAGGGCGAGTGCTGCAGCCGCTCGACGAGCCAGAGCGCGCCGGCGGTCACCGCGAGCACGACGAAGTAGAACCCGGTGCGGCTCGCGCCGGAGGCTTCGGGCCACAGGCCGATGATGCCGTTGTCGCCGCCGGTCACGTCGTACCACTGGAAGACGACCGACCAGAGGATCTGCGCCAGCGCGAGCGTGAGCATCGCGAAGTACACGCCCGAGACCCGCACGCAGAGCCACCCGAACACGACCGAGACGAGCGCCGCCGCGCCGATGCCCGCGGCGACGGCGAGGGGAAGCGGCGCTGCGCCGTACCGGACGGCGAGCGCGACGCCGTAGGCGCCGGCGCCGAGGTAGCAGGCGTGGCCGAAGGAGACGAGGCCGCCGGGGCCCATGATGAGCCACAGACTCGCGGCGAAGAGCGCCGCGATCAGCATGTCGATGAGCACGCCGAGGCCGTACGGGCCCATCACGGCGGGAGCGGCGGCGAGAAGAACGAGCAGCACGAGCGCCCCGAGCGCGAGCGGCCGCGGCAGGGCGCGCAGCGGCAGCTCCACCGCGAGCTCGGGCGGCCGCGCGTGGAGCTCCGGCTTGCCGAGCAGCCCCCACGGCCGGAAGGTGAGCACGACCGCCATGGCGAGGAACGTGAGCACGAGCGTGAGCTGGGGGAAGAGGGCGATGCCCACGGCCTGCAGCACGCCGATCAGGACCGCGGCGAGGGCGGCGCCGGCGATGCTGCCCATGCCGCCGATCACGACGACGACGAACGCCTCCGCGATGATGCTGATCCCCATGCCGAGGTTGATGGCCTCGCGCTGGAGCTGCATCGCGCCGCCGAGGCCGGCGAGGAAGGCCCCGAGGGCGAAGGCGCCCGTGAAGAGCCACGCCTGGTTCACCCCGAGCGCCGCCACCATTTCCCGATCGTGCGTCGCCGCGCGCACGAGCGTTCCCCAGCGGGTGCGGTGCAGGAGCAGCCACAGGGCGCCGAAGATGACCGGCGCGAGGGCGATGATGTAGAGGTCGTAGAGCGGAAAGCGCTCGCCGAAGACCTCCACGCCGCCGCGCAGGCCCCGCACGCGCGAGGCGAGCAGGTCCTCGGGGCCGAAGATCATGAGGAGGAGGTCATCGGCGATGAGCGCCACGGCGAAGGTGAGAAGAAGCTGCAGGAGCTCGGGCGCCCGGTACACCCGGCGCAGGAGCGACACCTCGAGCCCCGCGCCGATGAGCGCCACGGCGAGCGCGGCGCCCAGCACGCAGAGCCAGTACATCGCCGCGCTGCCCTGGACGAAGCGCTCGGCGAGCGCGTAGGCGACGTACGCGCCGATCATGTAGAGCGAGCCGTGGGCGAAGTTCACGATCCGCGTGACGCCGAAGACGAGCGAGAGCCCCACCGCGACGACGAAGAGCGTCGCCGCGGTGGCAAGCCCCGTGAGGAGCTGCGTCGCCCAGAAGCCGGCGTCCACGCGGGGGCCTGCTCAGTCCGCCGGGCGCAGGCGCCGGACTTCCTCGTCGCTCGGCAGGTATTTCGCGCCGTCGGCGTAGAAGAAGTCGGTCATGACGCCCTTGCCGTTGCGAAGGGCGATGCGTCCGACGTGCATGCCCATCGTCGACTGGTGGTCGCTCGCCCGGAACACGATCGGGCCGAGCGGGCTCTCGACCTTCAGGCCCTCGAGGGCGTCGACCAGCTTCTCGGTCTCGACCGAGCCCGCCTTCTTGATCGTGGCGGCGAGCGCCTTCATCGTCGTGTAGCCGGAGAGCGAGCCGGCGCGCGGGGCGTCCTTGAACTTCTTCCGGTAGGCGGCCACGAACGCCTTGTGCTCCGGAGTATTCACCTGGTCCCAGGCGTATCCGGTCACGATCCAGCCCTCGGGCGCCTCGTCCTTCATCGGGTCGAGGAACTCCGGCTGGCCGGTCATGAGGCTCACCACCGTGCGGCCCTTGAAGAAGTCGCGGTCGTTGCCTTCGCGCACGAGCCGCACGACGTCCGGGCCGAAGGTCGCGTTGAGGATCCCGTCGGGCTTCGCCGCGTCGATGACCTGGAGCGTCGCGCCGGCGTCGATCTTGCCGAGCGTCGGGAACTGCTCGGCCACGAACTGCACGTCCGGGCGCTTGCGGGTGAGGAGCTCCTTGAACGTCGAGGCGACGGAGTGGCCGAACTCGTAGTTGGGCGCGATGATGGCCCAGCGCTTGGCCGGCAGCTTCGCCGCCTGCTCCACGAGCATGGCCGCCTGCATGTAGGTGCTCGAGCGCACGCGGAAGGTGTAGCGGTTGCCGCGCTGCCAGGTAAGCGCGTCGGTGAGCGCTTCGGGCGCGACGAAGAGCACCTTGTTCCGCTTCGCGAAGTCGGCCACCGCGAGCCCGACGTGCGAATAGAACGTGCCGGTGAGCGCCGCCACCTTGGCGTTGAACACGAGCTCGTTCGCCACCCGAAGGGCGTCGGCGGGCTTGCCGTTGTCGTCGCGCGAGACGAGCTCGAGCGGGCGGCCGAGCACGCCGCCGGCGGCGTTGATCTCCTCGATCGCGAGATGCGCGCCGTTCCGGTAGGGCACGGTAAACGCGGGCAGGGCGGAGTAGCTGTTGATGTCGCCGATGCGGATGGGGTCGGCCGCCTGCGCAACGGGCAGGGCGAACGCGAGCGCCAGGGCGCCGGCGGCGAGCACTGCGGAGAGCTTGCGGATCATGCGATTCTCCTCCTCAAGAAGACTTCGATCAAAGCACTGCGGGAAAACGGCTAGCCTGTGGGGGCGACGCGGGAAACTTCCCCTTCGGCGAGATGCACTTCGGCCACCGGGTTCGCGCCGGCGGTCCAGCTCGCGTGGCGCGCGAACACCTCCATGTCGTGGCCGGGGACGATGCGCTCGAGGCGGTCGGGGCCGACGAGCTCGCGCAGCCGCTCCAGGGTGCGCATGAGGTTCCACGGATTGCCCTGGATGTAGCCCGGAGGCCACATGCGCTCGACGTTCACGTACCAGTACACGCAGTCGCCGGCGACGACGTAGGGCCCCGAGCGCGTCTGCACCTCGACCCACTGCGAGCCGAAAGTATGCGTGTCGGCGGCAAGGCGCAAGTGAACGCCCGGCGCGATCTCGACGTCGCCCTCGACGAGCTCGACCTTGCCGGCCCGCACCGCGGCGTCGAAGCGCTCGAAGAGCGCGACGTCCATGGAGGAGAGCGCCCAGTGGTCCTTGCCGACGTTGCGGTCGGGCAGCGCCTCGATCACCTCCTTCCAGCGATCGTACTCGCGCCGCTGCAGGAGCACCCGGGCATTGGGAAAGGCGTCGAAGTTGCCGGCGTGATCGAAGTGCAGGTGCGTAAGGACCAGCGTGTCGATGTCCTCGCGGCGCGCGCCCGCCTTCGCGAGCACTTCGTCGGGCGTCTCGAAGCCCTCGAAGCGGCGTCCCGTCATCGAGTTGCCGGTCTTGAAGCCGCAATCGACGAGGATGCGCCGGCGCTCGGCCGCCCCGGGGGCGCTCGCCACGAGCGAGTAGAGCATGGGGATGTCGGCCATGCCCTGGTTGCTGCACGCCGGGCAGCCGCCCATGAAGTCCTTGGGCAGCCGCCCGCGCGCGTAGCAGAACGTCCAGATGGAGTAGTCCGTCAAAGCGGCCAGCTCACGCCGCCCATGCCGCAGCGCAGCGGCACCGAGGGCACGTAGAAGTCGGTCGTAGCGGCGCGGCCGCCGGCGGCGCCGAGGGCGACGATCCAGGCGAGGAGCTCCACCGTGCCGCCGTCGCCGGCGGCGATCATCTTCTCGATAGTCGCCTCGCGCACCACCTTCTTCGGGTCGCCCGTGCCGAGGAGCTCGAGGAACCAGCGGTCGAACTTCTCGTCCACGGCGAAGTACCTCGGGCCGCCGGGGTCGTGCGAGAGCCCGCCCGTGCCCATGATGGCCACCCGCGCCTGCGAGGGCCAGGCGCGCACCACCTCGGCGAGCATGCGGCCGAACTCGTAGCAGCGCTCGGGCTGCGGGAGCGGCGGCACCACGCAGTTCATGTGGATCGGCACGAGCGGTACGTTGTACTCGGGCGTGAAGAACTTGAGCGGCACGGACCAGTTGTCGTCGAACTCGAGCTTGTCGGAGAAGGCGAGGTTGAAGCCCCGCTTGGCGGACTCGCGCACGATGTGGCGGGCGAGCTCGCGCTGGCCGGCCACCTCGTAGGTCGGGATGTTCACCCAGTCGCGGAACCACTCGGCCGGGCCGCGCCAGCGATCGGCCGTGCCGACGCACCAGTCGGGAATGCTCTCCATCGGGAAGTTGAGCAGGTGGTCGTTCGCCACGCCGACGATCACGTCGGGCCGGGCGGCGCGCAGCTTCTCGCCCATGGCGGCGTAGCCCGCGAGGAGCGCGTCCTGCTCGTGCTTGGGCGCCTTGTCGAGCCAGCCGGTCGCGCCAGGCGCATGGGCGACGGCGAGGACGGAAACGATCTCGGCCATCAGGCTTTCTCCTTCAGCATTTTCTCGGCGTAGAGGCGCGCGGCGTCGCTCTCGTTGTGGTTGTAGCCCGCGCCCTTGAAGAGGCGCGTCACCTGCGGCAGGAAGTACGGGTGCATGCCGAGCTCGCCCAGGCGCTTGATGTCGGCCTTGCGCAGCGCCGCCTTTTCCTCCTCCGAGAGCCCGTAGTCGCGCATCAGGCCCTCGAGGTCGTCGCGGAAGCGCTCGCGCAGCGCCGCGTCGCGCCGCACTTCGAAGATGAGCTTGTTCGCGGGAAGCGTCTTGTCGGTGTTCAGGATGCTCATGAGGGTCTCCTCTCCCAGACGGTTCTTCCGCCGACCACGGTCATGTCGGGCGCGAGCGCGGCGAGGCGCTCGGCCGGCACCGTGAGCGGGTTTTCGGGTAGCACGATGAGGTCGGCGAGGCGGCCCGGCTCGATCGTGCCGCGCTCCTCCTCGTCCATGCAGAGCCATGCGCCGTGCGTGGTGGCGAGCCGCAGGGCCTGCTCGCGGCTCACGCGCTGCCCCGGCGCGATCACGCGCCCCGTGGCGCGGTCGACGCGCTCCACGGCCTGCCAGATGCACGGCCAGAGCGAGATCGGCACGTTGTCGGTGGCGAGCGAGACGCAGACCCCGGCCTCGAGGAGCGAGCGGATCGGGCAGAGGGTCTCCTCCTTCTCCGCGCCGATCTGCGCGAGCACGGCGGAGGCGCGCTTCCAGATATAGGCGTTGGTGTGGGTGGTGATGCACACGCCGAGCTCGCGGATGCGAGCGATCTGGCCGGCGTCGAGCGTCACGGGGTGCGCGATGACCCAGCGCAGGTCGTGGATCGGCGCCGCGCGCGCCGCCTCGGCGAAGAGCTCGAGCATCGGCGCCTGGATGGCGCAGACGCGAAGGCGCTCGCGTGCCGCGGCGCGCAGGAGCTCTATGAGCAGCGCGCGCGGCAGGCCCTGGTCGTAGTTGAAGCCGGCCCAGCCGGTCTGCGGCCGGCATTGCGCGCGCAGGCGTGACTCGCGCGGCGCGCCGTCCACCTCGGCGAAGAGCCCGGCGACGCGCAGCCACTCGTCGCCCTCGCCGCGGCCGCGGAGCCGCGCCGCATGGTCCTTGACCCATTGCCGGAGGTCCGCCTCGGATGCGCCGCTCCAGCCCGGGCTGAAGGCGAGGGTGGCGCGCACGGTCTGGCGATCCGCGGACCGCACGCGCCGGTAGGCGTTCACCACTTCCTCCGCGGCGCCGTGGCCCTCGAACACCGCGGTGGTTCCGGCGGCGTTGTAAAGGCGCATCGATTCCCCGAGCGTGCGCGCGCGGTCGTCCTCGGTGAAGTGCGGGGCCATGCGAAAGAGCGTGAACTCGGCGATCGGCTGGAAGGCGTTCTCGCGGAATACGCCCGTCGGCTCGCCGCTGCCGTCGACTTCGATCTCGAGGAGCGGCGAGGGGCTTTCGGTCCCCTTGCCGATGCCGGCGGCGGCGAGCGCCGCCGAGTTGGCGAACGAAACGAGCGGCAGCTGGCCCGACCAGTAGCCCCAGGCGCAGCGGATGAGGATCGGGTGCTGCGTGGAGGCGCAGTCGAGGTCGGCGCGCGTGGGGAGCCGTCCTTCCTCGAACATCGACTCCGACCAGCGGTATTCCGGCGGCTCGCCGATCGGCATGGTGACGATCCACCTCCCCGGCGGCGTGCGCGCGGCGATGTCCGCGAGACGCTCGACCAGCTCGCGGATGGAGCGGCAGCCGGCGAGCGACGGCAGCAGGCCCTTCAGCCCTTCCCGGTCGAGGTGCGCGTGGCCGTCCGTGAGCCCGGGCATCAGCGTGCGGCCCGCGAGCTCCACGACGCGGGTGTGCGGGCCGATATGGGCGCCGACCTCGCGGTCGGCGCCCACGGCAAGGATGCGCTCGCCCCGTACCGCGACCGCAGCCGCGGTGCGCGAGGCGCGGTCGAGCGTCAGGACGTTTCCGCCTCTCAGCACGAGATCGGCGGCCGGAGCCGTCAAGGCGTCCCCCTTCACTCCGGCTTGATGCCGGCCTCCTTCACGATCTGGGCGTACTTGGCGAAGTCCTCGCGGATGATGCGACCGAACTCCTCCGGCGTGGTCGGGGCGACGTCGCTGTACGAGTCGGTGATGCGCTTCGCGACGCCCGGATCCGAGAGCGCGGTGTGGAACGCCCGGTTCAGCTTGTCGAGCACCGGACGGGGAAGGCCTACGGGCGCCATGACGCCGTGCCAGCCCTCGAGCACGAACCCGGGCAGGGTCTCGGAGATCGTCGGCAGGCCCGGCAGCGGCTCGCCCCGCTTGGAGCCCGTCAGCGCCACGGGCCGGATCTTGTCGGCGCGGATCTGCGGCAGCGACGTGTTGAAGAGGTCGAAGAGGATGTTCACCTGCCCGCCGAGAAGATCGTTCATCGCGGGAGCGTTGCCCTTGTACTGGACGTGGATGAAGTCCGCCTTGGTCATGGTCTTCAGCCACTCGCAGCCGAAGGTCATGAGGCCGCCGCCGGAGGCGCAGCTCACGCTGCCGGGCTTCGCCTTGGCCTGCGCGATGATCTCGGCCACCGTCTTCGGCGCGAAGTCCTTGTTGGCGACGAGAACATACGACTGCGCGGTGATGCGCGTGACCGGCGCCACTTCCTTCAGCGGATCCACCATGTTCCGGAAGAGCGACGGGTTGGTCACGATGTTGGGCACGACGTAGAGGATCGTGTAGCCGTCGGGCTCGGACCGCGCCACGTCGGAATGGCCGATGTTGCTGCGCCCGCCCGCCTTGTTCTCGATGATGACCGGCTGGCCGAGCGCCTCGGCCAGCTTGGGCTGGATCGTGCGCGCGAAGATGTCGGCGGGTCCGCCCGCCGAAAACGGCACGACCCAGCGGATCGGCTTGGACGGGAACTCCTGTGCGAGCGCACCGAGCGAGAAGAGAAGCGCAGCTGCGCCGGCGGCAGTGCGGGCGACGGTCTTGCGGTTGATGGAAAAGCTCATGGTTCTCCTCCGGTCTGTAATGTCTGAAATGTGGGGCGCGTAAACGGACAAATCGCTCGGGTGAGCCGTCAGGCGACCTGCTCGGCGGACGTGCCGCGCTTCTCGACGAGCGCGCCAAGGACGAGCCGCCCGGTGCGCTCGATGTGGTCGCGCAGGAGCGAGCGGGCCTGCGCGGCGCGGCGCTCGAGCGTCGCGTCGCAGATGTTGCGGTGCTCCTGCATGACGTCGCGGTCGATCGGGTTGTTCTCGAGAAAGAGGCGCCGGTAGCGGTCGCTCAGATCGTGGAGCGTCGCGCAGAAGTTGAGCAGCAGCGGCATGCGGCATGCCGAGAGCAGGCTCTGGTGGAAGGCGCGGTGGGCGCGCTCCCAGTCCTCCAGGCGCGGGCCGCCGGGCGCGCCGCGCTCGAGCTTGGCCAGGCGGTGGAGGCTCAGGACCACCTCTTCCTCCCAGCGGTCGTCGCCGCGCGCGATCGACTCCTGCAGCGCGAAGCTCTCGAGCTCCGCGCGAAGCCGCGTCACCTCCAGCAGGTTGTGCTCGGAGACCGGCGCCACGCGGTAGCCGCGCTGGCTTTCCATCGCCTCCACGAAGCCCTCGGCGGAGAGCCGCGAAAGCGCCTCGCGCAGCGGGCTCAGGCTCACGCCGAATTTCGTGCGCAGGTCGTCGAGCCGCAGCTTCTCGCCCGGCGGAATTTCGCCGGCGGCGATGAGCGTGCGAAGCCGCGTCGCGATGCCCGCGGCCAGCGTTCGGGTGCTGTCTTCTTCGTGCGTCGAATGCGATTTCATGTGGATCGATCCTTTTGCTTGACATCGATTATAGGACCAACCTACGATAAAAATCGATTTTGCATTTAGTCATCGATTTAATCAACGCGTCCAACAACCTTCGCCGTTCCATCGTCTTCAACGTCCAACCGCTTCTGCTCTTTTCGGGGGTCGAACCCATGAAGGCACTTCTCGTCCTCGCCGCCTTTGCGGTCGGCACGGCGCTGAACGCCGGCGCTGCGCTTGCGCAGTCCTATCCTTCCAAGCCGATCCGGATCATCGTGCCGGTTCCGCCCGGCGGCGCCACGGACACGATGACGCGGCATCTCGCCGACCAGCTCTCGCCGCGCCTGGGCCAGCCCCTCATCGTCGAGAACCGCCCGGGCGCGGGCGGCACCGTCGGCGCGGGCTTCGTCGCGAAGCAGGATCCCGACGGCTACACGATGCTCATGGGCTTCACCGGCACCATCGCCATCGCCGGCTCGCTCTACAAGTCGCTGCCGTTCGATCCGCTCAAGGACCTCGAGCCGGTGAGCATGATCGTGCTGAACCCGCTCGTGCTGGTGACGCGCGAAGGCCTTCCAGCCAAGGACGTGAAGGGCTACGTGGCGCTCGCGAAGCAGAAGGCGAACGGCATGACGTACGGCTCGCCCGGCAAGGGCTCGTCGATCCACCTCACGGGCGAGATCTTCGCGCGCGCGACCGGAACCCAGCTCCTGCACGTGCCCTACAAGGGAAGCGGCCCGGCGATGCAGGACCTCTACGGCGGACGCCTCGACAGCATCTTCGGCGACCTGATGCAGCTCATGCCGGTGATCCAGTCGGGCAAGGTCAACGCCATCGCGGTCACTTCCAGAAAGCGTAACCCGCTTCTCCCCAAGCTTCCGACCATCGCCGAGAGCGGCTACCCGGACTTCGAGGTCATCTCCTGGCACGGGCTCTTCGTGCCGGCCGGCACGCCGGCCGAAATCGTGGCGAAGCTTTACCGCGAGGTGAGCGCGACGCTGAAGGGCCCGGCAATGACGAAGTTCCTCACCGAGCGCGGCGGCGAGATCGTCGACCTGCCGCCGGCCGAGGCGAAGCAGTTCGTGCAGAAGGAAGCGGCGAGGTGGGCCGGCCGCGTGAAGGAAGTGGGCTTCACGCACGACTGATGCTTCCGCTCGCGCTCGAGGAGAAGCTCGCGCCGCAGAGGAGCGCGCTCGTCGTCATCGACATGCAGAACGACTTCTGCGCGAGCGGCGGCTACATCGACCGGGTCATGGGCAAGGACGTGCGCGCCGCCGCAGCGGCCGCGAAGGCGATCGGGACGCTCCTCGAAGCCGCCCGCGCCGCCGCCGTCCCGGTCGTGTGGCTGCGGGCGGACTACTCGCACGATCGCATCCCGGATTCGATGCGGGCCAGGCTGCAGGCGCGCGGCATCACCGCGGTGTGCTGCGCGCCCGGCAGCTGGGGCGCCCAATGGTTCGAAGTCGCGCCGGCCGACGGCGAAAGCGTGGTCACGAAGCACACCTACAGCGGCTTCGCCGGCACGGATCTCGCCGCGCGGCTCGAGGCGCTCGGCCGGCGCACGCTCGTCTTTACCGGCGTGCAGACGCAGGTGTGCGTCGAGTCGACGCTGCGCGACGCGCATTCGCTCGGCTATTTCTGCATCGTGCCCGAGGACGCGGTGGGCTCCCACACCCCGGCGCTCCACGAGGCGACGCTCAGCAACGTACGGTTTCTCTTCGGGGACGTCTGCACGGCCGCGCAGGTGTGCGGCGCGTGGGGGCAGGCCCCGAAGGTTGAAAGGAAAAGCCAGGCCGCATGAAAGAAACGCTCAACTTCATCGACGGAAAATTCGTTCCGTCCGCTTCGGGCAAGCGCTTCGAGAACCGCTGCCCGGTGGACAACCGGCTTGTCTCGCAGGTGCACGAGGCGGGACGGCCCGAGGTCGACGCCGCGGTGGCCGCGGCGCGCCGCGCGCTCTCCGGCCCGTGGGGCCGCATGGGCGTGCAGCAGCGCGCCGAGCTCCTCTACGCGGTGGCCGACGAGATCAACCGCCGCTTCGACGAGTTCCTGCAGGCCGAGGTCGCCGATACGGGCAAGCCCGTGTCGCTCGCCTCGCACCTGGACATCCCGCGCGGCGCGGCGAACTTCAAGATCTTCGCCGACACGGTGAAGAACGTCGCCACCGAGTTCTTCGAGGCGCCCACGCCCGACGGCGCGGGCATGATCAACTACGCCATCCGCGTCCCGAAAGGCGTGGTGGCGGTGATCTGCCCCTGGAACCTGCCGCTCCTCCTCATGACCTGGAAGGTCGGGCCGGCGCTCGCCTGCGGCAACACCGTGGTCGTGAAGCCCTCGGAGGAGACGCCCACCACGGCGACGCTCCTCGGCGAGGTGATGAACAGGGTCGGCGTGCCGGCGGGCGTGTACAACGTCGTGCACGGCTTCGGCCCCGACTCGGCGGGCGAGCTCCTCGCCGGCCACGAAGGCATCGACGCGATCACGTTTACCGGGGAGACGCGCACCGGCGCGGCGATCCTCGGCGCGGCCGCGCGCGGCATCAAGGCGACCTCCATGGAGCTCGGCGGCAAGAACCCGGCGCTCGTCTTCGCCGACTGCGACCTCGAGTCCGCCCTGGAGGCGACGACGCGCTCGGTCTTCGCCAACTGCGGCCAGGTGTGCCTCGGCACCGAGCGGGTCTACGTCGAGCGGCCGATCTTCGACGAGTTCGTGCGCCGCCTCGGCGACATCGCCCGCTCCATGAAGCCGGGCCGGCCGGAAGACAAGGCGACGAAGATCGGGCCGCTCATCTCCCTCGAGCACCGCAAGAAGGTGCTCTCGTACTACGAGAAGGCGAGAAACGAGGGCGCCGTCGTCGTGGCCGGGGGCGGCGTGCCGAGGATGCCCGACGAGCTCGCGCACGGCGCGTGGGTCGAGCCCACCGTCTGGACCGGCCTCCCCGAGACGAGCGCGGTGGTGCGCGAGGAGATCTTCGGCCCCTGCTGCCACGTCGCGCCGTTCGACACCGAGGAAGAGGCGATCCGCCTCGCGAACGACACGCCGTACGGCCTTGCCGCCGCCGTGCATACCACCAACCTCGCGCGCGCGCACCGCGTGGCCGCGCGCCTGGAGGTGGGCATCTGCTGGATCAACTCCTGGTTCCTGCGCGACCTGCGCACTCCCTTCGGCGGCGCCAAGCAGTCGGGCATCGGCCGCGAGGGCGGCGTGCATTCGCTGGAGTTCTATACCGAGCTGCGAAACGTGTGCATCAAACTCTGAACAAGGAAGAACCGACATGCTGACCGACAAGGAACGGCGCGAGGCCGTCGAGATCCTGCTCAACGCGGAGCGCGAGAAGAAGGCCGCGGTGCAGCTCTCCAAGACCTACCCGAAGATCGAGCTCGAGGACGCCTACGCGATCCAGCGGCTGGTGAACGAGGCGAAAGTGGCCGCGGGCTCGCGGATCATCGGCAACAAGATCGGCCTCACCTCGAAGGCGATGCAGGCTTCGTCGCAGATCGACGAGCCGGACTACGGCGTGCTGCACGACTACATGATGATCGAGGACGGTGCGAAGGTGCCCTTCGAGCGCTTCATCGTCCCGCGCGTGGAGCCCGAGCTCGTGTTCGTGCTCGGCAAGCCGCTCAAGGGCCCGGGCGTCGGCCTGCTCGACGTGCTGCGCGCGACCGAGTACGTGGTGCCCGCCATCGAGATCATCGACGCGAGGGTGCAGAACCCGCGCAAGATCTTCGACACCGTCGCCGACAACGGCGCCGCGGCGGGCCTCGTGCTCGGCGGGCGCCCGGTGGGCCCGATGGACGTGGACCTGCGTTGGGTCGGCGCGCTCCTCTACCGCAACGCCGACATCGAGGAGACGGGCGTCGCCGCCGGCGTGCTCGGCCATCCGGCGAATGCCATCGCCTGGCTCGCGAACAAGGTCGGGCGCTTCGGCGACACGCTCGAGCCCGGCCGCGTCATGCTCTCGGGCTCCTTCACCCGCCCGGTCTGGGCGCAGAAGGGCGATACCCTGCGCGCCGACTTCGGCAGCCTCGGCAGCCTCTCGGTCCAGTTCGTCTGATGCACGCGATCGACGTCCACGCGCACTGGTATCCCCGGCGCTTCCTCGAGCTCGTCTCCCGCCACGGCGCCGAGTTCGGGATCGAATGGCGCGAGATCGACGGCAAGGGCCCGCAGTTCAAGTGCGGGCACCTGACCACGGGGCCGCTCGGGCCGCACGCGATCGAGCTCGAGGCGCGGCTCGAGCGCATGGACGACCAGGGCGTCCACGCGCACGCGCTCTCGCTCTCGCAGCCGATGGTGTACTGGGCCGGGCGCACGCTCGGCGAGCGCCTCGCCGCGACCTACAACGAGGAGCTCGCGGCGGCGCACGCGCACTCGCCGAAGCGGCTCGTCGGCCTCGCGACGCTGCCGATGCACGAGCCCGACCTCGCCGCTCGCGAAGTCGACCGTGCGGCCCAGCTCCCCGGCATCCGCGGCTTCTACATGGCCACGAACGTCAACGGCCGCGAGCTCTCGGACCCCGCGTTCTTTCCGATCTACGAGCGCATCGAGGCGCTCGGGCTGCCGATCTTCCTGCATCCGCTCTTCGTCATCGCGGCCGAGCGGCTGCAGAAGTTCTACCTCACGAACCTGCTCGGCAACCCCTTCGAGAGCGCCGTGGCGGCCGCCCACCTCATCTTCGGCGGCGTGCTCGACCGCTTCAAGAAGCTCGACTTCGTGCTGCCGCACGCCGGCGGCGCCTTCCCCTGGCTGGTCGGGCGGCTGAACCGCGGCTGGGAGAAGCGCCAGGACCTGAAGCACATCC
>Ga0079224_100009335_pt1 | contig 13363 bp, 11 predicted proteins | sample Stecom2015_FD_80414 | JGI IMG/M metagenome (GOLD analysis project Ga0079224, IMG submission 80414) | Agricultural soil microbial communities from Utah to study Nitrogen management - Steer compost 2015 | ecosystem: Environmental > Terrestrial > Soil > Agricultural land | place: USA: Utah... | reverse complement strand
TGATGGGCACCCCCAGCTACATGGCGCCCGAGCAGTTCCAGGGCGTGCGAACCGACCAGCGCTCCGACCTGTACGGTGCGGCTGCGGTGCTGTACCACATGCTCACGGGCGCGCCGCCGTACGGCAGCCAGGTCGTGCGGTACCTCGCCGGTGACGACCGGGTGCCGTTGGCGCCGCTCACGGGTGGGGCGGCCCCGTTCGAACCGGTCGTGCGCAAGGCGCTCGCGCGCGTGCCCGACGAGCGCTACGCCACGGCCGAAGAGATGCTGTGCGCGGTCCAGGGCGTGCTACAGGCCAACTGACGCCATGGTCATCGCGTTCACGGGCGATCCGTTCCTCACCCGTCGCGCCGCGCGCGCGGCCTTGCGGGAACGTGACGTCGATCTAGCCGGCGTGACCGAACTCGGCGAGTCGCTACGGGCAGAGGAGATGCTCGACCTGGCGTCGCAGGGAGGGCTGTTCGGCCAGGCGGCGCTCGTCCTCGACTTCGCCGAGGCGTTCCAGGGTCAAGCGGGCGTGAAGCCGCGCAACGAGGTGATGAAAGCCCTCGAGCGCGTGCAGGAGAGCGCCATCGTGGTGGTGCTGGACCCGGACGCGACTGCGGCCAGGCAGAAGGCGTTCCAGAAGATCGGTGAGCACCGGCACCTGCCCACCCCGCGCTTCGAGCAGTTGCCGCGGTGGATCGCGGCCGAGCTGAAGGCCGCCGGCGTACGCCACCGGCCCGACGTGCCGGGCGTGTTGGCCGATCTGTTCGGCGAGGACCCGGCCGCCATCGCCTCCGAGATCCAGAAGCTGGCGGCGCTCGACGAGGAGTACGACGCCGATCGCGTGCGGCAGCTGGTGAACCGCGCCGCCGTGCATGACGCCTTCGACCTGATCGAGGCGATCGCCACCGGCGACGCGGCCGGCGCACTCGGGATCGCGCGGCAATTGCTCGACGAGGGCGAGGCGCCCCAACGCGTGTTCGGCGCGCTGGTCTGGCAGTTCCAACTGGTCGCCAGGGCGGTGGCGCTCCTCGAGCGCGAACGGCCCCGCAAGGTCGGCGCTTCGCAAGCCGCGTCGGTCCTGCGCGCGAAGCCACGCGCGGCAGCACGCGCCCTGGAGCTCGCCGCCAGGATCGACGAGCCCACGTTGCGCGCGGTGCTGGGTGAGCTGCTCGAGCAAGACGTGCGCGGCAAGAGCGGCGGCGACGCCGAGTTGGCGCTGGAGACGGCCGTGGTGCGCTTGTCGCGCTACTGGCGCCCGGCGTCGGCGCCCGCGCGCTAGGTCACCTGCGCACTATGCCGCCTGCGCGCCAGGCCGCCTGCACGCTGGGCCGCCTGGTCCGCCCGCGCGCTAGGCCGGCTGCGCGCTAGGCCCCGTGCCGGTCCCGGGGCGCGAGCTCGCGATAGCGCCGGTAGGCTTCCTCCAACGCAGCGTCGTGCCGCGGTTCGATGGCGTCCGCCACCGGGATGTGCGGCCGCACGTCGGCACCGAGTGCGCGCCATGCCAGCAGGGCGGCGCCGTAGGCCGCGCCGTGCTCTTCCTCCAGCCGCGTCACCGGGAGATGCAGCACGTCCGCCAGCATCTGCACCCAGAAGCGCGAGCGGCTCCCGCCGCCGGTGGCGACCAGCATCTCGAGGTCGCACAAGGGGCGCATCACCTCGTAGGCGTGCCCCAGGCTGAAGGCCACCCCCTCGAACACCGAGCGGACGAGGTCCGCTGCGGTGGTGGCGAGACTCAGACCGCGCCAGGCGCCCCGCAGGTCGGGGTCGAGGTACGGCGTGCGCTCCCCCGCGAGGTGCGGGTGGAACGTGACGCCGCGCGCCCCGGTCGGACTGTCGGCCGCGAGTTCGGACAGCGCCGCGGCGTCCGAGGAAGGGAAGAGCGTCCGCTCGAGCCACCCCAGGCTCCCCGCCGCCGACAACGTCACGCCCATCAACAGGAAGCCGCCGTCGGCGTGCGCGAACAGGTGCGCCCGGCCGCGCGGCTCCGGCGTCGGTCGAGCGAGTGGCGCCTGCAGCACGCCCGAGGTTCCGAGCGAGACGCTGCCGCGTCCCAGGTCCGTGCGGGAGATCGCCAACCCCGTCGCGGCCGCGGCGTTGTCTCCGGCTCCCGCCACGACGGGCGTGCCTTCGGGCAGGCCGGTCGCCCGGGCCGCATCAGCGTGCAGCCTGCCGACCTGGGCGTCGGACGCGACCAGCCGTGGGTACAGGGCGATGTCCAGCCCGAGCGCGGTCAGCACCGACTCGTCCCACGTTCCCGTGGCAAGGTCGAAGACGTTCGAGCCGGACGCATCGGTCGGCTCTGCGACCCGCTCGCCGGTCAACCGGTAGGTGAGGTAGTCCTTCGGGAACAGCACGTGGCGCGTGCGCGCGAACGCCTCGGGCTCGTGGCGCCGGAGCCATACCAGCTTGGCGAGCTGGAAGCCGGTGATGGCGGGGTTCCCGCCGCGCGCCACCAGGTCGTCGCGCGACACCGCCATCTCGATCTCGGCGACGGCGTCCTCGGTACGCTGGTCGTTCCAGAGGATCGGGTTGCGAACGACCGCGCCGGCGTCGTCGAGCGGCACCAGGCCGTGCATCTGCCCGGTCAGGGCGATCGCCTCCGGCGGACGCGGCAGGCGCCGCGCCACCTCCGCCAGCGCGGTGGTCGCGGCCGTCCACCAAGCGTCGGCCGACTGCTCGGTCCACCCGGGTCGGGGGGTCAGCAGCGCGTACCCGGCCTCGTGCTCGGCCAGGACCTCGGCCCGTTCGGTCACTGCCGTCGCTTTCGCGCCGCTGGTGCCGACGTCGAGTCCGATCACGCTGCGTTCGCTTGCGCCGCTGTCCATGACGTGCCTCCCGATGGGTTCCGGCGCGACCGCCGCTCACCGCCCGTGTCCGCGGCCCCCCTGGCTTGCCGCCCTTAGCGCGCTCCGGTGAGGTGGTCGACGACGAGCTGGTCGATGCGCTCCAGCTGCGGCCCGCGGCGGCGCAGGTCTTCGACGTCGAAGACGTGCGACTTGATCTCGTCGGCTGCCTTGCGCACGTACGGCAGGTACGGCGGCACGCCCGGATCGTCGACACGGTAGGCGGCGAGCAGCCCTTGGAGCTCCTCGTCGTTCGCGATCGCCTCGGCCTTGTGCTTGAGGATCAGGTAGCTGCGCATGCAGCCGCGGGCGAACGCCCACACGCCTTCCTCGTCCTCCGTCCGAAGCGCGTGCGCGTCGAAGTGCCGGGGACCGTCGTAGTGCTTCTCGAGCAGTATGACGGTGAACAACGACGTCTTGAGGTTCTCGGCGCCGAAGCGCAGGTCCTGGTCGAAGCGGCTCATCTTCTGGTCGTTGAGGTCGACGTGGAACAGCTTGCCGGCGTCGATAACCTGCGCGAGCGCGTGCGGGAAGCTCAGGCCGGCCATCGTCTCGTGGGCGAACTCGGGGTTCACGCCCACCATCTCCGGCTTCGCCAGCGTGGCGATGAACCCCAGGGCGGAACCGACCGTGGGCAGGAAGGCGTCGCCGCGCGGCTCGTTCGGCTTGGGCTCGAGCGCGAAGCGCAGGTCGTAGTCCTGGTCGATGGAGTAGTCGCACAGGATGTCGAGCGCGTCGCGGTACCACGACAAGGCGTCGAGCAGCTTGCCGGCGCCGTCCACTTCGCTTCCCTCGCGGCCGCCCCAGAAGACGTAGGTGCGCGCGCCGAGCTCGACCCCGAGGTCCATCGCGCGCATCGTCTTCTGCAGCGCGTACGCCCGGACGCGCGCATCGGCGCTGGTGAACGCGCCGTCCTTGAACACCGGGTCGGTGAACAGGTTGGTGGTCGCCATCGGCACGACCATGCCGTGGTCGTCGAGCGCCTGGCGGAACTCCCGCACGATGCGGTCGCGTTCGTGGGCGCTGCTGCCCGGCGGCACCAGGTCGTCGTCGTGGAAGTTCACGCCCCATGCGCCCAACGCGGCGAGATTCGCCACGCTGTGCACGGGGTCGAGCGGGGGACGCGTGGGCAGGCCGAACGGGTCGCGCCCGACGTTGCCCACCGTCCACAGCCCGAAACTGAAGCGGTGTTCGGGCCGGGGGAGTAGGTCCATGATCAGCCTCCGTGGCCGCGCGAGGGATCCTCGAACGGCGTCCACTTCGTGTCGGACGCGCTGGACGCCACCGCCGCCTCGATGAAGGCGACCCCCCTGGCACCGTCGAGCACGGTGGGGAAGTCCGGGGCGGTGCCGTCCGCCGCGCTCGCACCGGCGCCCAGGCCGCCGCTGGCCGAGGTACCGGAAGCGCCGCCTTGGCGGGCGGCGCTGGCGGCCGCGACGTTGGTGTAGACGTTGGCGAACGCTTCGATGAACGCCTCCGGGTGGCCCGACGGCAGGCGCGTGTTGGCTTGCGCGGCCGCGCCCAGGTACCCGCCACCGTTGCGCGTCAGGAGGCGCGTTGGTCCTTCCAGCGTCTTGTGGATCAGGCGGTTGGGCTCCTCCTGGTGCCACACCAGGCCCCCGCGGGTGCCGTAGACGCGGATGCGCAGGTCGTTCTCCTCGCCCACCTCGATCTGGCTGGCGACGAGCACGCCCTTGGCGCCGCCGCGGAAGCGCAGCAGCAGGTTGGCGTCGTCATCCAGGCGCCGGCCCGGCACGAAGGTGGTGAGGTCGGCGCAGAGTGCTTCGAGCTCGAGCCCGGTGATGGTGGCGACCAGGTTCTCGGCGTGGCTGCCGATGTCGCCGATGGCGCCGCCGACGCCGGAGCGTGCCGGGTCGGTGCGCCACTCGGCTTGCTTGGCGCCGGTGTCCTCGAGTTTGGTGGCGAGCCAGCCCTGGTTGTACTCCACGATGACCTTGCGGATCTCGCCGATGGCGCCTTCCTGCACCAGCCGGCGCGCTTCCTTCACCATGGGGTAGCCGGTGTAGTTGTACGTCACCGCGAAGACGGTGCCGGCTGCGTCCACGGCGCGCACCAGGTCGGCGGCTTGCTCCGAGTTCAGGACCATCGGCTTGTCGCTCACGACGTGGAACCCCGCGTCGGTGAACGCCTTCGCGACGGGGTAATGCATGAAGTTGGGGGTGACGACGGAGACGGCGTCGATGCGCTCGCCCTCGGGTAGGGCGTGTTCGCGCTCGAGCATCTCCTCCCAGGTGGGGTAGATGCGTGACAGCCCGATGGCGCGGCCACTTTCCAGCGCGCGTTCTGGGGTGCTGGACAGCGCTCCTGCCACCAACTCCCACGCGCCGTCGAGGCGGGCTGCCATCCGGTGGACCGCTCCGATGAAGGCGTCCTTGCCACCGCCCACCATGCCGAGCTTCAGCGGGGTGGCGGGTTCACGCATCGCCGTCATCCCGTCCGAACGCGGCGTCGAACGCGCCTGCTGGCGGCTCGAAGTCGAGCGAGCGGACGTACGCCGCGCTCTCGGTCGCGCCGTGCACGCGGTCCATGCGGCTGTCTTCCCATTCGACCGACAGCGGCCCGCGGTAGCCGATGTCGTTCAGGGCGACGATGATCTCCTCGAAGTCGACGTCGCCACGACCGACGCTGCGGAAGTCCCAGTAGCGGCCCGGGTCGCCGAACGAGGTGTGGCCGCCGAACACGCCGGCGGTGCCGTCGCCGCGCCCCCACCAGACGTCCTTCATGTGAACGTGCACGATGCGCGGGGCGAAGCGCCGTAGGAAGCCGACGTAGTCCACGCCCTGGTAGGCGAGGTGGGACGGGTCGTAATTGAACCCGAAGCGGGCGTGCCCGCCGACGGCCTTCATGGCGCGTTCGGCGCTGGCGATGTCGAAGGCGATCTCGGTGGGATGCACCTCGAGCGCGAAGTTCACGTCCACGTCCGAGAACGTCTCGAGGATGGGGGCGAAGCGCCGTCCGAACTCCTCGAAGCCGCGCTCCCAGTACTCCTGGCTGGTGGGCGGGAAGGCGTAGATCGAGTGCCAGATGGGGCTGCCCGTGAAGCCCGTGACCACGCCGGCGCCGAGCGCCTTGGCCGCGCGAGCGGTGTCGGCGAGCTCCTGCGCGGCCCGCTGACGAACGCCTTCCGGCTCGCCGTCGCCCCACACGTGCGCGGGAAGGATGGCCTGGTGCCGTTCGTCGATGCGGTCGCACACCGCTTGACCGACCAGGTGGTTGCCGATGGCGTGCAGCTCGAGGCCGTGATCGGCCAGCAGCTCGCGGCGCTCCTTGGCGTACGTGGGCTCGGTGACGGCCCGCCGCACGTCGAGGTGGTCGCCCCAACACGCGAGTTCGAGGCCGTCGTAGCCCATCTCCTTGGCCAGCGGGGCGAGTTCGGCGAGGGGCATGTCGGCCCATTGACCGGTGAAGAGCGTGACCGGCCTAGCCATGTCGTCTCCTTTCGTGTCGCGGTGGACTTCGTAGCGGTTCCGGGGCGGCGGAACCGTCCCGCCGCCCCGGTGACCGCGGACCTGCCTTACGTGCTCAGAACGGCGAGTCCGGGAAGTAGTAGCGCTCGGCGTTGTCGGGCGTGATCAGGGTGGCGTCGAGGATGTAGGTGCCCAGCATGGGGGCGTCGGAGACGAAATGCAGCGCCGTGACTTCCATGGCGGTGGCGATCATCCCGGGCGGGTACAGGACGTCGACCGGGATCAACGTGTCGCCGTCCAGCACGCGCTTGATCATCTCCTTCATGCCGGCGCCGCCGACGACGAACATCTCGTTCTCGCGGCCGGCCTGGCGCAGTGCCTCGATGACGCCGACGGCGATGTCGTCGTCTTGCGCCCACACCGCGTCGATCTCGGGGAAGCGCGCCAGGAAGTCCTGCATCACTTCGAACCCGTCGTCACGGTTCCAGTTGGCGTAGGCGTTGTCGAGCACCTCGATGTCGGTGGCGTCGAGCACTTCCATGCAGGCGTTGAAGCGTTGGTCGTCGATGACCGTGGGGATGCCCCGCAACACGACGATCTGGCCTTGGCCGCCGAGTCGCTCGGCGATGTACTCGCAGCTGACGCGACCCATGCCCGGGTTGTCGCCCGCGACGTAGATGTCCTCGATGCCTTCCTCGATCAAGCCGCGGTCCACCACGGTGATGAACACGCCCTGCGCCTTCACTTCGGCGACGGGAGCGGTGAGCGGGTCGGACTCGAACGGCAAGATGACAAGGGCGTCGATCTGGCTGACGGCCACCAGGTCCTGCAGGTCGTTGGCTTGTTCTTCCGAGCTGCCTGCGGTGGCGATGATGAAGTCGATGCTCGGGTACTGGGCTTCGAGGCGCTTCTCGGCCTCCGCCGCCCAGTAGTTGATGCCGCCGGTCCAGCCGTGGGTGGCGGACGGGATGGACACCCCGATGACGGTCTTGTCCTGTGCGAAGCCGGTGGCCACCAGGGCGGCCAGGGCGATGACGATGGTGAATCTCCGGAGCATGCGGTTCCTCCTTCTGGTGCGTGCGCGTCCTCGTCCGGGGCGTGCACCTTCTGGCGAAGGCGTGCGTTCTCGAGGGAAGGCATGCGCCTTCGAGCGAGAAGCGTGCGATCCCGATGCGGGGACGCGTGCGCGCCCACGGCGGGCACGCGGTCAGGCGATGGTCGTGGTGCCGTGGCACGCCGGCCGGGGCGTGCGGTGCCTCCCCTCCCTTCAGCCGCGACGGCCGCGTTGCAGCAGCACGGCGCCGATGATGATGAGGCCCTGAACGGCCTGGTTCAGGTACTGGCTGATCACGTCCGTCAGGTTCAGGACGTTGCCGATGGTGGTGAGCAACAACGCGCCCACGATCGTTCCCCAGACGTGTCCGGAGCCGCCCTTGAGGGCGGTGCCGCCGATGATGACGGCGGCGATGGCCTCGAGTTCCCACAAGAGCCCGGTCGAGCCGGATGCCGAGCCCAGCCGCGGGACGTAGATCACCACCGCGATGGCCACGCACACGCCGGCGATGACGTAGGTGAGGGTCTTGACGCGGTTCACGCGGATGGCCGAGTAGCGCGCGACGTCGGCGTTCGAGCCGATCGCTTGCACGTAGCGGCCGAAGCGCGTCCGGTGCAGCAGGATGCTGCCGACGACGGCGACGATCGCGAAGATGACGACCGGCCATGGGATGCCGAGCACGTAGCCGTAGAAGACCGGTCGGTAGGTGCCGCGGAGGCCGAGTTCGAGCGAGATGGTGCCGCCGTCGGCCAGGTAGGTGACCAAGGCGCGGTAGATGCCGAGGGTGCCGAGTGTGACGATGAACGGCTCGATGCGCCCGCGGGTGATGGCGAAGCCGTTCAGGAAGCCGGCCACCAATCCCAGGACGAGCGCGAGGGCGACCCCGAGCAGGATGACCAGGACGTTCGATGCGATGTCGTCGTTCCAGCGGTTCATCGCCAGGATCATGGCGCCGGCGATGAATGCCGCCATCGAGCCGACGGAGAGGTCGATGCCGCCCGCGATGATCACGAACGTCGCGCCGACGGCGATGATGCCGATGAACGACGAGCGCGTGAGGACGTTCAGCAGGTTGTTGGGCGACAGGAACACCGGGTTGATCAGCGCGCCCAGGACGAACAACGCGACCAAGCCCAGCAGCGGCGTGAACGTCTGCCAGTCGACGCGTCGCAAGACGCGCGCGAGACCGCTAGGCGACCGCGTCGCCGAGGGCGTGTCCATACCCATCCCCTTCGTCCTTGAGACCGGTGGCGTACTGCACGATCTCCTCCTCGGTCATGCGCGAGGGGTCGAGCACGCCGGTGATGCGACCGGAACGCATGACCACTACGCGGTGCGCCAAGCCGATCACCTCGGGCAGTTCCGACGAGATCACCACGACGGCCTTGCCTTGGCGCGCCAGCTCGGCGATGTAGAAGTAGATCTCCCGCTTGGTGCCGACGTCGATGCCGCGGGTGGGCTCGTCGAGGATCACGATGTCGGGCGTGGTGAGCATGATCTTCGCCAGCACGAGCTTCTGCTGGTTGCCGCCGGACAGCGTGCCGGCCAAGACGTCGAGCCGGGCCGCGCGGATGTCGAACTCGTGCTGCGCCGTTTCCAACGCGGCGCGTTCTGCGGCCTCGTCGAGGAACGGCCGAGCGTAGCGTTCCAGCGCCTGCAGCGTCAGGTTCGGCCGCAGCCGCATCTCCGTCATCAGCCCTTTGCCCTTGCGGTCCTCGGTGAGGTAGGCGATGCCGGCCTGCTTGGCGGCTTCCGGGTGGCGCAAGCGCAGCGGCTGGCCGCGCAGGCGCACGGTGCCGTGCCCTGGCCGTAAACCGAGGAGCCCCTCGAACAGTTCGGTGCGCCCGGCGCCGACCAGGCCGGCGAACGCCAGCACCTCGCCTTGGCGGACGTCGAACGAGGCCGACACGACCGAACCCGGAACCTGGAAGTCGCGCACCTCGAGCACCACCGGCGCGTCGGGCCGGATCTCCTTGGGCGGGTACATGTCGGCCAGTTCGCGCCCGACCATCAGGCGCGCCATCTCGTGCTCGGAGGTGGTGCCGATGTCCTTGGTGGCGATGTGATGCCCGTCGCGCAAGATGGTGACACGGTCGGCGATGGTCATGACCTCGTCGAGCTTGTGGGAGACGTAGACGACGGCCACGCCTTCGGCCGTCAGGCGACGGATGAGGCCGAACAGGACCTCGGTCTCGGCGCCGGTGAGCACGTCGGTCGGTTCGTCCATGAACAGCACGCGCACCTCGCGCGAGACGGCCTTGGCGATCTCGACCATCTGCTTGTCGGACACCGACAGGTCGGCGACGCGGGCGCGCGGGTCGACGTGGGTGTCCAATTGCGCCAGCAGTTGCGCGGTGCGGACGCGCATGGCGCGCTTGTCGAGGAACGGTCCGCGCGCGATCTCGCGCCCGAGGAACACGTTCTCTTCCACGGTCAGGTCGTCGGCCAGGTTGAACTCCTGGTGGATGAGGACCAGGCCGCGCGCTTCGGCCGCGCCGCTGTCGCGGAAGCGGACCTCGGCGCCGTCGAGCAGCACCGTCCCCGCGGCCGGCTGCCAGTAGCCGCTGAGACACTTCATCAACGTCGACTTGCCGGCACCGTTCTCGCCCACCAGCGCATGCACCTCGCCGGCGCGGAAGTCGATGTCGACCCCGTGCAGCACCTCCACCGGCCCGAAGGCGTGGTGCAGGTCCTTGGCGGCGAGAAGCGGGGCATCCGGCATCGCGGCGACCTTTCCGGCGAGTCGCGAGGGCTGAGCTGGGAGTGTCGGGGTGATTAGGTTGACACTCTAATTAATAGCCACTATAGTCCGGGCATAGGGGACCGTCAAGCCGGTCGGTCGTGCCGGTGGCCGGGCTTCACCAGGCACGGCATCGCGCGGCCTTCACCCCGAAGGAGGATGCGCCGTGCCGCCCAAACGCACGGGCGCCAACCCCGCCCTCATCCGTCAGCTCAACGTGGCGCGCGTGTTCCACGCCTTGCGGTTGCATCCGGGCGCCTCGCAACGCGAGCTCGCGCGCATCACCACCATCGACCGTGCGACGGTGTCCACCGTCGTGGCGCAGTTGGAACGGGACGGCCTGGTCGAACGCCGGCCGCGGCGCGGCGAGGGCCGCGTGGGCCGGCCCGAGGTCGCGCTCCACGTGGCCGAGGACGCCGGCGTGCTGATCGGTGCCCGGCTGGAACCGAGCAGCATCCGGCTCATCGCCACCAGCCTGGTCGGAACGCCCCGCACGACGTTGCAGGTGCCCTCGAGCACGGACGCGAAGCGGGCGCTCACGCGCCTGGTGGAGGGCCTGGCGCGGATGCTGGCGGAGGCCGGCATCGACGAGACGATGGTGCGCGGTATCGGCGTGGGCATCCCGGCGCTCATGCAGTTGGACGGCACGCTCCGCTTCGCGCCGAACTTCGGGTGGCGCGAGGTCGGCATCAAGGCGCTGCTCGAACACCGCTTCGCGGCGCCGGTACAGGTCGACAACGACACCAACGCCGCCGCGCTGGCCGAGAAGCTGTTCGGCAGTTGCCAGCACGTGTCCGACTTCGTGTTCGTCGCCGGGCACTCGGGCGTCGGTGGGGCGCTCTACCTCGGTGGGCGGCTGTACCGCGGGCCCCAAGGGTTCGCGGGCGAGATCGGGCACATCAAGGTGGTGCCGGGCGGCCGGCCGTGCGGGTGCGGCGGCAGCGGCTGTCTCGAGGCCTACCTGTCCGAGCCGAACCTGCTGGCGCAGGCGGCGGAGGACGGGGTGCGCGCGGCCGACCTGGAAGCGTTGTGCACCCTGGCCGAAGGGGGGAACCCCGTGGCCGCGACCGTGCTAGCGCGTGCGGGTGGGTACCTGGGCGACGTCATGGCCGACATCGTGAACTTGTTGAACCCGGAACGCATCGTTCTTGGCGGCAACCTGGCCGCCGTCGCCGGCCCGCTGCTGAGCGCGGCGCGTACCCGTCTGCGCCAGAACGCCCTCGAGGCTGCCATCGCCGGTTGCGAGGTCACCGTCTCGCCGCTCGGGACCGAGTCCGTCACCATGGGTGGCGTCGCGCTCGCGCTGGAAGGCTTCCTGTCGTTGCCAAGCTGGCTGGCCGCCGCCGAGATGCAGGACAGCTTCGCCTGACCCCGTCGTGGGGTTCGCCCGACCTCGTGACCGGTGCGGTAGCCTCGGTGGCGTGGACCGTCTGCGTGATGCCTTCCTGGCGGGGGAAGAACGCGCCCTCGCGCGCGCCATCAGCCTGATCGAGGCGGGCGCCCCCACAGGGCAGGAACTGCTGCGCTCGCTGCGCGACCGGACCGGGCGCGCCCGCGTCGTCGGCGTCACCGGTTCTCCCGGCAGCGGCAAGAGCACGCTCACCGATGGCCTCATCGGCGTCGCGCGGTCCCGCGGTCAGCGCGTGGGCGTGGTGGCGGTCGACCCCACCAGCCCCTACAGCGGCGGCGCGATCCTCGGCGATCGCATCCGCATGACGCGTTGGCACGACGACCCCGACGTCTTCATCCGCTCCATGGCGACGCGCGGCCACCTGGGGGGCCTGGCGGCCGCCACGTTGCAGGTCGTCGCCCTCCTCGACGCCGCCGGGTTCGACACCGTGCTCATCGAGACCGTCGGCGTCGGGCAATCCGAGGTCGACATCGTGCAAGCGGCGGACACCACCATCCTGGTGTTGACGCCGGGTCAAGGGGACGCCGTGCAGGCCTTCAAGGCCGGCATCATGGAGATCGCCGACGTGTTCTGCGTCAACAAGTCGGACCTACCAGGAGCCGACCGTCTGAAGCGCGAGATCGCCGCCGCGATGGAGCTCGGCGCCTACCCGGAGGACGCCTGGCGCCCCCCGATCGTGGGCGCCGTCGCCAGCAAGGGCGAGGGCATGGAGGAGGTGCTCGACCAGGTCGACGCGCATCGCGCGCACTTGCGCGAGCAAGGAGCGTTGGCGTCCGCCGGACGCAGGCGGGTGCGCGCCGAGGTCGTCGCCATCCTCGGGGAGCAGCTGCGCAAGGCGTTGGTCGAGCGCGAGGACGAGGCGGTGGACGCCATCCTCGAGGGGCACGTGACGCCGGCCGAGGTGGTACACCGGCTGCTGGCGAACGCGCCGCTCGAGCCGCGAGTACACTGAGCGATCATGGTGCACGCCGTCTACCCAGGCAGTTTCGACCCGCTCCACAACGGTCACGTCGACATCATCCGCCGCGCTGCCCGCATCTACGAGCGCCTGACGGTGGCCGTACTGCACAACCCGCACAAGGGCAACGGCCTGTTCGACGCCGAGGAACGCGTCGCCATCATCCGTGAGGTGGTGGAGAACATCGCCGGGGTCGAGGTCGCGACCTTCGACGGCTTGCTCGCCGACTACACCCGCCGCATCGGCGCCACCGTCATCGTGAAAGGCTTGCGCGCGATCTCGGACTTCGAGTACGAGCTGCAGATGGCGCACCTCAACCGCCAACTCAACCCGGACGCCGAGACCACCTTCATCATGACCGCGACGCGCTGGTCGTACGTGTCCAGCACGCGCGTCAAGGAGATCGCCCGGTACGGGGCCGACGTCGCCAAACTGGTGCCGCGCGCGACCCTTCGCCGCCTGCACGAGCGCCTGGGGCCGCCGAAGCGCACCTGAGCCGCGTCGGGCGTGCGCTGCGAACCTGAGCCGCCCGCTACCTCCGCCGCGGCTTCGCGGGCACGGACGCCTGGCATCCCAAAGCACCACGAAACGGCCACGAGCGTCCGTATACTTGCGCCTGCGCGAGACCGGGTGAAGCGCCCGGTTGCATGTCCGCAGGCGGCGAGCGCGGACGGCGTCGGCGCGGAAGGATCGAGAACATGTCGTACTTGATGCGTGGCTTGGCGGCCGACGGAGGCATCCGCGTCGTGGCGGCCGACACCACCGATCTGGTGAAGGGCGCCATCGCGCGCCACGACGCCACACCGACTGCCGGCGCGGCGCTGGGGCGCACCATCACCGGCGCGCTGTTGTTGTCGCACGTGTTGTTGAAAGGACCCCGCGACCGCGTGACGTTGCGCTTGCGCGGCGACGGTCCGCTCGGCGGGGTCATCGCCGACGCCG
>Ga0079224_100009334_pt1 | contig 13366 bp, 10 predicted proteins | sample Stecom2015_FD_80414 | JGI IMG/M metagenome (GOLD analysis project Ga0079224, IMG submission 80414) | Agricultural soil microbial communities from Utah to study Nitrogen management - Steer compost 2015 | ecosystem: Environmental > Terrestrial > Soil > Agricultural land | place: USA: Utah... | reverse complement strand
TGGTTGAAGTGCTCAAACACACGATCTTGGTCCTCTTTGGCGATCCCGATCCCCGTATCGGTCACACTGAACCCAATCACGCACGCGTCCTCGTCTCGAATGCGCGCTTCAATCCAAACACGCAACACAACTGAGCCCTTGACCGTGAATTTTACGGCGTTGCCCATGACGTTGTTGAGCACCTGACGCAAGCGATCATGATCGAGCATCACTTCGAGCGGAAGGTCCGACGCAATCGATGCCATGACCTCGACGCCTTTGGCTTGACCGAGCGGCGCCAGTAGCTGAGACACCTCTTCACAGAGCGCTCTCACGTCGCTCTCAACCGGTCGAACGGCTAGCTTTCCCGCATCGATCTTTGAAAAGTCCAAAATATCATTGATGATTCTCAGAAGCGCCGAGGCGGAGGTTGAAATCGTTCGCACATAGCGCCTCTGCCGCATGCTGAGAGAAGTCTTCTGCAGAAGCTCACCCATGCCGATCACTCCGTTCATCGGTGTGCGAATTTCGTGACTCATGTTTGCAAGAAACTCACTCTTGAGACGGGCCGACTCCAAGGCTTCGCGAGTTCTCTGTTCCAAGGCGACGAAGGTTCGCTCCATCACGCGAGTCAAAGGAGCGATGTAGAATGAGACGAAGAAGCATGAAGCCATCAACGCCACCAAGCAGCCACCGGCCACACCCGTCAGGATCTTATGACGCAACAGAGCTCCGGCTTTCAGCCTTCGCTTGGACACCTCCAAAGCAACTTTGCCGACCGCAGCTCCCTCGTTGTCGATCAGCTGCCAAGTGACAAAGGAGTCGGCGTTCTCGTGGGCGCGCCCTTGCTCTCCTGTGAAGAGATGTGCGATGCGATCTTTCGCAGCGGGAGGATAGAGAAATAACGGTTGGTCCGCTGCGTCAAGAACAACCAGCGACTGAACGTCTTCATCCTGAAGATAAGGGCGGGAAGCTTCCGCGATCGCCTCCGCTTCACCCAGAATAACCGCTCGTTGAGTTGTGAAGCTCAGTTCGGCGCACCCGCGCTCCGCCTTCCAAGAAAGATCCTTTGCCACAGCGGGCGTGAGTTGCGAAAAAATTCGGCTGATCTGGATGAAGGCAAGCGCACCCAACCCCACCAAAAGGCTCACAACAAGGATCGAAAGCATGACCTTCAAACGGACGAGAGTCTTCGTCCGCTCTTGCTCGTTAAAAGGTGCCGCGCTCCCGGACTGCCTGCTTTTGGCTCGACTCATTTGGTTTTCTGCCCCTTTCCACGAGGAGCGAATGAGCCCACCGCAGGCTCGTCATCTTAATGGCTGTCGGCTTCACCCGCGATCACTCGAGGCCTTCAACCCTTCAAACCGGATGACTGTAGTCAAAAGTGTCCCCGAAAAAACTGGCCGCCTGGTCAACAAAGGATGAAGGCGCACACGTGACCTCACATGGACCGCAAATTGACCTGGATTTGAGGCCGTGATATATTTGTAATCAATGGGGGACTCAGACCGTACGGTACTCGTCGTTGACGATGATCCGATCGTCTTGGCCAGCGCCGAGGAGCGTCTGCATTCGCTGGGCTTCAAGGTCACAACCAGAGACCAAGTGCTGGGAACGTCCCAATGGATCGTTCAAAATCAGCCTTGGCTCATTCTCCTCGACGTCATGATGCCCGCCATGTCCGGTGGTGAACTCGCTAGCTTCTTACGCCGACGAGGGATCAAGGCTCACATTGTTTTGCATTCCAGCAAGGACCTGCGCGAGCTTGCGCATTTGGTGCAGTCAACCGGGGCTCTTGGTGCCATCCCCAAGGGTCTCGACGATAAGCAGTTCGAACGAGAGTTCAACAACCTCACCCGCGCGGTCTCCTCCTAGGAAGGGACCTTCCCAGTGAGGGTGTAGTACTTCTTGAGATCTAACTACGCAGAGCGGATGGCCACTCGCCTCTTTGTCCGCGCTGTCGCAAGAAATGGTCCGCCAAGACCAGAGCGACCATCGCTTCTCCCATCGGAGCGAAGCGAGGCAAGAGACAGGGGTCATGACGCCCCTTCGTCTGAATCGACGTCTCTTCCCCGAAGCGCGTGACCGTCTTTTGGGGGCGAGAAAGGCTACTTGTCGGCTTGATCGCGGCTCGAAGCACGATGGGGCGCCCGCTGGAAATCCCGCCCAACATACCACCATGGCGATTCGTCTCGGTGGTTACAAAAGGACGCTGGGGGGCCAGCACAAAGAGGTCATTGTGCTCACTTCCGCGCATTTCTGCGCAAGAAAACCCGCTTCCGTACTCAACACCCAAGACGGCGGGCAGGCTAAATAGGGCCTTACCCAGATCCGCCTTGAGCTTGTCAAACACTGGCTCGCCTAAACCGGCAGGAACGCCACGCGCGACGATTTCAGCAACTCCTCCAATTGAATCCTGGTCTTTGCGAACCTCTTGGATGAGCTGAACCATCTTGCCCGCAGCCTCAAAATCCGGGCACCGAACAATGTTTGCTTCGCCTGAGGGCAACTCTTCGATGTCGGACATCGTGACGCTTTGAGGATCAACCGTCGCCACCACGTTTCCGATCTGTTTGACGTAGCAAAGGACTTCCGCATCGAAGTGCTGCTTCAAAAGCTTTTTGGCAATCACGCCTGCGGCAACTCGTGAAACCGTTTCACGAGCGCTGGAACGACCGCCGCCACGATAGTCCCGCGTCCCGTACTTTTCCTGCAGAGTGAAGTCAGCGTGGCCGGGGCGATATTTGTCCTTGATATCGGTGTAATCGCCGCTCTTTTGATCTTCATTGCGCACCAGGATGGCAATGCTGGTGCCTGTCGTTTCACCCTCAAAGACGCCAGCCAAGATCTCGGGACGATCCGACTCTTTGCGCTGTGTCACGATCTTGCTCTGACCTGGTTTGCGGCGGTCAAGATCCACAAGTAAGTCTTCGACGCTCAGCGCGATCCCCGGTGGACAGCCATCAATGATCACAACATTGCCTGGCCCATGGGACTCGCCGGCGGTTGTGACTCGAAAGGCCTGACCAAAACTATTGCCTGCCATTGCCGGCAGTCCTTACCACCCCCAACCAGGAGGCACCATCACACCGCGCCCATCGCGCCTGGATCGCGGGGAAAACCCCTCGCCTTTTTCAAAGGACGATTCTCGGGCACAACCGTGCCATGAATCGCCCACCCTTCGCCCTGAGCACCCTGAGTGAGGAAGAAAGCCTTCTGTATGACACGGCTCTGGATTACGCCCAGAAGGTCGTGGCGCCAAAGCGCGATCAAATGGACCGCGAGGCCTCGATGCCACGTGAGGTCATCGACGGACTCTTCGAGCTGGGTCTCATGGGCATCGAAATCCCGGATGAATATGGGGGGAGCGAGGCTTCTTTCTTTGAATCAATCTTGGTCGTCGAAGCGCTTGCGCGAGTGGACGCAAGTGTGTCGGTGCTTGTCGATGTACAGAACACCCTTGTGATCAATACCCTGCTTCGCTGCGGGAGTCAGGAGTTGAAGGCTCGCTACCTGCCTCATCTAGCCAAGGATTGGGTCGGTTCCTATGCGCTCAGTGAGGCTCAAAGCGGTAGCGATGCCTTCGCCCTCGCCACACGAGCCGAGGACCATGGGGATCATTTCTTAGTCACCGGATCCAAACTTTGGATCACCAATGCCTACGAAAGCGAAGTCTTTGTCGTCTTCGCGACCATGGATCCAAAATTGAAACACAAGGGGATCGTCGCCTTGGTCGTCGAACGAGACAGTCCTGGATTTGTCGTCGAAGCAAAAGAAGACAAGCTGGGGATCCGCGCGTCCAGCACTTGCCCCCTGACTTTGGAAAGGGTCCGGGTTCCTCGTGAGAATCTACTTGGAGAGGTGGGAAAGGGTTACAAGATTGCCATGGAGACCCTCAACGAGGGGCGTATCGGCATCGGAGCCCAGATGGTGGGCATCGCCCAGGCAGCCTTTGACCTGAGCGTGGCCCACGTGCAGGAGCGCAAGCAATTTGGGCAAGCGCTCAAAGACTTCCAGGGGATCCAGTTTCAGCTGGCAGAGATGCGCACCGAACTCGAAACCGCGCGACTGCTTGTCTACAACGCGGCTCGTCTCAAGTGCGCCGGTCGGCCCTTTCTCACAGAGGCAGCCATGGCCAAGTTGCACGCCTCCAACGTGGCCGAAAGCCTAGCGTCAAAGGCCATCGACCTTTTGGGTGGAGTCGGGTTCACCAGAGAATACCTTGCCGAAAAGCTCTACCGAGACGCCAAAATCGGAAAGATTTACGAGGGAACCAGCAACATGCAGCTTCTAACCATCGCCAAGCAGGTTCTGTCCTGAGGCGGCGCCCCTCACTCCGACCAGCCTCCGAAAGTGCCTGAAACTACGCTCAGTGTACTGCCCCATTTGGCATTTGCGTGCTGGCCCCAGCCCGCTATGTTCCGCTCGTCATGTTTGAAGACGGTCTCGTCACCCTCGCCAAAATCGTCGGACTCCTCATCACCTGTATGAGCGTCGTGCCACTCCTCTTTTTGACCTCCGAGAACACCGAACCTGGTGAACCGGAAGACATTTTCGACACCGACTGACACTCCATGCTTGAGGCTCTCCCTCAACGGAGAAAGCCCTCGCGTGAAACGACCAGTTCCAGCAGCGATCCAGCACGACGTACCAACAGTCGAAGATCTGTTCCCGGTAGACCGGAAAGCAGGTCCCGCGCGTCCTGAATATCCTGAGGCACACGCCCATCGATCTCGATCAATTCATCATCCACCCGAAGGCCGCCTCGGGCGGCACTACTTCCTTCGGCTACGGCATAGACTCGTGGGGCGGGTGCTTCAGAGAAAGCCGCAAGCAAGGTGCCCATCACATCCGGCTCACATTTGTCTTCTTGGTCCACCAAGATCACAACGCCTTCAACTGAGTCTCGTTCATTCGGGCGGATCATCTCACTCCACCCGAAAGCCTGCGCTGGTTTCGCAGCATAAAGATGCAGCTGGTTGCCCCGCTCGACGGCGATCTTGAACTCACCGTTTTCATCGCTCACCCCCAGAGTTTCAACGCTGCTTGTGGAGGACAGATAGGGAGAAATCCTTGCCCGTGCGATCAGGGCTCCTTTGATAGGCCTTCCGGCACCGTCCTCGACCCGACCCTCGATCTCAAGAGGAGGCGATAGGTCGAGAGCAGGCAATTCGGCTTCTCTCCCATCCTGCGGATCCTTGACCGAAACGCGGGCCCGACCCGTCCCATACTCAGGATGGGACGCGGAAAGCTCACCCTTACCGGGCGGGAGGCCTGTGAAGTGGTATTCTCCCAACTCGTCGCTCCTTGTGCGCCGCAGAAGGCCCGCGGCCTTGAACACCACTTCAGCTCCCGACGCGGGAAGTCGACCCCGCACAGCCGTGATCTTACCGAATGTGGGAACAGACTTGGCCAGCTCAAGTCGCGTATCCTCCGTCAAAGTTTGGGACAACGAGCGTTCGACGAATCCGGGTGCGCTGACGACCAGTCGAACACGAAGCCCCTGGGCCTCCAGAAACTCCACCGATCCGTCGTCGGACGTGAAACGCGTTTGCTTAAAGGGGATCTCCGGCTCGAGAGAAATCAAACTGACTTGCGCCAAAGCAATGCCTTCATCGCTTTCGTCCACCACCCGTACTTGGGCCGGTTTCCTGGACTCTGGTAGCTCGATCTGAATCTCTTCCTTTCTCTCGGTGGCCTCCACCTCTCGGGAAAAGATCGTGCGCAATGGTTGTTCGATCAGACTGACGCTCACACGTACTTCGTGCGGTGCCGCTGGCAACTCAAAAGTTCCGTCTGTGGCTGTCGTGACACGACGATCGAACTTCCTGGCGCTGACCTGCACTCGTGCGTGCTGCACTGGAAACCCGGCCGCGTCCACGACTCGGCCGCGCAACCTTTCACCTCGACCCAAGGTCACTTGGGTCTTCTTCTGCCCCCCCGGGGTCAGAAGAAGCACTTCGCTGCGTCCATCCATGTAGTCTGGATGCCGTACCAACACGACCAGTTCACCTGGCGGCACTCCCTCGGCGCGAAAGTAGCCGCGCTCACCGGTCGTGAGGCTCCTGCCTCCTCCCAGCACAACGTCACCCAGGGGGATCGGCGGAACGGGCCCCAACATCACGCCCAGTTCACCAGCAGGAATCAGCGTGTTTTCGCTTCTGAGCGCCCAATCGAAATGCGCATCCGTGATTTCCTCGCTCTGAAAGGTCACCGAGACAGGCATGCCGAAGGCATCCGTTCCAGCGATCTCCACGCTGGCGCCGCTCACCGGAAATCCTTCAGGATCTACGACTCGCCCCTCGACGACACCCGCGCGCACAAGTCCGATCACTTGAGGCCCCAGGGCATCCTGAGCGGCCTCCACCGGGACCATTCTTCCAACAAACCCCTGCGCCCGAACATGGAGGCTTCCCCCGTTTTCGTTGAGGGGGCCTATCTGGGCCACGCCCTGTGGCCCCGTCGTCGCATGTCGCGAAAATTGCCCCAGTCCAGTTGAACTCCAGGTAATGCGCGCGCCAACGATGGGCTCTTCGTCCTCTTCGGATTGAACGAGCAGACGAAGCGTTCGCCCGGGTCGCAAGGAAAGTTCCAAGAGCACAACGCCGCTCTCTCCTTGCACTTCCGCTTCCTTTTGTGGCTCGGAGACGCGCGAACCCTTTTCAGCGTACAGCGAATACCGTCCCGGCTTGAGTCCGGTGATGTCGACGAAACCTCTTGGATCCGTCGTCGTGGAACGCGCCGGCCAAAGCTGGACTCCAGCGATCAAGACCCGAGCTCCCGGCACCGGCCTTCCTTCATCGACAACACTCACCCGCAGGGTCGACACCGGCCTCAGACGAACCAAGAGCTCACGTTCCGCCATCGCCTCATAGGGTTCGTAGCCTGGGGCAAAGATACGCACGAGTTGAGGGCCACTGGGAAGCGCGTCAATCTCGGCCCGCCCTTCTGCGTCAGTCTGTGCGCCAAAATTCAGTGTCTCGGGGTCGCCCACCAGCACCGTTGCGCCCGAGAGAGGCGTCAGTGTTTCCTTTTCTTCTACCAAGACACGCACCCGGAGCTTCGACTCAGGACGCAAAATCGGCTCGATCAACAAGTCCGCGTCGATGACAATGCGCTCAGCCACGCGGATGGCACCCGCCGCACGCGTGATCGCCCAATAACGTCCCTGACTGAGGCGCATTTCAGCGACCCCTCGCTGCCCCTCCGCGAGCGTCCCCTGCGCGTGCCCAATTGGCCGAAAACCCGAGAGCATCGGGCGACCATCGACTTGCTGCTCCTCCTCTTGAAAGAGTCGGGTCGTCCATGAAAAGGGACCGGCGCTTTGGCGAGCGTCCCCTTGTGAGGCTTCCACCTCAAGCTGCGGACTGATGCGCAACGTGAATGTTTGGACTGGTTTCGAAGTGCGCGGAGCCTCAGGCAAGCCTGCGTACTTTGAATCCAAAATGCAGAGCGCCAAGAGGAGACTCGTCCAAAACACTACACTGCGGATCGCGGCTGGCCCCATGCGCACCTCACCATACACTAGCCTGGAGCCCATCTCATTCACCCGACCTGCGTTCTACAGACATACTGGAGCGCAGCGAATCAAGGACGGCAATCGTTTCGTCTGAATCCCGCCCCCGCGCGCGGTAAGGCGCCCCACACCTCTTCTTGGAACAGCGACGAGCACCCCAGGATCGGAGATCTGCCTACGCGCCATTTGGGGAGTTTATTCCGGCGGGTGATGCTACCCTGGTGGAGTGACCCGATTCTACGTCACTGGCTTCAGCCTCTTACTCATTGGACTTGCGCCAGGCTGCAGCTCCCCTGACAAGGAGCGGCCCCCGGCCTTCACGTCCTTGGGTGGCGCCTACTCGGGCAACGCAAGCGCGCAGGAGTCCACCTGTGAAAAGCCGCCTGAAGTCGAGACGGCAGGAACCTGTGGAAGCGAGACGGTGGTGCTTTTCCAACAAAAGCCAACGATCTACTTCGTCCTCGACGTTTCCGGGAGTATGGCCGATTCAGTCCAGAAGGGTGAGGAATCAAAACTCTCTGCCGCGAAGGAAGCGTTGATCACAGTAGCGACCGAAGTAGGTCACAGAGTAAAATATGGTCTCACTATCTTTCCCGGCGACGAAGGTGAGTTCGATCTAAACAATCCTGACAACAATCAAAATTCCATCTTTGGATGCGCGCCGGGGGACGAAGTCTTTGCTGTACAAGAAGGCGATGCGCTGGTCTGCCTGAACTACAAAGCCAACGGTCCCGTTCTGAAAGACTTCAAACAAACGGTCAACGCTTTGACCGTGGCCGGAGGAACGCCCCTGTCGCCCACCATCGAAAAGCTCATACCAACGTTGGCAGGGCAGGAAGGAGAGACCGCCGTCGTTCTGGTGACGGATGGCTCACCCAACTGCAATCCTGAAGCCGTCTGCACGATCGACGATTGCGGAGCCAATCGGGGCTCGTATTCCATTCGACTGGAGGATGGGGAGCGTATTTTTTGTGACGAAACACTCAACTGTTGCGACCCGGATGCCGTGGGAGACATTCTCAACCATCCCCAAGCTGAGTGCGTGGACATCGATGCGTCAGAGCGCGCCATCGAGTTCTTGCGCGACGCTGGAGTCAACACCTACGTCATTGGAGTTCTTGGTGGACACGCCTTTGACGATGAGATGAATCGATTGGCCCACGCCGGAGGAGTCGCGCGGGATGGCAGTCTCGCCTATTTTGATGTGGAAAGCCTGGACGAACTCTCCGATACCGTTCGCTTGATCGGGGGGCAGCTTGCACAACGTTGCGAAATCGAGCTTGTCGAAAGACCACCTCAAGCCAACGAGCTCAATGTCTATCTTGACGGTACAGTTGTTCCTTGGGGGGACAGTGATGGTTGGACAATCGAAAGCGACCTCGTCTCACTGCATGGCGAAGCCTGTGACTTGGTAAAAAGCGGTGAAGTTACTGAAATCCAGCTCGTGTCAGGATGCAGAACGGTGATTCGCTAGGGGCGGGTGTCCAAATCCAGCAAGGCCAAGGCAAGACAGCGAAATTTCTCTTCTTTGTTGATCCCGCTCAAGGCGCACAGCCTTGAGTCCTACGACTGGAAAGCTGGCGGAGTTGTTGTAGCATTCGGTGGTGATCGACGACCGAGACATCACCTCCTTGAGAGACGCCATCGACTCCATCGATGCACGTCTCCTTGATCTCCTTGCGGAGCGACTTTCCGTGGTGCATCAAGTCGGCGAACAGAAGCGCCACAAAGGTCTGATGGTGTTCGATCCCAAGCGGGAGGAGCTGCTGCTGACAAAGCTCATTGAAGCTGCGCCTGGGGATTTTGATGAGCAAGCAATCCGCAACATCTTCGCCGCGATTGTTCGTGAGTGTCGACGACTTGAAGAACACAAGATGGAACGTGACCTAGCGAGCACCTCTCTTCGTTGAGAACTCCTTCGCCTGAAGCACATCTCATCGCTCGAGGGAGTCCCACAGCCACTCGTCGCGGGAGCGGCACAGAAGTTGATTGCACAACGTCAATGCAGCGTATGTCGTACACCTTCATGTTCGACCGAGGGAACAGGTGTACGAATTGCCGCAACCCCTGGCTCCTGGCTAGTCTCCCGGACGCCTTCTCCTGACTGGGTCTCGTGCGCAGCGCCCTGCCCAAGCGCTTGAGGTCGACTGAGCACGCCCTCCGCCCACTTCTGTCGAGCGTCCTCAACTGCTTCTTCCTGGGCCCAGCGGGCCAGTTTCTTTTGGGCTCGTTTCCGACGACGGGCGTAGCCCCCCACCAAAAGGCCCAAGGCACCCACCCATACAAGGGACCCGCCGAAGATCACGGGCCAGAAGGTGTAGCGACGCGCAACGTCCTCACGCCAGTCTTTTTCAAGTGTGTACATGTCGGTTGAGTAGGCATCCTTCAGGGCAGCCTCAAACTCTTGTCCACCCGCAACACGCTCGATCAACGCAGCGAATCGATGTTCTTGACCTCGGCTCAACAAAAACCTGACCAAGTCCGCGGCCTGAGCATAGGCCACCGACGCGGTGTTCGCGTCTTTCGGAAAGCTGCGTGTCAATTTTGAGAAGGGAAGCAAGTTGCCTGAAAGGGTCGCCGTCCACAGAGTCGACAAGCGCGCCGAGCTTGCCTCGCGAGAAGCGTGAACAGAGAAACCCTCATTGAACCAACGAGGAACGCGATCGCGATGGAGCGCGTCGTGCAAGGCAATATGGGCAAGTTCATGACGAAAGACCTCCACCAATTCATGGCGCTCACCCGGATAGCGAGACGTCGCCGTGAGAAGGATCAACCCCAGCTCTGAAAACGCGACGCCAGAGGCATAGCGGGGAAAGTGCGAGCCCTCAGGAGCAAGTGTTTCCATCTCACCAGCCGTACGACCCACTCGCACGTGCACCCGATGAAGTACCGGTCGTCCCAGGCGCGCCGTCAGATCTGCTCGAACTTGCTCAGCCTCCTGCACCAATGGACGCATGCGCGCCGCTAGCGAAGGATGATAGGCGACTTGAAGCCAGCCCAAGTCTTGCACGCTGAAGCCCGCTGGAACTGGGGGCAAGGTCATCTCTGCGGATCGGGGCGCATCCGAACCCTGATCTGCTCCTACCGGAACACTTGTGATTTTCACCTCTGTTCCCCCGGAAGTCGTCCCGGCCGACATCTCTGGCGCAGCAAAAGTCCTGGGTACAGCACCAAAAAGGCCGAAAAGAATTGCACACCAGACCACCAAGCTCCGCCCCAGAGGCCAACGCGTCTTTCGAATCCAACGGGCGCTGTGACGAGTGTTCATTCCGGGTCCCCTGCGCCTCTTCTGGAAGATGAGTGCACTAGTTACCAAGGTAAGTCCGCCCAGACGGGTCGTCAACAACTCCCGTGACTCAGGCCGCGATGGTCCCCACAGTGTACCCGTGTAGGGGGCGCTCTACAGAAAGCTACGCACGAGGATGGCTGCGCATGATAGCAGTCCGAATCCAGCCACTACTCGCCGCGCAAGCTTTCGCTTTCGGCTGACCAAAGGCGAAAGAAGCCGGCTCGTAACAAGTTCCGCCAAGAGCCAAGTCCCCAGAGCAAAAGTCGCAAAAACTGCCGCTCCCAGAGGTCGGTGATGAGTGGTCTCGATCAGAATCTCAGCAACCAAGACAAGTAATGGTAAGGCCAAGACAGAAGCGAGCCAATTAGCCCTCTCGGCTGAGCGTTGCTTTCTGATCTCACCGGACAACTCCTCCGTCTCCTTCTGCCTTACGAAGCGCTGAGTTCCAATCGAGCCCGCATCGCAGCTTTTTTGGGAACATAGCCGTTGTCCAAGAACCAACGACAGGCGCGGACAAGGGATTGCCTCAGTGGGCGGCTTGAATAACCCAGCTCTGTGCGAGCAAGAGAGTCATCAACGAAAACCCGTGCGCCGAAGTAGTCATCCACAAGTCCCCGGGTGAGCAGCGGCGCGCCACCACTAAAAAGTGTGAGCAACCAGGCAGCAGTGGCTCCCAACTGGGCCTTCTCACGTCCAAGGTCCTTGCCTGGCTCAGCCAAGCCGGTGGCTTCACTCAGCACGGAAAGGATCTCTCGATGAGTGAGGTTCTCGCCACCCAAAATGTAGCGACCCCCCACGCGCCCTCGCTCCATCGCCGCGATGTGACCCGCCGCCACATCATCCACATCGGCGATGCAGAACCCACCGGGCGCAACGGGAACGCGAAAACTGGGCGAGTAACTGAGGTAGGCAGTCAAATAGCGACCTGCCGGGGTGGGGCGCCAGTCTCCAGGACCGACGAGAATAGCCGGATAGGTTGTTACGACAGGAAGGCCCGCCGCGGCGTGCTTTTGGGTCACGACGTCAGCCATCGATTTGGCGTAGGCGTAGCTGTTCTTAGCCGCTACGTCAGCGGACCCAGGCTGGCCCAGCTGAGCAAACTCACCCTCCACACCCAACGATGCGACGCTGTTGGTCACAACGATGCGCTCGATCCCCGCTCGCCCTGCTGCAGTGAGCGCTGCCTCGGTTCCGTCGATCGAATCCGTCAAGATCTGACGGCGTTGCTTCTCGTTGAACGAGTGAGTCGCTGCCGTGTGATACATTCGGTCACAACCACGCAACGCTGCGTAGACGCGATCCACCATCCTCACGTCACCAACGGCGATGTGCACCTGCTCCGGCGGTAGTTCCTTGAGAGCACGTAAGTCCGAGCCCGCTCGGACCAGAGCTTTTACGCGTTCTCCTCGTTCAACCAGTTGACGGACAAGACGCGAGCCAAAAAATCCGTTTGCCCCGGTCACCAAGCAGAAGTGGGCACCCATGAGCAGCGTTTAGCACCTACCTGCCGAGGGAAAAAGAGCTCTTCACCCCGGCAGTGTCCCTACTCAGTAGAAGTAAGGGACTTCTTTCAGCTTGGATCTTTTACAAAGGGCAAGAGCCGATAATCAATGCGTCCTTCGTCGTTCCTTGGAAGCAAGGCCACGAGGACAATGAGAAGGGCCCCCATCAGAAGAACACTTGCATTGTAGAAGTGCAGGGCGAGGTCCGTTTCTCGAACCGTAAAATACAGCGCTGCACACATGCCAAGAAGAGCCACCCAAACTCGACCGGCGGCTTCCTGAGTCCAGCGACTTTCGAGTGCCTTCTTTTCATCGATCAACAGCGCCAACAGGAAGACAAAGTGGATGTAGTAGTTCGCGGGATACATGACCACAGGCATCATCATGATCCCCAGGAGGGCAACTCGATACGGCGCGCTCCTTGCCGCAATCCAAACCGCCAGTAGGACGTAGACCGCCACGGCCACACCAAACACCAAACCGCGTTGGTGTAGGACCTCTGCCTGTCGTCCTTCGGAGCCAGCCACCATCGTCAAGAGCGAAATGTGGTTCACATGGGGAGATGCAGTGAAGCTTGAGATCTTCTTGACCCACAGCGGCCAACTATCCCAACCCATGATCATCGAAGAGGCGACGACACAAAAGACAACACAGGCGGTCGCTCCAATGGCTGCCTGAAAGAACCATTTTTGATCCTTCCAGATCTTCGACCAGCTAGGCAGCTTACCCTTTTCCTGAAAATACACCGAAAGGTAGTGCAGGACGGGCACCCCGAGCGCGAGGAGAGTGATCGCTGGAAAGGCGCGGATCAACGCAGAAAGGGCCAGAAACGCACCCCCTAGATGGAAGCGTCCCACCTTGAGAGCGCAAACCCCCAGCCCCAAATAGACCATCCAATCATTGCGCAAAGTGGCCCCCGCCCAATTCGATCCGAACATGTAAAAGTCGTTGGCCCCGTAGATCACCAGAGAAATCAGCGCCACCGGCGCCCCAAAGGATCTGAACACGGCGATGGCAAAAATCAGGAGCAAGAGAGGGTCGAGGGCAGCACCCCAGAGCAGAACTTCGTTACTAGCGGGT
>Ga0079224_100009333_pt1 | contig 13367 bp, 12 predicted proteins | sample Stecom2015_FD_80414 | JGI IMG/M metagenome (GOLD analysis project Ga0079224, IMG submission 80414) | Agricultural soil microbial communities from Utah to study Nitrogen management - Steer compost 2015 | ecosystem: Environmental > Terrestrial > Soil > Agricultural land | place: USA: Utah... | reverse complement strand
CGGAAACGGCCTCAATTCCGCTAATTTTCATCACGGCGAAAGCGGAACGAGCGGACTTGAGAAAAGGCATGGAAATGGGCGCCGACGACTACATTACCAAACCTTTTGATGATATGGAACTACTCAACGCTATTGAATCGAGATTGAGAAAACATGCAAAAGGAAATAACGCTTCTATAAATTCTCTAACCTCAGGAGAACAGGAATCTTTATTTGAAAAACTAATCGAATCAGGAAGAGATAGACTCTATAAAAAGAAACAACTCATCTATCAAGAAGGCGACGCTCCTGTTTATCTTTATCAAATCATTAAAGGAAATATAAGAAACTACTTATTTCATAAAGATGGAAGAGAGTTGACAACGGTGGTTTTAAAGAAAGGAGACTTCTTCGGTTACGAAAGTATTTTGATGAAAAAAACTTATACTGACAATGCCGAAGCTTTAGAAGATACCGAATTACGCCTTATAAATAAAGATGACTTTTACGAGCTCTTAGAAAAAAATCCCGGCTTAAATCAACGTTTTATAAGATTACTATCTCGTAATATTATAAAAAAGGATGAACAAATGTTAGGATTCGCTTACCACTCTGTTCGAAAAAGAATCGCAAATGCTTTGGTTTCTGTAGCTGAAAAATTAAAAGCAAATTCTGATGCCGACACCTGCGTAATTAGAGTGTCGAGAGAAGATCTAGCTTCTATTGCGGGAACGGCCAATGAAACAATTAGCCGTACTTTAGCAGACTTTATTAGTGAAGGTCTTCTATCCAAACAAGGAAACTCCATTGAAATCCATTCTATTGAGAAACTAACAAACGTAAAACAATAAAGTGATAACTATCACTTTTTTAGTTGATACCCTCCATTCGCATTCGTTTAATAAGCTTTAATTTCGATTAATATTTCATTGTATAGGTGCAGAGAATGAGTCTCTGTATTGAATCTATTAATAATATTATTCTTAATGAACGCTATTGCTTATAATATACAAGCCAAAGAAAAAGAGCTTTTAGTCCGGGCGAATGCAAAACGTCATCAATTGACGTTGATTTCTAACGAATTAAATGCAGAAACCTCGGCTTTCTCAGCGGGGAAAGAAGCTGTTATCGTTTCAGAATTTGATACTCTTACAGCAACATTACTGGGCTATCTAAAGAAGCAGGGGGTTCGAAAGATTATCACCCGCTCGCACTCTACCCAGCACATCGACCAAGAAGCTGCAAAGGAATTACAAATTCAGATCTGCAAACTAAATGAAAATTTAAGTCCAGAAGAAAGAGCTTGGCAAGTTATCGACCTATTATCTAGTTAAAAATGAATCAAGAAGAAAAAAGGCTAATCAAAAAATACAATGTAGCGGCGCCGCGGTATACAAGCTATCCGACCGTTCCTCTTTGGAATACTGAAAACTGGAATGAAAATGAATGGGTAAAGAACGTGGTGACAACACACAACAAAAACAAGGAAGAAGGAATTAGTCTATATATCCACCTCCCCTTTTGTGAAAGTCTTTGTACTTATTGCGGATGCAACACGCGCATAACTAAAAACCACAGCGTCGAACTTCCTTATATAAATGATGTTATTAAAGAGTGGAATCTTTATAGGCAGCACCTAGGAGACGATATTATAATAAATGAAATCCACTTAGGTGGTGGCACACCTACTTTTTTCCAACCAGAGAATCTTGAATTACTAGTTACTTCGATTTTAAGGAATACGAAGACCACTGCTAATGCGGAATTTTCGTTTGAGGCTCATCCAGCAAATACTACAAAAGAACATTTAGAAACCTTATACAAACTTGGGTTTAAAAGATTAAGCTTGGGCATTCAGGATTTTGACCCTCTAGTGCAATTTGTCATCAACCGTACACAAACCGTAGATGAGGTAAATAGAGTGATGATGGAAGCGCGAGAAATCGGCTATACCTCCATTAATTTCGATCTTATTTACGGATTGCCAAAACAGAGTCTTAAAACCGTTCAGAATACAATTGAAGAGGTTATCCGTCTAAAACCGGATCGAATTTCCTTTTATAGCTATGCCCACGTGCCTTGGTTAAAACCTGGGCAAAGACGGTATACCGATGATGATCTACCCCAAAACCACGAAAAACTTCAACTCTATGAACTAGGAAAAACCATGATTTGTGATGCTGGATTTTATGATGTAGGAATGGATCATTTCGCCCTTCCGGATGACTCTCTATTTTTAGCTCTGAAAGAAGGTACGTTACACAGGAACTTTATGGGCTATACCGATCGATCTTCAAAACTATTGATTGGCCTAGGCGTGTCTTCTATAAGTGATTCGTGGAGTGCGTTTGCTCAAAATGTTAAAAAGGTAGAGGAATACAGAGAAATACTCAAGCAAGATAAACTGCCTCTCATGAAAGGGCACATTCATACACCTATTGATGAAATATTAAGAAAAAATATCCTTGAAATTATGTGTCAGGGTAAGACTACTTGGAATGAAACTAAATATGACTTTTTTCTGACAGTACACAAAAACTTAGTTAAATTTGAATCCGATGGTTTAATAAGGCTTACTCCTAATAGTTTAGAAATAACTGAACAAGGAAAAGCTTTTATAAGAAATATTTGTATGGTTTTCGATGCAAGGTTGACAGAACGTAGACCTACGGAAAACACATTTAGCCAAGCAATTTGATAAGTATTAAATGACAAAGAATTCCCAAATCGATCAAAAAGTAAATTGCTATCATTGTGGCGATTCGGTAAAATCAGATTTTTACCAGGCTGACGATCGTGATTTTTGTTGTCTTGGTTGTCAAAGCGTTTATTTAATATTAAGTAAAAATAATCTAGATAGCTATTACAAATACAATCAATATCCCGGAAAGACTCAAAAAGAAAAATCCATTCATTTGGAATACCTCGATGAGGAAAAAATAGCGGAGAAGTTGATTGATTTCAAAGATTCTGAACTCACAAAAATAACTTTTTTCGTACCGACAATACACTGCAGCTCGTGCATTTGGCTTCTAGAAAACCTGTACAAGATCAATCCTGCAATTCTATTTTCACGAATTGACTTCACAAAAAAGCAAGCAAATATTACCTTTAAGCACCATGAAATTAGTCTTAGGAGTCTTGTCGAATTATTGATCGCTATAGGATATGAACCTATCATTACTTTGCAGGATGTTGTTAAAGAACAAAAGAACGTAAATAATAGTGCCTTAATTCGAAAAATTGCTGTTGCTGGCTTTTGCTTTGGTAACGTGATGATGTTGAGCTTTCCTGAGTATTTAGGAATATCGAAATACGAGAATAAATATGCCGCTTTTTTCGGCTACATCAACCTAGCAATCGCCTTTCCTGCCATGCTTTATAGCGGCAGAGACTATTTTGTTTCTGCTTGGAAAAGCTTAAAACAAAAACAACTGAATCTCGATGTCCCTTTAGCGCTCGGAATTTTCGTCTTATTTCTACGATCGGCAATTGAAATATTAACAAAAACAGGTCCTGGCTTTTCAGACACCTTATGTGGATTGATTTTCTTTTTATTAATAGGAAAATGGATCCAAGAACGTACGTTCTATCACCTGTCTTTTGAAAGGGACTACCGCTCCTACTTCCCAGTAGCTGTTACTAAAATGACTGCTACAGAAGAGAAGCCTACACAAATATCTGATTTAGAAGTAGGCGACCGAATTCTAATCCGCAACAACGAAATTATACCGGCAGATGCTATTTTATTAAAAGGAAATGCATCTATCGATTTTAGCTTCGTTACCGGGGAATCTATTCCTACTAAAAAGGTCTTGGGGGAAGTCGTTTATGCAGGTGGGCGGCAACTAGGACAGGCAATAGAGCTAGAAATCGTTAAATCCGTCTCCCAAAGCTACCTTACTACCCTATGGAATAACGAAAACTTTGAAGACAATAATCGCAGGTTTAAAACATTTGCAAATACCGTAAGTAAATATTTTACGATCGTCCTTATTAGTATCGCTGTACTTGCAGCAGCATTTTGGATGGTCAATCAAGATTCAACAAAAGCATGGGCAGCATTTACCGCCATTTTAATTATCGCTTGCCCCTGCGCTTTGGCCCTAAGCTCCCCGTTCACACTTTCTGCAGCCTTAAGCATTTTCGATAGGCACCAATTCTTCATAAAAAATACCGCAACGATTGAGAAAATGGCAAAAATGGATGAACTTGTTTTTGATAAAACAGGTACCCTATCTGCTCCTAACGCAAATAACATTACATTTTCAGGATCATTAAGCGACGAGGAAAAGCAATTAATTGCGTCATTATGCAGAAACTCTAACCATCCTCTTAGCGTTGAAATTAATAAATTCTTGCAGGTAACAAAAATGCATCCTACGCAAGATTTTAATGAACAAATAGGCTATGGTCTTGAAGCTCATATAAATGGACACTTTGTAAAAATAGGCAGTGCGAAACAGGTAAACATCATTGCGCCCGATGATGCTGGCACCCGAGTTTATGTAAAGATAGATGACGATGTCCTAGGCTTTTTTTCATTTGAACAACAATGGAGAGAAAATCTATCTAGCATCATAGCGGATTTAGAACAAGAATATTCCATCCACCTCATTTCTGGCGACCGCGACAAGGATAAAAAAACGCTAAGCTTAATCTTCAATGAATCCCGTATGCACTTCAATCAAATTCCTCAAGATAAACTTAACTATATAAAGGATTTACAATCTGGCGGCAACACGGTTTGCATGATTGGAGACGGTTTAAACGATGCTGGAGCGTTACGACAGGCTAATGTGGGAATCGCGGTAAGTGATGATATTAATACCTTTTCACCAGGCTGCGATGCTATTTTAAGTGGTTCATCTTTTGGTAAAATCTCCAAGTTCTTTACGTTTTCAAAGGATGCCGTAAAAGTAATTCATAGGAGCTTTGCAATTTCATTGCTCTATAATGTAGTTGGAATCAGCTTCGCGGTCCAAGGAACAATGTCGCCCCTCTTTGCAGCAATCTTAATGCCCATCAGTACCGTGACGATTATTTCTTTCACAAGCCTTTCCACTCATTATTTTGGTAAAAAGTTAAATAAGATATAAATATGGATGTTTTATACTTTCTCATTGGATGCAGTGTTTTTGTTGCTCTTATTTTTCTAGGTGCTTTTATTTGGGCGAATAAAACAGGACAACACGAAGATACACAGACACCTGCAATACGAATGCTTTTTGATGATGAACTGTCGGTGCAACAAGATAGTGAAATAAAAACGCCAGAAAAACCAAGCAATCAAAAGAAATGACATAGCTCACTTTTCAAGCTATTTGTCATCATTTTGTCTTCAAGCAATACACTCTAAATTTACACACAAATAACAAACCTACCTTAAAAAATGCAGTTAGAAAAATTCAGTTACGACAACAAAATCGTTAGAAACTTTGGGATAGCGACGATTGTATGGGGAATAATCGGGATGACTGTTGGTCTAATGGCCGCTATACAGCTCTTCTGGCCATTCATGAACTTAGACAACCAATACACAACGTTTGGTAGAATTCGCCCGGTCCATACTAATGCAGTAATATTCGCCTTCGTGGGGAACTCCATCTTTATGGGGATCTATTATTCCATGCAGCGCTTGCTAAAAGCCAGAATGTATAGCGATAAACTGAGCAATATCCACTTTTGGATGTGGCAGTTCATTATCGTGGCTTCAGCAGTTACATTGATGTTGGGCTATACCTCTTCTCATGAATATGCCGAAATGGAATGGCCGATTGATATTGCCATCACCATCATTTGGGTAGTTTTTGGGATCAACATGTTTGGAACCATTATAAAACGTAGAGAGCGACATCTGTATGTAGCTATCTGGTTTTACATTGCCACTTTTGTTACTGTTGCAGTTCTGCACATTGTAAACTCAGCGCAACTGCCTATCAGCATGTGGAAGAGCTATTATGTTTATGCGGGTGTGCAAGACGCGTTAGTACAATGGTGGTATGGACATAATGCGGTTGCTTTTTTCCTAACTACACCGTTTTTAGGGATGATGTATTACTACCTGCCTAAAATGGCGAATCGTCCCATCTACTCCTATAAACTGAGTATTCTTCACTTCTGGTCCCTAATATTTCTTTATATCTGGGCTGGACCACACCATTTGCTATATACTGCATTACCAGAATGGGCTCAATCTTTAGGTGTTGTGTTCTCAATTATGCTTATTGCTCCAAGCTGGGGAGGTATGATCAACGGTCTTCTAACCTTACGTGGTGCTTGGGATAAAGTACGTAGAGAACCAATGTTAAAGTTCATGGTTGTAGCCCTTACAGCTTACGGGATGGCGACTTTTGAAGGACCAATGCTTTCTTTAAAGAAAGTAAACGCCATTGCTCACTTCACAGATTGGATCGTAGCACACGTTCACGTTGGCGCCTTAGGTTGGAATGGATTCATGATCTTTGCAATTCTATATTGGTTGATTCCAAGAATATATAAAACCGAATTGTATTCTAAAAAATTAGCTTCCGTGCATTTCTGGCTGGGAACTTTAGGTATTTTATTCTATGCAATTCCTCTATATTGGGGTGCTATTGTTCAAGGATTAATGTGGAAAGAATTTACTCCTGAAGGAACTTTGAAATATCCAAACTTCTTAACTACGGTTTTAGAAATCCTTCCTATGTACATGATGCGTGCAGCGGGTGGAGCTTTATACTTGGCTGGTGCTATCCTTATGACCTTCAACTTAACGAAGACCATGAAGCAAGGAAAGCTAATGGCTAATGAACCTGCTGAGGCCATGCCTTTAGAGCCGATAGTGAAAAAAGAAAAATCATGGCACCGCCGTTTGGAGCGCAAGCCTGCCTTATTTATGACCTTAACTTTAATCGTAATTCTGATTGGAGGAATGGTAGAAATGATGCCGACGTTTATGATTTCATCTAACGTACCTACAATCGCCAGTGTAAAACCTTATACTCCCTTAGAGCTTCAAGGCCGTGATATCTACATCCGCGAAGGATGTATGGGTTGCCACTCTCAAATGGTGAGACCTTTCCGATCTGAAACAACCCGCTATGGCGAATATAGTAAAGCCGGTGAGTATGTTTATGATCACCCTTACCTATGGGGGTCTAAAAGAACAGGTCCAGATTTACAGCGATTAGGACAAAAATACCCAAATAAATGGCACTATGATCACATGCTTGATCCAACCATTACATCGCCTGGAAGTATAATGCCAGCATACCCATGGTTAATCACGCAAGATCTGGATAAAAAAACAACACCAGCTAAAATACGCGCAATGCAGATCCTGGGGGTACCTTATCCTGCTGGATTCGACCAGGAAGCAATCGCCCATTTGGATGCCCAAGCTAATGAAATCGCAAAGGATCTTCAAGCTAACCAAATAGACGTAAGTCCGGATAAAGAAATCATAGCCATGATTGCTTACTTACAACGACTGGGGACTGATATTAAGGTAACTAAATAAGAAACGTTTAAAAAATAACAACATGTTTAAGCAAATCACAAATTTAAACGGAGACGAAAGCTATTTAATGTTCTCGCTAATAATGTTTATGGTCTTCTTTATAGTCGTCACTATTGTGTTGATTAAAATGAAAAAGCCCTTTATCGATTACATGAGCGAGATGCCGATGGAGGAAGATGACAGGGACGAACCGATTCACAAATCTGAAAATTAAGCCATGGACAGTACATTAAATGTCGACATATCAGGAATGTCATTAATCATTATTTCAATCGTTTTATTTATCGTCATCTTGGTAGCTTCTTTTGCGCTATTACGACTGTTTAAAACTGTTCTAAAGCTCGCTGTGCCCGACTTGGAAAAGGAAGAAAAGGCGGCTAAAGTAAAAACAGCTCCAAAAGCGAATGAGCAAACCTTCTGGCAGAAAGTACTGGGACTGCGTCCAATAGAGGAAGAGGAAGATTTATTGATCGACCATACTTATGATGGTATTCAAGAACTTGATAACCCTACTCCTGTTTGGTTCAATGCTCTTTTCTATTCTACCATCGTATTTGCTATAGGTTACCTTCTTATCTATCATGTATTTGGATGGGGAATGAACCAAGAACAAGAGTATTTAGCAGAAATGCAAGCTGCGGAAGTACAGAGGATGGAATACCTTGCCACTTCAGGAACTAATATTGATGAGAATAACGTGGAATTGGATTTAAGTCCTGAGATGGTGATTCCTGGACAAGAAATCTATCTCCAAAGCTGTGGTGTCTGCCATGGTAATCAAGGGGAAGGAATGATAGGTCCAAACCTTACTGATGAGTACTGGTTACATGGTGGAGACATTAAAGACATCTTTAGAGTGGTTAAATATGGGGTTCCCGACAAAGGGATGGTCCCTTGGGAATCAAGCCTAACGCCTGTTCAAATTGCTCAGGTTTCAAACTTTATCGCGTCTATAATGGGCACTAATCCGCCTAACCCTAAAGACCCACAAGGTGATAAATATGAACCTAGTGAGTCTACAGAAAGCATCACAGCCACTGAAATAGAACTATAAATATTACTATGTCGACCAAAGCCCTTAGTCCCAACAATATAAAACAAGACCGCCCCCTATTGGTCAAAAAACCAGGGGGCAAACTGTTTAACTATAGGCAGTGGTTTGGCTATTCATTATTAGCATTTTTCATAATTGCTCCCTTCATTAAAATAAATGGGGAGCAATTTTTGTTGTTTAATATAATCGAGCGAAAATTTGTTATTTTTGGTACCGTCTTCTGGCCACAAGATTTTCATATTTTTGTATTTGGAATGTTGATCTTCATGGTCTTCATCGTTCTTTTCACCGTGGTATATGGCAGGATATGGTGCGGTTGGGCTTGTCCACAAACCATATTTATGGAGTTGATCTTTAGAAGAATTGAATATTGGATTGAAGGCGATGCTAACAAACAAAGAAAACTAAACAATGGACCTAATACCACCGAGAAGATAGTTAAGAAAACCGCAAAGCATAGTATCTATCTTATCATCTCTTTTCTAATATCCAATCTCTTCCTTTCTTACGTAATAGGCGTCGATGGACTCTATAAAATCATTACCGATCCGGTTAGCGAGCATTGGGCTGGTTTATTATCCATCATTGTGTTTACTCTTCTATTTTATGGAGTTTTTGCCTATGTTCGAGAGATCGTTTGTACCCATATTTGTCCTTATGGACGCTTACAAGGGGTATTACTTGATGAACAAAGCTTAGTAGTAGCCTACGACTACCAAAGAGGAGAACCAAGAGGTCACCTAAAAAAAGGTGAAGAAAACGAATTAGGAGATTGTATAGATTGTACTTTATGCGTTCAGGTTTGTCCTACCGGAATTGACATTCGCGACGGCTTACAATTAGAATGCGTAAATTGTACAGCTTGTATTGATGCCTGTGACGATGTCATGATTAAGATCAATAAGCCAACACGATTAATTGGTTTTTATTCTTCTAAAGAGATTGAAGAGAAAGCTACAAAACCCAACAATACGCGCGCAATAGCCTATACCGTTGTTTTGGCTATTCTGATTGGCATTTTTGGCTGGTTATTATTCTCCAGATCTATTGTTGGCAGTACACTGCTGAGAGCGAAAGGTACTAGCTACCAAGTCAATCAAGATGGTACTGTTTCTAACCTCTACAATTTAGAGTTAATTAATAAATCTAGCGGTGACTTGCCTTTTGAATTACAAACTATTAATGACAACTTCGAAATTAAGTTGGTCAATCCACGTGATGTATTGAAAAAAGGAGAAACGGCTCAGTTTAGTTTCTTTTTGTACGCCAAGTCTAGCGAAATAGAAAGCTATAAAACGAATATTAAAATAAAGATAGTCTCAGGTGATAAAACCATAGAGAATTTAAAAACCACCTTTGTAGCACCAGTAGGGAAATAGATATGAATTGGGGAGTAAAGATTTTATTAACATTAATTACTATTGTTGTAGTCACGGTGAGTGCAGGTATATACCTTGTCAGCCAAGACACAGATTCATTAGTAGAAGACGGCTATTATGAAAAGGGTCTAGACTATGAATCGATCATCGAGCATCAAAGAAATGTAGATACCCATAATGCAGAGCCTACAATTACGGTCAAAGACAATTACTTAGAGTTTCTGTTTAAAGAGGGAAATAACAAAGGAGAAATTATATTAAAGAGACCGTCTGACCAGCACCTCGACAGAGCAATCCCTTTCTCTAGTACGGATTCGAAATACACTCTATCGTTAAATGACATCCAAAATGGCGCTTGGGAAATCCAATTAATCTGGGAACACGATACCATTCCTTTTTTCTTTCAAAAACGAATCTACATTCCATGACCTCCGATTATCTAGCTTTCTTCATGGGCCTATTTGGTAGTCTGCACTGCGTCGCCATGTGTGGTCCACTACTGCTAGCCCTGCCTTCTGTAGGAGAAAACCAGTGGGCAAAAGCTAAGAATCGCTTAGTTTATCAAATCGGACGAATTCTTACTTATGGTGTTATTGGTTTGTTCATCGGCTTTATAGGCATCGGAATTTCCATGCAGGGATGGCAACAGGTATTAAGCATTGCTACAGGCGTCGCTCTCATTTTCATTGCCTTGTTTCACTTCCTTGGAACTAAAAACTCCTCTATTTTAAAAATACAGCAAAAGCTGCTAGCTCCACTAATAAAACAGATGGGCTATTGGCTGCATAAACCGGGCGGCAGTTTTATGACCGGTATATTAAATGGAGTTTTGCCCTGCGGGATGGTTTATATGGCACTGGCGACCGCTTTAAATACAGGTAGTGCAGTTAATGGGGCTCGTTTCATGATTTTATTTGGCTTAGGAACTTTGCCTTTATTACTGGCTACAGCCATTGCTGGAAACTTTATAAAATCAAAAATTCCTTTCCGACTTTCTGCTTGGCTCCCTTTTCTCTTCTTAATTATGGGCAGCTGGTTTATTCTGCGAGGAGCCAATTTGGACATTCCTTTTTTAAGTCCAGTAATCTACCCAAGCGGCATGATTCTATGTGATTAATATGCTTTTACGCCGCCTTTTATGCTCGATCAGTGTGTTAAACAAACCTTTGGCTGATCTAAACGTTATCATACCAAAGGATCAACCTATTAACATTTAACACCTTGTGACATGGAAGAAAGAGACGAAAGAATTTATTTCCCTCCAGCGGAGGAAAGAATAAATATAATTACACATGGTTTGGGAATACCCTTAAGCATTCTTGCTTTAATATTTTTAATTCCCAATGCCCTTGGGAATGGCGACCGCTTAGATCTAATTAGTTCAATTATATTTGGGACTAGTTTAATTATGGTATATGCCGCTTCTACGTTTTTCCACAGCACTCAAAATCCTAAACTCAGACGGCGTTTTAATATTTTTGATCACGCATCAATCTATGTATTGATTGCCGGCACCTATACGCCATTCGCTCTAATTACTCTTGAAGGCCGGATCGGCTGGATAATCTTTGTAGTCATATGGACACTGGCGATTATCGGAATCATTTTCAAGATCTTATATATCGGTAAATATCGATTGTTGTCCACCCTTTTTTATGTGATGATGGGCTGGCTAATTATTGGCGCAGTAAAACCCTTAATAGCCAATTTACCCTACTATGGACTGCTATGGCTTTTAGCTGGCGGACTCTCATACACCATAGGCGCAATTTTGTACAGCAACCGTAAAATCAAATTCAACCACGCTATTTTTCATGTTTTTGTATTAATAGGTAGTTTCTGCCATTTTATGGCGATTTACTTCTATGTCCTATAAAGAAAACTCCAAAAAAGCGATTAAACTGATAAATTACTAAGGATATTTCTACTTTGTTTCAAGTATCCTCCCTTAGTGACGCCGTGTTTTGGCATAAAAATACGCTTTCACTACGCTAGCACTACGCGCTCACTACGCCTTCACACTTAACAGGAAGATAACATTTGCATAACCACAATATTTGGTATTGATCCGTTTTGATGCTTTGGAGCTCTTAAATTAAAAAAAGGATAAAATAAAAAAGGGATAAAGTTTTTCAACTCTATCCCTTTTAAGAGGGTGGCCAATGGGGCTCGAACCCACGACCCTCGGTACCACAAACCGATGCTCTAACCAACTGAGCTATGGCCACCGTATTAAGGAACGCAAAAATAGTAATTTGCCACACATTCAGCAAACTTTTTAAACAATTTATTTTTATTTAAAATTAGTGAATAAAAGGAAGGGGATTATCGCTTAATTTGCAATAGTTTATGAAATGGAACACCACAATTAATAGTTTCAAACTTTACCTGCGACTTGAACAATCTCTGTCAAAAAACTCCATTGAAGCTTACTCAATGGATGTAGAAAAGCTTTTTCAATATAGTCAGAGCTTAAAGTCTCCAATTAACAATCCTGCAAATATTGAAAGTCAGCATATCCAAGATTTTTTTAAATGGATAAATGAGCTTGGAATGTCTCAGCATTCCCAAGCTCGTATTCTATCTGGGATAAGATCGTTTTATACGTATTTGGCTATTGAAGGTGAAATTACGCAAAATCCTGCTGAACTAATAGAAGGTCCACGTTTAATACAAAAACTGCCTGAATTTTTGAGTGTTCAAGAAATTGAACAATTAATTAGCGCTTTAGACCTTTCAAAGCCAGAAGGGATGAGAAATAAAGCCTTGTTAGAGGTCTTATACGGCTGCGGTTTGCGAGTAAGCGAACTAATAAATTTAAAGCTATCCAACTTATCTTTAGAAATAGAATATATAAAAGTGGTTGGAAAAGGAAATAAAGAAAGACTTGTCCCCATTGGAAGTTCGGCGATTAAATACCTCAAGCATTATATAGAGGAAGTTAGGGTACATGCACCGATCAAGCCGGGGAACGACGATTTTGTGTTTATTAATCGACTCGGCACTCCCCTATCCCGCGTCATGATTTTCATGATCATCAAAGACCTTGCTGAAAAATCTGGAATCAATAAAAATATCAGTCCCCATACCTTTAGACACTCCTTTGCTACTCACCTTGTAGAGGGGGGCGCCGATCTTCGCGCAGTTCAGGAGATGCTAGGGCATGAAAGCATAACCACTACAGAAATCTATACCCACCTTGATCGAGATTACTTACGTTCGGTCATTAATGCCTTCCATCCCAGGGCCTAACCTGAATGTTACTTGTATTTCGTATTAATTTTCCCAATCTTTGCCATCAAGAATAGGTAGAATTGAAAAGGAAGGCAAATATCTATAAAATTGTAGCGTTATTAATGATTATGACCCTAGGTTATATTCAGACGATTCAATTTGCGCATATTTCTCATTCTCCTATTTCAAAAACTGAGAATATTAAGGCGAGTTCTCATCT
>Ga0079224_100009332_pt1 | contig 13367 bp, 15 predicted proteins | sample Stecom2015_FD_80414 | JGI IMG/M metagenome (GOLD analysis project Ga0079224, IMG submission 80414) | Agricultural soil microbial communities from Utah to study Nitrogen management - Steer compost 2015 | ecosystem: Environmental > Terrestrial > Soil > Agricultural land | place: USA: Utah... | reverse complement strand
CGCGCCGCCGCAGTTGCCCCCTGAACTGCACTGGTTCAAATACGAGAGCTACTTCACCTGGCTGTCGGGCTTCTTCCTGCTCGGCGTGCTCTACTATGCCGGCGCCGACCTCTACCTGATCGACCCCAACGTCCTGCCGCTCAGCGCGCCGGCGGCGATCGGCATCAGCGTCGCCTCGCTGATCCTCGGCTGGACCGTCTACGATAGGCTCTGCAAGTCGCCGCTGGGCAATAACACCGCGCTGCTGGCCTGCATCGGTTTCGTGATGCTGGTGGCGGCGACCTACGGCTATGCGCAGGTCTTCTCGGCGCGCGCCGCCTATCTGCATGTCGGCGCCCTGCTCGGCACGATCATGACTGCCAATGTGGCGATGGTGATCATCCCCAACCAGAAGAAGGCGGTCGCGCAGATGCTGGCCGGCCAGACGCCCGATCCGGCCTACGGCAAGCAGGCCAAGCAGCGCTCGTTGCACAACAACTACCTGACCCTGCCGGTGCTGTTCGCGATGATCAGCAACCATTACCCGATGACCTACGGTCATCCCTACGGCTGGGTCATCCTCGCGGTGGTCATGATCATCGGCGGCCTGGTGCGGCATTTCTTCAACCTGAAAAACCAGGGCCGCGGCCAGCGTTACGAATTCCTCGCCGTCTCCTTCGCGCTGGTGATCGGGCTGGTCTTCTTCACCGCCTGGGATCCGCGCCGCAGCGACTTTGCCGGCGATGCAGGCATCGAGGAGGTCCAGAAGGTGGTGGCATCACGCTGCACCGCCTGCCATGCGGCGCGGCCGACCTTCGACGGCATTGCCGAGGCGCCCAAGGGCGTGATGCTGGAAACGCCACAGCAGATGCGCCGCTTCGCCGCCGCGATCAACCAGCAGGCGGTGCGCACCGAGGCCATGCCGCCGGGCAATGCCACCGAGATGACCGACGAGGAACGCCAGCTGCTCGGCGCCTGGATCGCCGCCGGCGCGAAGATCGACTAGTGCCTGTGCCGGTGCTGCTGCGCCGGCGCTGTGTTCGTATACCCGCGCAGCTCGTCATAGCGCCGGATCTGCGCCTCCGTCAGAACACTGCGGGTTTCCAGATGGGTCGCCAGATGCACGGCGCGAAGCCGGCCCTGCATGCGGCCGATCTCTTCGGTCCTGGCCTGCAGCGCGGCCGCATCGATGCGGCGTTCGGCGAACAGCCGGTCCAGCTCGCGTTCGGCCGATACGAGCTGCCTGCCCAGCGTGATCGCCGCGTCTGCCATGCGGCGCTTCTGGTCCTCCAGAGCCGCCACCTGCGCCGCGTCGAGGCCGAGCTGTTCGCGCAGCTCCAGCGCATGCGCCGGCCCGGGATAGGAGTTGAGCTCGGCCGCCCTGGCCAGGCCCATGCCGCGGCCGGCCAGAAGATCGGCCGTCTCCTGTGGCGACAGCGCCTTGATGGTTCGGCTTTCCTGGCCCGCATAGGGCTGCGGCTGATGCTGGGCGTGAGCGGCCATCGGCAGCAGCGCCAGCGTGGCGGCGAGTACGAGACGTTTCATGACGGCCTCCCTAGTAAGGCACCTTGTCGGGCTTCACGGTCCAGGCCTGAAAAACCTGCTGCGCCTCGTCGCGCAGGATCTGCTCGCATTTCAGGCTGCGCTTCTCCATCGGCAGGGCCAGTTCGCGATAGAGAAAGGCGTCATCGAAATCGATGGCTGCCGCATCGGCCTGCGTATTGGCGTAGTAGAGCCGGTCGATGCGCGCCCAGTAGGTGGCCGCGAGGCACATCGGACAGGGCTCGCAGCTGGTATAGAGCACCGCGCCCCGCAGGTCGAAGCGTCCCAGCCTCCGGCAGGCGTCGCGGATGGCTACCACCTCGGCATGGGCGGTCGGGTCGTTGGCGCCGGTCACCTGATTCCAGCCCTCGCCGACGATTTTCCCGTCCATCACGATGACGGCGCCGAACGGCCCGCCATGGTTGGCTTCCATATGCTCGCGGCTGAGCGCGATCGCCCGCCGCATGAAATCGGCATGATCGCTCATCACGACCCCCGATAGGTGGAATAGCTCCAGGGCGAGACCAGCAGCGGCACATGGTAATGCCCGTCGGCATCGGCCATGGCGAAGCGGATCGGGATGCTGTCGAGGAAAGCCGGCTGCGGCAGCGCCACGCCCCTGCCGCGGAAATAGGCGCCGACCTGGAAGACCAGCTCATACTGTCCCGGCCTGTATTCCTCGCCCGCCAGCAAGGGCGCATCGGTCCGGCCGTCGCTGTTGGTCGTCACCGTCTTCAGCAGCCTGCGCTGCCCGCCGTCCAGCGCATACAGCGCAATCTCGATGCCCTCTGCCGGCTTGCCATGCATCGTATCCAGTACATGGGTGCTCAGGCGGCCCATCGCATCACTCCTTCATGTCCGGCAGGGCTTCGAGGCGCAGGCGGGCAATCTTCCCAACCTCGCACAGCGCGGTGGCGAATTCCTTCTCCCGGTCATTAGCCAGCCGGCGCTCGAATTCGGCAAAGATCTGGCTCTTGGTCCGCAGCTTCACCGCGATGATGAAGGGAAAGCCGTGGCGTTCCAGATAGGCGGCGTTCAGCGCAACGATCCGCTGCTTCTCCTCAGGCGTCAGCCGGGTGAGGCCGACGCTGTCCTGCTCGGAGGTGGAATGCGCGGTCAGCGTGCCGGCATCGGCTTCCCGGCCGGCCAGCTGCGGATGCGCGCGCAGCAGCGCCAGCTTCTCGTCTTCCGATGCGGCCCACATCACATCGACCATCGCGCCATGCAGGGAGTCGAGGCTGGAAAAGGGCCGCTTCGCGGCGGCCCGCTGCGGCACCCAGGGCGAATGCTCGAAAATGTCGCCCAGCGCGGCAACGAAATCCGCCTCGGACATGGCGTTGAGTTCGGCAAGTGTGGTCATGATTGTGCACTTTATCCGGCTATCAACGAACCGTCATCCTTGGACGAAGCCCGAGGTCCAATACCGGTTCCGGCGTGCCAAGGGTCGGGATGGATGCCCGGGTCAAGCCCGGGCAGGACAGTGATGGGTATGGGCTTGCTGCCGTGGCCTGACCAGCTACAGCACAAGTATCGCCCGGAAGTCGTTCACGTTGGTGAGCGTCGGTCCGGTCGTGATCAGTCCGCCCGCGGCCTGGAAGAAGCCGTAGCCGTCATTGTCGGCCAGGCAGGCCTTGGCCGAGACGCCTTTGGCGGCGGCGCGCGCGATGCTGTCAGGCGCGAGCCAGGCGCCGGCATTGTCCTCGCTGCCGTCGATGCCGTCGGTGTCGGCGGCCAGTGCGTAAATTCCCTCCGCGCCGTCCAGCGCCACGGCCAGCGCGGTGAGGAATTCCGCATTCCGCCCGCCGCGGCCCCTGCCGCGCACCGTGACCGTGGTCTCGCCGCCCGAGAGCAGGACGCAGGGCGCCGCCGCCGGCTGGCCGTGGCGGCGCACCTGGCGCGCGATGCCGGCCATGACCTGCGCCACCTCGCGCGCCTCGCCCTCGATGGCATCGCCGAGAATCACCGGCACAATTCCGGCCTCGCGCGCGACTTTCGCGGCGGCCTCCAGCGCCATCTGCGGCGTCGCCACCATCACGGTTTCCGTGCGGGCAAAGACGGGGTCGCCCGGTTTCGGCGTCTCCTGCGCGGCCTGTTCGAGGTGCCGGCGCACGGCGTGCGGCGCCTCAATGCCGTATTTTTCCAGCACGGCGCGCGCATCGGCAAAGCTGGTCGGATCGGGCACGGTGGGGCCGGAGGCGATGACCGCCGGATCGTCGCCCGGCACGTCGGAAATCAGCAGCGAAACGACGCGCGCCGGCGCAGCTGCGGCCGCCAGACGGCCGCCCTTGATGCGCGAGAGATGTTTGCGCACGCAATTCATCTCGGCGATGTTGGCACCGGATTTCAGCAGGGCCTGGTTCACCGCCTGCTTGTCGGCGAGCGTCAGTCCGGGCGCCGGCAGGGCCAGCAGCGCCGAGCCGCCGCCGGAAATCAGGCAGAGCACGAGATCGTTCTCGGTGAGTCCCTGCACCATGCCCAGGATCAGCCCCGCGGCTTTCTCGCCGGCGGCATCGGGCACGGGATGGGCGCCTTCGGCGACGCGGGTGCGTTCGCAGGGCACGGCATGGCCGTAGCGCGTCAGCACCAGGCCCTCGAGTTCACCCGGCCAGGCCTGCTCGACGGCGCGCGCCATGCTCGCGGCAGCCTTGCCGGCACCGACGACGATCGTGCGCCCTTTCGGCGGTCGCGGCAGATGCGGCGGCACGCAGACGGCCGGATCGGCCGCCTTGCGGGCGGCGTCGAACATCGCTTGCAGAAGGCCTTCCGGATCGCGTGTCATCGGCGTTCCTCCCTTTTTGTTGCTAGCGGATGACCCGGCGCTTGGCCAGCCCCAGCCTTGGAGGAAAACCGGCCCCGGTGTATGGTCCGGCCATCTCCCGCAGCCTTCCGGATTCCGCTCATGACCGCTTTCCGCTTCGCCGATACCATGCTGGCCCGCCTCGACGAACTGGGCCGGATCAGCGAAAGCCCGGATTTCCTGCTGCGCACCTTCCTCACGCCCGAGCAGAAGCAGGCCCATGAGAAGGTCGCCGGCTGGATGCGCGAGGCCGGCATGACGGTGCATCACGATGCTGCCGGCAACGTGGTTGGCCGCTACGAGGGCAGCCAGGCGGATGCGCCCGTCCTGATGCTGGGCTCGCATCTCGATACCGTGCGCAATGCCGGCAAATACGATGGCATGCTGGGCGTGATCGCGCCGATCGCCTGCGTCGCCGACCTGGACCGACGCGGCAAGCGCCTCGACCATGCCATCGAGGTGGTCGGCTTCGTGAACGAGGAAGGCACCCGCTTCGGCGCGCCGATGACCGGCAGTCGCGCCATTGCCGGCACCTTCGACCCGGCGATGCTGGAAACGAAGGACCGCAACGGCGTCAGCATGGGCGAAGCCTACAGAGCCTTCGGCCTCGATCCGGCAAAGATCGGGTCCTGCGCCCGCAGAAAGGGCAGCGTCGCCGCCTTCATGGAACTGCATATCGAGCAGGGCCCGGTGCTGGAGAATGAGGGTCTTGCCCTGGGCGTCGTCACCGCAATCTCCGGCGCGCGCCGCCACCGGGTCGAGATCACCGGCCTGGCCGGCCATGCCGGAACCGTGCCGATGGGCCAGCGCCAGGACGCCCTGGTGGCCGCCGCCGAGATCGTGACCTTCATCGAGAGGCGCTGCACCGGCACGCCGACGCTGGTCGGCACGGTGGGCATGATGGAGGCGCTGCCCGGCGCAATGAACGTCATTCCCGGCATGACACGGTTCTCCATCGACATCCGCGCCGGCGACGACGCGACCCGCGATGCCGCGATTGCCGACGTGCTACGCGAGATCGAGGCGGTCTGCGCCCGCCGCAACCTGACCTTCACCGTGACCGAGCTTTACAACTCCACCGCCACGCCCTGCCATCCGGCGCTGATGGATGCGGTGGAAGCCGCCATCAGGGCACAGGGCCTGCCGACCATGCGGCTGCCGTCGGGTGCCGGCCATGATGCGGCGACGCTGGCGCCGCTCTGCCCCATCGGCATGATGTTCATGCGCTGCACGCGCGGCATCAGCCACAATCCGCTGGAAGCCGTTCTGCCCGAGGATGTCGAGGTGGCGACGGCGGCCCTGCTGCATTTCATCGAGAATTTCCGCGCACCGGTTCAGTAGGACTCCGCCATGACTATCGACAAGACTGCCGCCGCGGCCATTCATGACTTTGTCACCGCCCGCCAGGGCGAGATGGCCGCCATGCTGGCCGAACTGGTGAAGGTGCCGTCCGACAATCCGCCGGGCGACTGCGCGCCCCATGCGAGGCGCGCCGCCGAGCTGCTGGAGAAACTCGGCTTCACCGTCGAGCGTCATCCCGTGCCGGATGACCTGGTGAAGGCCAACGGCATGATCTCCTGCACCAATCTGGTGGTGCGAAAGAAATTCGGCGAAGGCCCGGTCGTGGCGCTGAACGCCCATGGCGACGTGGTGGCGCCCGGCGAAGGCTGGAGCGTCGACCCTTACGGCGCCGTGGTGAAGGACGGCGTCATGTATGGCCGCGGCGTCGCGGTTTCGAAGTCCGATTTCGTCACCTATTCCTATGCCCTGCTGGCGCTGGAATCGCTGGGCCGCAGGCTGAACGGCACGATCGAGCTGCATCTCACCTATGACGAGGAGGCCGGCGGCGCCATCGGCCCGCAGTGGCTGCTGGAACAGGGCATCTCGAAACCCGACTACGCCTTCTCGGCCGGCTTCTCCTACGCCATCACCACGGCGCATAACGGCTGCCTGCATCTGGAGGTCACCGTGAACGGCCGCTCCGCCCACGCCGCCAGGCCCGATACCGGCCATGACGCGCTGGAAGCGGCCACGAAGGTGCTGCAGGCGCTCTACACCTATCGCGGCACGCTGGCGAAGATCCGCTCCGGCGTGGAAGGCATCACCACGCCATCGCTGGTGGTCGGGCTGATCAGCGGCGGCATCAACACCAATGTGGTGCCCGACAGGGTGACCTTCCGCCTCGACCGCCGCCTGATTCCGGAAGAGAATCCCGAGCAGGCGGAAACCGAACTGCGCGCGCTGATCAACGGCGCGGTGAACGGCCTGCCCGGCATCAGCGTCGAGGTGAAGCGCATCATGCTGGCGCGGCCCTTCGGCAGGGTGGAGGGCGTCGACAGACTGATCGACATCCTCGCCCGCAACGCCACCGAGGTGATGGGCAAGCCGGTCGGCACCGAAGGCATTCCGCTCTACACCGATGCACGGCATTACTCCGCCGCCGGTGTGAAGACCGTTCTCTACGGCGCCGGGCCGCGCAACCTGCTGGAAGCCAACGGCCACCGCGCCGACGAGAAGCTGGTCTTAAGCGATCTCTACAAGGCGACCGAGGTGGTTGCCCGCACCCTGTACGAGCTGCTGGGCTGAGCATGGCGAAGAAGAAGACCGCACGGAAGAAGACGACCGACATCGTCGCCGCCGCGCTGGGGAAGAAACCCTATCCGCGCGACCTGATCGGCTACGGCGCCAGTCCGCCCGACCCGCAATGGCCGGGCGGGGCGCTGATCGCGGTCAACTTCGTCGTCAATTACGAGGAAGGCGGCGAACGCAGCATCCTGCATGGCGACAAGGTCTCGGAGACTTTCCTGCACGAGGTGCCGGGCGGCGTGCCGCGCGAGCGCATGCGCGACGAGCAGGTGGAGTCGGTCTACGACTACGGCAGCCGCGCCGGCTTCTGGCGCCTCATGCGGCTGTTCGCCGAGCGCGAGATGCACTTCACCTCCTGGGCGGTCGGCATGGCAGTGGCGCGGCATCCGGAGGCCGCCCGGGCGATGCACGAGGCCGGCCATGAGGTCGCGAGCCATGGCTGGCGCTGGTACGACTATGCGAAAGTGCCCGTCGCCACCGAGCGCGCGCATATGAAGCTGGCCATCGCAGCCATCGAGCAGGCAACCGGCCAGCGGCCGCTGGGCTGGTATACCGGCCGGCTGTCGTCCAACACGCGCCGGCTGGTCGTCGAGGAAGGCGGCTTCCTCTACGATTCCGATGCCTATGACGACGACCTGCCCTACTGGACCCTGGTGGGCAAGAAGCCACAACTCGTCATTCCCTACACCTTCGACTGCAACGACATGAAATTCGGCCAGCTGCACGGCTTCGCCACCGGCACGGATTTCTTCGACTATCTGAAGGATGCCTTCGACGTGCTCTACCGCGAGGGGCTCGACGGTGCGCCGAAGATGATGACCGTGGCTTTGCACTGCCGGCTCGCCGGCCGTCCTGGCCGCGCCGCCGCGCTGGCCCGCTTCATGGATTACATCCAGCGCCACGAGAAGGTCTGGGTGCCGCGCCGCATCGACATCGCCGAGCACTGGCGCAGGGTGCATCCCTACAGGGGTTAGCGCGTCCCGCCCACCAGCCCGTCCCAGGCGGCCATGGCGCCGTCGGCGATGCGGTCCAGCGTCCGGCGCGAGGCGCCGTCGCGTGCCTGGATCGAGAGTCCCTGCAGCACCGTCGCGTAGAACTGCGCCAGCGCCGCCGTATCCGCTCCCCTGGGCAGGGTGCCGCGCGCCCTGTGGCGGTCCAGCCGTTTCTTCAGATCGGCAACGGAGGCCTTGCGCATCCCGGTGAGAAAGCCGCAGACCTTCGCATTCTCCGGCGTGCCCAGCATGGCGGCCAGCACCACCATGCAGCCGGGCGGCTTGGCCGGATCGGTATAGCTGCGGATATTGGCGCGCAGCATCGCCTCCACCATGGCGCGGGCGTCCGGCGCCTCGTCCATCGCCCGGCGCGCTCCGGCGCCCTCGCTCTCCTGGTAAAGCCGCACGGCTTCGCGGAACAGGGCCTCCTTGCAGCCGAAGGCGGCATAGAGGCTCGGCGCATTGATGCCCATGGCCTGCGTGAGATCGCTGACCGAGGCGCCCTCGTAGCCGCGGCGCCAGAAGACCTCCATTGCGGCCCGCAGCGCCGCATCCCGGTCGAAGCCGCGCGGCCGGCCGCGCGGCGCTGCCCTGCCAGCCATATCCGTTTCCTGCGCTCCCATCCGATTCTGTAGCAATCGTTATGTAAGCCGCTTGACCCGCCGGAGCAAGGCCCTACCTTGCCGCTCCTAATTATGTATCGACCACTACATAACAGGAGACGGACATGACGAATCTCAAGGGCAAGGCGGCATTGGTGACCGGCGGCAGCCGCGGCATCGGGGCGGCGATCGCCATGGCGCTGGCCGAGGCCGGCGCCGATCTGGCCCTGACCTTCCAGGGCTCGAAGGACAGGGCGGACGCGGTCGTGACGCGGATCGAGAGCAAGGGCGGCCGCGCGGTTGCCATCCGGGCCGACAGCGCCGATGCGGCGGCCGTGACCGCATCCGTGGACGAAGCCGCGAGCGCGCTCGGCCGGCTCGACATCCTGGTCGTCAATGCCGGCATCGTCACCGAGGGCAACAGCCTGGAGGAGATCGACCGCATCCTGGCGGTGAATACCCGCGCGCCCTATCTCGCGGCGCTGGCCGCAGAGAAGCACATGACGGATGGCGGCCGCATCATCACCATCGGTTCCTGCCTCGGCGAGGCGGTGCGCTTTCCCGGCATCACGCTCTATTCCATGTCCAAGGCGGCGATCACCGGCATGACCCGCGGGCTGGCCCGCGATCTCGGGCCGCGCGGCATCACGGTGAACGTCGTCCAGCCCGGCCCGATTGACACCGACATGAATCCGGCAAGCGGTCCGTCGGCGGATGGCCAGCGCGCGCTGACCGCGCTCGGGCGCTATGGCCGGGCCGAGGAAGTGGCGGCAATGGTGGCTTTCCTGGCCGGGCCCGGCGGCGCCTATGTGACCGGCGCGCAGATCGCCGTCGACGGCGGCACCAACGCGTAGCGCCGTGGAGTCGGAGGGGCCTTCCTTGATTCCGCGGCGCAGAACCGCCTATCCTGCCCGATCAGGCAAGAAACACGGAATCCAGGGAGACCCCGATGACCGAATGGCCGCGTCTGGCCGGTGTGACCATCACCGGAGCCTGCAAGCCGGGTTTTGAAACCATCCTGAACGCAGAAGCGGTCGCCTTCATCACCGAGCTGCAGCGCCGCTTCAACCCCGAGCGCAAGCGCCTGCTGGAGAAGCGCGTCGAGCGCCAGGCGCGGCTGGATGCCGGCGAGAAGCCGGATTTCCTGCCCGAGACGAAGCATATCCGCGAGGGCGACTGGACCGTCGCGCCGCTGCCCGACGACATCCTCGACCGCCGGGTGGAGATCACCGGGCCGGTCGACCGCAAGATGGTGATCAACGCGCTGAATTCCGGCGCCTATGTCTTCATGGCCGATTTCGAGGATGCCTCGACGCCATCGTGGGACAACCTGATCGACGGCCAGATCAACCTGATCGACGCCAACAAGGGCGTGATCGAGTACAGGGATCCGGCCTCCGGCAAGGAATACAGGCTGGGCCCGAAGCCCGCGACGCTGTTCGTGCGGCCGCGGGGCTGGCACCTGCCCGAGCGCCACATGATGGTGGACGGCGAGCCGATGTCGGGCAGCCTGTTCGATTTCGGCCTCTACTTCTTACACAATGCGAAACTTCGGCAGCAGCAGGGCAAGGGCAGCTACTTCTACCTGCCCAAGATGGAAAGCCATCTGGAAGCGCGGCTGTGGAACCAGGTCTTCGACTTCTCGGAGGATTACCTGAAGCTGCCGCGCGGCACGATCCGCGCCACCGTGCTGATCGAAACCATCCTCGCCGCCTTCGAGATGGACGAGATCCTCTACGAGCTGCGCACCCATTCGGCCGGCCTGAACTGCGGCCGCTGGGACTACATCTTCAGCTTCATCAAGAAATTCGCGAAACAGCCCTGGGCCGTGCTGCCCGACCGCGCGCAGGTCACCATGACCGTGCCCTTCATGCGCAACTACTCGCTGCTGGCGATCAAGACCTGCCACCGCCGCCGGGTGCATGCCATGGGCGGCATGGCGGCGCTGATCCCGATCAAGAACGACGAGAAGGCCAATGCCGAGGCCATGGCCAAGGTCGCGGCCGACAAGAAGCGCGAGGCGACCGACGGCCATGACGGCACCTGGGTGGCGCATCCCGGCCTGGTGCAGATCGCCAAGGCCGAGTTCGACGCGGTGATGAAGGAAGCCAACCAGATCGCCCGCCAGCGCCAGGACGTGCATGTCGAGGCGAAGGACCTGCTGGAAATGCCGAACGGCAGCATCACCGAGGCCGGCCTGCGCCAGAACGTGAATGTCTCGATCGGCTATCTCGAGGCCTGGTTGCGCGGCATCGGCTGCGTGCCGCTTTACAACCTGATGGAAGATGCCGCCACCGCCGAGATCAGCCGCGCCCAGGTCTGGCAGTGGCGCCACCACAAGGCGAAGCTCGACGACGGCCGGCTGATCGATGCCGCGCTGATCGAGAAGACCATAGACGAAGAACTGGAAAAGACCAGGCAGCTGGTCGGCGCGGAGAAGTTCGACAACGGCAAATACGCCGAAGCGGCGGAGATCTTCCGCAAGCTGGCGCTGGCCGAGGAATTCACCGAATTCCTCACCCTGCCCGCCTATGACCATATCGTCGCGGCGGGAGCCTGACCTCCCGGGCAAGGTCCCTTCACAGCACAAGAATCGTCACCCTCGGCGCAGCCGAGGGTGACGCATCCGGATCCGTTCACCGGAACCCACCCCTTCCGCCGCGGGTTTCTCCTCAGCATGCAGGAGGAGCCGCCATGCCGCAGAACGAGAAGACCCGCCTGCCCGACCTGCCGACGCAGCATCACGAGCGCCCCGGCACGCGCGGTCGCGCCTCAGGCGCCGCGCATACCGAGCCGCTGATCCGCAACGCCGAAGCGCAGCGGCATTACGGCCCCGGCACCTACGGCAACGACCAGTTCGCCGCCGAGCATCACGAGATCATCGAGGAACAGGTGCCGCAGCCCGAAGGGCTGGACCATGCGCAGACGCAGGTCGAACGCCCGACCACGCGGCCGAAGGATCGCCGCTACGGCCGCACCGGCGCTGACGGCAAGGGCTGACACAGGCGGAACTTCCGCCGTCACCCGGTCGTTTCACCCGCTCAGTCAGGGAGTAGCGTCATGACCCGTCCGCCGCCCGTACCGCCGCAGAACCAGCCGCCGAAGCAGCGCAACCTCGCCGACCAGGGCAATGCGCCCGGCACCGGCGCCGCGAAGGAGAGCGGCTCTAGGACCACCGACCGTAACGCGCACAAGGGCCGGCACGCGGATATCAGCCAGAACACCCGTCACCAGGGTTACCAGCAGGACCGCTGACCACCGCACGGAGAGGCGAGATGAATGCAGCCATGCCACCGCTGTCCCGGGGCGGCAGCAGCAGAGCTGCAATCCTGCTCGGCTTCGCGCTCGGCGGCTTCTTCGACGGCATCCTGCTGCATCAGGTGCTGCAGTGGCATCATCTGCTCAGCGGACTCGAGGGCGAGACATGGCGCGACATCCGCGTGCAGATTCTCGCCGACGGCGTCTTCCATCTGCTGATGTATGTGCTGGCGGCGATCGGCCTCTGGCTGCTCTGGCGCCACCGTCATGATGCCGCCGCCCGCTCCGGCCGCCGGCTGGCCGCCAGCCTGCTGCTCGGCTTCGGCATCTGGCACATCACCGATATCGCGCTGGTCCACTGGATGCTCGGCCTGCACCGCATCCGCATGGCGGTGGAGACGCCGCTGCTCTGGGATCTGCTGTGGCTCGCGGTCTTCGGCGTTGCGGCAGTTGCCGCCGGCCTGTGGCTGCGCGCCCGCGCCGGCGCGGATCCGGGCGGTGGCGGCGGGCATCCGATCCCGGCGATGCTGCTGGCAGGCATCGTCGCTTCCGCCGCGGTCAGCGCCAGCCTGCCTTTACCGGCCACCGCAACGCCGGATGGCCGCACGCCACTGCTGGTCTGGTTCCTGCCCGGCACGGCGCCGGCCGAGATTTTCGCCGCGATCGACGCGCTGGATGGCCGCACCGTGTGGAGCGATGCCAGCGGCGAGGTCTATCTCATCGCCGCGGACGGGGATCTGTCGGTGTGGGACCGGCGCCTGTGGCGGCTGTACCGCCACAACGCACTGCCGGTCAGTTCGAGCGTCTTTCCCGCCGCCTGCTTTCGCGCCATGCGCCTGACGTGACCGCGGCAGCGGCGAGCTTCTCGACGCGCACGCGGCTGATCGCCTCGGCGAGCTCTTCCGCCTTGAACGGCTTTTTCAGCAGCACGGCATCCTCGTATTTGCCGCTCAGCTCCAGGATGCCGAGACCGGTGACGAAGATCACCGGAATGCCGCGCGCCGTAAGACGGTCGGCAACGGCAAAGCCCGGGCGGCCCTGGAGATTGATATCGAGAATCGCAATGTCGGCGGCAATCTGCTCCGCCGCGGCGAGAGCCGCCGCGTGGCTGGTCTCGACGGCAGCGACACGGTGGCCGATATCGCTGACGAAATCAGTCAGCACCTCGGCCACGGCCGCATCATCTTCGGCAATGAAAATCGACAGAGCTTCCGCTGCGGGCGCAGCGGACACCTTGCGACCGGCATGGCTGGCCGCATCGCTTCCTGGGCGATCAATCATGTCCGGAGAATCCCTCTTTTCAGCGACACGCAATCACGTTCGGTACGCAGTCCGATATGCAGGGGGACATAGGCACCGGCAGCAGCGAAAACAAGAGCCGCGACCATGACATCGCCGTGTCAGAACCCGTGTTCCATGCAGGCAATCAGATGGAACTGCGTCTGCGGTCAGGGGTATCCGGAGGAGTGCGGTACCGAGGAAAGGTTACAGTCATGACTCCGGGAGATCTGGCATTTTTCACTGGCATGATGATCGGCTATCTGGCCTTCGCCGGCGCATTGCTGTTCGGCATGATCACCTCTTCGGCGCCGCCACCATCGGCACCGATGG
>Ga0079224_100009330_pt1 | contig 13367 bp, 11 predicted proteins | sample Stecom2015_FD_80414 | JGI IMG/M metagenome (GOLD analysis project Ga0079224, IMG submission 80414) | Agricultural soil microbial communities from Utah to study Nitrogen management - Steer compost 2015 | ecosystem: Environmental > Terrestrial > Soil > Agricultural land | place: USA: Utah... | reverse complement strand
TGAATCCTTACCTTTTGAGATCTAAATCTGCTGGGCCGGTCGGATAGATCTGAATTAGACCAATTGATGCATTGTTCCGTGATGGTATGTGCCAGAAACTGGAAACCATGAACTTGCAGTCCGCCTGTAAGTGACGGGCGCGAAGCGCACCCAGTTGATGGCAGATAATCCAACATTGAAAGTCCCAGTGCAACGACAAACGCCTCTTCCTTTTGCAGTTCCTGAAATCGGTGACGACGAGCTTCGTGAAATAGAGGAGGTCATCCTCTCCGGTTGGATCACGACAGGCCCTAAGACGCGCCAATTTGAGTCAGAGTTCGCGCAGTCCGTGGGTGCCAACCATGCTGTTGCCGTCAATTCTTGTACGGCGGCAATGCACTTGGCTCTGGAAGCGGCCGGGGTGAAATCAGGGGATTTCGTAATCACCACTCCTTACACTTTCGCCGCCACAGCCGAAGTCATACGCTACTTTGATGCCTACCCGATCTTTGCGGATATCGATCCTGTTTATCTCAACATCGATGTCGGTTCTCTGGAAAGGGTCATTGAACAGCTGGCAACAGGAAGAGGGCTTCCACGCTCGATTGTGTTCGATGCGCACACGGTTCAGTCCCGGTTAAAAGCAATAATTCCCGTACATATCGCGGGAAATCCGGTCGATCTGGATTCCCTGGCCGCATTGGCTGAAAAATATGACATAGCCCTGATCGAGGATGCTGCGCACGCCTATCCTGGATCCTACAAAGGGCGTAGCATCGGCAGTCCGGTCAGCGTGAGCAAAGGCTGGGCTTGCTGCTTTTCCTTTTATGCCACCAAGACGATCACGACCGGTGAAGGGGGAATGGTCGTGACCAATGACGCAGACTGGGCCGACCGGGTTAGGATGATGAGTCTTCACGGTATCAGTAAGGACGCCTGGAAACGCTACTCGGCTGATGGTACCTGGTATTACGAGATTATCGCCCCGGGTTTTAAGTACAACATGACCGACATCGCGGCTGCCATGGGTCTCGCCCAGCTACGAAGAGCCGGGCGCATGAAGGAACGGCGGACCGCGATTGCTCAACAATACAACCAGGCTTTCCGCGACCACAGGTCCTTCCAGATTCCTTCTGTTTCGCCTGTTGCTGACCCGGCCTGGCATCTGTATATGCTCCGTCTCAATCTGGAAGATTTAAATATTGGGCGCGACGAATTTGTGCTGGAGCTCAAGAAGCGAAACATCGGAACGAGCGTGCACTTCATTCCTTTGCACCTGCATCCCTACTACCGCGACCTGTATGGTTATCGTCCGGAGGACTTTCCGGTCGCTTCTCGGGAATATTTGCGCGAGCTTTCACTGCCCATCTATAGTCGTATGACGGACGGAGACGTCCAGGACGTCATAACAGCTGTTCTGGACATTGCCCACCGACATAACCGGAAGAGGCTGTATGCGGCTGCTGGAAGTTAGTCTGGCCTTGCTCATTCTGATCCTGCTGTTTCCGGTAGGAGCCTTGATCGCCCTTTTGATCAAATTGACTTCGCCGGGGCCCGTTTTTTATCGTCCGTGGCGTGTCGGAAAAAATGAAGTCCCGTTTCGGCAAATCAAGTTCCGGACCATGGTCGCAGAAGCCGAAGCCATGGGGCCGTCGGTTACCGGAAAGAACGACCCGCGGATTACGCGGATCGGCCGCTTCTTGCGCCGAACAAAAATTGATGAGTTGCCGCAGCTAATCAATGTCTTGAAAGGTGAGATGAGCCTGGTTGGCCCTAGACCTGAGGCTCCTCAGTATGTGAAACACTACACCGAACAACAGAAGAAGCTGTTGCAAGTCCGACCGGGTGTTACCAGCCCGGCTAGCATCGCCTATCGCCATGAGGAACAGTATCTCGGGAGCGAAAGATGGGAGGAGTTTTATATCTCACAACTCCTGCCGTCCAAGCTTGAATTGGAACTTCAGTTTCTATCAGAACGGAATTTTCGGAAGGACATCGGAGTCTTGTTCAAGACCGGACGTGCCCTTTTTACTCGTCCTCCAGAACCCACGGTAGCCGGATCAGCTCCTTCCGAAAGAATTCCCCAAACCTGAAATAGGAATTATCCTATGTCTGATATTGTCCCCCGTAGTACTCGAATCAATCCAACGGTCATCCCCCGGGATCCCTCGAGCAACTGGGTAGATGACTATCTGGATTCCAAAGAACCTGATTTCATGCGCTATTGGGAAATTCTTCTCAAGCGCAAGTGGCTGGCGCTGGCGGTGCTCATTACCGTAATGTCGGCAGCCGCTCTTTATACCTTCACTCGTCCTCAGATATTCCGGTCGTCGGCCAAGATCCAGATCGAGCCGGAGCAGAACATTGTTCCTTACCAGGATGTATTGGATACCGCCCGAGATAACCCGCTGTATCTCCAGACCCAGGCGGAAATACTGAAAAGCCGTCGTTTGCTCTCTAGAGTCGTTCGCCGCCTCGATCTGGCCCGGGAACCTGAGAAGATTCAAGAATACGCCCGCTGGTTTAGTTACCAGCTCGAGACCGAGCCGATTCGAGGAACTCAGATTGTACAGATCTCTTTCCTTTCTCCGGATCCTAACTTTGCTGCCCAGTTTACGAATGCGATTGCTGAGGAATATATCGTCTACACCTTCGATACAAAATTCGAAGCAACAACGCGGGCAACTGACTTCTTGAGTCAGGAGCTCGTCGAACTCAAGAAACGAGTCGAGAAGTCTGACGAAGCACTGGTCCAGTACGCCAGAGAGCATAATCTGGTCAATGCGGAAGAGCGAAACAATATCGTCGTACAACGATTGAGCGATCTAAATCAGCAAATTACAAAGGTCGAGGCTGAGCTGTACGCCAGCCAGTATGAAGCCATTAAGGATGCTACTGCAGAAACGCTACCAGTCAGTCTTCAGACCCCTTTGATGGCTCAGCTGCGCCAGCGGATATCCACGATCGAGCAGGATTTGGCTAGCCTAACGACTCAGTTTGGGCCGAGATGGCCAGATGTTATCCGTCTTCAAGAACAGAAGGCAATGACGGAGCAACAGCTCAAGGTAGAGGTCGCCAAGGCCATTGAGAATGAGCGGGTAAAATATGAAGCCCTCGTTGCCCAGAGAAACAAATTAGCTCAGGCGTTAGCGGCTCAGAATGCCCTGGTCAATCGCCTGGAGCAAGATTCCATCCAGTACAACATCTTGAAGAGGGAGGTGGAGGCCAATCAACAGCTCTATGAAGGGTTACTGCAAAGAATGAAGGAAGCCGGGGTTCTGGCTGGCTTGCGGTCTAGCAATATTCAGATCGTTGATCCCGCTGAGGTTCCGACCACCCCTTATTTGCCCCGAGTGAAGCTCAACCTTCTCCTGGGGCTAATAGCCGGTCTTGGTTTGGGAGTCATGGCCGCTTTCGCTGCGGAGTTCATGGATAAGACGCTCAAGACCCCCCGTCAGGTCGAAGAAGCTCTCGGTCTGCCTTCGCTGGCGGTCATTCCTGTGCTTGACACCGATAGTAAGAGACATCTTTTGCAAGCCAGGACAGGAGAGACCGAAGAGACCAGCATTGTTTCTTATCTGCGTTCCTTGTCGCCTCTTGCCTGGGAGAGTTACCGCGCTCTGCGAACTGCGCTTCTCCTCTCTACGGCTGGGCGGCCGCCCCAGAAGATTATGGTCACTTCAGCACTGCCTGAAGAAGGAAAAACAACGACAGCTTTACACCTGGCTATTTCACTCGCTCAGACCGGGGCTCGCACCGTGCTTGTCGAGTTGGATTTGCGGCGCCCAGTTCTCTCCAAGATCTTCTCCGTTTCCAGAAGTAAAGGGATGAGCCGGTATCTTTCCAGCGATGTCGAACTGGCATCGCAGGTGGAAAAGACCGGCGTACCCAACCTGTTTCTGATACCAGGAGGCCCCGTTCCTCCTAACCCACCGGAATTGATGGGTTCGGATCGAATGAAGGCCAGTCTCGACGTTCTTTCCGAGTTCTTTACCTATGTCGTTATCGATAGTCCTCCCATCCTCTCGGTTACTGATGGTCTGGTTATCGCACCTTCGATGGACGGGATAGTCCTGGTGATTAATGGAAGCAAAACGCCCAAGAATGCAGTCATTCAGGCGCGAGGACACCTGGACATGGTGGGTGGCCGGGTGCTTGGAGCGTTAATCAACCGGGTCAACTTTAATGGCGGTGGCTACGGTTATGCTTACCCCTATTACCACGCCTACGGAGTGTCTGATATCGGATCAAACATAGGCAAAGGCTGAATCAAACCGGGAGACTCAAATGAAAAGGCTAGCAATCCTGTCAGCAATTCTGATACTTGGTTCTTCTCCTCTGGCGTTTTCCCAGGTCGAGGGAGTGAACCCTCCTCAGGCCGAAACGCCGAATCGTACCCAGACTGAGGAGTGGAACCAGAAAATTAACAGTATGAGTTCTCTCTTTAGCGGCAGCGGGGAATACCGCCTGGGGCCTGGAGACCTGATCGAGATCTCCGTTTTTGGGGTGGATCGCTTTAATCACACGCTGAGAGTCAATTCGTCCGGATTAGTGAAGGTACCACTGGCGGGCGTAATCGAAGTAGGAGGGTTGACGCCTGCCGAGGTCGAGGTAAGAGTGGCCGATATCTTGCGTGAGGATCTAATCAAAGATCCCCAGGTATCGGTCTTTGTCCGAGAGTACCGTTCACAGCCGGTCTACATCATTGGGGCCGTCAATAAACCTGGCCAATACCAGATCACTCAGCAGATTCACCTCATTGATGTCATATCGATGGCAGGAGGGTTGGCGGACAGTGCTTCCCACGAGGCCACGTTGCAGCGCAAAGTGCCTGTCGAGCCCGGAAGCAATACACCACCTGAAACAGTCCGCATTGACCTCGAGAAGCTCCTTGTCGAGGGAGACCTCTCCCTCAATGTTCCCGTTCAGGGAGGAGATGTCATCAATATCCCGGAAAGGGTCGTCGACGTCTTCTATGTGGTTGGAGAGGTTGGCAGGCCCGGAGCTTTCCAGCTTCCTGAGGAACAGGATCTCTTGATCAGTCAGGCCCTGGCACAGGCGGGCGGTCCCGTCAAGACAGCCAAAGCCGACAAGGGGATTCTGGTGCGTTACGATGAAGAAGGACGGCGTCAGGAACTGGCGGTTGATTTCAAAGATATTCTCGAGGGTAAGAAGCCAGACTTTCGCGTCATGCCCAATGACGTCATCTTTATTCCAGGATCGACCTTCAAAGACATCGGCTACGGACTCCTGGGCGTAATTCCACAAACCTTCGCACGAGTTCCTTACGTTGTCACTCGATAAATCGTTTTGATTACGCACTGATATGCGACAGTCTCTGGGATCGCAAGATAATACCGTACCCGTGGGAGCATCCGATCCTTCGCTTCTACCAGTGGTCGGCGCAATGGAGAAGATCAGTCAGGTTATGAAGCGGTGGTTCTACTCGCGGGGTACTCAACTCTTCTTGGATGGAATTACGGTGATTGTTGCCCTGGCAGTTTCCTACTTCAATCGATTCGACGGAAGCCTACCCCAGGAATATCATACTCAACTCTATCTCCTTGCCCCGGTTGCCGTTGTCCTTTATCTGGGCACCAACCTCGCCCTGGGAGTGTATCGCCAGGTCTGGAGATTTGTCTCCTTTTCTGACGCGGTGAGGATTCTTCAATCGATCGCATTTGCGACCCTACTTCTCGTCATTGTCAGTGCCGGCCTGCAGCGAGGGATGCCAGATGCTCAAAGGTTGGATGTTCCGTCTGGTGTCCTGCTCACATTCCCCTTTTTCGTCTTTGGAGCATGGATCACATTGAGAGTCTTCCGTCGCATCGAATATGGCAAGCATCGGCTTCGACGGATTATGGCGAACTCGGCATCGCCTCGCAAGCGGCTTCTCATTGTCGGGGCCGGCGCGGCCGGGGTGGCCCTAGTCAGAGAGCTGGCGAACCGTTCTGAATTCGAGATTGCCGGCTTCATTGATGACGATCCCAGGCTTCAGCGCCGGAAGATCGAGGGCTACCAGGTGCTGGGTAGTACTGAGGAGATTCATGACATCATAGAGAAGCATCGGGTTGATGAGGTCACCCTGTGCATTCCAAGTGCTCCCCGCTGGGTCCTGGAGTCGATCGTGCGAAAATGTCAGACCACGGGAGTCAAGATTTCCACTGTTCCATCTTTGGGCGAAATTGTCCTGGGGAAGGTCACAATCAGTCGGTTACGTCCGGTTGAGATGGAATCGCTCTTGGGTCGCTCCTGCATCGCATATCCCGCGGAAGACCCTCACCTGATGGAGACCTACCGAGGGCAGCGAATTCTGGTAACTGGGGCAGGTGGCTCGATCGGCTCTGAGCTGGTGCGACAACTGCGACAGTTCTCGCCATCTTTTCTGATCCTCCTCGATAAAGATGAGAACAGCCTTTTCGAGACCTGTATGGAGATCCGGGAAGATTTCGATCCGGTCATTGAAGTCGTGGCCGATGTGCGCGACAGAGACCGAATTTTCCAGGTGTTCGAGAAGCTGAGACCGACGGTCGTCTTTCATGCTGCCGCCTATAAGCACGTTCCCTTGATGGAAATTCATCCATCGGAGGCGATCTTTAACAATGTGACCGGTACTCGCAACCTGGTTGAAGCATCCCAGCATTTCGGAGTACGGACATTTGTATTCATCTCGACCGATAAGGCGGTGAATCCGACCAGTGTCATGGGTGCTTCCAAGCGGGTCGCCGAGATGGTTGTTCAAAATGCTGCATCCAGTGGGACGCGAACCCGCTTTAGTTGTGTTCGCTTCGGGAATGTACTCGGAAGCCGGGGCAGCGTCATTCCTATTTTCCAGCGTCAGATTAAGACTGGACGTCCGATTACCGTAACCCATCCGGAAGTACGGCGCTTTTTCATGACAATCTCTGAAGCGGTTCAACTCGTTATACAGGCGGGTTCTCTGGGGGAACGGGGGGAAATTTTTCTGCTTGACATGGGGGAGCCAATCAAGATTGTCGACCTGGCCAGGAACTTGATTGAACAATCCGGGCTGATTCCCGGAAAGGATGTGGATGTACAGTTCACCGGGCTGCGGCCTGGAGAAAAGCTTTACGAAGAGCTGCTGGTCAATGGCGAAAACGGCATACGGAGCACGCGCTATCCAAAGATATTTATGGCTCAGGCCTTGAGTTTAGACCAGGAGTCGGTGCAGAGGGCGGTTGCGGAGCTTGAAGTCGGCGCCCGAAACCAGGATGGAGAGGCTATCCGAGCAATTTTTCAAAGGCTTGACATAGGCTATCAGGTGTTGAAAGTGCCAAGTATGGCAACCGAGAGAGGATCGAGCCTGGTATATCAAACCTAATCTGGAATTAGGTCGTGGTGCAGAACTCCGCGCGCTGTCACTCATCAGAGCCTGGGTTCTCCGCGCCACCTGCTGAAGGAATTTTGCTTGTATGTCTGAACTTTCTGTGGCCACAACGATTATTGAACCCCGAAAGGGCCTCATCAATATACGATTTCGGGAGCTCTGGGCTTATCGAGAACTGTTTCTCTTTTTCGTGTGGCGCGATATCAAAGTTCGCTATGCCCAGTCAGTTCTCGGCATCGGATGGGCTGTGATCCAACCGGTATTCTCGATGATCGTTTTTACGGTCGTCTTTGGAAATCTGGCCAAGCTCGAGTCAGACGGGCAGCCGTACCAGGTATTCAGTCTGGCGGGCTTGACGCTTTGGAGCTACTTCTCCACGACTTTGACCGATGCTTCCGGCAGCCTGATCAAGAACTCGAATATGATCCAGAAGATCTATTTTCCGAGACTAATCGTGCCAATAGCTTCGGTGCTGGGGAAGCTGGTGGACTTTTTTCTTGTTCTTCTGGTCCTTCTTGGCTTAATGGCCTACTATGGAATATTCCCCGGTGCTGAAGCGGTTGTGATGGTGCCTTTGCTTGTTTTTATGACGATGATGGCAGCGGCTGGTGCAGGTATGTGGTTGAGTTCGCTGGCCATTCAATATCGGGACATTAACTACGGCCTGCACTTCGGAATCCAGCTGTTGATGTATGCTGCTCCTGTCGTCTATCCGCTGAGTTATGTTCCTGTTCAGTACCGGTTGCTCTACGGTCTGAATCCGATGGTGGGAATTATTGAAGGTTTTCGCGTATCACTCTTGAGAACGGGTCCCATGCCGTGGGATTTAATCGCTCTTTCTTTTGTTGTCTCTGTGGCCTTATTGGCCAGCGGAGCTACCTATTTCCGGAATAAGGAACGTGTTTTTGCTGACGTTGTATGATGACGAATGATTTCGCCATTAGAGTCCACGATGTTTCCAAGCGATATCGGATCGGGGTACGGGATTCAGACCATGACACCCTGGTCGGAAAAGTGATCTCCAAGCTTTCTCGGCCCATTCATAATCTGCGCCGTTTGAGGAGTCTGTCTCAGTTTGAGCCAGGCCAAAAAGCTGAAGACGTAATCTGGGCGCTGAAGGATGTCTCCTTTGATGTTCGGTCAGGCGAAGTTGTCGGTCTGATCGGTTCAAACGGAGCCGGTAAATCCACGCTGCTCAAGATTCTTTCGCAGATCACCGAACCGACTGGCGGAAGAGTTGAAATTCGAGGAAGAGTTAGCTCTTTGCTTGAGGTCGGGACTGGTTTTCATCCCGAACTGACGGGTCGCGAGAATGTTTTCCTCAATGGCGCCGTTCTCGGGATGACCCGCCGAGAGATTGAATCGAAGTTCGAGGAGATCGTCGAATTTGCGGGTGTTTCCCGCTTCATTGAAACTCCGGTAAAGCGGTACTCGAGTGGAATGAAAGTGCGTCTCGCCTTTGCCGTTGCAGCTCACCTGGAACCAGAAATTCTGCTGGTTGACGAGGTACTGGCAGTCGGCGATATTGCATTCCAGAAGAAATGTTTGGGAAAGATGGACAATGTCGCCAAGGAGGGGCGGACCGTCATTTTTGTTTCACATAACATTGCATCGATTACCAGATTATGCAGCCGGGCCATCCTGCTCGAGAATGGCCGCGCCGTAATGGATGGTCCAGCCCATGAAGTGGCCAGTGTCTACCTCAATGCAGGGGAAGGCACCGCTGCTTTTCGGCAATGGGACGCTGCGCAGGCGCCCGGAGGCGATATCGCGCGCCTGCGATCGGTCAAAGTCATAGATGAAGACGGGGAGATTGCTGAAAGTATCGACATCAGGCGCAAAGTCGGCATTCAGATCGAATTCGAAGTGCTAAAGGAAGGACACGAGCTTCTCCCAACCTTCCACGTCTTCAACCAGGAGGGGCTCTACCTTTTTCCTGCCCTCGATCTGGATCCTGTATGGCGCCGTCGAAAAAGGCCCCGTGGAGTTTACAAGACGACCGGTTGGATTCCGGGGAACCTTCTTTCGGAAGGCATTCACCTGATCCAGGTGGCTTTGGCGGCGATTCATCCATTCATTCCTCAGTTTAATGAACATAGCGCTGTCGCCTTCACAGTCGTAGATAGTACAGAGGGGGATAGTGCGCGCGGCGACTTTGCCCAGGCATTGGGAGGAGCCGTTCGCCCCAGGCTGGAATGGTCGACGGTTGCGGAACTCGAGTCGGGAACAACCGTCGGGCCGGTTGGTCTAGGCGTAGCTCGAACTGGAAAGTAGCGCGTAATGAGTCTTTCGGTTCCACTAGTTACAGTAGTGATTCCAACACACGGCCGTCCCAAGATGCTGCATCGGGCCCTCAAATCTGTGTTCAACCAGAAAGGCCTGGGAGAAGAGTTTGAGATTGAAGTGAATGTCGTCTACGACGAAGAATCCGACATTCTTCCTGCGACGCGGACTGCCTTTCCGCAAGCTCACTTTCTCCGAAATCGGAAGAAAGGGCCCAGTGCTCCTCGAAATCTTGGAATCGTCTCAGCCAATGGTCGATTCATCGCCTTTCTGGATGATGATGATGTCTGGCTTCCACATAAGCTGTGTTTCCAGCTCGACATTCTGCGCAGGAATCCAGACGTTGACGTCGTCTATGGGCAGATGAGTGTGTCCGATGGAAGAAAGCATGTTGAAGCCTGGCCGGCAGAAGCTCCTTCTGGCGATGTCTTCAAAGCTTTCATCACACGAACCGACGACTTTATCCATTTCAATACCCTGATAACACGACGAGAGGTTTTTGAGAGAGCCGGTCTTTTTGACGAATCGCTGCCCACGATGGAGCACTATGACCTGGCTCTAAGAATGGCCAGATACTACCGCTTTCTCTTCGTACCCGGTGCAGTCGCCCATGGTAACTTCTCAAAAGAAGGTCTCTGGTACCAGACGCTGGCCAGTGGTGAGAATGCGAGAGTGGTAACGCAGATTATCGAAGATGCATTGGCGCTCATGCCGCAGGGATCGGACAAGGATCATGTGAGCCGCAAAGCTCGCTTGGCCGTGTTTAAGACCGTGGCAATGCAGAAGGCACGGTTCAACGATGCCAGATCGCTGCTGAACTATGTGAAGGAGTCCCTTGAAAGCTGGCCCTGGATCGTAGAGGAGGAAACAGGACAGGCCTTGCTGTCCCGATACAGCCGCACTGTGGGAAAGAAACTGGTACGGGAGAAGAGAAGTGCTGTCGGGCCGACGCAGAGCTGGAACCAGTTGCTCCACAAGACATTCGAGTCAAGCGACTTACGAGGTGCTCCAATGTGGAAAGTTCAGGCCGAGACCTGGACCGGGGCGGCTCTTGCATTCAGGTCCAGGGGACAAGCTGCGGCTGCTTTTCGGGCCGCAATACACTCCGTCTACTGTCGCCCCAGACAACTGGTTCAACCTTCGTTCTTGAAGGGGGTTGTCTGGCCGATCGTCAAGTCTGGCCCTCGAATGCTCTCCGGCGGATCAAGTCGGGTGTAAAGCGGCTTGACGACGCTCGCAATTTTTTCAAATACGACTCCATCGTCGCAACCAAGCAAGAACACGATCGACTATGACTCAAGCGCTCTCGACACCGATTTCGAAAAGAATCCCTCGTTCCCGACCTACCCAAGCAGTCATTCTGGCTGGTGGTGAGGGGACCCGCTTGCGGCCGATCACCTACACACGGCCCAAGCCCATGGTTGAATTCCATGGAAAACCATTTCTCGAATACATCGTTGAAATGCTTCGAGATCAGGGATTCCGGAAGATTCTCTTTCTATTGGGTTATCTCCCACAGGTTATCCAATCTCATTTCGGAGATGGCTCCAGGTGGGGAGTCGATATTGATTATTCGATATCGAAGGTGGAGGATTTGACTGCAAGGCGCGTTGAACTAGCGGCGCATCGCCTCGATCCCTGCTTTCTGCTTCTTTATTGCGACAATTACTGGCCTATGCGTTTCGAACCGATGTGGAAAATGTTTCTGCAATCGGGTGCCCGTGGGCTGGTGACGGTTTACCGAAACCGGGATCAGTATTCGAGAGACAGCGTCAGAGTCGGGTCGGATGGATTCGTCGAAGTTTTCGATCGGAGCAGGACCTCACCCGGACTAAAGGCGTCGAGATCAGCTATGCAATTCTGGACCGGTCGGTGATTGGATTCCTGCCGCGCGAGAATCAACTCTTTGAGGAGTCGGTGTATCCGGCGTTAACGGCACGGCGGGAATTGGTGGCCTTTGAGACCGATCACAGATATTACAGCGTCGGTTCTCTGGAGCGCTTGCCGCTAACTGAAAGCTTTCTAGCCAGAAGAGCGACGGTGATTCTGGACCGTGACGGTGTTTTAAATCGTAAGCCACCCAAGGCCCGCTACGTCAGGCGTTGGGAGGACTTCCAATGGCTGCCGGGAGCGCTCGAATCGCTTCGTTTACTCAGAGAGAACGGTTACCGCGTCATTGTCGTCACCAATCAAGCGGGTGTGGCACGAGGAGAGATGACTGAACAGGACCTTCTCGACATCCACCGGCGAATGTGTCTGGAGGTGCGTTCCGCAGGAGGTGACATCGAGGCGGTCTACTACTGTCCTCATGGGTGGGATGAAGGATGTGAGTGCAGGAAGCCCAAACCCGGAATGCTCTTTCGGGCGCAAAGAGATTTTCATCTGGATTTGACACGGACGTTGTTTATTGGTGATGACGAGCGGGACGCAGAGGCTGGCCATGCAGCAGGCTGTCGGACGATTCTTGTAACACCGGACCGCTCTCTCTTGCAAGTCGTGGGCGACTTGCTTCAGCAGAATAGAAGAGGATGGAGTCGATGGGAACAAGCAAGCGCGTATTGATGACGGGCCATCAGGGATATATCGGATCCGTGATGGCACCTCTTTTTCTACGGAGCGGACATGACGTCGTCGGGTTCGACACGGGTTATTTCAGAGAATGTACTCTAGTCGACGACCCGGTTACCGTGCCTGAACTAAGGCGTGATATTCGGGATGTTAAGGTAGACGATCTGAGAGGTTTTGACGCAGTCGTCCATCTGGCGGCGTTGAGTAATGATCCAATCGGGAATCTAAATAACCAGTGGACGAGAGAGATCAACCTGGAAGGCTCGGTTCACTTGGCCCGCCTGGCCAGAGAGGCCGGAGTAGAACGGTTCTTGTTTTCATCATCCTGCATTATGTACGGGATGTCTGAAGCGGCTGAAGTAGATGAGGAATCACCCCTGGCTCCCCGCACTGAATATGCAAGATCAAAGGTAGAGGCGGAAAAAGCTCTGGGCGAACTGGCCTCAGATGACTTTTCTCCCGTCTTCTTACGGAATGGGACCGTTTATGGCCTCTCGCCGCGGATGCGTTTCGATACGGTTCTCAATGATCTGACAGCACGAGCCGTGACGACGGGAAAGGTCACCGTCTTGAGCAACGGGCTTCCCTGGAGGCCGGTGGTCCACGTCGAAGATGTTTCCAGAGCTTTTCTTGCTGTTCTTGAGGCTCCACGTGAGCTGATCCACAATCAGGCCTTTAACACAGGGGCCGGCTACCTTAACAAAAGAATCATCGATTTGGCGCGAATCGTTGCCTCTGCGGTGCCGGGTAGCATGCTGGAAGTGCAGGGTTCCTCGGATGCGGATCAGAGAACTTATAAAGCCGATTTTTCAAAGTTTGCCCGAGTCTTTCCTGACTTTCAATTCTCCTGGACGCCCGAAGATGGAGCCAGGCAGCTCTACGAGGACTTCCAGAGAATCGGCTTAAATTATGAGAAGTACGTAGACCAACGGTACACTCGTCTCAAATGGTTACGTACTCTGATCGACGAACACCGACTAGACGCGGCCCTCAGATGGAACGGAAATCACAATTGATATTGAATCACCCGTGGCTTCCTGCCTATCCCCGTTTGCGCTGAACGCGCTAAACAGTTTACAGACGAGTCAGGGCCGTGCAGGCTTCCTGAATAGCTCATACCGCCTGGCGTGCTTTGCTGCGAGCAACACAATTCTCTTCGCAACTAGACGCTGAAATTGTACAGCTCTGC
>Ga0079224_100009329_pt1 | contig 13368 bp, 10 predicted proteins | sample Stecom2015_FD_80414 | JGI IMG/M metagenome (GOLD analysis project Ga0079224, IMG submission 80414) | Agricultural soil microbial communities from Utah to study Nitrogen management - Steer compost 2015 | ecosystem: Environmental > Terrestrial > Soil > Agricultural land | place: USA: Utah... | reverse complement strand
ATCACGGATGTCAATGCTGGAAAGGTACTTCGTATGTATTGGCGATTGTACAACGAGGATGGGTCAAAGAAAGAGGATAGAAACCTCTATCCCGTTAAACAGCCGGGGACTCAGTTAACCTGGCGGTGCGAAGGAAGCTTCAAGGTCGGTTGGTCCGATCAGCGCCTTCCTTCAGCCACAGGATGGAATCGGATTGATATGATGGTCGATTTCGAGGAAAACAAGTATGTGTTAATGCTGAACGGTCAAACACTCACAGATGTATCCGTCGGGTATGACGGGTGGGTTTACGATCAGGTCGATGACGGATACCTTCATTACGCCTTACTGGGAAATACGATAATTCCGAACAAGGAATCGGACGCTGCCATTCAGTTTGCACAACCGGTAGCCGACTGGGATTTGCGTCGCATTGAAATCGCTGATAGCGACGATTGGGATTCGAAGACCCGGTCAGTTATTCAGCCCGTCAAATCGTGGAGTGATGACAACATTACGTTCATCGTGAACCAGGGTGATTTTGAGGACCTGGAGAATAAGCACATCTTTTATCTGGACGGACTGGATGTGACCTATGTCGGCCCGTTGGAGCCGTAAAAGTATGGAGTGAATGCCGTTTCACTTTTTTTGTTAAATGCCTGCGACCTGGTTGCAGGCATTTTTCATTTTATAAGGATAACAGCTTCCGAGGAGCAGCAGTGCGAGCGTGGCACAGCGATTTTCGCTGTTGCGTTATGTCTCACTACAACCCAATATTGCTATGGTGCTAAAGATGGACAGGCTTCCTATTGAGTTGCCTAAACCAAAGAACCCTTCAGCGAACGATGCTGCTGCTGTACAGGAACTTCTCGGCGGAAAATTCGGCGAGATGTCGACACTGATGAACTATACTTATCAGTCGTTTAACTTCAGAGGTCGAAACCGTCTGAGACCGTATTACGATGTCATCTCGAGTATTGCCGGCGAGGAGTATGGTCATATTGAGGTGGTGTCGTATTCAATTAATCTACTGTTGACAGGAACGGCAAAGCGAGGGATGGATCCTCAACTCGGTCCGCTTAAAGATTCGACCAACTATAGGAATACCCGCCACTTCATAGCGAGCGGGCAGTCGTCTCTTCCAATGGATTCTATGGGAGACTGGTGGACCGGTCAGAACGTTTTCAGCAGTGGGAACCTCAAACTCGATTTGCTCCATAATTTCTTTCTGGAGTGTGGAGCTCGTGGCAATAAGATGCGGGTTTACGAAATGGTCACCGATCCCACGGCGCGGGAAATGGTTGGCTATCTGCTTGTTCGCGGTGGTGTGCATATCGTTGCTTATGCCCGGGCGCTTGAGCATCTTACCGGCGTCCAGGTGACGAAGCTTGTACCCGTTCCGGATCTTGATAATCGCGCGTTTCCCGAGACGAGGAAGTACGAGGATCAGGGAGTACACCGTCGCCTTTATACGTTCAGTCCGAGCGATTACCAGCAGGCAGGCATTATTTTCAACGGTCCGCATCCTGAAGACGGGCAACCCCTTGAGGTTGTGTTCGGAGCTCCTGAGGGAGTACCAGCACCGGATCTCGAAGAAGAGCCTCAGGTAAATGCCGCGGGAGCGTTTGATGTCGATCCAGAAATGTTTAAAGACATCGCCAAGAAAATTGGTGTGGAAGTTTGATCAAGTCTTACGGTCTGCCAGTCGCGGTGAGGTGGTGGCAGACCGTATCACTCCATCAGTTCGCGGTATCGACGAATGGTAGGGACTATCTCCTCGCGCATTGCCTGGATTTCTTCGATTGGGCGTTCCCCCTGCGGCAGTGCGAGAGCTGAGTAAATGTGCTCAACACTGAGAGCCGGATTTAGCTGTGCCATCTCTTCACCGGAAATGCAATAAAAGACCTTTTGAATTCCGGATAAGTAGATCAGAGATAAGCACATGGGACATGGCTGACCGCTTGCATACACAATACATCCTTCAAGACGCGGTGTTCCAAGCCGTTGGGCAGCATCGCGTATCGCAAGCATTTCCGCGTGAGCCGAGGGATCGTGTGTGCTCCTAACCTGATTCCACCCTTCTCCAACAATGTTTCCGTCTTTGACGACGACGCTTCCAAACGGATTGCCGTGTTTTTGCTCCAGAGCGTGTAGAGCCAGGGCTATAGCGCGGTCCATAAACTTTTTCTGAAAATCGCGGTTTTCCATATAGTGGGTTTTGCAATGTAAACTTACGGAAGTTTCCCGTGCGGCGTATCGGCCGGTTTGGCGGGTTCGGCAGGGATTTGCAAATTTGTGTATAGCCGTGAAAAGAATCTTGATAGTAGAAGACGACAGCCAGCTTTCTGGCTCTATTGCCTCGCATCTGCAGGGGGAAGGCTATTCTTGCGTCTGCGCTTATGACGCACATATGGCTGTAAAGTTCATTCATCAGGAGGATTTCGATTTGGTGCTGTTGGATATCAACCTGCCCGGGATGAACGGGCTGGAATTTTGCCGTCAGCTTCGCTTCCACAATCCGCAGGTCCCGGTTCTTATCATTACGGCGTTTGGCGACATCGACACCAAGATGGAGGCGTTCGGTGTAGGCGCTGACGATTACCTCGTCAAGCCTTTTCATTTCAGGGAAATGAGTGCGAAAGTTAAAGTCTTTTTGAAGAGAGCGGAGCAGACGCCCGCGCTTGAAGAGATTATTGACGGAGGGGAGTTGAAAATTGATCCGAATCAGAAGACGGTCACGCGTCGGGGAACGGAAATTCATCTTACCCCGAAGGAATACAACTTGCTGGAGTACTTGTTCAAGAACCGCGGGCGGATTATTTCAAAGGAAGAACTTGCCCGAAACCTTTGGGACTCTAACTATGGCGTTACTGCCAATACAATAGAAGTGTATATAAATTTCTTGCGAAATAAGATCGATAAGGGCTTCGAGCATCGATACATTCTCACCAAGCCGGGTTTCGGATATTATGTTTCTGTACAGGATAGATGAATTATAAGAAGCGACTCACTTTTTTGTTTGTAGGATTGTTCTTCCTTGTCCTGACGACTATTCTGTCCTATATCTATGTCTCCTATGCGGATTTTCGGCGCGATGAGTTCTTCGAGCGACTGCGGCAGAAGAGTATGACCACGGTTACCCTGCTGGTGGAAGTTGCCGAGATCGATAGGGAAATTCTCAAGATCATTGACCGAAACACAATTAATGAGATGTGGGATGAGAAAGTGTTGGTGTTTGACGAAGATGATCGACTGATTTACAGTAGTCTTGATGACGAAACAATTCCCTATTCTGCGCGTCTTCTGGAGCTGATTCGTACGACTGAGGACAAATTTTACGTGGATGAAGACGGGGACGAAGTTGTGGGAATCCATTACAATGAGAATGGCCACGACTACGTGGTGCTGGCATCCGCCTACGACCAATATGGCCTTAAGAAGCTGGAGAACCTCCGAAATCTTATTATAGTATCGTTGTTGGCCGGATGTATCCTGATTGCCCTCGCAACTTATGTATACATCGGTCAGGTGTTCAAACCGATTGATCGGCTTAATCGGTCGATTCAGGCGATTAACGTGAACAACCTTCGTGAGTTTGTTACCGTCAGTCAGAATCGCGACGAGCTAGATACGCTTGCCAACAACTATAATCAGATGCTGGCCCGATTGTATCGTGCGTTTGAGATGCAGCGTGCATTTGTGCGAAATGCGTCTCATGAACTCAAGACACCGCTTGCCGTGCTTCAGGGGAAATTGGAGGAGTTGAGTCGGGCTGTTGGAAAAGACGACAGGAAAGCAAAGGAAATTGTCACTACACTGATAGATGATGTATATCGGCAGGCGCGGCTTATAGAATCCCTCCTGTTACTTGAGCGGTTGCAGTCGGAGGTGCCTATTCACACTTCCCCGGTCAGGGTGGATGCGGTTTTAGACGCAACCATCGAGGAATTGAGTGTCAAGTATCCTGCCCTTCGGGTCGAGATGGGAATAGACGAGTCGGTGACTTCCGATCATGAATTGACGGTTGATGCGAATCCTATTCTGATGCGGACTTGTATCCGAAACCTGGTTGACAATGCGGGGCTGTACTCCTCTGATGGACAACTCAGTGTGCGCATATCCCACAGGGCCAATACGATATTTCTGGAGTTTGCTAACGCGGGAGGACCTGAGTTGCCAGATGAGATATTCGTACCCTTCTTTAGACATCCGGATGAACAGCACAAACAGGGCAGTGGTCTCGGGCTTTCAATTGTTGCACAGATCATGGAGAAGATTGGTGGGCGAATTACTTATGCGTTCGCCGATGGTGTCCATGTTTTTCGACTTTCCATTCCCAGTAAGGAATTTTAAGTCTATTTTAAGGTATGCTTTAAGGTTGATTAAAGCCCGGCGAGTTTTCTTCGCGGCATGGATTGGATGTCGCGGGGCTTCCCTTGTATCGTATTTCTTGTCTTTTCTATTTCTGCGTGTTTTGCGCAGGACACTCTCCGGGTATCGCTTAAAGTCGCGGACAGCCTATTGGTTGTCCAGAATCTGCGTTTGCTTTCTGCCCACTATGATGTAGATCGCGCAGTAGCCGAGCGGGTACAGGCTCGGTTGCTCAACAATCCTTCTATAGCTACGGAGTGGAACCTGCGTAACCCTGCCGCAGGGGAATGGTTCGACGTTGGACGTCGCGGCCAGAAGATCGTGGCGATTGAGAAGGTGTTTCAAATCGCGGGGAAACGAGGGGTTCAGATTAAGCTTGCTGATGAAGCTATTCGAATGACGGAGCTGGAATACGAGACGCTGGTTCGTGCGTTGCGGTTGAATCTGCGCGTTGCTTTTTATCGCACCTACTATCTGCAGCGCGCCGTATCGGGAACAGCGGTTCAACTCAGCCTCCTGCGAGATTTGATTGACGTCTATGATGAACAGTATAGGAAGGGAAATATTTCACTTCAGGAGCTGGCACGTCTCAATGCGACTTACTTTGCAGTAAATGGCCGGATAAGGGAGCTTCGTAAAGAATTGGCGGAGTTGCAACAGACTCTTCAGGTGCTTCTCACCGATGATCGGTTTATTCAACCCGTAGTCGATGAAAGATTTGAGCGAAGGCTTTCGGGAATTCGTCCGGATGATCTGGTGGAGCAAGCGATTAGTAACAGACCCGAAATACGTGTTGCCAATAGCGCAAGAAGCCAACAAGAACTTCGTTACGCACTGGCGAGGAAGCAGGCAATTCCCGACCTGACAGCCGGAGTGGTTTACGATCAGTCCGGAAGCTATATCGATAATTATACGGGGATAACCGTCGGAATGGAGATCCCGATTTTTAACCGGAACCAGGGTAATATTCGTGCGGCTCGCATCGGAATAAAGCAAGCTGAAGCCCAGGCTGCTTCGATAGCCGGCGAGGTGCGCAAGGAGGTATGGACGGCCTGGCGCCATGCCCAGTTGATGGAGGAGCAATATTTCTCTACATCGGTGCACTATGAAGAAGAGCTGCACCTGCTCAGTGAGCGGCTCGTGTCGCATTATAGCAAGAGCAATATTTCCCTTCTGGAGTTTAGTGACCTGTTCGAGGCGTACAGCGATTACCTCATCCAGTTAAATGAATTGAAAGCCGAACTTCTGAATTCTTATGAAGAACTTAACTATGCAGTGGGCGATACAATTATCCGTTAGCCTGGTGTCGGTTCTTCTCCTCGCGTGCTCGTCGGGAGAAGATATGATCGATGCTGATCGCAAGACGTTTGTGCTCAGCGAAACGATGCTGGCAGCTATACAACTCGATACTGCTCGTGAACGTCAGGTTCAGGGGGTATTGAACCTCAACGGTAAGATTGTCGCCGATGAAGGAAGGACGGTGGAGCTTTTTCCGATCGTGGGAGGAAATGTTCTGTCATGTAATGTAGAACTAGGTGACTATGTAGAGCGAAATCAGATATTGGTAGTAATTCGAAGCAGCGAAGTTGCGGAGTATGATAGACAGCTGACCGACGCGCGATCGGAGGTAAGCGTGGCCGAAAAGAACCTTTCGATCAAACAGGATCTCTTTGAATCAAAGCTTGTGTCAGAGCGGGAAGTACTCGAGGCCCGGAAGGAACTGGACAAAGCGAGGGCGGAGCTGAGGCGGGTGGAAGAAACATTTTCTATTTATGGATTTAGTGGTGAGTCGGAGTATCTTATTCGTTCGCCAATCAGCGGATTTGTGGTGAACAAAAAGATAAATCGTGATATGACGCTTCCGTCTGGTCACAATGAAAGCATTCTGACAATTGCTGAACTCAGCGAAGTATGGGCTCTGGCAAATGTCTATGAGACCGATATTTCCCTTGTGCGCGAAGGGATGGATGTTACGGTGTCTACGATCAGTTATCCTCACGAACACATCCAAGGAAAGATCGATAAAATTTTTAACGTCCTTGATCCTCAGACAAAAACGATGCGGGTGCGTATTGGCATACGCAACACAGATTTTAAACTCAAACCGGAAATGATTGCTACGACCCGGGTCGTATATACTGAAGCTACAACACTCCCTGCAATACCTGCCTCAGCCGTGATATTTGACCGGAGCCGGCAATATGTCGTCGTTTTTAAGAATCGACTAAATATCGAAGTTCGTGAAGTCGAGATCTACAAGTCGACGGACGAGGTAGCCTGGGTCAAGATCGGCCTCCAGCCCGGTGAAGTGGTGATTAGTAACAATCAGCTGTTTATCTATGATGCGCTTACCGAATGATCGCGCAGTTCGTATTTGATTCATGGACAACCTTATCAAGAATATAGTCGCCTTTTCGCTAAGGAACCGATTCTTTACTTTCTTCTGGGTCGGTGTCTTGGTAGCCATGGGCATTGTCAGTTTTCGGAATACCCCTATCGAGGCATTCCCTGATGTGACCAATACCCAGATCGTGATTGTAACGCAATGGTCTGGTAGAAGTGCGCAGGAAGTCGAGCGGTTTGTTTCAATCCCCATCGAAATCGCGATGAATGCTGTCCAGCGAAAGACGAATGTGCGTTCGATTTCGATGTTTGGGCTTTCGGTCATCAAGATCATCTTCGAAGACGACGTTGATGACTTCTTTGCCCGACAGCAGGTTAACAACCAATTGGTTAATGTAGATCTTCCCGATGGTGTACGACCTGAGGTGCAACCGCCCTACGGCCCCACCGGAGAAATCTTCAGGTATGTACTGGAGTCCCGAAGCCGCGACACTCGCGATCTGCTTACCATACAGAACTGGGTGATAGACAGACATCTTAGAGCGGTGCCTGGTGTGGCTGACGTGGTTGCTTTTGGTGGGCGGGAGAAGATTTATGAGATCCAGGTAAATCCGGCTAAGCTCAACCACTATGACATTACACCCCTGGATGTCTATGAAGCGGTGAGCAAGAGCAATGTAAACGTAGGGGGAGACGTGATAGAGAAAAATGGACAGGCCTACGTAGTGCGCGGCGTTGGCTTGCTGACCTCCATTCAGGATATCGGAAACATTATCGTCGAGGAACGACAGGGAGTTCCGGTGTTGGTGCGAAATGTTGCCACCATCATTGAATCGGATCTTCCACGGGTGGGGCAGGTAGGACTGGATTTCAACGCCGACGTGGTTGAGGGCATTGTGGTTATGCGGAAGGGCGAGAACCCCACTGAAGTCCTTGCGCGGGTAAAAGCCAAGATCGCAGAGCTCAATGAACAGATTCTTCCCGCTGATGTTCGCATGGTGACGTTCTACGACCGCGACGAGTTGATGCATTATACCACCCGAACGGTGATGACGAATTTGGTGGAGGGGATGATCTTCGTCACAGCGATTGTATTGCTGTTTATGGCCGACTGGCGGACGACACTCATAGTGTCCCTGATTATACCTCTGTCGCTCCTGTTTGCGTTCCTTTGTTTGCATGCCAAAGGAATGAGCGCAAACCTCTTGTCGCTGGGTGCGATTGATTTTGGAATCATCATTGATGGGGCGGTTGTCATGGTAGAGGGGCTTTTCGTAGCCCTTGATCATCGCGCAAAGCGGTATGGCATGGAGCGTTTCAACCTGATGAGCAATCTCGGTTTGATCAAAAAGACCGCAACGCAGACGGGGAAAGCCGTGTTTTTTTCCAAGCTGATTATCATCACAGCGCTTATTCCGATTTTCGCGTTTGAGAAAGTGGAAGGAAAGATGTTCTCCCCACTAGCCTATACGTTGGGATTTGCGCTCCTCGGAGCACTCATTTTCACACTTACCCTTGTGCCGGTGTTAAGTGCGGTGCTTCTCAAGAAAAACGTTAGAGAGAAGAATCCGCCTCTTGTACGTTTTATTGAAAAGAGTGTCACACGCGGTTTTGACTGGACTTTTGCGAACAAACGCGCAACGTTGCTCGGCGCCGGGCTGATCGTAGCAGTCGTTTTGTTTTCAGTGAGGTGGATGGGGACGGAGTTCCTTCCTCAGCTGAACGAAGGGGCTTTGTGGGTGGAGGCAAAGATGCCGATGAGTATGTCGCTGAACGAAACCACAAGAATGGTTAGGACGCTTCGTACAGAGCTTCTTTCATTTGACGAAGTTGAACAGGTGCTATCGCAGACGGGGCGCTCAAACGATGGGACGGATCCAAGTGGATTCTACTATGTTCAGATGCAGGTCAACCTGAAACCGAGGAAGGAGTGGAGCCGGAAGATTACAATGGATGACCTGGTGGAGGAAATGGACCAGCAGTTGAGCAAGTACCAGGGAATTAACTACAATTATTCCCAGCCGATTATCGACAACGTTGCTGAGGCGGTTGCGGGGATGAATGCCAATAATGCAGTCAAGATATTTGGACCTGACCTCGACGTGCTCGACGGGCTGGCGTCTCAGGTATTGAGTCAGATCGAACCTGTTGAGGGCATACGGGACGCGGGTGTGCTCCGAAACGTGGGGCAGCCCGAGATTCAGATTCGCCTGCACGATCACAAGATGGCCCTCTACGGGGTGACCACTGCCGACGCTCAGGCCGTAATCGAGATGGCGATAGGAGGGAAGACTGCGTCGGTAATGTACGAGGGCGAGCGCAAATTTGATATCCGACTTCGGTTTCCTTATGAGTATCGGAAGTCTGAAAGAGAGATTGCGAACATTCTGGTTCCTACGCTAGGAGGAAGTAAGGTTCCCCTCAAGGAAATTGCTACGATTACTTCCAGTACCGGCCCTGCGTTTATCTACCGCGACAATAACAGTCGATTTATTGGCGTAAAGTTTACCGTCAGAGGACGCGATCTCGGGAGTACGATTGCTGAGGCACGTCAGGCCGTTCAAAGGAACGTCGAGGTGCCGTCGGGCTATTACATTCAGTGGACAGGAGAGTTTGAGAATCAGGTACGGGCCACCCGGCGGTTGTCGGAGGTCGTTCCGGTTAGCCTCATCGCCATCTTTGTGTTGCTCTTTGTGCTGTTTGGTAACGTCCGGGATGCGGGGCTCGTGTTGATCAACGTCCCCTTTGCCCTCATCGGGGGTATTCTGGCATTGCATATAACGGGGATCAACTTTGGTATTTCAGCTGGCGTTGGGTTTATCGCCCTTTTTGGGATTTGTGTTCAGAACGGAGTGATCCTGATTACGGAGTTCAATAATAATCTTCAACAAGGCATGACGTTATCCGACGCGATTCGGACCGGAATTCGCCACAGGACACGACCCGTTGTAATGACAGCGCTTATGGCATCTATCGGCCTCGTCCCCGCTGCCGTCTCAACGGGGATAGGCTCGGAGGGTCAAAAACCGTTGGCCGTTGTCATTATCGGAGGATTGATTATGGCTACCGTGTTGATATTGCTCGTCTTTCCGATTTTCTACGAGATGGCTTATGAGCGGAGAGTAAGACGGTAATGCCCCGTTTTTGGCCAGGTTTCGTTATCTTCGTTGAAGTCTGGTCAAAATCATTACTCTATGCGCGCTGTTTTTCTTTGCTTCTTTATCCTCGGGCATGCCGCCTTATATGGTCAGTCCGTTGTTCAGGGATATGTGTACGAAGACAAAAATGCTAACGGGCGGAAGGATCGGGGCGAAAAGGGAGTAGAGGGTGTGGCCGTTAGCAATGGAATTGAGGTCAGTCTGACCAATGCGGACGGAAAGTACGAACTGCCAGTCAGTGACGACAATATTATCTTCGTTATCAAACCTTCGGGTTACACGGTACCGGTCAATGACAAGAACCAACCCCAATTCTATTATATACACAAACCCAAGGGAGCTCCAACCCAGGAATTTCGCTATAAAGGCGCGCCTCCAACTGGTAAGTTGCCTCGGTCCGTGGATTTTGCCTTGTTGCCAGGATCGGAGTCCGACTCCTTCACAGCGCTCGTGTTCGGTGATCCTCAGCCTTACACCCTCGAAGAAATAGATCACTTTAGCCGAGGAATCATTGACGAGCTGGTGGGTGTCAACGGGGTCCGGTTCGGTCTTAGTCTGGGTGACCTGGTAGGTGATAATCTCGACTTACACAATCCCTATATTGAGGCGGTCAGACGCGTAGGGACACCCTGGTACAACCTGATGGGCAATCACGACATGAATTACGAGGCACGTTATGATTCATTGTCGGATGAGACGTTCGAGTATCATTTTGGTCCTGCCAACTACGCCTTCAATGAGGGGAAGGTTCACTTCATAGCGCTCGATGACATACTGTACCCGGATCCGCGTGATGGTGACGGGTATGCGGGTGGGTTTCGCCCTTCCCAGCTTGCGTTCGTCCGTAATACACTTAAATACGTGCCGACCGATCGGCTTGTCGTTGTTGCATTCCACATTCCCCTGCATGGTGCGTCATTCCTCGCGGAGCACCGAACCGCCCTTTTCGACGCGCTCAGAAATCATCCCCGCGTATTGATCCTTTCCGCACATACTCACCTGCAACGCAACGATTTTTATACGAAGTCGGATGGATGGCATCATGACAGACCCATTCACGAATATAACGCCGGGACTACGTCGGGTGACTGGTATTCGGGGGAGCTTGATGAGCGTGGTGTACCCTACTCCACGATGCGCGACGGTACACGAAAGGGATATGCGTTTATCGATTTTACCGGCAACGATTATGTAATCGACTACAAGGTTGCCGGAATGACGGACGACTATCGGATGGAGATATATGCGCCGAAAGTCATCCCCAATACGCGTACATCGGCAGGGTTGTACGTCAACTTCTTCATGGGGACGGCGAACGACAAGGTGGAGTTCCGTATTGGCGACGGACCTTGGCAGCGAATGGCCAGGGTAGAAGACGCTGATCCGGCTTATATGGCGTTGTTGTTCGAATGGGATATGTTGGAGGAACTTATTCCTGGGAGAAGACCCAGTAACGCGGTGAAGAGTACTCACCTTTGGAGGGCTTCCTTTCCAAGAAATATGGCGGTTGGAAATCACATGATCGAAGTACGTACTACCGACATGTTTGGCAGGACCTTCACCCAGAAGCGTCAGCTTCGCGTTCAGGAGCCGGTAACCGTGGAGCAATAGACTTTCAGGGCCGCAGTGCCTTCAGGAACATATCCACAAACAAGCGGGTCTGCGCGTCCACGACTTCTATATTATGGATGGGAGTGACGGGGTTAATCACTAGCGCCGCCGAACGAAGGCCAATCAATCCACAAACGAAAAGTTCGGCGTGTTCCTCGACAGAAGCACGTGTGAACTCCTTTTCCCGAATGCCAGTAGCAAGAATTTTGGCTACCAGCTCTTTTTCCTTCTTAAACAGGTTAGCCCTCAGATGCGAAAACATCGGATCGAATAAGTCGGCAACGCCAAGTTGTTCGATTTTAGCCAGCGTAAGCAACTCCTTAAAGAAGGCATTTCGTATCGATACATACTTTTTCAGCTTATGCGCCGCGCGGCTGGGACGGTTGATCATGGTATCAACGACGGCCGAAAATTTCTCGAGATCCTGGTCGACTACTGCTACCACCAACTGGTCTTTATCGGGGAAGTAGTAGTAAAGAGCCGCCTTCGACATACCTATGTCGTGCGCAATTTCGTTCATGGTCGTTTTGGCGACACCGAAATGGGCAAACCGTTTTCGGGCGGCCTCGATAATCGTAGAAAGCCTGGAATCTTCACTCATAGCCATCCTAATAATAGCGAACCGACCGCGAAGGTCAAAACGGTGGCTCATAAATAGAAAAGCCCCGCTGATCGTCTATCCGCGGGGCTAAACCCAAACTAACTGAAAAGAATTGAAAAAGGGCTCTTGCCGAAGCAAGAGCCCGGACGGCGAAGAAAGACCCTCCCAGAAACTCCAGCCGTCCTGCGTATACATACGCCGACCGGCCTCCAAAAGTTCTCGACGCTGAGCGAAAAAAAGTGGGGATTCGAACTAACGCATTGATAATCACCAGAAAAAATTTTAAAAAAATTCGACGATCTGACCAAATCGGGAAAAAAGTCAGGCGAAAAGGCCTCGTGTGGGCTGTGAAGGCTGTTTTTGAAAAAAAAGTAGAAAAAATCGCGCCGGTCGGGAACGTTCCTGCGAAGTTCTCGTTTGTAGAAACTGTGGAAACTTTAATTGCCACAAGAGTTTCCTGAGCGGTATGGAAGACACCACAAAGAAAAAAATTCTGGAAAGCGCACGGGACCTGTTCCTACGTTATGGTATTCGCAGTATCTCTATGGATGACATTGCACGTCATCTGGGCATCTCAAAGAAAACTATCTATCAGCATTTTACCGACAAGGACAATATCGTCTCTACGGCTATGGCCGACTTCATAGGAGCCCGTCAGGAGCTTTTTGACCGAATTGCCCAGGAGTCGGAAGACGCCGTTGAAGTCTTTGTCAGAGTCCATCACGATATCCGCGGAGTCATCAGTGAAACAACTCCCTCGCTCCTTTTTGAACTCACCAAGTACCATCCTCATGCTGCGGGCCTCATGAACGAATTCAAGTACGGATTCCTCGCGCGTTTCATTAGCACAAACCTGAAGTGGGGTCTCGAACAAGGGCTTTTCCGTGAGGACATCGACGTGGACATCACGACCGCGGTCAGACTGGAGGAGCTGGCAATGCCGCATAATGACAAAATATTTCCGCCCGAACGGTACGACCTCTCCGCAGTCTCATCAGCGATCCTGGAACACTTTGTCCTGGCCATAACGACCAATCGGGGACGTACACTCTTTAGAAAATACCAGAACAGATATATGCAAGGCAAACACCAAACCAATGAAGTATAAGAATGTATTTTATCGACCGCTGTTTATCAGCTTCCTTTTCCTCGCCTTAGCCGCGGGGTCAGTCCAGGCCCAGTCAGGACCAAAACAAGCCTACACGCTGAAGGAAGTCCTGGAAGTCGCGCTTGAGAATAACAACAACGTTGTCAAAGCGCGATATGACTACGAAGAAGGACTTCAGAAAACCCGGGAAGTCAAGT
>Ga0079224_100009328_pt1 | contig 13368 bp, 13 predicted proteins | sample Stecom2015_FD_80414 | JGI IMG/M metagenome (GOLD analysis project Ga0079224, IMG submission 80414) | Agricultural soil microbial communities from Utah to study Nitrogen management - Steer compost 2015 | ecosystem: Environmental > Terrestrial > Soil > Agricultural land | place: USA: Utah... | reverse complement strand
GGCCGTGTATTCCACATAGATTCTGTCGTTGAGGGCGGCAAGGTGCGCGCTGCCGGCGTTAGTCAATATGGCAAGACGCCCTTCAGCGTGACGCATCATGGAGGCGTCTTTACGTCGTCAACAGTCCCATATCGAGCGGCTCTCAGAAGAAGCCTCGAGACCGTCAACACACATCTCCTTAAGGCATTCGAATACGATCGCGGCGTAACGCACGCCGAGTTTCTGCAGAGCTCGACAACGGGCGAGATCTTTTTGCTCGAGGTGGCATGCCGCGTTGGCGGCGCGTATATCGCGAACGCCCTCGAATATGCCTGCAACTTCAATCTTTGGCGCGAATGGGCAAAACTCGAAACCGCAACAAAGGAACATCCTTATAAACTGCCAAAACTCAGAAGAGAATTCTCCGGCGTTGCCCTTGCTCTCGCAAACACCGAGGAACCGAACACCGAGCATTATGTCGAGGAAGAGATCGTCTATCGCGTCAAAAAATCGCGGCACGTCGGCTTCATCTTTCACTCCTTTAGCCAAAAGCGGGTAGAAGAACTACTTTCAACCTATTCAGAGCGCATTGCCAACGATTTCCTTGCCGTTGTCCCCGCAAAAGAACGCTACGACGACTGATCTCAATTTATGCATTTCGAAATCTTGTTTGACGGGCCGCAAAGCGCCCAAGTCGGTTCGCCCGAATTACTCGAACACGACCTGAGCCGATATTTCTCGGAGCTTTTGCGGTTCGAATCGACACGCGAGCTTGCCACTTCGCCGATCGTCGAGCGAATTCGCCCGGAGGCAACACGCATCCTGAACTCGATCGTTGTTGGCGATCACGGAACGGCGTGCGGTGGCAAAGGTGAGCGAGTTTCGGCGGTCGCGTGGAATATCGAGCGGGGAAATCAGCTTGACGGCATCATCGAGGTGCTGAAGAGTCGTGATGAATTGAGGGAGAAAGACCTCCTTCTTCTGACCGAGCTTGACCACGGAATGGCTCGTAGCGGGAATCGTAACGTTGCCGAAGAGATCGCCTCCGCACTCGATCTGAATTACGCATTCGCACCTGTTTACATTGCTTTGCAGAAGGGAAGCGGTGTCGAATCTGCGGTTGAGGGCGAGAATACGAATTCGATCCACGGACTCGCGATGTTCTCAAGGTTCCCGATGCGGAACATCCACGCGATCGCTCTGCCGAACGGCAAAGACAAAATGTGGGGAAAGGAGAAGCGTCTCGGCCACCTCCGCGCTCTTTTTGCCGACATCGAACATCCTGCGGGGACATTCAGGGCGGTGACGGTCCACCTTGATGCGCACTGCTCGCGTGCGCATCGCCGGCTGCAGATGCAGATCGTGCTCGATCATATCGATACGCTGCCCGAGCTGCCGACCCTGATCGGCGGCGACTGGAACACGACGACCTTTAATTCGCAAAGTTCGACTCGGGCGATACTTGGCTACTGGCGGCGTGTGTTCATGGGCCCAAAGAATGTTGCCAAGAACCACCTGCCACACCCCGAGAGATATTTTGAACGCCCACTCTTTTCGATGCTCGATCGCCGCGGGTACAACTGGCGCGATCTTAACAACGTGGGAACCGGAACCCTGCATTACCATGTCGAAAGCATAGAAAAGAACACGAATCTGCGCGATTGGGTTCCCGAATGGTGTTTTCCGTTCATTTTTTGGGCTGCAAACCGCGTCGGTGGCCGCGTCTCGGGCCGTCTGGATTGGTTCGCCGGTAAAGGCATTTCGCCCGCGCCGGAGCTACCTCCTCGCACGATCGCAGATCTCTCCGACGATGCCGGCACGCCGCTCTCGGACCACGATCCGATCTGTCTCGATCTGACGCTCAAATAGCGAGTACAGCCCTTTGTGCGTCGCTCGCCTGCGGCTGCAAAACAGGCGAGCGAGAGAGAACCTTCCGGCACCGGCTTAGCGCCAACCTTAGTGAATGACTATCCCGAAGCCGAACGTGAAATTATTCGCATTGCGCGTATGCGGGATCGCTCCGTACGGGTCGCCGACCAACGCGTAGTCGCGAATGAATACGGGATTGTAGTTGACCTCGATAAGGCGAAGGTCGATCCGCTTGTGGACGTTTACGTCGATACCGCCACCAAACTTCATTGCGAACGCAGTTGTTTTTGACGTGATCTGAAAATTGTCCGAGGGACGCGTAGGGGCGTCATTCGTAGCCTTGTAATTATATGTTGCCGCTCCGACAAGAAAATGGCCGAACGGCTTGACTCGCGTCGATTTCGAGTTGTCCTTTACCTGCAATCCGACCAGGTAGTTAATGTAATGCTCCTTCCTCGTCACCGTTTCAGCTGCACCTGCGATATCGTCCGTGTATGGTTTGCTCTTGAAATGCCCTGAGATGTTCCCCTTGATCCCGACGTATCGAGACACATTGTAGGTCAGCGAAGTGTCAAAACCATTGAACGTGGCACGTTTGCAGAAGGACGTTTGGAAGTTCTGTCCGAGGATCGGTGTTGCATCGGGGGAGCACGGCGAGAACGTCATCCCGAACTCAGAGATCTCCTTGACGTTCGGCTGAACGCTTGCGATCGAGTATCCGCCGTAAAATTCGACCTTGTTGTAATCATTCCCGCTCTTTGCAGTCGTTTGAGCCGCCGCCTCGAGCGTGAAGAAGCAAAGCAGACCGAGCAGAAGCAATACATAGGTCGCGCATGAGGTTCTTGTTTTAGTAGTCATTTCATTTCTCCGTATATGTGAACTGTTGTATTTGCACCGGCGAACGCATTACAATATGCGCATTTACCGTACGCTGAATGCTGGTGGTCTCTTTTTGCTCCCACCGCTTCGCCGATGCTCATTAACATTAGCGTTCTCGGGAAAAGAAAATCCTTAGACCGCGCTGAATCTTTCCGCATCTTTATCTGACGTTTGTCTGATGCCGTATGTTGGTGAAACGCAAGGAGTTATATGAGTTTTCGCGTTTCCGTCTCGATGTTTCCGAGCGGCTTTTGCTGCGCTCGGGAAAGCGGGTTCCGCTTGCCGACAAGGCTTTTCAAACGCTTTGCATCCTCGTTCGACGCAGTGGCGAACTTGTCGGCAAGGACGAACTCATTAGCGAGGTCTGGGCAGATGCGATCGTCGAGGAGAACAACCTCGATCAGAAGATCTCAATGTTGCGTCAGGCTTTGGGTGAACACCGCGGCAAAGGAAAGGAAAAATTTATAGAGACGGTGCGGGGCCGCGGCTACAGGTTCCTGCCCGATGTTCGAGCGATAGACGCCGAGGCTGCGACTCCCGCAATTGCCGGCACCGAAGCGTTTGAACATCCTCCGACCGCAAAGATCCACTCCGCGAACGAAGATCGGCCCACAGGTAACGTGATCGCCCTTGCGGCGAGACGTCCGGAACCCTCGCTTGATCAGCAGCCCCTGCAAGCCGAGGAGTCGCCGCAAGACGACCTACGATCCAAAGCGCCTCCCGCACCGGCTGTGGTCGAGACTGGCTTGAAACGCCGACGTTCGTTATGGACAGTAGGGGTCGCCGCGATCGTTTTGGCGGCGGCGGCTCTTTTGGTATGGCGTTTTGTGATCGACCGCCCGCAAACTGCCTCGGCGGCGATTGACTCGATCGTTGTAATGCCATTCGAGAATACGGCACGATCTGCCGGGACCGAGTATCTCGGCGAGGGCATCGCGGAGAGCGTGATCAATAACCTTTCTCAACTGCCGGACCTAAAGGTGATGTCCGGGAGTTCGATCCGGCTCGATCAGGGCCGGACTCCCGATCCGCGATCACTAGGTGCCGACCTGAACGTGCGAGCGGTCCTGAGCGGCAGCATCAAGCAGGTCGGTGGCCAGCTGGTCATCAACGCTCGGCTCGACGACGCCCGCGACAGCCATCGCATTTGGGGTGAACAGTACGTGGGCAGCATTACGGATATCTTCGATGTGCAGAGCGACATTGCAAGGAAAGTGTCGAGCAACCTGCACATCAAATTGGCGGCCGCGGCGTCTCCGCTTGTCGTGCGCACCGAAACGCAGAACCCTGAGGCCTATCAGTTGTATTTGCAGGGCCTTTATCACTTGAACAAACGCAGTGCACCCGATATCCGGCGAAGCGCCGAACTTTTTCAGCAAGCGATCGACACCGATCCTTCCTACGCTAAGGCGTACGCGTGGCTTGGCATCGCGTACCTTGTCCTTCCGTCGTACACCAAGGCACTGACGCGGGAAGAGCTGAAGGAGATCACCGCCAAGAGATATGCAGCGACACAGCGAGCGCAGGAACTCGATAATTCACTTGCCGAGGTGCATATGTTGTCAGCAGTAAAGTTCGAGGACGAGCTCCGGCCTTCGGCGGCTGAGGCTGAATATCGTCGGGCCCTCGAACTAAATCCAAACCTTGCTATGGCGCGGAGTGTGTATTCACTGTTTTTATCGGTGCGGGGCCGGTTTGATGAGGCTATTGACGAGGTCAACAAGGCACGCGAACTGGAACCATTCTCACCCAGCATCGCCTTCAACGTCGGCTGCAGGTTTGCGGAGGCTCGGCGCTATGACGAAGCGATCGCCCAATACAAGCGAGTTCTTGAAGTTGAGCCTAACCATCCGCTGACACACTTTGTCTTGGCGCAGGCTTATGACCGAACGGCTCAGTATCAGGAGGCGATCACCGAATATCAGAAGGCAGATGTTCTACGCGAGAAGGAGTCGGCAGCCGAAGCGGCGGAGCGAGCGAGTGAGCTTTCTGCTGCGTTTAGGCGCGACGGAGCGCCCGGCTACTGGCAAAAGAGACTCAAATTCGGTGAAGAGGATCTAAGCAAGGACCGTGGTTCAGCCTTTGATATAGCGGTCGCTTACGCGAGGCTTGGTGATAGTGAGCGCTCGTTCGAGTACCTGGAACGATCTTTCCGCTCAAACGAATTCGACATAGGATGGCTTAAGATCGAACCGGCGTTCGACCCGATGAGATCCGACCCGCGCTTTTCCGACCTGCTCCGGAGAGTCGGCCTTTCGTAGCATACGCCTCGCAGGCAGCTAGGACCATCGATGCATTTTTTTAGGTTTTGGCGGTTTGCCGAGATGCGCAAGCTCCATGCAAAATGCTATCTTTTAGACTATGGAAGTCTCATTTACCCAGACACTTAGTTTTGATGCAGATACGTTCGAATACGAGACGGTCGATTCACAGAATGGCAACGCGTCGATCATCAGGTTTCCCGTTGACGCGAAACGCGTTAGCCCGGGCGACATCGTGGTTGTCGTTAAGAAAGAGGATATTTTCTTTCACGGGATGATCGGAAAGATCGAGAACGACTACGCGTACGCGTCCGACCCAAAAGGCTCGCTGTTGCCCGCCGGTGTGCATTGATCTATCGCGTCTTTACTTTTTTTGAATTTAGCTTTCTAATGATTTTTTCGGGGCAGTAGCTCAGCTGGGAGAGCGCAGCGTTCGCAATGCTGAGGTCAGGGGTTCGATCCCCCTCTGCTCCACCAAGATCTCTTTTCTGCTACGTCCATTTAACCAGGACGCATATCGGCCCGCATCCCAACATTATCCTTTCTTCGGGCGCTCGTTCGATTTTAGTACCCGCTTTCGGAGACGAATGGTCTTTGGAGTTACTTCGATCAGTTCGTCGTCGGCGATGAATTCGAGCGCCCGTTCAAGCGACATTTCCCGAACAGGTACAAGCCGCATTGCCTCATCTGCGGACGTCGTGCGCATATTGGAGAGTTTCTTCTCCTTGATGGCATTCACGTCGAGATCGACGCTGCGGGCATTTTCGCCGATGATCATTCCCTCGTAAACCTTGACCTGCGGCTTTACGAATAGCGTTCCGCGTTCCTGCAGGTTGTAGAGTGCGTACGTGTTCGTTTCGCCCATACGGTCTGCGACGAGCGAGCCCGTTTGCCGCGAACGCATCTCGCCCTGCCATTTATCAAATCGCAAGAAAAGTGTGTTGAGAAGCCCGGTGCCTTTTGTCTCGGTGAGAAATTCACCTCGAAAACCGATAAGGCCGCGCGAAGGTGTTTCGAATTCGAGACGCACGCGGCCCGAACCGTTGTTTATCATCTTCATCATCTGCCCCTTGCGGCGACCCATCGCCTCGGTCACGACGCCGATGAATTCTTCCGGCACGTCGATGACAACGAGCTCGATCGGTTCGAGAAGTTCGCCCGTTGTTTCGTCTCGCCGGGTTACAACCTCAGGTTTGGAGACCTGGAGCTCATACCCTTCGCGACGCATCATCTCAATGAGGATCGCGAGCTGCAATTCGCCGCGGCCCGACACTTTGAACTGCTCGGCTGCATCCGTCTCGGCAACTCGCAAAGCGACGTTTCCGAGGAGTTCGCGATCGAGCCGCTCTTTGATCTGGCGGGAAGTTACGAACTTGCCTTCGAGCCCTGAGAACGGTGACGTGTTCACGCCGAAGATCATTGATATCGTCGGCTCATCCACCGCGATCACGGGCAACGGTTTTGGATTGTCCGGCAAGGTTATAGTTTCGCCGATCTCGACATCGTCGAATCCGGCGAGTGCGACGATCTCGCCAACGCCCGCTTCTGCGACCGTGACGCGCTCAAGCCCTTCAAAAGCGAAAAGCTCCTTAACACCTCGCGGCCGGCTAAGCGATGAGTCGCGTTTCGAGACGACGACGTCCTGATTCTTTGCGATCTTGCCCGAAAAGATGCGGCCGATGGCGAGGCGTCCCACAAAGGGGTTGTAGTCGATATTCGCAACCAGTAGCTGCAGTGAATCGTCGCGCAGCGGTTTGGGGGCCGGGATCGTCTCGATTATCTGATCAAAAAGCGGCTTGAGAGTCTTGCTCTCATCCGCGAGATCCTTCTTTGCAACACCGTCGCGCGAGATCGAATATAGAATGGGGAATTCGATCTGCTCGTCATTCGCACCGAGATCGATGAAGAGGTCGTAGATCTCGTTGACGACCTCATCTGGCCGAGCGTCCTGACGGTCGATCTTGTTAACGCAGGCGATCGCCGGCAGGTTAAGTTCGAGCGCTTTTCGGAGCACGAAACGTGTCTGCGGCAAACAGCCCTCAGCGGCATCAACAAGCAAAATGATGCCATCTACCATCTTGAGAACTCGCTCGACCTCACCGCCAAAATCAGCGTGGCCCGGCGTATCGACGATGTTGATCTTATAGTCGCCGTACCGAACGCTAGTGTTTTTGGCCATGATCGTGATCCCGCGTTCACGTTCGAGATCCATTGAGTCCATTACTCGTTCGACGACCGCTTCGTTTTCGCGGTGCGTCCCCGATTGCTGCAGCATTGCGTCAACGAGAGTGGTCTTGCCGTGGTCGACGTGTGCGATGATGGCGATGTTTCTGATCTGGGCGTTATTCATTATTTTCGAGAATGTCTTTAATTCGGAGGCTGCAAGGTCACGACCGCCGTCAAAAAGGCAATTAAGCATAATGACGGATTGGGAAAAAGGTAGTCAATGCTCAAAAACAAAAAAACGGGCTCACACAAAACGCGAAGCCGGGAACCAAGGCTTCTGGCCTCGATCCCCGGCTGCCATATCAGATCCTAATGTCGATCAGACTTTATCGGGCTTACCGACGCGAAGGTCGTTCGTGACCTTGAATACGCCCGGCACACCGCTCGCAAGCACGAAGAATGTATCCTTCTGGCTCTTGTTTGCGACCCAGCCTTCAAGGCTCACACGTCCGTTCTCGACGATGAGACGAACCGAAGGATTCGGTTCCTGGAGCATTCCACCGATCACAGGCTGCGGCGTCAGCGTGCGGAGCAATTGATGCCGAATGTGATCATCGCCCGGATTGCTCGTTATGTTCTTGATGTTGTTCACAACACGGGTAACCCCGGGCAGCTTTGAAACTGCTGTTTGGGCAAGCGATCGCGTCCCTAGCGAGAGTACCTTGCCGGACAGCGTTACGGTTCCGTTATCTGTGAGGGCGAACGAAATGTGGTCGAAAACACCGTAGTTCGGCAGGTTTTCAACCGTCCTCATGATCTTCTTCTCGAGCATTGCGGTCGAATTGGCCGACGCCTTCGAATTGTCCTGAGCGAATGTGATGCTCGCGAACGCAAAAAGCGACGCGATGGTTAAAAATAATATTGATCTATAAAGCTTCATGATTTTCACCTCCTCTCCTCGAAGCGTTCAAGGGAGAACGGGACGCTCATCGGGAAGTTCATCTATATGACGCTTCGAAAGTGAAAAACGTGGCTTTTATCTATTATATTTTTTAGCGTGTTTGCCGAATGGCCTCAAAAAGCACTATCCCTACGCTGGTCGCAAGGTTCAAGCTCCGTACATTCGGGTTTGGCATTGGGATCTTCAACGAAGTTTCCGGATGTGCGGATATGAGTCGTTCCGGCAGGCCGCGGGTTTCCGGTCCGAAGACCAGGCAGTCGCTCATGCGATAGGCGAATTCCGTGTAGCTCGTCGAAGCTTTTGTCGAAAGGTAGATACAACGCGATCCCGGAAGAGCGGCCATTAGCTCATCGAGATCAATGTGCCTGTGAAGCTCAACGAACTGCCAGTAATCGAGGCCGGAACGCTTCAGCGTTCGGTCGTCCATACGGAAACCGGTTACGCCGACAATATGCAGAGGCGTGTTGGTTGCGGCACAAAGGCGGGCAATATTGCCGGTATTCGGCGGAATTTCCGGTTCGTATAGGGCTATGTGCATTGGGTGCGGTTAGCGAGATTCTATCAAAGAAGATATCGTTCGACCTTTTTTCGAAATACTATTCTGCATCTTTTTCGCTTCAAGCTACATCAATATGTCGGGGAAAGGCTGAGCTTTCTGTCTTTTCTGGAATAAGAAACAGCTTGGTGTTGTGCTACAATCCGCATTTCGGAATTTCAACAGGGGTTTTGTCTATTCGCCGTAACAGATCCGGTGCATCGAATGAGAATCAGAATCAGAGTCTTACTTTTTCTATCCGCAGTTTCGCTTTTTTCTTCCGTAGCCGTATTTGGACAAACGGCACAACCGAGTCCAACGCCGACACCTGCTGTCGATGAACCTGCGAAGCCTTCTCCAACGCCGGATCTAAAGGCAATATCGAATAAACCGGTGACGGCCGAGGGCGTTGTCGAGACCGCGATCTTCATCTACGGACTTGGCGGCGGCAGGCCGAGACTTGACCAGATCAGAAAGACAACGATCGAAAAAGGCTTTACCAAACACACCGGCGCCGACGGAAAGGTTCAGCAGGGCGATTACGAAACCTCGATCATTCGATCATCTGACCTTTATTCGGAAAAGATCCGCATGGACCGAAATTTTGCGGACGCGCGATACTCTTTGATCTGGGCAGACGGAAAGACAACGGGACTTTACAGCACGACGTTCTTTATCCCGGACGACGCGGTCGTAAGAGGTTTTGAAGACGGTATTTTTCGCGGGCTTGAAGGTCTCCTCAGATACAAAGAGAACGGCTCGACCCTCGAGCTTGCCGGCCGCGAAAAGGACCTTGGTGTGGAGTTTTTCTTGATCGATGTTACCGATAAGTCCGGTCGAAAGACCCGATACTACATTTCCGTAAAGTCATTCCAGGTAAAGATGCTCACTTATGAGCACAACGGCGTTAAGTACAAACGCAAATTCTACGACTATAACTACGTCCAGGGGACCCTTGTTCCGTCGCACACGGTCCTCTACGCCGACGGCAAGATCGTAGAGGACACTCAGATCAAGTCGATCTCGTTCGGTCAGCAGGTCAATTCGGAGCTTTTCCGGACGAATTAGCCAAAAGGTTTTGCAACCTTTCGTTCGTTCTCTCGTGCTCTCTTCCCAATGGATGCGGAACAAATGACCGCGTCACAACAGGAGGAACAATGAAGATCAGAACATCCCCTTTTCGGCCGCTCGCAGTCTGCGTTGCGGCCATTCTTATTGCAAGCTCGGCATTTGGACAAGCGACACCAGCAAAGCCCGGCGAAAGCTACAATTTTGTCCTTCAATTGATCGCAGGCAGCCAGGGTGCAAGCGTAAAGGAGACGCTACCGGCCGGTTGGGATAAGGTTGAAAAGCAGTTGCGTTCAACGTTTGCGGTGAAAGGCTTTGAGGCCATCGGTACATTCGCAGTAAGAGGAACGATCGGCGGTTCAGCGGGTTATGACGGGCATTGGGACGGGCTGTCGAAGGCAGACAAAGGATCTCCCACGGTTCGCTTCTCGCTCTCGGCCTTGAGCTTGGAAGATGGAAAGCTGGTCGCGAAGAACGGCAACTTCTATCTTGGGGTTCCTGCCACCATCGACGTTCAACAGCCGGCGAACGCCCGCGATGAACAAGTTTTCAAGATCACACTTTATAGCGTGGCTCTTGAGCCGAATACGCCCACCGTGCTTGGCTCGCTCCAGATCAGAGGGGTCGATGGCCCTGTGTTTGTTGTATTGACCGCGAAGACCCCGTAATTCTGCAAGACTTTCCGCAACAAAGCGGCCTCGAACGCGTGAGTTCTTTTAGCGGGCCGCTTTTGTTCGGGCGGTATATCGCTTAAATTGTATGGATGCATGGCACACGACGCGTTCCGTTTCCCGACAAAGGAGGGCTCTACCTTCCAAATGCCTGAGGAAAAGCGTTCTGACCACGAACTCATCGAAGCCACAAAGAATGGTGACGAGTCTGCGTTCACTGAGATCGTTTCGCGGTATAAGAGCCCGATCACGAACTATCTCTACCGCTTTCTCAACGACTATGAGGAGGCAGTTGATATCGCACAGGAGACCTTCGTCAGGGTCTATTTTGCGATCGACCGCTACCATACTCAATTTGCATTCTCGACCTATATCTATCGGATCGCGACAAATCTCGCGATCAGTGAGATAAGACGGCGAAAGCGGCGGCGTTTATTTTCGATCTCGGGAATATTGACCGGAGATAAGAATGAGCCCACGGAGTTGGAGATCCCGGACGAACGGAGATTGCCGGAAGACGAACTCCTTGAAAACGAAAGAGATAAGCAGGTGGCGAGAGCGATCGCCGCTTTGCCGGAAAAGTATAGGATCCCGATCATTCTTCGCGATGTAGAGGGACGAACGTACGAGGAAGTTTCGGCGGTGATGGACCTGGGATTGGGCACGACGAAGTCGCGTATCAGCCGCGGACGTGCACTCTTGAAAGAGAAGTTACAGGAATATTTGCAGTAGCAATGGTTGAAAAGGCCGACAATACAGAGCTTGAAGCTGCGGATGCCAAACTGGTGAACTTGCTTGGCGCAATGCCGAAGGTGTCTCCGCCGAACGATTTTGAGTTTCGCGTTTCGGCACGGATCGCGTCTGCACGGGCTTCAGCGAAGCCGCGCGGCCTCTTCGGAGCCTTAAGGATCGCGGTTCCGGCGGCAGCATTGCTGGCCGTTACGGGTACTGTTCTACTGCTAAATCCTTATTGGACGGAAACGAGTCCGGTGTCAACTCCCGTGGATGTTGCGACCGCGGAGAGAACCACAGAGAACCCCGCCTCCGTTCCGCGGCCTCCTGTTGAGATCCCATCGACCACCTTTGCATCGAATGGTCCGTCGATAGAGTCCGCTAAACGAGTGCCGTTGGACGATCAGCTTGTCGCTTCGCGTCAGGGCGGCCCGTCGAATGACGAGACGGGCGGCACATCTTTCGTAGAGTCCGGCACTCAGGGTGTGAAACTCTATCCTCGCGGTATCAACCCGAACGTAGATTCGGCTCCGGTGTCGCCAAATGCTCCTAAGGCAAGGATCGCGGTCAGAGATGTTCTTTCCCAGCTCGGCCTCTCTTTGACGTCGGTGGGGAATGGCTTACGTGTCGATTCCGTTGCCGCAAATAGCATTGCAGACCGGTCGGGCATCAAAATCGGTGATGTGATCGAAGGGCTAAACGGAAAGAGTATCTCTGCAGATTCGATGCTCTTTGGGTCTTTTACTGCACGCAGCCTAATGATCCGCCGCGAAGGAAAGACTCTCACCCTGCCGTTAGGACGATAGCTTTTTTGTATTCGCCGTCCTAGGCGTAAGGAAGAGGCCGAAAAGGAACAATAGGATCGTAAAGAACTGCAGGTATCCCGTTGCGGGCGAATAGACCGGCAGATCCAGAAACCATGTTGCCGCTTCCTTTCCCGGATTCTCTAGGATTCTCTGTAACCAGCTCGCATCATTCTTCACGGCCAAATTCGAGAGTACGAGATACTTTGTAACAAAGGCTATCGCGAACAAGCCAGCAAAGCTTCTGAGCAGTTTCTTCTGATCAAAATCAGCGAAAATATCATTCCAGAGTGTCCAGACGAAAAGCGCGGTTACAACCCAGTTGGCGAGGCCGCTTTCCGGCAGCAGGAGATTGTAAACCTGTACGCTTGCCGCAAAGATCACAAGGATAACACCCGCATTTGCTGCGTTCTCGAGGATGGGATGCCGCTCATCGAACCAACTTTCAAAATCGATGAGCCGCGCTCGAAAGATCAGGAATATCGTTACGGCGCCAAAAATTAGGCAGATCAGCGGCGGAGGCAGAAACAAGAATGAATGATCGGCGGCGGCAAAACGCATTCCGCCGAAAAGCGTAACGAGAAGGAAAACAATTGGAAGCACCACGTAGACGCGCGTGTATCGGCGGATCTTTGTATCGCTAAGTCCACCCTGCTTGCGCGGACGCTCGAGCGATTCGCTTGCGGTCTCGATAAGATCCTCAGACGGTCCTGTTTCGTTCTCGGTCATTTCCTTTCGCGTGTGATTTTAAGAGGGTTGAAATCCGACGGAGTGATCTTTAGGCCGTCTTCGAGTTCGGCTTTCAGCTCGATTGGCGTTCTCATAACCAGCTGAGGGTCAGCGGATCGATAATTCGGGTCCAGTTGCAGAACTCTTTCGGCCGCCGACAATCCCTTTGTGAATAGGCCATTGTCATTCGACACGCGGCCCCAGCCTTGGCGATAAAAGCTGTAGGCAACATAGAATTGCGTCGCGGCGTCGCGTTTCTCAGGGTCGGCACGATCAAATGCTGCACGAGCCGCCTCGAATTCGTCACGCCGAAATGCCGCGATGCCATTCTCGAATTCAGAGCGGTTGACCTCATAAGTTCCGATGGCAACGCTACTTTTTGTTGCGATCTCCGTAAACGTCTTTGGCTGTGTTGAATAGATGAAGACGATCAGTGTCATACCGATCGCAACGATCAAAAGGCACGCAATGTGGAAGTATGAGGTCCGCATTGTTGTATAATTTCCTCGCCTAAATACTAACATTACTTTTGTTCGTCTCGTTTCTTATGAAGAATCTTCTTGCCCTACTTACGCTTATCCTGCTCATTTACCCGTTGCTCGTAGTTTCTCAGACAGTTTCTGCGGACGTGGTCGTCAAGAATGCGAATATCCGAACGATGGACGATAAACGGTCGATCGTGAGGGCATTGGCGGTTTTGGATGGTCGAATAATC
>Ga0079224_100009327_pt1 | contig 13369 bp, 10 predicted proteins | sample Stecom2015_FD_80414 | JGI IMG/M metagenome (GOLD analysis project Ga0079224, IMG submission 80414) | Agricultural soil microbial communities from Utah to study Nitrogen management - Steer compost 2015 | ecosystem: Environmental > Terrestrial > Soil > Agricultural land | place: USA: Utah... | reverse complement strand
TGGCCGCGGCGGGCCTGGGTCTCGGCCGCCTGACCGGCCGACTCCACGTTGAGCGCGGCCAGGCGGCGGCGCGACTCGCGCAGCTCGGCGACCGCGCGGCGCGCGTCCTCGAGCCGCCGGCGCCACAGCAGGGCGAGCACCCAGCGCGCCACCCAGGTCCACACCGCCCACACCGGCGGCCGCCGGCGCAGCGGCCGCGGCAGCGCCAGCCGCGCCCCCTCGAGCGCCGACTCGCGCGCGGCCACCTCGGCGCGCAGGAGATCGCGCCGGGCCAGGAGCGCGCTCTGCCCGGCGTCGACCGCGTCCGCCTCCGGCTCGCGCGCGTCCACCACCTCCTCGCCGCCGTCCGGCCGCACGCCGCGCAGGCGGGTCGCCGCGCCGCGCCGCAGATGCAGCGACAGGCCGCGCGGCCAGCGCACCTCGTCCGGCTCGATCACGCCGCCGCCGCACATGTGATCGAGGAAGGCCGCCGCGCGGGACGGGCTGGGCCCGCCGATCGCGGCGAGCCACGGCGTCCGCGCCCAGTCGCGATCGATCTCGGCGGCTGCGGCGCGCGCCGACTCCGCGGTGATGGCGGGGCCGGCGAGGCGGCCGAGCGCGTCGCGAGCCTTCAGAACCAGCCCGTGGTTCGCGGACGGAACGGCCATTCCCCCGGCGAGACTATCAGGTCTCGCCCGGGGTCAGAAGTTACCGAAGCCGTCGCCCAGCGGGCCGCTCACCCCGGCCTTGTCCATCTCGCGCTTGGCCTTGATGAGGCGCTGGACCAGCCGCTGCGGGTTGCGATCGTAGATGACCGGCGCGCCAGGCGGCTTGCCCGCCCGGGTGGACGCGCGCACCACGTCCTTGACGATCTCGGCCACGCCGCCGGAGCCGGTGAGGACACCGATCGGCCGCCGCTCCTCGAGCGCGATGGCCAGCTCGCCGAGCGTGCCGAAGCGGCCGCCGGCGATCACGATGACGTCCGAGCGCTCGATGTTGTCGATCTCGCGGCCCATGAAGTTGGGGCGCTCCTGCCCGCGCAGCGCCGGCGGCAGCTCGGTGAGCTGGAGGACGTCGAAGTCGACCGGGTTGCCGGCGGCGAGGTGCGACTCGAGGGTGCGGTAGCTGGAGATCCCGACGGTGAGGCCGCCGCGGGCGCGCGCGCCGCGGACCGCGCGGTCCGGCAGGCCCGGCGAGGCGCCGGTCAGGACCACGTGACCGCTGTCGGCGATCCGTCCGCCGAGATCCTCGACCAGGCGATCGACCTGGGCCGGCGTGTCGGTCCCGGCGCCGCCCATCACGCCGAAGACGATCCGCTCCCCCTTCGCCTTCGGCAGGTGCTTGAGCGGGTTGGCGCGCGGCCCGACGATCTTGCGCGGGCGCGCCGCGCTGGCCGCCGCGCTGGCCGCGGTGCGCTGGCGGGCGATCCGCTGGCGCCCGGCGCGGCGCAGGGCGGCCTTGCTGGCGCGCGGGTTGCGGACGGCGCGCCTGGCCTTCTGGGCCCTGGCGGTGCGCGCCGCGCCCGGCGAGCGGACCTTCTGGGCCGCCGCGGCGCCGCTCCGCGCCCGGCCCGCTTCGGCGCCCGGCAGGGGGCCGGAGGCGATCAGGAGGGCGGCGAGGAGGGCGGCGAGGTGCAGGCGGCGCAGCATCGGCGCCACGCAGATTGCAAGCGGCGCGCCGAGCGTTCCGCACGCAATTCCAGTGGCTTGTGCTGGGGACTTCCGGTCACGGAGGCTGCCCTGGCCGCCAGGCCGAGTGACCGGCGCGGCCGCCCGGTCCCCGCCCCGTCACATCACGCAGGGCGGGATCGGCGCGGTGGCGCCGGCGGTGAGCCGCTCGACTTCCACCCGCTCGCGCTCCCAGTAGCAGAGCTCGTCGGCCTGCTTGAGATAGCCCCACTGGTAGAAGGTCGCGTTGGTGTCCGGCTCCAGCAGCCGCGCCGGATCCGGGAAGTGAAGGTCGGCGTGGCGCCGGGCGACCACCTCGTGGCCGGCAGCCAGGAGCTCGTCGAGCTCGCCGCGCAGCCGCTCCGCCTCGCCGGCGTCGCCGGCCAGGTGGGCCAGCACCGCGCGGTAGGCGGTGGCGATGAAGCGGGCGCGCAGGGCGGTCACCGCCACCCCGTCCTCCAGCTCGCGGCGCACGCGATCGCGCGGGCCGCCGAGCTCCGCGGCGCGGTCGGCCAGCGCCTCGAGCCCGGTGGCGAGCGCCTCGAGATCGCGCAGGACGCCGGCCTCGAAGTCGGCGCGGGCGGCGGCGTCGGCGGCCGCCAGGTCGTCGAAGGTCGTGCGATCCGGCTGCGACACGATGTCGATCTGATCGCCGAGATCGATGTAGAGATCGCGCCCGGCCATGTAGCCGGCCAGCCGCTCCTCGATCAGCGCGGCGTGCTCGAGCTCGGTGAGCGCGACGACCAGCTCGGCCATCTCGTCGCCCGCCGGGCGCGGCGCGAACATCTCGCGCACGAGATCCTGCCAGCGCGCCGGCCGCCGGAAGCTGGCGCGCAGCGCCGCCCAGTCGTTCTGCCAGTAGCCCCACTCCCAGCCGGTCGAGAACAGGATGTGCTCGCCGAGCGGCTCGGCGCCGATCTCGGCCGCCGCGCCGGCCAGGCGATCGAGGTCGAGCCAGCGCGAGCGGATGTACAGCGGCGCGTACGTCGGCACCGAGTTGTCGAACGCCACCCAGTAGGCGGTCTCCGGGAAGTAAGCCACCCGCTCGCCCGCCGCCAGCCGCTCGAGGATGAAGGCGCGGTGCTCGTCGAACTCCTCGTGGTGGTAGGCGCCGCCGGCGTCCTCGAACAGGTTGTAGTACATCACCGTGTGCACGAGCGGCACGATGCGCGGGTCGGCGAAGCGGACCAGGAAGTAGTAGGGCAGCTCCTCGCCCTGGTACTCGACCCGCAGCTCCTCGGTGTCGCCGACGTGGATGGTCGCCATCATCTCGGCGTCGGGCGCGGCGCGCAGCATCCCCTCCAGCGCCAGGTTCACGCTGTCCACGAACATCTCCGGGTCGGCGCCGAAGAACTCGCCGAACGACAGGTTGTAGACGTCGAACTCGACGCCGTCGCCGGAGACGATCTGCCAGCGCCGCTCCATCTCGGCGAGCGCCGCCTCGTCGACCGTCTCGGAGTCGATCAGATCGAAGCCGCTCTGCAGGTTGCTCTGACCGAAGAGCTGCAGCGCGAAGCCGACCCGCAGCCCGCGCCGGCGGGCGGCGGCGATGAGCTCGCGCGTGTGCGCGCGCCAGGCCGCGTCGGCGCCGGCCGGCGTGATGTCGTCGAGCCCGACCCACTGCACGTAGTTGCCGCGGTTCTTGACGATCCAGTCGAAGATGCGGGTCGCCTCCTCGAGCGCGCCCGGCTGGTCCGGATCCCACACCGCGCGGTAGGCCTCGATCGGGTGGATGGTGTGCAGGTGGAGGCCGCGCACGCGCATCTCCGGGCGGTGGACCAGGCCGAGCTCGGCGGCGCCGCCTGGCCTGAGCGCCGGCGCCTCCGGCACCCAGGTGTCCCACGGGTGGTGGAAGCGAAAGCCGATTAGCTCGAACAGGTGGGCGAGGCCGTACTGCACGCCGAGGCGATCGGCGCCGCGGACCGCGAAGCCCTGCGCGCCGACGCGGTCGATGCGGTAGCACTCGGCGCAGCCGAGGTCCTCCTCGAGCACGGCGACGTGGAGCCCGCCGCCGGCCGACGCAGCCGACAGCGGCGCCGGGTCCGCGGCGATCTCCAGGCTCCCGTACGGGATGGTGCGCGCCCAGTCGCCGACCAGCGCCTCCAGCTCCGGCGCCGGGTGGAGCGCGATCTCCGGCGAGCCGGGCGGCGAATGGCAGGCGACGAGCGGCCAGGCGAGGGTCAGCCACGCGAGCCGGGGCGCGTTCACGTCCGCCGATGTACCACGACCGCGCGCGGCCCCGCAGAGCACCCACGCTCCGCGGCGCCGGCGATCGCGCGCGGCTTCGGTGGCGCCGGCGCGCCTCGCGCGGGCCCCGCAGCGCGCCTGCGATCCGACAGCGCGGCAACGACGCCGCGGTGACGCGCGCTCGTTGAGCTCGGCTCACAGGGTCGAGCGGCGCCCATGGGTCGAGATCTCGACCCTCGCCCCAAGCTCCCGAGTTTCCGAAAGGAAACGTTCCCATCGGGCCGCTGAGGGCTGATGTGGGCGGATTTCCGACTCGTGAGGGTTCTTCGTACATGAATCATCTCACCAGCTTGGGCCCGCTCCGGACGCGGCCCGGGCTGTGCACGGGGGGCGGGCCATGCCGCTATCCGCCTTCAACCTCTACGTCGCCGACTACCCGGAGCCCGGCTCCACCCTCGTCCACAACACGCTCTCGGGTGGCTTCGCGGTCCTCGACGACGAGACCCTGTCGGCGCTGCGCAAGGCGGACGCCGGCGGCGAGCTCGACCCGCGCGAGCGCGCGCTGGCGAGCGATCCGGATCTCTCCGACCCGGACGTCGGCATCGTGGTCGAGAGCCGGGAGGCCGAGGAGGCCGAGTTCCGGGCCTGGTTCGAGCGCAGGCGGCGCCGCACCACCTCGCTCGACGCGCTGGTCGGCATCAACCTCGCCTGCAACTTCGACTGCCCCTACTGCTGCCAGGCCGAGGTCATGAACGGCTCGGTCATGAAGCCGGAGGTGGCCGACCGGACCGCCGACTGGATCGCCCGGCGCGCGCTCGAGGTCGGCGTGGAGTCGGTGCACCTGGCCTTCTGCGGCGGCGAGCCGCTCCTCCACCCGGAGCGGATCGTGCGGATCGCCGCGCGCGTGCGCGAGGCTGTCGCGCCGGCCGGCCTGCCGGTGCGCTTTCACCTCATCACCAACGGCTACTTCCTCAGCGACGAGATGGTGCGCGAGCTGGTGCCTCACGGGCTGACCAGCGCCCAGATCACCCTCGACGGCGACGCCAGCACCCACTGCCGCACCCGGGTGTCGAAGAAGGGCGAGGACACGTTCGCCCGCATCTTCGGCCACGCCATCGCCGCCAGCCGGCGCATCCGCATCTCGATCAACGGCAACTACACCCGCGAGACGGTGGGCGGCTTCATGCCGCTCCTCGAGCAGCTCGCGGGCGCCGGGCTGCCGCGCCGCTCGCGGGTGCGCTTCACGCCGGCGCTCGAGGGGCTGGCGTCGCTCGACTGGAACGGCGGCGGCATGTGCACCTGGAGCGAGGCGGACACCGCGATGCACATGACGCTGCAGGACGAGATCCTGCGGCGCGGGTTCGACACCGCCGGGCTGGCCGAGGTCGGCCCGTGCGAGCTCCACGACCACCACAGCTTCGCGATCGATCCGGCCGGGATCATCTACAAGTGCCCCGCGTTCCTCGGCCAGCCGATCTGGGGCATCGGCGACGTGCGCGAGGGCCTGCGGATGGACGCCTACGAGCGGATGATCCGCGCCACGCCGCAGTCGTCGTGCGACGGCTGCGCCCACCGGCCGAGCTGCGGCGGCGGATGCGTGGCGGCGACGTGGCTGAAGACCGGCGAGGCCGCCGGCGTGAACTGCGAGAAGCCCTTCTTCGAGCGCGTCAAGGAGGACGCGGTGGTCCGCCGCTTCCTCCTCGCGACTCACGACCGTGTCGAGGACGCGGTGGCGGCGTTTCCGCCGCCGCGGTCCAAGGCGCACGCGACCGCGCCTCACCGCCGCCCGGCGGCGCTGCGGGTGGTCGCGTGATCCCCCCTGAGAGGAGATGTAGACGTGACCAACAAGAAGTCGAAGAACACCACCCCGAGCAAGACCAAGAAGATCGTCGTCAAGGGCAGGAACAAGGAAGCCCCGGCGATCATGCCGTGTACCGCGTACTACACCTAGCTGGTACCCTTGCGCGATGGTCCGAAGGGTCGCCGCATGCATCCTGTGCGTGCTTGCATGCGGCGACCCGGCGGGTAGTCGTGACGAGACGGTCCTGCGCGTCAGCGCCAGCGCGGGGCTCGCGCCGCTCGACCCCAGCACCGGCCGCGCCGGCTCGACGGCGGCGGCCCTCGACCTCATCTATGTACCGACATCGGAGCACCTCCGGGCTCCATCACAAGACGGCGCGATGGTCCGCTTCCAGCGCCGCCCCCAGTCCGGCCATTCGGCCCAGGAGCTGGCCGACGCGCTGCGTGGCGAGGGGCTGGTGTCGGCGAAGGCAGTGGGCGAGGAGCTCGTGGAGGCGCGATTTCGCGACGAGCTGGCCGCGATCGCCAGCCTGCAGGACTGGAAGACCCTCCTCGCTCTCGGGCCCTTCGCCGTCGAGCAGGAGAGCGAGGGCCGCGCGGTCCTCAAGAGACGAGGGAACCAGCCGATAGATCGCATCGAGATCGTGGAGGTGTCCAGGAGCGACGAGTGGCGGATGTTGATGGGCAGGGAGCTCGACGTGATCCCTCGGGCCGGCGCCCTGTACCAGAAGCAGCTCGCCGGGATGGACAGCCTGCGGGTCCTCGACATGAAGCCGACCTCCTGGACCGCGCTCTGCTTCAACGTCACCCACCCTGCCCTGCGCGATCGCGCGGTTCGCTCGGCGATCGCCGGCGCGCTCGATCGGGCGGCGATCGCCCGGATGGCCTGCGGGAGCGCCGACTGCGCAGCCCCCGCGCCGCCTCCGTCCGAGGATGTCGCGCTGGGCGAGCAGGTTCGCGAGCTCGGGATCCTGGTCGTCGACAGCGACTCGACGCTCCAGGTCGCCGCGAGCGTCCTCCGGCACCAGCTCGCCAGGGCCGGCGTCCGGATCGCGCCGGAGACCGTGCCGCTCGAGGAGCTGGTCGCCCGGTTCAAGGACCGCCGCTACGGCCTCCTGCTGGGGCCCCTCCCGATCGGCGAGAGCCGCTACGCCCGGTTCCTGTCCCCCGAGGCCGCCGGGCACCCGGGCATGACCGGCTTCGCCTCCGCCGAGTACGACGCCGCGGTCGCCGCCGGCGACCTCGCCGCCGCCCAGGAGATCCTCGACCGCGAGGTCCCCTGCACGCCGCTTTACGAGAACAGAACGTTTGCGGCGGTCGACGCCCGCTTCTGCGGCGACGTCGAGCCAACCGAGTCCTCCTGGCGCTGGATGGCCGACCTCTACCCCTGCGGCGAAGGAGAGCGGGCGCAGCCATGAAGCTCCGCGCCTTCGCCCTCTTGCTGGTGGCCGCCGCCAGCCTCCTGCCGCTCCTCGGCTTCGCCGCCCTGGCGCGCAGCCGCGCCGAGGCCACCGCCGTCGCCGAGGTGCAGGGGGGCACCGAGCGGGTCGCCCGCATCGTCGCCCGCCGCATCGCCGACCACATCGCCGCCGAGCGCGAGCTGCTGCGCACCATCGGCGCCGCCGTCACCCTCGGCGATGATCCGGCCCTCACCCTCAACGCCTTCTCGATCCAGCACCCGCACCTGCACGGCGTCACCGTGCTCGGCCCCGACGGACGCGCCGTCGCCCGCCAGGGCCAGCCCGGCCCCGACCACGACGAGATCACGCGCCGCGCGCTGGCCGGCGAGTCGGCCGCCGCCGCGGTGCGTCCGGCCACCGCCGACTCCGGCGGCCCGTTCGCCCACACCATCACGGTCGGCGAGCCGATCTGGATCGCCGGCGAGCGCGCCGGCGCCGTCGTCGCCACCGTCGACCTGGTCGACGTCTGGGAGACGGTCAACGTCGCCCGCATGGGCCGCCGCGGCTTCGTCCGCCTGGTCGCGTCCGACGGCACGCTCCTGGCCCACGGCGATCCGGAGGAGCGCCGCTACGTGTTCGCCGCGGTCGACAACCTCGGCTTTATCGAGCGCGCCCGTCGCGGCGGGACCGTGGTCAACCACCAGGGCGTCGAGGTGCTGGCCGCGGTGGCCGACGTCGGCGAGCGCGGGTGGATGATCGTGGTCGAGCAGCCGGTCGCCGAGGCGCTCGGCGCGGTGCGCGCCATGCGGCGCGACCTCCTCCTGCTCGGCGGCGGCGCCCTGGCCCTCGCCATCGGCGCCGCCGTGCTGGTCGGCCGCAAGGTGGTGCGCGGCATCGAGCGGCTCGAGGGGCACACGCGGGTGCTCGCCTCCGGCGATCTCGACGCCCGCGTCGAGCCGAGCGCGCGCATCGCGGAGCTCGACAGCCTGGCGCGCAGCATCAACGAGATGGCCGACTCGCTCAAGCGGCACCACCGGGAGGCGCGCGAGCGGGAGCGCCTCACCACCTTCGGCCGGGTGGCCGCCGGCCTCAGCCACGACCTCAAGCAGCCGCTCGAGCACGTGCGCGACGCCTGCGAGGGCCTGGCCGCCGATCGCGAGAGTCCGGAGTCGTGGGAGCTGTTCGACTGGATGCGCCGCGACGAGCTGCCCAAGCTGCAGCGCTTCCTCGACGATCTCCGCCAGCTCGCGGTCGACGGCAAGGCCAAGCTCATCATGGGCGAGGTGGCGCCGGAGCGGCTGCTCGAGGAGCTGGCGGCGAACCTGCGCGGCAGCCCGCGCTGGGCCCACAAGATCCAGTTCGAGATCGCGAGCAGCGCCGCGCCGTTCCTCGGCGACGACACCCTGCTGCGGCGCGCCCTCTACAACCTCGCCGCCAACGCGGCGGAGGCCTGCTACCGCGCCCCGGGCGGCGCCGGCACGGTGCGGCTCGAGGCGGCCGACCGCACAGACGGCGTCGTGTTCCGGGTCGCCGACACCGGCCCCGGCATGTCCCCGGATCTCATCGAGCGGGTCATGCACGGTGACTTCCACTCGACCAAGCGGACCACCGGGATTGGCCTCGGGCTGGGCGTGGCGCGCCACGTGGCCCAGATCCACGGCGGCCGCATCGAGGTCGAGTCCGAAGTCGGGGCGGGTACGACCTTCACTCTGTTCGTGCCGCGCGACGAATCACAGGAGCCGGGCGGAGCCACGCGTTGATGTGGAGCGCCAGACGGAGGTACGTTATGGGGAAAGCGGTCACCGCAGACGACGTAAACCTTGAACAGGTCGCCGACATCACCGCGATCAGCCGCGGGATCCCCGTCCGGGGCAGGTGCGTCCGGATCGGTGATCTGGCCCGCCATCGCCACGAGATCCTGCTCGAGGCGGGCCTCGATCGAGCGATCGTCGATGTCCCGCCGGGCCGTGACCCACACGCGCTCCTCCTGCGCGCTCTCGAGCTCTTCTCGGAGTCCCTCGCCGCCCGGCGATGAACGAAGTGCAGTACGTCCTTGGAACAGAAGCAGAGAGTGACCGCCGGCCCCCGGAAGCCTGACGGCGCCCGAGAGGCCCCGCCCGCCACCGTCCTCGTCGTCGACGACGAGGAGTCCTTCCACCGTACGGTCGCGAAGTACCTGAGCGGCTACCGGCGGATCACCGCCTACACCGGATGGCAGGCGATCGAGGCGCTGTCCAAGCACCACATCGATCTCGTCCTGCTCGACCTCAACCTGCCGGACACCACCGGGTTCCACGTGCTCGAGCAGATCCGGCGCGACCGGGACGACGTCGAGGTGATCGTCTGCACCGCCCACTCGGAGATCCGCAACGCGGTCGAGGCGGTCAAGAAGGGCGCCTTCGACTTCCTGGTCAAGAGCTTCGAGAACTACCAGAACCTGTCCGAGCACCTGCGGCGAGCTCTCGAGCACAGGCGCCACAAGCGCGAGCGGATGGAGGCGCGCACCCAGAAGCACTGGCTGCGCGAGGCGTTCGCGCTGATGGAGGACTCGTCCAGCGAGCAGATGCAGCTCGTCGCGCGCCTGGCTCGGCGCGTGGCCGACACGCCGCTCACCGTCCTCATCGAGGGGGAGTCCGGCGTCGGCAAGGAGGTGCTCGCCCGCTACATCCACGCCCGCTCCGATCGCGCCGACGGGCCGTTCGTCACGGTCAACGTGTCCGCGGTGCCCGCCTCGCTGCTCGGCTCCTACTGGTTCGGCCACGTCAAGGGCGCCTTCACCGGCGCCGAGCGCAACCAGCTCGGCAAGTTCGAGCTGGCCGACGGCGGCACCATCTTCCTCGACGAGATCGGCGAGCTCGATGCCGACGCGCAGGTCAAGCTGCTCCGGGTCCTGCAGGAGCGCGAGGTCGAGCGCCTGGGCGCCAGCGAGGCCACGCCGGTCGACGTGCGCGTGCTGGCGGCCACCAACAAGCGCCTCAGCGAGGAGGTCAAGATGGGGCGCTTCCGGGAGGACCTCTACTTCCGGCTCAACGTCCTCCACCTGACCGTGCCGCCGCTGCGCGAGCGGACCGAGGACCTGCCCCGGCTGGCCGCCCTGCTCCTGGCCAAGCACGCCGGCATGATGAATCGCGAGGCGCCGTCCATCAACCGGGACGCGCTGGAGGTCCTGCAGCGCTACGACTGGCCCGGCAACGTCCGCGAGCTGGAGAACCTCATGATGCGCCTGGTCGCGTTCTCGCCGGCCGGCGAGATCCGCCAGGACGACATCCCGATCGAGTACTGGCTGCCGACCCTCAACGCCGCCGCCGACGACCTGGTGCAGCGGGAGGACACGCCGCGCCTGCTCGCGCTCGCCGTGCAGCAGTTCGAGCGCTACTTCATCCGGCTGATGATCCAGCGGTGCAACGGCAACCGGCGGCTCGCCGCGCGTGCGCTCGGCATCTCGTACACGACCCTCAAGCAGAAGCTGCGCGAGGACCGCACCACCGGCGAGCAGGAGGCGGCCGCGGCGCCGCGGATCGGCCCCCTGCGCAGCGAGGTACGACAGGCGGCCGACGGGCCGCGCCCGAGCGAACCAGACAAGTGATCGAAGGGGAGGGCGAGTGTGATCCGGCGGAAGGAGGACATCGCGAAGCAGCAGTCCGCGCGAGGAGATCTCCTGGATCAGATCCCGGCGGCGGTGTGGAGCACCGACGAGCGGCTCGACATCACGACCGCCGGCGGCGCGCTGCTCGAGGTGTTCGGCCTCGACAGCGATGAGCTGATCGGCCGCGGGGTCGGCGACTTCTTCCGCCGGTTCGGCATCGAGCTGGTGGCCTCGTCAGCCTCGCGCCGCGCCATGGCCGGCGAGTCGATGCGCTTCGAGCTGGAGTCGAACCGCCGCACCTACGAGGCGCGGGTCGAGCCGGCCCAGCGCGACGGCCGGGTGACCGGCACCATCGGCATCATGGTCGATGTGACCGAGAACCGTCACATCCAGGAGCAGCTGCGCGCGGTGCAGCGGATGGAGAGCATCGGCCGGCTGGCCGGGCGCCTGGCGCACGACTTCAACAACGTGCTCAGCGTGATCGAGAGCTACGGCGCGCTCCTGGCCAACGACCTGCCGGACGCGCGCGCCCGCGAGGACGTCGAGGTCATCCGGCGGGCCGCCCGCAAGGCGGCCGACCTGGTGACCCAGCTCCTCGCCTTCAGCCGCCGGCAGGCGCGGCAGCCGGAGGTGCTCGACCTCAACGAGATCGTGCTCGAGCTCGACCGCGTGCTGCAGCGGACCATCGGCGAGGAGGTGCGGCTGGTGACCCGGCTCGAAAAGCACCTTGGCTCGGTGGTCGCCGACCGCGGACAGGTCGAGCAGGTCATCATGAACCTGGTGACCAACGCCTGCGACGCGATGCCGGACGGCGGGCTGCTCACCATCGAGACCGAGAACGCCTTCCTCGACGAGCTGTACTGCGCCCGCCACGTGGCCGGCTCGCCCGGCCCCTACGTGGTGCTGTCGATCTGCGACCAGGGCATCGGCATGGACCGGGAGGTGCAGAGCCGCATCTTCGAGCCGTTCTTCACCACCAAGAGCAAGGGCAAGGGCACCGGGCTGGGGCTGGCGACCGTGTACGGCATCGTCAAGCAGTCGAGCGGCTTCATCTGGGTGTACAGCGAGCCGGGCCAGGGCACCTGCTTCAAGGTGTACCTGCCGCGGGTGGACGAGGCGCCGGCGCCGCGCGAGCCGGAGCCGCCGGTGTCGAGCATCGCCGGGACCGAGACCATCCTCCTGGTCGAGGACGACGACGCGCTGCGCAGCGCGACCCGCCGCATCCTGCGCGGCCGCGGCTACACGATCCTCGAGGCGCGCCACGGCGGCGAGGCGGTGCTCCTGTGCGAGCGCTACGGCGGCACCATCCACCTCTTGCTGACCGACGTCGTCATGCCGCAGATGAGCGGCCGCGAGCTGTGGGAGAACCTGCACCAGATGCGGCCGGAGATGAAGGTGGTGTTCATGTCCGGCTTCGCCGACGGCGCGGCGACCGAGGGCGGCCTGGTGGATCAGAACGCGGTGTTCCTGTCCAAGCCGTTCAATCCGCAGGCGCTCCTCGACTGCATCCGGCGCGCGATCGATCACGGATAGGCCCCGCCGGTCGCCCGCCGGCGACGCGGCTAGACAGAGGCCGCCTCCTTCTCCTCGAGCTCGAGCTGATCGACCGGCACCCGGCCGCCGAGGGCCGAGTAGGCCACGCGCACGAAGTCGGCGTCGGTCGCGATGCCGACCAGCCGGCCGCTGCGGTCGACCACCGGGATGCAGCCGATCCGGTGATGCAGCATCAGGTACGCCGCCTCGTGCGCCGGCGCGTCGGGAGTGACCGCCACGACATCCGGCCGCATGAGGCCGGCCAGGAGCCGCCGGGTCTCTCCCGCGCGCGCCGCGGCCAGCAGATCCCGCTGGGAGACGATCCCGACCAGGACCCCGGCGCGATCGACGATCGGCAGGTGCCGGATCTCCACCTCCTCGAGCACCCGGAGCGCGCGCGCGACGGTGGAGCGCGGCGTCAGGGCGACCGGCTCGCGGGTCATGATCTCGGCAATCGGCACGGGGCGCATGGTTCTCCTTGAATGCACGTCCCGCGCCAGCGCGAGCCCCCGAAAACGAAGCGGGCGCGCCGGCCGGAGCCTCGCGCGCCCGCTGCTCGTCGAACGCCGGCCGGGCTACCTGGCCCAGACCTCGACGGTGGCCCGGCCACCGCCCGGCAGGTTGCCGTACTTGAAGGTCACCTTCTTGATGTGACGCGCGCTCCCCGGGAAATCGATCGCGCGGGTGCGCTCGTTCTCGCGGAAGAAGTGCTTCACCTGCGGGCTCCACTTGGTGCCGTTGCTGAACTGCACCTCGACGCCGTTGAGGGCCATCTCGCTGTCGGTCACCACGATCATCATCTTGGTGAACTTGCCCTCCTTCTTGCCGACGGAGATCACGCCGGTCGCGTTCTTGCCCCTGACGACCGTCTTGCCGAGCTGCGTCCAGCCCGTCGAGTTCCAGGCCACCGGCGTGGGCTTCGGCGGCTTGGCGGCGCCGCCGCCGGCCTTGGCCGGGGTCGGCAGAGCCCACACCTGGACGCGCGCCCGGCCGCCGCCCGGCAGGTTGGAGTAGGCGAAGTCGATGCGCTTGATCAGCCGCGCCGCGCTCGGCAGGTCGATCGACCTCGTCCGGCCGTTCTCGCGGAAGTAGTGCCGGAGCTTGGGCCTGAACTTGCTGTCGTTGCCAAAGGTCACGACCATGTCGTGCATCTCGAGGTCGCTGTCCTCCACCACGACCTTGAGCGTGGTGAAGGAGCCCTCCTTCTTGCCGACCTT
>Ga0079224_100009326_pt1 | contig 13369 bp, 14 predicted proteins | sample Stecom2015_FD_80414 | JGI IMG/M metagenome (GOLD analysis project Ga0079224, IMG submission 80414) | Agricultural soil microbial communities from Utah to study Nitrogen management - Steer compost 2015 | ecosystem: Environmental > Terrestrial > Soil > Agricultural land | place: USA: Utah... | reverse complement strand
AGAAGACCTGTTAATTGCGTAGTTAAAATTTTAGACATATTTACACCTCAAAGTTATTATAAAATTGTGCACATAAAAAAGCAAAAGCACAAACTCTCTCTATAATAGAGGGGAAAACAATTTAGTAATAGAATGTAACTTATATAAAACATTAATATAATGGGGGATCACAATGAAGGGGATACTAATAGTAGATGATCAGCAGGGGATAAGGATGCTTCTGAATGAAGTATTTAAAAAAGAAGGATTCACAACTTATTTAGCGGCAAACGGATTTGATGCGATAAAAATTGCACATGAAAATGCTCTTGATTGCGTTTTGCTTGATATGAAAATACCGGGAATGGATGGACTGGAGATTTTAGAACGTTTGAAACAGGACAACCCTGAGCTGCCTGTAATGATGATGACTGCTTATGTGGAGCAGCATATGATGGACAGAGCGAATGAATTGGGTGTAGTGAAATACTTTACAAAACCTTTTAATATTTTTGAAGTACGGGATGAAGTTAATAAACTAATAGAAAAAACTGAAAAAATATAAATGAAACAGGCGAGCAGGCAGTAGCGCATACTGTCTGTTTTTGTTATGATTAATCTAAATGTTTTTGTCAATTCATGTGAATTTGCATAGAATAGACGATGAAAAAATACTTAAAAAAAGCATTTTGCGCAAACTATGTTTTCCAGCAGCAAACTATTTATGTATCTTCGAGGAGGATTTTAATAATGGCATTAGTTTCAATGAAAGAAATGTTAATTAAAGCAAAAGCGGAAGGTTATGCAGTAGGTCAATTCAATATTAACAACCTAGAATGGACACAAGCTATTTTACAAGCAGCAGAAGAAGAAAAGTCACCAGTAATTTTAGGTGTTTCTGAAGGTGCCGGAAAATATATGGGCGGTTTCATTGCTGTAGTAAAAATGGTTGAAGGTTTAATGGAAAGCTACAAAACAACTGTTCCAGTAGCAATTCATTTAGACCATGGTTCAAGCTTCGATAAATGTAAAGAAGCAATCGATGCTGGTTTCTCTTCTGTTATGATTGACGCTTCACACCATCCATTCGAAGAAAATATTGAAACAACTAAACAAGTTGTCGACTATGCACATGCAAAAGGTGTATCGGTTGAAGCAGAACTTGGTACTGTAGGCGGCGAGGAAGACGGTGTCATTGGCGGCATTATGTACGCAAACCCGCAGGAATGTAAAACACTGGTTGAAGCAACAGGTATTGACTGTTTAGCTCCGGCATTAGGTTCTGTACACGGTCCATACAAAGGCGAACCAAACTTAGGATTTGCTGAAATGGAAGAGATCTCTACTTTAACAGATGTTCCATTAGTATTACATGGCGGAACTGGTATCCCAACTAAAGATATTCAACGTTCAATCTCTTTAGGTACAGCAAAAATTAATGTCAACACTGAAAACCAAATCTCGGCTACAAAAGTTATCCGTGAGTTTTTAGAAAATGATAAGAAAACATATGATCCACGTAAATATTTAGGTCCGGCTCGTGAAGCGATTAAAGCGACTGTAATCGGTAAAATGCGCGAATTCGGCAGCTCTGGAAAAGCTTAATTGATAGACTTCTTTCAATTAAGTCTTTCTTCAGAGACTGCGCATTCAAGGTAGATAATTACTGCCTATTAATGCGGAATAATGAATCCACAAAAGAAAAGTGCATAAAATAAGCGTACTTTTCTTTGTGAACACGTGTTTTTCAACATAAGACATCTCGTTCACAAATTGAGCGAGATGTGTTTTTATAATCAAATGTAAATCGGAGGCTATTATAATGAAATTTTTTATCGATACAGCAAACTTTGACGAAATTAAAGAAGCATACTCTTGGGGGATTCTTTCAGGTGTAACGACTAACCCATCATTAGTTGCAAAAGAATCAGGCGTGAATTTCCACGACCGCTTACGTGAAATTGCGGAGCTGGTAAACGGCTCGGTTTCTGGTGAAGTAATTTCTTTAGACGCTGAAGGAATGATTCGTGAAGGGGAGGAATTGGCAGCGATTCACCCGAATATTACTGTAAAACTACCAATGACTCCGGAAGGGTTAAAAGCATGTAAACACTTCTCTGAAAAAGGGATTAAAACGAATGTGACACTAATTTTCTCTGCGAACCAAGCATTGATGGCAGCACGTGCTGGCGCATCTTATGTATCTCCATTCTTAGGCCGTTTAGATGATATTGGCCAAGATGGCGTAGAATTAATCCGAGAAATTGCTGAAATGTTTGCTATCCACGAAATTGACACGGAAATTATTGCTGCATCTATTCGTCACCCGCAACATATTACGCAAGCTGCATTAGCTGGCGCACATATTTCAACAACTCCATACAAAGTTTTACAGCAACTGTTTAATCATCCATTAACAGACAAAGGAATTGAAGGATTTTTAGCGGATTGGGCAAAGCGTGAAGGGAAATAATAAGAATACCTCACAGCAGTCTACTTAATTTCAATTACGCCTCGGCGTAATTGTGTCCAGATTTTTTTGAGCTTACTCAAAAACATCCTTTAAAAAATCTGTGACATCCGCCGGAAGCTCATCTTCATTCAGCGGATGTCTGTAGACGTCTGCTGAATGAAGATGAAATCTTTTCCAATGTAAGGGAGAACACAAAATGGATGTTTATAAAATTCAAGGCGGAAATCGTCTAAAAGGTAAAATAACCGTTAGCGGTGCAAAAAACAGTGCAGTTGCTTTAATTCCTGCATCAATTTTGGCTGATTCTTCCGTTACCATTGGAGGAATTCCAGAGATTTCAGATGCATGGACGTTAAAGGCACTACTGGAAGAAATTGGCGGCGAAGTAACATTCGAAAATGGCAAGATGACGATTGATCCATCTAAAATGGTTGCGATGCCGCTGCCAAACGGCAATGTTAAAAAATTGCGTGCTTCCTATTATATGATGGGTGCCATGCTGGGACGTTTTAAACAAGCGGTAATCGGCATGCCGGGCGGGTGTTTTTTAGGGCCGCGTCCAATCGATCAGCATATTAAAGGTTTTGAAGCTTTAGGAGCAAAAGTAACAAATGAGCACGGGGCAATCTATTTACGCGCAGACGAATTAATCGGTGCGAAGATTTATCTGGATGTTGCAAGTGTCGGCGCCACAATTAATATTATGCTGGCGGCAGTGCGTGCAAAAGGGAAAACTACAATCGAAAATGCAGCGAAAGAGCCTGAAATTATTGATGTTGCAACTTTATTAACAAATATGGGTGCCAACATTAAAGGGGCAGGAACGAGTGTTATTCGTATTGAAGGTGTCGATGAGTTAAAAGGGACAAAGCATACTATTATACCGGACCGGATTGAAGCAGCTACATTTATGATTATGGCTGCAGCAATTGGTGATGGCGTACTCGTCGATAATGTTATCCCGCTTCACATGGAAGCCGTCACAGCGAAACTTCGCGAAATGGGTGTAAGTGTGGAAGAAAATGAGGAAAGCATCTTCATTTCCAAGCAGACGAAACTGCAGGCTATTGATGTAAAAACCCTTGTCTATCCAGGTTTCCCGACTGATGTTCAACAGCCTCTATCTGTATTAATGACACAGGCAGAAGGTACATCGATGATTACAGATACGATTTATTCTGCACGTTTCAAGCATATAGATGAGCTGCGACGTATGAATGCAAAAGCTCGTGTTGAAGGCAATACAGCCATCATTCAAGGACCTGCATCTTTGGAAGGATCCACGGTAACGGCAACAGATTTACGCGCGGGTGCAGCATTAGTATTGGCTGGACTAATCGCAAAAGGTGAAACAGAAATTCATGATATTTACCATATTGAGCGCGGCTATAGTTCGTTAATCGAAAAGCTGTGTGCAATCGGTGCAAATATTCGTAAAGAGTCCATTGTCATTAATACAAAGAATAATGCATAAATTTGCTATAATTCGTGATCAGAACCGCGCAATGATGTGAGTATGATAATATATAGTAGGGTAATAAAAATATGTTAGTTCATAATACAATTCAAAAAAGCAGTTAATTTAGGCTGTTAAAATCGGTCTTAACCGATTACAGGAGGCAAACACAAAATGGAACGTAGTTTATCAATGGAAGTAGTACGTGTAACAGAAGCAGCAGCGATTGCATCAGCGAAATGGATGGGACGCGGACTTAAAAATGAAGCGGACGACGCAGCAACAACAGCGATGCGTGTTATGTTTGATACAATCCCAATGCATGCGACAGTTGTAATTGGTGAAGGAGAAATGGATGAAGCGCCGATGCTTTATATCGGTGAAGAATTAGGGCTTCGAAATGGCGGACCTGAAGTTGATATCGCAGTAGATCCATTAGAAGGTACAAACATCGTAGCAAAAGGTACAAATGGTGCGATGACAGTACTGGCAATTGCAGACCGTGGCAATCTATTAAATGCGCCTGATATGTATATGGATAAAATAGCTGTAGGACCGGAAGCTGCTGGGAAAGTTGATATTAACGCTTCTGTTACGTACAACTTATTGCAAGTGGCAAAAGCTAAAAATAAAGATATTTCCGATGTAGTAGCAACACTTTTAGACCGAGCTCGCCATCAACATATCGTTGATGAAATTCGTGAAGCCGGTGCACGTATTAAATTCATCCAAGACGGTGATGTAGGTGCAGCGATCAACACAGCATTCGATGAAACTGGTATCGATATTATGTTCGGTATGGGTGGTGCCCCGGAAGGCGTTATTGCGGCAGTTGCACTAAAATGTTTAGGCGGCGATTTCCAAGCGAAATTAGTACCTGAAGATGAAGAACAACTTGCGCGTTGTGTTAAGATGGGTGTCGACGTAGATAAAGTATTAATGATGGAAGACCTTGTAAAAGGCGATGATGCGATTTTTGCAGCGACAGCTGTAACAGATTCTGAGCTTTTACGCGGTGTTCAATATAAAGGTTCTTATGCGCTTACACATTCAGTTGTTATGCGTGCAAAAACTGGAACAGTACGTTTTATCGAAGGACGCCACAGCATCGACAAAAAACCAAAGTATGACCAAATTTAACTTCCCATATAATGTGAGTAGCCTCAAATAGAAAATGCCCATTTTCAAATTACTTGCACTATAATATAATAAATGCCCAGTATAAAAAACTGGGCATCTTTCAAATAAAGTGTAGTATACTTCTCTTACACAAATTCCTGAAAATCTTTCAATAACTTAATTTTTCAAATTAAATTTTAATAGACTGGAGAAAACGTATGACAGCATTAACAATTGCTCAATTAGAAAGCATGACATTAAAAGAATTATATGCTTTAGCGAAGCAATACAAATTATCAAATGCTAGTAAGCTAAATAAAAAGGAACTAATTTTTGCAATCTTAAAAACCCGCTCTGAACAGGAAGGTTTCTTCTTCATGGAAGGTGTATTAGAAATTATTCCTACAGACGGCTTCGGATTCCTGCGCCCGATTAACTACTCTCCTTCAAAAGAGGATATTTACATTTCCGCTTCCCAAATTCGTCGCTTCGATTTACGAAATGGTGATAAAGTGTCAGGTAAAGTTCGTCCGCCAAAGGAAAATGAACGTTACTATGGCCTATTGCAAGTTGATGCTGTAAATGGCGAAGACCCTGAAGTTGCAAAAGAGCGTGTGCATTTCCCTGCATTAACGCCGCTTTACCCGAACCGCCACATCAAATTGGAAACGGTTCCTACAAAACTTTCGACGCGTATTATGGATTTAGTAGCGCCAGTCGGTTTTGGTCAGCGTGGTTTAATTGTTGCACCGCCAAAAGCCGGTAAAACTTCTTTATTAAAAGAAATTGCGAACGCTATTACGACAAATCATCCGGAAGCGGAACTGATCGTACTGCTTATCGATGAGCGTCCGGAAGAAGTAACGGATATCGAGCGCTCAGTTAATGCGGATGTTGTTTCTTCTACATTTGATGAAGTGCCTGAAAACCATGTAAAAGTAGCGGAAATCGTATTGGAACGTGCACGACGTCTAGTGGAACAAAAACGCGATGTTATTATTTTAATGGACTCGATTACACGTTTGGCACGTGCCTATAACTTAGTTATTCCGCCAAGCGGCCGTACACTTTCAGGTGGTATTGATCCTGCTGCATTCCACCGTCCGAAACGTTTCTTCGGTTCTGCCCGAAATATTGAAGAGGGCGGCAGCTTAACAATTTTAGCGACTGCTCTTATTGATACAGGCAGCCGTATGGACGAAGTAATCTATGAAGAATTTAAAGGAACGGGTAACCTCGAACTTCACCTGGATCGCAGTCTGGCAGAGCGCCGTATTTTCCCTGCAATCGATATCCGTCGTTCAGGTACACGTAAAGAAGAGCTTCTAATTCCGAAAGACCAGCTTGATAAATTATGGGCAATCCGTAAAACATTCAGCGATTCACATGACTTCGGTGAAAAGTTCTTACGCAAAATACGTACAACAAAAACAAACGAAGAATTCTTCGAAAAGCTTGATACTGATATGAAGAAAGCTACGAACGGTAAAGGGTTGTTATAGATTTTAAAAGATTGAGCGTGATTGTAAATCAAGTTCTTGATATCGTGAGGAACTACATACATTCAATTTCGTAAAATAATATAAAATAGTTGCAACCTTTTTTAAAACTTGCTATACTTCTTTAAGTATGAAACGTGCACATATATAGCTGACCTCAACACATTACGTATGTAGTGACATATTCGGGCTATGTAAGGTGCAGTTCGAAAATACTCTGTTCCGGATGGTTCAGGGCGAGAGGAGAAAACGAATATGAAACAAGGTATCCACCCAGATTACAAAGTAGCAACAGTAACTTGCTCTTGTGGTAACACTTTTGAAACAGGTTCAGTTAAAGAAAAGATCTCAATCGAGTTCTGTAACGAATGTCACCCATTCTATACAGGTCGTCAAAAGTTCGCTTCTGCTGACGGACGTGTAGATCGCTTCAACAAAAAATATGGTATGAAATAATACCTCTGCCCATTTCCGCATTGCTGGAAATGGGTTTTTAATTTTTATGGAGCATTAGTGTTTTATTAGAAGATATTACGCAGTTATTAGAAAGCTTTTACAGGTTATTAGAAGTTCTGATACGTTTATTTGAAAAACGTGACCGGATATTAGAAATTGTACATATTATATTAGAAGTTCCGACTTTTATTAGAAGAAATAAAAATATATTAGAAGAAAATAGAAGATATTAGAAATCTTTTGCACATGTTTATCACAAGAAAAAGTTTCTCCTAAATAGGGTACCTTTAGCAATAGACGAATGACAAAAAACTAGCTAAGATAAAAGAAGTGAAAAGTTGACCTTGAGTTTGATGCTCAAGGTTTTTTATTGGTGAAAAAAGAACTTGTAATTTTAATTAGAAACGAGGAAAAATAAATGGCGCAATTATTTTATAAACATGGGGCGATGAATAGCGGGAAATCGATTGAAATTTTAAAAGTTGCCCACAATTATGAAGAGCAAAATAAAGCGGTAATGATTTTTACTTCAGGAATCGATACGCGCGATGAGGTCGGAACGGTTTCAAGCCGAATTGGTTTAAGACGTCCGGCAATTGCGGTTTTTGACGATACAAATATATACGAAATCGTGGAAAAACACGAAGGGAAATTATACTGTGTACTTGTAGACGAAGTGCAATTTTTAACAAAAGAACATGTTCTGCAGCTGACTCAAATTGTCGATGAGCTAAACATTCCTGTTATGGGCTTTGGCTTAAAAAATGACTTCCAGAACGAGCTGTTTGAAGGCAGCCGTTACATGACGATTTATGCGGATAAAATAGAGGAAATGAAAACAATTTGCTGGTTCTGTCATAAGAAAGCGACGATGAACTTGCGTGTAGATGAAAATAAAAAACCGGTCCGCACAGGTGATCAAATTCAAATTGGGGGTAATGATAGTTATTACCCTGTTTGCCGCAAATGCCATTCCAATCCGCCACTATAATTTAAAGTAGACGGCACACCAAAATTTAAATATATGAATGCCAATGTGTAAATGATATGAAGAAAGTTCAACATAGTTGTAGCAACAACCGTAAAATTTCTTTATACTAGTAAAGGTGCATTTTAACGTGGTTTATAAATATGTAAACATTCAATATAAAAAAGCAAGTTGATTGGAATGGAGGGGAGGCGACTCCTGGGGGGAAAGCCCGAGTGAGAGACTACAGGCTCGAGCCGGGCCCCTGGAAAGCGTCCGACCCAAAATGGAAATCAACACTTGATAAGGTTAGAAAGAAGTAAAAATAATTAACAGAGGTGAAATATAGATGTTTGATCGTTTACAGGCGGTTGAAGACCGTTACGAAAGATTAAATGAATTACTAAGCGACCCGGATATCGTCAGCGATTCCAATAAGCTTCGCGAATATTCGAAAGAGCAATCAGATATTCAGGAAATGGTAGATGTATACCGTGAATACAAATCGGTAAAAGAGCAACTGGCAGATACACGCGAATTAATGGAAATTGAAAAAGATGCAGATATGCTGGAAATGATGAAGGAAGAGTTTAACGATTTAAATAAACAAGTTCCGGAATTAGAAGACCGTCTGCGTATTTTATTAATTCCTAAAGACCCGAACGATTCGAAAAACGTAATTATGGAGATCCGCGGAGCTGCTGGCGGTGATGAGGCCAACATTTTTGCTGGTGACCTATTCCGTATGTATACACGCTATGCGGAAACACAAGGCTGGAAAGTGGATGTAATGGAAGCAACACCAAACCCGGCAGGCGGTTTTAAAGAAGTAATCTTCATGATTAACGGTCAAGGTGCATATTCAAAATTCAAATATGAAAACGGGGCACATCGTGTTCAACGTGTACCTGCGACAGAATCTCAAGGCCGTATCCATACATCAACTGCAACGGTAGCATGTTTACCGGAAGTACATGTAGAAGATGTGGAAATTCATGAAAAAGATATTCGTGTTGATACATTCGCTTCATCTGGTGCGGGTGGTCAGTCAGTAAATACAACGATGTCTGCTGTTCGTATGACCCACTTACCGACAGGTGTTGTCGTTTCGATGCAAGATGAACGTTCACAAATTAAGAACCGTGAAAAAGCGATGAAAATTTTAGTGGCGCGTGTAGCGGATAAACACCGTCAGGAAGCACAGGCTGAAATCGATGCAACACGTAAGACAGCAGTAGGAACAGGCGACCGTTCTGAACGTATCCGTACTTACAACTATCCACAAAACCGTGTAACAGATCATCGAATTGGTTTAACGATTCAAAAGCTTGACCAAATCGTTGAAGGTAAGCTGGATGAAATCATCGATGCACTTATTTTAGATGAGCAGGCAACACGCTTATCAAATTTAAATGAAGATGCATAAAACCATTTTTGAGGCCCTGAATGGGGCTTCTTCTTTTTTAGAGGAAAACGGTCGCGAAGGAAATGCCGCACGGATATTATTGCAGCATATTTTACAGACAAGCTATTCAGGATTAATGATGAAGATGCATGATATTTTACCGGAAGAGCAGCAACAGCAGTTTGATGCTTTTATTCAGGAGCATGTGAAAGGGCGTCCTGTACAATATATCACGGGTGTAGAAGAATTTTACGGACGGTCATTTGTAGTGGATGATTCGGTACTGATTCCTCGTCCGGAAACGGAAGAACTGATTGTTGGAACGCTTGAGCGGATCGGTAAATTATTCGGTGATAGGCAAAATCTGAAGTTTGCTGATATCGGGACTGGCAGTGGGGCCATTGCCGTTACAATGAAGAAGGAATGTCCGCAGCTTGATGTAACAGCAACGGATCTTTCACCAGCTGCACTTGCAACAGCACAAAAGAATGCTGAGCAGCTGCAAGCGGAAATTACATTTAAGCTCGGCGATTTAACAGAACCGATTGCAAATGAAAAATGGGATATTGTACTTTCCAATCCGCCTTATATCGCATATGAGGAAATGAAGGAAATGTCCGATGTGGTCGTAGCACACGAACCTCATCAGGCATTGTTTGCCGATGAAGACGGACTCTTGCTTTATCGTAAACTAGCAGAAAATTTACCGGCTCTTATGAAAAAGCCGGCATTAATTGGGCTGGAAATCGGTTATACACAAGGAGAAGCCGTAGCAAATTTTTTCAAAAAAAGCTTTCCGAATGCCCATGTATCAGTCGTGCAGGATATAAACAAAAAAGATCGTATTGTTTTTTGTGAGATTAGTGAATAAAAAATAGATTCCTTGTAAACAATGTTTGCAAGGGGGAATGTTTATGTTACATGATTACGATATTCAAAATGAATCCAATCTATTTTTAGCGATTGCTAAATTACTAATAAGTGTTCTATTTTTATATTGTGCTGCTATGTTTATACCTACTTTTGTAGATGAAGTTCGCATTGATCAAGGAGAGAGCAGTGATCAGCTGAAATTCCGCGTCATTGCCAACAGTTCGACAAATGCCGACCAGCTTATCAAGTATGAGGTTGTGGAAACAATTCAGACCTATTTGCAAAATACACCTGAATTTTCAGAAGATATCCACAGTGTGGAAAACATGTATCAGGAAATTCAGAAAACTTACCCACAATTAAAAATTACCTATAAGTTTGGGGATAACTTAATTCCTCCGAAATGGGTATCGGGTCAGTTTTATCCGCAAAAAGAATATTATTCAGTGAACTTCATTATTGGACAAGGTCGTGGCGAAAACTGGTTCTGTGCAGTATTCCCAACGCTTTGTACAAATAATGAGCCAATGGAAAAAGATCGTCCGCCATTTTATATTGCGGAATGGTGGAACAAATATAAACAAAAAAATAATCCACAAAAGGCAGAGAAAGATATACAAACCGCGCTAAGTTACTAACACCTTGGGGATAGTTAAACAAAACATCTAGAGAAAGGAGGAAAAAGTAATGCACACTTTCCAATTAAATGTGGATGAATTTGTGGATAATTCAGAAAATTATACACAGGCTGTGGATTTATTAAATAACGGCGAAATAGTCGCTTTTCCGACAGAAACCGTCTATGGCTTAGGTGCTGTTGCGACAAATGAGCAGGCAGTAAAGAAAATATTTGCTGCAAAAGGACGGCCTTCAGATAATCCATTGATTGTTCATATTGGAACGGCGGAAGAAGTATCGCTGTATACAACAAATATTTCGGAAGTTGCCCAAAAATGTATGGATGCTTTTTGGCCAGGCCCATTAACGCTTGTCATGCATGCGAAGCCGAATGTTTTGGCACCAAGTGTTACGGCAGGATTGGATACGGTTGGAATGCGTATGCCCGATCATCCGGTAGCATTGGAACTTCTTCAAACATTAAAAAAACCGTTAGCCGCGCCAAGTGCGAATCGCAGCGGCAAACCTAGCCCGACGAAAGCTGACCATGTATTTGAAGATTTGCAAAACATTATTCCTTGTATTTTGGATGGAGGAATGACGGGGATTGGGCTTGAATCGACTGTTTTGGATGTCACGCTTGATACACCTGTTATTTTACGTCCGGGCGGTGTGACGAAAGAAATGCTCGAAGCGGTAATCGGACCAGTCGTTGAACCAAGTCTGGAACAGCAGAAAATCGAATCGACACCGAAAGCGCCTGGTATGAAATATACTCATTATGCACCGGAAGCGCCCGTCTATTTAATAGAAGCAAATAAGGAAGCGATTGAAACGGCCATTGCCGAATTAAAACCGGAACATAAAGTTGCTTTATTGGCACCGGAAAGCTTTAAAGAAATAAAGGCCGATTATTATTTTTCATTCGGTAATGCCCATGATCTCGAACAAATGAGTGCTTCGCTATATGATGCATTGCGTGCATGCGATAAAACGGATGCTACGATTATTTTAGCGACGGCAACATCAAAAACAGGGGTTGGCACAGCGATTATGAACCGTCTGGAAAAGGCTGCAGGCGGTAAATGGTATTTACTTTAAAAAATAAACCACATCTTGTAACATCGGGATGTGGTTTTTGTGTATAACAAAAGGATAATTCCCTGTCAAAAAGCATAAATTACAACAGTGCTTAGTGGAAGAGGGGAACAGATGCAAGAAGTAGTCGCCGGAATATTAATGTCGTTCGATGTCGTTGCACTGTATTTAATTGCTACAAATGTTAAGGCAAAATGGTTATTAGCTTTATGGACGGCATTTTTACATATGCTTTTTCCATTACTCGGTTATCGCTTCGGGGAATGGCTGGCCGTCTATTTAGCAAACTGGGCGTCAGGCCTTTCGACACTGTTACTGTTTTTTGTTGGACTGCAATTACTGCTCTCCAAGAAAGATGAAAGTTTTCCGGCAATGTCTCTGCCGATAATTGCGATTTTCGCCAGCATTGACACCTTTTCAGTTAGCCTATCTTTTGGTATGCTAAATTTACAAAAATATGTTTTTATCATTAGTGCAGGCCTGTCGACATTTATATTGTCATATGCTGCATTGGTAATAGCGCAAAAGTCGCCGATCTTTAAAAATAACGCATTAAAAAAAGTAGCAGGAATCCTCCTGATTATTATGAGTATGATGTTACTAAAATGGTGAATTAGAGGGTGTGATGAACATTAATATTTATTTTATTTGTACAGGCAATACATGTAGAAGTCCTATGGCAGCAGCAATTTTACAAGCAAAAAACTATGAGAATATTACTGTGCGTTCAGCAGGAATTTATGCACACGAAGGCAGTGACATGTCCCTGAACGCAAAGGAGATTTTACACAGAAAAAATATTACGCAATCGCACTGTTCATCCCAATTTACGGTAGAAGATGCACAGTGGGCGGATCTGATTTTAACGATGACGACCGCTCATAAAGAAATGGTTCTCCGTTTAGTGGAAGAAGCAGCACATAAAACGTTTACGTTAAATGAATATGTAGCGATGGAAACAGGGCTTGATATTCAAGATCCATTCGGCGGAAACCTGCAAGTGTATGAACAAACCTACGAACAATTGAACGAAGCTATCAACAAGCTGGAAACTAAATTGAAATTGGAGGATAAAATTTAATATGAACTCTCAGAAAAAGATTTTTAGTTTGCGCCGAAAGCTCGTCTTGTTCGTCGGGATATTAGCGCTGATTACCTACACTTGCAGTTTTGTATTTATCGAATATTTACACCCAATGTTTTTCGAAACGACAAGTACAAGCGTATTTCAGATTATTACCTATTTATTAGGAATCTTTTGGTCTTGTGCATTGGCGGCTGTATTCGGTTTAGTCATTGTTCGCCCGTTACAGCAATTGGAGCGCAGTGCAAACGATGTAGCGGAAGGTAAAATCGGACAAGATGTCGACATGCCGAAAACAAATGATGAAATCCGCTCGGTAGCAGAAGCATTCCAAACGATGGT
>Ga0079224_100009325_pt1 | contig 13370 bp, 8 predicted proteins | sample Stecom2015_FD_80414 | JGI IMG/M metagenome (GOLD analysis project Ga0079224, IMG submission 80414) | Agricultural soil microbial communities from Utah to study Nitrogen management - Steer compost 2015 | ecosystem: Environmental > Terrestrial > Soil > Agricultural land | place: USA: Utah... | reverse complement strand
CCCCTATCATCGTAAAAAAATTTCGGATGGATACGCTTCTTCGGATGGAGGAGGCCCACCAGGATTTCCGAAACGGAATTGTCGCGCGTGCGCAAATAATTAATGAATTGATAATTGCTTCCGGTCGGTTTGTCAGTAGCAAACGCTTCCACATTACTCTCCCAGGAATCGATTTTCCATTCTTTGCCGCGGTATTCGTTGTTGGTTAGCATTATTTTTAGCCATGATGTGCGTGCGATTTTGACCTCGCCAGACGAATACCGCTGAACTGCCAACGGTCCTCCGGATAAAAGAAATTACGATAGGTAGCACGCAGATGCTCCCGCTCACTGATGCACGAGCCGCCGCGCAGAACCATCTGGTTGCTCATGAATTTCGCGTTATATTCACCGATCGCACCGCTCGGAGTGATAAAGCCGGGATAGGCCGCGTACGCACTGCCGGTCCACTCCCAGACGTCACCGAACATCTGACGTGGCCCACTGCCGTTTGCGCACGCCGCGCGTGGATGCAAAACTCCGTCACAGATAAAGTGGCCCTCAACGGGCAATAATTTCGCCGCTCTTTCCCATTCAGCTTCAGTCGGCAGGCGCGAATTTTGCCAACGCGCATAGGCGTCTGCCTCATAAAAACTGACATGACACACCGGCTCGCAGGGATTCAGCAGCTGCAGCCCATAGAGCGTGAACTCATGCCACCTTCCGTCGATACGCTGCCAGTACAACGGAGCCTGCCAGCCCCCCTCCTGGCATTTCTGCCAACCATCGGCCAGCCAGAATTCAGAACGCTGATACGCTCCTGCTTCTATAAATTCCAAATATTCGGCGTTATTGATCAGTCGGTCAGCGATGCAGAAAGTTTCGATAAGAACGCGATGGTGGGGGGTCTCGTTATCAAAACAAAATCCATTCGTGGTACTGGCACCCATATGGGTGACGCCGGCCTTGTGCTCTATCCACTCGAACCCCCGCTCCGCCGTCTTCTTTTCCTTAAATACTGATTTTTTGCAATACGCAGGCCGCAGTGGGTTTCGTGAAAAATTGTATTTAATATCGGTAAGTATCAATTCCTGATGCTGCTGCTCATGATTTAGTCCCAACTCAATACGGCTTGCAACTACAGACTGCTTCGACACCGTGACATGCGAAAGAAATTTTATAATGCTGTCGTCGACGGCGCGACGATATTCATAGACTTCGTGAATAGTTGGTCTTGACAGCAGGCCGCGCTCGGCACGGGGGAATGGCGTGTTAATGGCCACATAGTACGAATTGAACAATTTTTCATAGAGCGGATGGTGTGCCTTGTAGCCCGCCATGAATTCACACAGTAAAAATGTCTCGAAAAACCATGAGGTGTGAGCTAGATGCCATTTGGTAGGACTTACTTGTGGCATAGCCTGCAAGTTGAAATCTTCTTTCAGCAGTGGCTCGCACAGTATTTCGGATTGGCGGCGCACACGCTTATATTTTTCGATGACCTCAATAAAAATATCTTTCTCGGAAACACTACTGTTCTGCATCACATCAAGTTCCCCTGACAATGACGGTGCCGCTTATCAGCACTCGGTCTGCGCATATGTCGGTGAGGATCAAGCCACCTCCTCCCGGCGAGCGTTGCTCCACATAAAACGGTGGCTTCATCCCTCGTTCGAACCAGAACCGCGTCGCCACCGCGGCCGCGGAGCCCGTGGCTGGATCCTCACGCACGTCGTATTGCGGGGCCAGATAACGCAAAGTGAACTGGTGAGCATCGATTCTCTCCGCTTGAGTCAGGATCATGGCGCGCTTGCCTGAGTTCTGCGTAGGAATATTATTCTCCTGAGTGTGGAGGTCGGGGCGGTCTGACCCATCTCCACCCGATGAAAGCCACTCAAGGTTAATTGCCACGGTGGCAATATCCATGCCGCCGCCCCACGCAAAAATTCTGTAATCGGAATCGCCACCGCAGTGCGCCATTAACTCTGGTGCTGGATCAAACCATTGATCAATATCGTACGGCATCGATAGGTCCCGACATGGCTCAATGGCGACGCTCAGCCACAGCCGTTGCCGATGCCATTGGGCAAGGGAGCCGCCTCGGCCATCGTCGACATGCAGCGAATAATTACCGAATGAATGCTCGCCTTGCCATAGACCCTGTCGCTGAGCCCAGACATGGATGGCCGCGACAAGTCCGTGTCCGCAAAAGGCTATTCTCACACCGGCCTTGTAGCAGCGAACCCTTAGTGCGTTGCCCACGCGCCGCAAAAAGCTGCAGGTGAATTCGCTATATGACGAAATATCTGCACACTGTGCATCGGTAACCTCAGAGTTGATCAGAAAACACTGACAGGGATTACCCGCGAACCCTTCGCCGCTAAAAACTGATGTGCTGTAACAGCTCTCGATCCCCACAAGACTGTCTTTACGTTCACCATGTGACATGTGATGACTCGGAGGGAAAGGATTTGTCTCTGGGCGTGGCATATTTCATGCCTCGGTCAACACTTATTTGTTGACAATGGGCTTTTGGAACCTGCCCCCGAATTCAATCGAATAGCAGAGGTGACGACATGCGCGGAAGTAAAGAAAAATACACCGACAAACAAAAGCGTAAAGCCGAACATATCGAGGAAGGTTATGTGCAGCATGGTGTTGCCCATGACGAGGCGGAACGACGGGCCTGGGCCACAGTGAACAAGAACTCCGGCGGCGGCAACCGCTCCGGCAGTGGTCGCAACAAGGCCGACACCAATCAGGCTGCGCGTCGCGGTGGCCACATCAGTGCCGCGCACCGCAGCGCCGCAGCACGAAGCGAAGCGGCAAAAAAAGGGTGGGCAACCCGACGCGCTCGCGCTCACTAGTCCCGCCCGCGTTCCACATTACTCTTTCGGAGCTGGCCGGCGTTGAACCATGACCGGCTCGCTTGCAGCGGCGGGCTCTCTCTGCGGCGCAGGCGTGACCAAAGGCCGCCTTTGTGTCTTCCCCTCCTCCGAAGATTCACCCGGCCCTGGCCGACGGCGCTGCCCAGAATCAGCCGCATGGGCGGCTTGGGGAGGCATTCCTGCCAGCTGGGACTCGCTATTCTCCTCATTGAGAAGGCCTGACAGCTCGTTACGCTGGCGCGGCAGCTGTTGCGGATAATTCTCCTGCATGAAGCCAATAAGCCCCTCGCGCACCTTGCAGCGCAAATCCCAGTTGCGGCTGGAATCGATGGAAGTTACCAGCGCGCGCACCTGTATCGATGATGCGCTGGCGTCGGTCACTTGCAGCAGGGACAGCCTGCCATCCCATTCGCTGGCGGCTTTGCAGATACGATCCAGCTCGGCCCGCAATGCAGCCATCGGTGCGCCGTAATCCAGCCAGAGATACACCGTACCGATAATTTGCGACGTGTTGCGAGTCCAGTTCTGAAATGGATGCTCGATCAGCCATTGCAACGGCACGACCAGGCGCCGCTCATCCCAAACGGCGATAACGATATAGGTGCTGGTGATTTCCTCGATGCGGCCCCACTCGCCCTCGATGACGACCACATCATCGATGCGAATCGGTTGACTCAGTGCGATCTGTAAACCGGCAATCAGATTGCCGAGCACAGGACGTGCGGCCAGCCCGGCGACGATGCCGGCCAAGCCTGCCGATGCCAGCAGACTGGCCCCGATCGCCCGAATGCCCGGAAAAGTAGTCAACATGATCCCGAAGCCAATAATCCAAACTACACCCATAAGAGTGCGGGCGACGATCCGTGTCTGTGTATGGATACGCCGCGCCTCGAGATTGTTCGATGCGGAAACAGGCTTCAATGCCGCAATGGTAGCGGCCACGCCGGAGATGGCGCTGACCACCAACCAGGTCAGCGCAAAGATGAAGATCAGACCGACGCCATGGCGCGCGTATGGAATGAGCTTCCACTCACCCGGCGCCGCGAACAGCACGAACTGCAAAAATAGCAGCGGCATTACCAGTTGCATTGGTCTGACCGTGCGCCTTACCAAAGCATCTACAACGATCAGCCGCTTGGTAATGCGTAACAATAGACGTCGCCCCAACGCCTGCACCAGATACCCGACCAACAACGCTGCCGCAGCGGCAATCCCGAAGGTCACTAACGGCTGTTCGCTAATTGTAAAAATATTTTCAATTTCCACTATGCAGTCACCCTCTTGAGCAGTTTTGTTCCACCTGATGGTGTTAATCGCAAAGAGCTAACATCGCGCTGAAATTGGCACCCTGCAAGCGGAATGAATACTACGACTACTTCACAACCAGTAATCCCACAGACTCGCGAACATCTCCCGGGCGCGATTGCTCAAAGGGCGCTGCTTCCAATGCGCCAATGTAATCTCATGGCTGCGCTTCTTGTCCTCGGCAAACATATCCTCCATCGCATCGCCGAATTCACTACCAAGAACTACAGCGTTCAACTCATTGTTATGCAGGAAGCTGCGCATATCCATGTTCGACGAGCCCACCGTCGACCACACGCCGTCGATAACGGCAGATTTTGCGTGTAAAAGAGCATCCTGTCGTTCGTAAATCTTAACGCCTGATTTCAGAAGCGTGGTGTAATGCGCGCGCCCCGCGTCGAATATCAGCGAGACGTCACTGAATCCCGGCAATACCAGCACTACATCGACTCCGCGCTCTGCCGTCGTCTTAAGTGCTCTTATAGTGCGTCGGTCTGGTGAGAAATACGCCATTGTCAAATGCACACTGTGCCGCGCTTGCTGGATGGCCGTGAGGAGATCGCTGTAAATGACGTTATGCTCGTCATCTGGCGCACTGGCGATGATGCGCACCACCTTGTCGCCCGCAGGGCCGCTGCTGGCATTGCCCGTGGAAAGAACCGGATTGGAGCCAGAGATCTCCGCCAAGCTGTTTTGTGTGAGTGAGAGATCGTCGCGTCGCGCTATCGAATCGGAATTTGCATTCCAGGTCTCCAGAAATATGCGCTGCAATTCAGCTGCGGCGGGGCCACGTATCTGCACTTGAGTATCGCGCCACCCCTCCTTGCGGGCGTGCTCCTGCTGCGATGATTTACTTCCCATCAGACGAAAGCCGGTCGACGCCGAGCCCCGTGAATACACATCACTGATATTAATGCCGCCGGTAAATCCGATGTAACCGTCGACGATCAAAATCTTGCGATGATCGCGATGGTTGAGCTTGTGCGGCTGCCCCTTTACTGGATTGAATTCGAGCACTTCTGCGCCAGCCTCGACGAGTACTTCAAAAAATTCACGCGGCGTCGTCAGACAGCCAAGGCTGTCGTAAATCACTCGGACCCTTAATCCATCACCAGCCCTTTTTACCAACATATCGCGGAGGTCGTGGCCGACTTCATCATCCTCAAAAATATAAATCTCCAGATCTATGGATTTTTTAGCCTGCTCCAGTGCGACAAACATTGCCGAATAGGTGGCTGGGCCGTCGATGAGCAGGCGCACATCGTTGTCACGAATCAGCGGCGGGCCGCCGCGCGCGCTGATTGCGCGCAAATGGTGTTCAAGATCCGCACTGCTGTCAGTCTCGATCGCATCGGCCAGTTTTTTTACGCTGACCGCTTTACGCGCGTCGTCATGAACAGTCATCACCCTTTTCTGGTGCGTGGTATCGACGGGAGCAGCATCAGGGGCGGCGCGACACGAACCGACTAGGCCCGACAGAATTACAAGGGCCAAAATCCTTAATGGATATGCATGTTTTTCACTCATCATGTAATTTCCACATAGCCCATCAATTAGGATTTTCAGGCCGCGGAGCCCATAGCTGAAACTCAGCGAAAATCGGGCCAGTATTGATGAGTAATAGTTTGTTCCGTTGCATCGTGCGATTACTTCGACTAACAAGTCATCGCCAGTACCTATAGTGCGCTGGCATGAGGGTTGCTCTGCCATTTAACGTAACGCACCCGTGAAGCACGTTAGGCCGATCGGGAATATCTAAAATTCCATATCCAAGTGAATATTATCTATCGCTGAGGTGACAGCCGAAGGCGAAACCCCGGAGGATTCCCATGACTACGCCACGCAATCAGACATCAGGCTCCACATCGAAATCAAAAACTAAAGCGCCACTCGACGCCATCGAGATGCTGAAGGAAGATCACCGCAAGGTTGAAGAATTGTTTGCTGCTTATGAAAAAGAGAAAAATAACAAAAAGAAATGGAATATCGTGGATCAAATTTGCACAGAATTAACTGTGCATGCGCAGCTGGAAGAAACGTCATTTTATCCATTGGTACAGGAAGCTTTGGGCGAAGAGGAGGCATCGCTCGTCGACGAGGCCAGTGTCGAACACGCCTCCCTGAAGTGGCTGATTGAACAGTTGCAACGCGAGGATGTCGATGCTCCGCTGCACGAAGCCAAAGTGACGGTACTCAAGGAGTATGTGGCGCACCATGTCAAGGAAGAGGAGAAGGAAATGTTTCCAAAAGTTAAGAAGAGTGACATCGACATTGTGGAACTGGCGGAAACCCTACGTGCAGCCAGAGAAAAAATCATCAGCAAGCTGACCGCTAATTAAGGGGTGAATGGTTACATTTTACGTGCGAACGCAGATTGCCGGCGGCCGGAGCGCAGCATATGCCCGACAGGTGAGCTCCCGGCCCCGGCCGTAGACGAACTGCCGCAGTGGGCGAGCGCAGCAATCTAATTAGTTGTGCCCTAGGTCTTGCCCCGCCATCACTTCACGGAAGTATCCATGACTGTAAAAATCAATCGATTGGAAGAGTCGGCGAGCCGCTCACTCGGCGCATTTGCCGATGGCCGGGGCATCCACTTTGCGGTGTTTTCCGAGCATGCGGAGCGCATGGAAGTATGCATTTTTGATCACAACGGAAAAAATGAACACGCGAAATTCGACCTGCCGGACTGCACCAACGGCGTCTGGCACGGTTACCTACCGGGCGCCCAGGCCGGACTGGTATATGGTTACCGAGCTTACGGCCCTTATGAGCCCAAGGCGGGCCTGCGCTTCAATCCGCACAAACTGCTGCTCGACCCTTACGCGCGCAAGCTGGTTGGCAAATTACGCTGGCATGACGCGCTATACGGCTACAAGATTGGCTCGCCACGCGGCGACCTTTCCTTTGATCGCCGCGACAGCGCCGCATACATGCCCAAGGCCATGGTGGTGACTGACAATTTTCCCTGGGATAACGACCGGCCGCCTCGCACGCCATGGTCCGATACCGTTATTTACGAAATGCATGTGGGTGGTTTTACGCGCCTTCGGGATGATCTTCCGCAGCACGATCGCGGCACATTCGGAGCGTTAGGAGCGGCAAGCACCATCGACTATTTGCGACGCCTGGGCGTGACTGCAGTCGAGCTGCTGCCGATTCATGCTTTTGCGGACGATCGTCATCTGCTCGATAGCGGTCTTAAAAACTACTGGGGCTACAATTCGCTTGGCTATTTTGCGCCCCACCCGGGTTATCTATCGGATGGCACCCTCGGCCAGATCAAATGGGCAGTGCAGCAACTCCACGCCGCGGGTATAGAAGTCATTCTGGACGTTGTCTATAACCATACCTGCGAAGGTAGCGAACTCGGTCCAACACTGTCGTGGCGCGGCCTTGATAACTCCACTTATTACCGCCTCCTCCCCGACGAGCCGCGCTATTACATCAACGATACCGGGTGCGGCAACACGGTGAACTCCAGTCATCAGCGGGTAATTCAAATGACCATGGATTCCCTGCGCTATTGGGTGGAGGAATTTCATGTGGATGGTTTTCGCTTCGATCTCGGCGTGACGCTCGGCCGCGAGACCACCGGCTTCGATCCCGGCTCGGGCTTTTTTGATGCGCTGCTACAGGATCCGGTACTGGCGCGCACGAAACTGATCTCGGAGCCTTGGGATGTTGGGCCGGGAGGACATCAGGTCGGGAATCATCCCCCGGGCTTTGCGGAGCGGAATGGTGTCTTTCGCGACGATGTGCGGCGCTACTGGCGCGGTGACGACGCCCATCGCGGCCTGTTTGCGCATCGGCTACAGGGCTCGGCGGAATTGTTTGAGCACCAGCGGCGTCACCCGTGGGCCAGCGTCAACTTCGTCACTGCCCACGACGGCTTCACGCTGCGCGATTTGGTCAGCTACAACCATAAACACAATGAAGCAAATGCCGAAGAAAATCGCGATGGCAGCGACGACAACAACAGTTGCAACTGGGGCTGCGAAGGCGAGACAGAGGACGCCGGTATTCTCGCGTTGCGACAAAAAATCATGCGCAACTTTTTCGCCACGTTATTGCTATCGAATGGCACCCCGATGCTGCTGGCAGGTGACGAGATCGGCCGCACGCAAAGCGGCAACAACAATACCTATTGCCAGGATAATCCGCTGAGCTGGGTGGACTGGTCCCTGCAGTCTGATCCCGAGTGGAGCGCAATGCGCGATTTCGTCGCGCACGTGATTGCAGTTCGCAAGAATTATCCACTGCTGCGAGACCGCTATTTCCGTGATGGCGACACCCAGATAGCCGGTTCATTGACGGCCGTTTTCTGGTTCGACGAGCGCGGGACCGAGCTGGAACAACACGACTGGATAAACGGGGCAGCGCGTGTACTTGGATTGCGGCGTGCAGCTGCAGCCGGAAACGAAGTCGATGTGCAATTGCTGCTAGTCAATTCGGACGCTGGAGATCACGATTTCAATCTGCCTAAACCCCTTGTCGAGTATCGAGTCATCATCGATACCGCTGATGTCACCGCTGTGAATAATGTGGCTACATCAAAATATCCGATCGCTGCACACTCTCTTGTGCTGCTGGCCGCCCGCGTGAGCATCGATGCACTCAGTGCGAAGCAAGCGATGGCTGCGAACGGAGAGCACACGGAAAGCGCCGAAGACAATACGCAACGCTCGGAAAACACACAGGACCTCGAAGACTCGGACGGAGCAGAGCTCTCGAGCGATGTCGCTGAGGAAACCGCGGATGACTGAACGTCATGCGTATGCCCTCCCTTTCGGCGCCGAGCTAATTGATGGCACCAGGACACGCTTTCGCCTGTGGGCGCCGGACGCCGAGCGCGTCAGCGTTGAAATAGGCGGCCTCACTCCGATCGCCATGCGCCGCAGCAGCAAGGGCTTTTTCGAGTGCGAAGTGTTCTGCGGTGAGGGCACTCGCTACCGATATCGCATCAACGATTCGAGATCGGTGCCCGATCCGGCGTCGCGGCTGCAGGACGGCGACGTGCACGATGCCAGCGTGGTGCACGATCCGCGCAGCTTTCTATGGCGCTGCAGCGAATGGCGCGGTCGGCCATGGCACGAAATGGTGATCTACGAGTTGCATGTCGGCTGTTGTCGCGGCTTCGCCGGCATCAGGAGCCAACTGCCTGAACTTGCCGAGCTGGGCATCACCGCCATCGAGCTGATGCCGATCGCCGATTTTCCGGGCAAGCGCAATTGGGGATACGACGGTGTGTTGCCATTCGCACCGGACACCAGCTATGGCACACCCAACGAACTCAAGCAGCTGATCGACAGCGCGCACGCGCTCGGTATCTGCGTCTATCTCGATGTCGTGTACAACCATTTCGGCCCCGACGGCAATTTCCTCAATAGCTATGCCTCTGCCTTTTTCGACGCCAGCAAACATTCTCCGTGGGGAGCAGCTATCGATTTCTCGCGGCCGCAGGTAAGGGATTTTTTTCTGCAGAACGCGCTGTATTGGTTGCTCGAATATCGATTCGACGGCCTGCGCTTCGATGCCGTCCATCAGATAGCGGATTCGGGCTGGCTTGATGAAATGGCGGCGCGCATCCGCGAAACAATCGAACCGGGACGCTTCGTGCACCTGGTTCTGGAAAATGAACACAACCGCGCGCGACATCTGGGCTACGGCAGTCGCAGCCCCACAGGCGGCGATATGCGCCAGCCGCGCAACGGTGGGAATTTCGATGCGCAGTGGAACGACGATGGCCACAATGTCCTGCATGTGTTGCTCACCGGCGAAACCACAAGTTATTACCGCAATTATCAGGAAAACCCCGCACAAAAGCTCGCTCGTTGTCTGGCTGAGGGTTTCATCTATCAGGGCGAGCCATCGCCAACCCACCAGATGCGCCCGCGCGGCTCGTCCAGTGCGCATTTACCTTCCATGGCGTTCGTGCTGTTTCTGCAAAATCACGACCAAATCGGCAATCGTGCGTTCGGCGAGCGGCTTACGACACTGGTCGAAGAACAAAAGTTGCACGCGGCGATAGCGCTGCTGTTGTTATGCCCGCAGATTCCGTTGCTGTTCATGGGCGAGGAATGGGGAACACGCACACCCTTTCTGTTTTTCACCGATTTTCACGACGAGCTCGCCGCCGCCGTACGCGAGGGACGCCGCAATGAGTTTTCTGCCCTGCCGGCGTTCGCCGACCCGCAGCTGCGCGCGACCATTCCTGACCCGAATGCAGTATCGACTTGTGCGGAATCAATTCCGGATCCACTGGAAAAAAAAGAACCTCCCCATAGCCAGATCCGGGAGTTCTACCGCCGGCTACTCGCCCTCAGGCGAGAACGTATAACGCCGTACCTGCGCGATTGCCGCAGTCTCGGCGCCTCAACTGTCGGCGAGGCTGGCGTAGTCGCGCGCTGGCGCCTGAATGACGGCAGCGTCCTTACAATCGCAATCAACCTAGACAGCCACTCGGTGGAAATCGACGCGTCCGGTGATTTGATTTTTGCCAGCGACAACGAGCGTGCCGCGCTGCGCAGCGGTAGTGCGACGCTGCAATCCGAACACACTGCCGAGCATGTGCTGCCTGCGCAATCTACGCGCGTGTATCTGCACGCGCCCGCCGAGGATGCCGAAGTCCGATGAAACGCAGAACAATAGCGCCGGTGGCCGTGCCACGCGCCACGATGCGGCTGCAACTGCACAAAGACTTCACTTTCGCCGACGCGCAAGCACAGGTTCCCTACTTTGCCCGCCTTGGCATCAGTCACCTCTATCTCAGCCCGATTCTCTCAGCCCGTAGCGGTTCGCTGCACGGTTACGACGTCGTCGATCACAGCGCCGTCAATCCCGAACTTGGCGGTGAAGCCGGCTTTCGCGAACTGGTGGCGACATTGCGCCAGCACAACATGGGCGTGCTCGTCGATATTGTTCCCAACCATATGGCGATCGGCGGCCACGATAATCGACTCTGGCTCGATGTGCTCGAATGGGGACGGCAAAGCCGATACGCCAATTTTTTCGATATCGATTGGAAGGTACCTGACCCCGTTCTCAACAACAAAATCCTGGCGCCATTTCTCGGCGATGCCTATGGCGACGCGCTGGCAAAAGGCGATATCCATTTGTATTTTTGTGCCGAGCGCGGGCGCTTCCGCGTCGAATACTACGAGCATCACTTCCCCATTGCCCCGCACACGTACCCGCAGATACTGCGTTTCGGTGGCGGGGTGCTCAGCGCCTGGGGGAAAAGCTTTCGCGATGCCGACGATCAGATCCTGCGCCAGCGTGGCGACACCTTCGATTCGACCTGTCTGGACTTAGCCCGAGCTTATGCGCAGGACAGCACAATTCGCGAAGCCATCGATGTACTGCTATCCCGCTTCGACGGCAATACCGCAAGCGGACAGCGCATGCTGCATCAATTGCTCGAGCGCCAGCACTACCGGCTGTCCAACTGGCGCAATGCGGCCGATGAAATCAACTGGCGCCGCTTCTTCGATGTCATTCATCTGATCGGCATCCGTATTCAGGAAACTGCAGCGTTCGAAGTTGTCCACGCCACGGTTTTTCGACTCTATGCCGAGGGGCTTATCGACGGCGTCCGCATCGATCACATTGATGGTCTTGCCGATCCAAAGATGTACTGCCGACGTCTGCGCGCACGTCTCAATCGCCTCGCACGCGAAAGACCGGCCGAAGCGCCGCTGGGGCGCGCCTACATCATTGTCGAAAAAATTCTGGCGCCTGAGGAGCGACTGCCGCGCGAATGGCAGGTCGACGGCACGACCGGATACAGCTTTATGAACGATGTTTCCGCCCTGCTGCACGATGCGCGCGGCGAGCAAGGTCTGAGTGCGTTGTGGATCGCGCTGAGCGGACGCAGCGGTGATTTCCTCACCGAGACGCAGCATGCCAGGCGACGCATTCTGCAGGAACTGCTGGCGTCTGAATTCAACAGCTGCGCATTGGCGCTGCATCGTATCGCACGCAGCGATCCCCGAACCCGCGACTGGAGCCTGTTTGCGATTCGCCGGGTACTGCAGGAATTACTGGTGCAGTTTCCCATTTACCGTACCTATGCCGATGCCTGTGGCCGCAGTGATGCCGATGCCTTGGTCATGCGGCAGAGCATTGAGGCCGCGCGCCCGCAGTGCCGCAGTGCCGATCGCCCTTTGCTCGATCTGCTCGATGCCTGGCTCGGAGGCGAAGCGCCGCGCGACACACCCGGCCGCCTGCGTCAGGCACGCCTGCGCGGCATTGCCAGATTCCAGCAGCTGTCTTCCCCATTGGCGGCCAAATCGGTCGAGGATACCGCGTTCTATCGCCATGGACAGTTGCTCTCGCGCAACGAGGTCGGTTCGAATCCGGCGCAATTCGCCAACACCCCGGCCGACTTTCACGCCGAGTGTGTGCGTCGCGCCCGCCATTTTCCTCACGCACTTCTGGCGACCTCCACACACGATCACAAGCGCGGCGAAGACGTGCGTACGCGCCTGGCATTGCTGTCCGAATGGCCGGCGCTGTGGGCCGACGTCGTTTGCCGCTGGGTAGATTTGAACCGTCCGCACAAACGCATGCAGCACGGTTCAGCCCAGGCGTGGCCGGTGGGGGGCGACGAATACATGCTGTACCAGACATTGATCGGCTGCTGGCCGCTCGAGCTGACGCCGGCAGACCGCGGTGGCCTGCAGCAGCTGTACGATCGGCTCTGGCAATGGTGGATGAAAGCCTTGCGGGAGGCCAAACAGCTCTCCAGCTGGGCGGAGCCCAACACCGACTATGAGCAGAACTGTGCCGAGTTTCTGCGCGCTGTTCTGGACCCAGACCAATCGGCTGCATTTCTGGCAGAAGTGGCTGCATTCGTCGATACCATCGCAGCCAGCGCTGCGGTAAACGGTTTGACGCAGACCACGCTCAAGCTCACCACACCCGGTGTGGCGGATATCTATCAGGGCTGCGAATTTTGGGATTTCAGCCTGGTCGATCCGGATAATCGCCGTGCGGTCGATTACCGTGCCCGCAGCAATGCCATCCAGCAGAAGCTGGCGCCAGTCGCCCTGCTCGAGCAGTGGCGCAACGGAGCAATCAAGCAGTATGTGATCGCACGCCTGCTTAAACTCCGAGCGGAAACACCCGATCTGTTTCTGAAGGGCGATTACATTCCGGTCGAAGTGCGAGGTCGCCTGGCCGAGCACGTATTCGCGCACTT
>Ga0079224_100009324_pt1 | contig 13371 bp, 8 predicted proteins | sample Stecom2015_FD_80414 | JGI IMG/M metagenome (GOLD analysis project Ga0079224, IMG submission 80414) | Agricultural soil microbial communities from Utah to study Nitrogen management - Steer compost 2015 | ecosystem: Environmental > Terrestrial > Soil > Agricultural land | place: USA: Utah... | reverse complement strand
TCCGCCAATAGAGGAAAAACCCGGGATGTCGTTCCATCGCAGACTCCAGCAGGGCTTTCGCCTCCGCCAGACGCCCATCGGAAAGATGGGAGTTCACTGCCCGCAAAATTGCCTCTTGCATGTAGCCTGGTCTCAAGGAGTGGATTCGGGCTGGCGTGGGTCGCCCAGCGAATATGTCTGCCAGTCCGCGCCAACCTGGGCTGATTCGAACTCGGCGATGAAGTCGAAAACGTTGCCCAACGAAAGTGCGGCTAGCTGGTCGGGCGCGCACTCCCACCACCCGGTGCGGAGAAGACCCTCGCGGAGTTCCTGGTCGAAGCGATGTCGAATCGGCCTTGCCGGCACTCCGCCCACGATCTGGTAGGGCTCGACGTTCTTCGTCACTACGGCATTGGATGCAATGATCGCTCCATGCCCGATCTCCAGGCCGGGCATGATGACGGCCCCATCTCCGATCCAGACGTCACAACCCACCATCAACACCTGGTCGCGAGCCTCCACGCCTCCGATGCGGCTCTCCTCTTCTGCCGTGTAGCGCCTGGAGAAGCGGTTGCGCGGAAACAACGCCGGGGAGGTGGAGACTCCCCGCGCCGGATGAGTGCCTGCGCCCAGGGAAACGCGCCGACCGATCGAACAATACCTGCCGACGAAAACCTGCCCCCGTATGTAGCCGCCTGCATTCATGTAGGAATGCGCGCCGATGAATGATCCACGCTGGGCGCCGCGCATCAACGAGACCGATTCGAGTCTTGCCCCGACCTCGAAGAAGATGCCGGGCTGGTTGATCTGCGCGCCCAACTCCGGGAGCCGTTCCTTGTCCACGAAGTGCGCATGGCGGCGCACGCCGCCAGCGCGAAAGAGATCCATCTTTTGCTGAATGGTCGACGGTGTGGCCAAGACATGCCCCCAACTTGGCTTTCCGCCAGCGCGAAAGCCCGGATCAAGTGCCTATTCTGCACGAACCGCCACGTGATGGGCCGCGCCAAGGCCACGCGGACGGGCAGGAGCGGCCGGGACGGTCTCGTCCATGTAACTCATGCCGGCTCGATTGGATAACCAAGCCTCTCTGCGAGCTCCCTGTAATGAGGGCTGGCCCTTGCGGTGCCCAGGAGCTGCTGTCGCTCCGGACGCGAGGGTGGCTCGACGATGCGGGCGAACTTCCGCCCACTGGCGCCACTCAGGGTGAAGACGGAATACAGACTCTCGAATCCGTCGAAGTAGGGAAGCCGCAGGTGCTCGCATGCGCGCGCCATCTCGTCTTGCGGATTGCGAACGAAGTCTTCGTATCGCATGACCGGCTGATCGTGGTAGCGATCGAGGAAGGCAAGATAGCGTATGCAGTACTCGTCGAAGGTCCTGGGCTCGAAGTGGACCCACTTGTGCAATTGCAGCGCCACGAAGCTGTCGAGCGGATCACGTACTGAAACCAGCGATACGACCGGTGCCACCCTCCCCAGCAGTTCCCGGACCGAGGGCCTGTCCGGAATCCGGTCGCCGGTGCAGAAATGGCTATGCGTGTGGTCGCGGATGACCAGGTAGTGGCCATGCGACCGTGCTTGCCGATACGCAACCTCGAGTTGCGCACTGAACAGATCCAGCAGCTGGTCCTGCCGAACCGGGCGGGTTCCATGCTGCAACAGGGCTTGCATGTTCGTCGGCACGAAGGCGCCCGGCTTCGTCGCTTCCAGGGGACTCAGCGGGTCCAGTTCCGACAGCAGTTGGACGTTCGGCATCGCCGCCACCACCTGGCTGATCAGGGTCCCCCCCGTACAGGCGAAGTGGTGCAAGGTCCTGATCGGCTCGTCCTCGCCACTCATCACGTCGCTTGCCAGTTCGATGCACTGCTGGATGAGCGAGGATTCGGGCACGACAAGGGCGCCATCATCCCCTTCGAGGAGATCGGCGCCGTCCAGCAGATCGACGGTTTCCTGCAGGATTTCGGCGAGCCGGGTGACGGCCCTGGCGTGCGGCACGGGAAGGCGATTCATCATTCCCTCCCCTTTCTTCCCTTGACGCCGCGCTCCTTCGTGCCCTTGCGGGATCCGCTGCCGGCCCGAGGTTTCGCAGGGGTGGCGGCCGGCATGTCGCTTGCCTCCAGCGCTGCCAGCCCGCCTTGGGAAACGCCGCCGCCGGCCAGTTGCTGGAAGTACTCGTTTGCAGCGACCAGTCGCTCCGAGAGCTTCTTCAACAACTCCCGCTGCGACTGGAACGTACCCTGCAGGCGCGCGTACCTGTCGCGGATATCCTCGAGGTCGTTCTCGCGCAAGGTCTGCATGCGGATTGCCAGGGTCATGGCGTCCCGCGCATTGACAAGCTGGCCATCGAGCTCGTTCAGGCGGAGCTTGAGCCGTTCCAGCTGCTCACTGCCCTGCTGGTTCTTGCGAACCTCGGTGTCGCGCTCGGCGATGGCTGCCTTGACCTCGCGTTCGATGCGGTCGTGCTCCTCTTTCAACTGCCGATGACTTTCCCGCGTGGAGGCCACCTCCGCTTGGGCATCGGCAAGTTGCTGCCGGGCGTGCTCCATGGCCTCCTGCGCCTCCTTGGCCGAATGCCGAGCGCGCTCCTCGAGCGCGACGATCTTCGAATCACGCTCGCCGAGCTGTCCGGCCAGGGTCGCCGCACGCTCCTCCTGGACTCGCAGCTTCGCCTTGGCCTGGTCCAGTTCAGCCTGCAACATGGCTTTGGCGTCGGATGCCTGCTTGGCCTCCTCCCTGAGCCGGGAAAGCTCGGAATCGCGCTCCGCGAGCGATGCGGAGAGCGTCCCGGACCGCTCTTGCTGGGCCTGGAGTTTCGCGTTGGCCTGCTCCAGCTGCGCCCGCAATGCGGTCATTGCGTCGGAAGATTGCTTGGCCTGATCCTCCAGCTTCGCAAGCTGCGAATCTCGTTCATCGAGCGTGCGCGTCAAGGCCTCGACCTGCTCTTCCTGCTTCCGTCCCGCCGCCTTCGCATGCTGCAGCTCCGCTTGTAGAGCCGCCAGGGTTTCGGAAGACCGTGTTTCCCGTTCTTTCAGGGTGGCAAGCTCGGACTCGCGCTCTTCGAGCTTGCTGATCAACAGCGCCGCCCGCTCTTCCCCCGCCCTGATGCTGGAATCCGCCTGACGCAGGTTCGCCTGCAGGGCCGCGATCGAGCCGGTTACCTGCCGCTCGCGGGAGCGGGCGGCGTCGAGTTGCTCCGCCAGGGATTTGCAATCACGCGCTAGATCGTCGATCCGGTCTTCGCTTGCCTTGACCCGGGCCTGGGCGTCGGCCCGTTCCACTTCGGAGGCGCGTCGCAATTCACGAAGCTCCAACAACGCGTGATTGCGCCGGAATGCACGTCGCTCGAATGGATAGGTGTCGTCGGGGCCGGCCGCCCAAGCTTCGAATCCCGCCTGTGCCAGGAACCCGTGCAGCTGGTCCCGGTCGATGTCCGACTCGTAGAGGGGCTCCGAGCCTGCATGAACGACGATGTCCGAGAAGCGGGACAGGCCCGTGGTGCTTCGCAAGGCCGACAACATGCCCGGCGCCTCCAGCACCAGGAGGTTGCGCTGCCTGGAGTCGAGCGCCAACCTGCTGGCAAGGCCATCCAGGGCGATGGCATCCACCACGATGCCTTCCGCCCAGTGGAGATTCGGCAGAAGTTCGTTCAACCGGGTCGGCGGTGACACGCTCGTGAACCGGGGATTACTGCATGCGTACAGGGTGGCCGTGGGAACATCGATGTCCACCAGGGCGGTCGCCAGCACCTGTTCGTTGCGCTCCTCGTCCACTTCGCGATCCAGCAAGGCAGCCAGTTCCGGTTGCGGCTCGACCAGGACGAGGTGCCTGCCTTGGAGGCGCCGCAGGAACGGAAGCCACGAGCCGATGCCGGATCCCACCGCCACCACCGTGTCCCAGTTTTCCAGCCGGGTGTCGGCCAGCACTCCGATCAATGTCTTCATCCTCTATGCATCCCGAAAGCCCCTGCTCCGAGCACCCGTCATCACTTCCCGATAGACGGATGCATACGCCTCGCCCATCGGCAGCGTGCCGTTTTCCGCGCCCACGGTGGTCCGCCATTTTCGCACTTCCCGGGCGCGCGCCCGCCACTGGGCCGGGTCCCTGCGTATGTCGAGCAACAGTGCGTGAATGGAGCGTGCATCCGGGTGTACGAGCCACCCGCCGCCGTGCTCCCGCACGCGATCGCCGACGGCACCGCGATCGATGGCGACAACGGGCAGCCCGAGCGCCCAGCTTTCAGTGAGCGTATGGCACCACGTCTCGGACGCTAGGGAGAAGATGGCTGCCAGGTGCGGCCTGATGGTCTCAACCGGGCCTGCAAGCTCGTCCCGCACGTATGGACCATGGTCCACGACCCATTTGCGCAGCCCGGGGTCGCAGGTTCCAAGGAGATGGAATTCGAGCGTTCCAGGTGCTGCCTGCTGCAGGACTTGCTCGACGAGGCCGCTTCCCTTGTGGATGCCAATGTTTCCCAGCAGCAGGATCCGGAGCGGAGCATCCGGCGAGGGCTCCGTCACCGCCTGCAGCTGGCGGAACCCGCGAAAATCCCGCCCATGGGGAATCAGCTGGATGTTGCCGTGGGCAAGTGCCGGGAGCGCTTCGATCAACAGGGCTCGGGCGCTTGGCGAACTGGCCACCAACGCATCGGCCGACAGGAGGACGGCTTCCATCCGACGCTGCCAGGCCGCCAGCATTGATTCGTTCACGGGCAGTCGCGCGGCCGCGTCGTGTGGCCACAGTGCATTCTCGCCAGCGCCGACGATGCCCCGGGGGTGCAAGACACCCTCCCGATCGACCAGATTGACGCTGGGGCACACCGCATAGAAGTCGTGGATCGAAATGACCACGGGGACATCCATTCCGTGGGCCACGCCTACCAGGTTCAGGCTGTGCCATGCCAGATGGCGAACGTGCAGCAAGTCGATTGAGTACCGGAGGATGACATCGCGTACGACGGCCTCGTACTCCTCCCCGACGTGGATGCCAAAGCCGATGGGCTCCGAAAGGGGATGGCGTTCGACCACCTCGAGGCTGCCATCCCCGCCAGGACGCAACACTTGCACGGTACGCGAATCCGAGCGCAACACAAGGCAGTCGTACGCACCGGCGAGCGACTGCACCAGATCCGCATTGGAGTGGGGAATCCCGCCGTTGTCGGTGGAAAGGACGAAGAGGACCCGGGGGAGCGGAGCGGGCGAACCCCCCAGTGCGCGAAGGCGGCGGGCGACCAGGTAGCGGGCGATGATGAACCCCCGCAGGTCGGCGAAACCCGCGATCGCCGCCGGGTATCCGGGATGCTTCTCGACCAGCCGCTCCATCCCGGACGCCGCCAGTGCCGCGCGCCGCTCGCCGAACGATGCCGATCCCTGATGGTGGACGAACACGGTCGGACAGACGAGGTGGTGCCACCCGGCCTGGATCGCCCGCATGCACAGGTCGTTTTCTTCTCCATAGCCGGTCGGAAACAACTCCTCATCGAAGCCGCCGACGTCTTCCAGCATCGACCGCCGCAGGTACATGCAGAATCCGTTTCCCGTGGGAACCTCGAAATCCGGGGCCCCGGCGTCGGCCACCAGGCGAGCCCACGCGTCGGGCGAGACGCCATCACCCAGGGCATTGCTGCCTTCGCGCGGAACCGAAAATGCGCCGGCATTGTCCGAGACGGCAGTGACGGTGCCGATCCGCTGCCGCCGGTATGCCGCGATCTTCATGTTGCGCAACCAGTGCGGCCCGACCTCCGTATCACTGTTGAGCAGTACCACGTCGCCCTCGCCGGACAGACGGCAAGCGAGATTCGCGCTGGCGGTATATCCGATGTTGCGCTCATTGCGCACGATGCGGACGTTCGGCATGCCATCGAGGCGGTCCAGCACATCGATGACCGCGGGATCGTCGCTGGCGTCATCGATCACCAGCAGGCTGTCGCCGGACTCCAGCGGGGTATGCCTCACGATACTGTCGAGGCAGGCCTTGAGCTGGCTCGCCGCGTTGTGCACGGTGACCACGACCGTGGTCCTGATGCCTGCCGGGTCCGGCACCCGCCCCCTTGCCGTGGAACGGGAAGCCTCGCGTGTCTCGCGCCCCGTGTCGACGCCATGGAGCAGGAAATGTTCCAGGGGGGTCAGGGAGCTGGCTGCGGCATCCGGGTAGCGATGGCGATAGTAATTCCCATCGAACCACTCACTGGTCCAGCAATGGGCGTTGCCCGGCGAGTGCGCATAGTGGAACAGGGGGTTCGACTCGTCACCACGGGGTTGTTCCCTCGCGCGGTACCAGGAGGGATCGAACCACGGATTCGGCCAGCGCCCTTCCCCTGCACCATGCTCGACGAAGTGTCGAAGCGGGTCGAGGTTCGCGGCGCGCACGTCCGGGTTGCGATCCAGGTAGAAGTCCGGATCGAACAACCGGCTTCCGCGAAGTGACGCAAGCTCGCAGGTCCATCGCTCGAGGGTCCGTGGGGCGGGAGGCTCGGGTGTCGCGACGCCCGACCCGGCGTCGTCTACTCCCTGTTCGTCGACCGGGAGCGCCATCCGGCCCTCCCTTCGCCCGTAGGCAAGATAGTGCAGCAGGGGATTCATGCCCGCCGCAGCCACGTCCGGATTCCTCAGGAGATAGCGGCGCATGCTGAACCCGGGGCCCGGATCGAGCCCCAGCGCCATGCCGTTGTCGAGGAAATGCGCAACCGCCGCCGCCTCTTCGCCGGGCGCTCCCGGGCAACGTTCGCGGAACCAGCCCAGGTCGAACAAGCCGGATTCTCGAACCGCGCGGATGTCGTCGGCCTGCGCCATCAGGCGATCTCCCCGAGCCCAAGCCGGTCCACTACCCCATCCAGGCGCACTCGCCAGCTGTTGCCCTCGACGTGCCTGCGGAAGCGCTCGGCCGGCGGACGGGGTGAAGCCAGCGATTGCTCGAGTAGCTGGATGAAATCCCGATGGTTTGCGGCAACCCGCACCAGCTCCCCGTCCGGTTCCACGTTGGCGACCGCGGTGGACACCACTGGAACCGACCATGCCAGGTAGACATGGGTCTTGAGCGGATTCATGCGCCGGGTCATTTCCATCTCCAGGTGCGGGATGATGGCAACGTCGAAGCGTGACAGCCAATCCCCGAGCCGATCGTAGGGCACGACGCCCGGCATCTCGACATTGGGATGGCGCTGCAATTCCCGGACCGCCGGATTGGCATGGGTGGACCCCACCAGCACCACCTTGTGTTGATGGAAATGGGTAGCGATGCGGTCCAACAGGGCGATATCGATCTTGGCTTCCAGATTGCCGACGTAGCCGATCACGGCCCCGGACTTCGGGGGCCGGCGGTGACCACCGGATATTCGGCCATGGGCCTCGTCGACTCCATTGGGAACGAGATGAACGTCATCGCGATAGCGTTGCAAGCCGGCCTGAACGGGAGCGCAGTTGGCCAGCACCAGGTCCGCGGCCTCCAGCAATTCCGAGTAATTCCGTCCCAGGCGCTGCTTGCGCTCTTCGTCGATACCTGGCCAGGCGCGATCGTCGTCGACCATGTCGACCACGATGCGGGCGGGCCGGAATCGCCCAAGCAGGTGCGGCAGGCAGAAATCGCGAGGATAGATCCAGAATGCCGCCCTGGCGGGATCGACTCCCGCACGCTCGAATTCCCGTGCCAGCCAGTCGCCGTAGGCGTCCACGAATGCGCCATCGGCTTCTTCGTGCGCATGATCGCCGAAGCGAACACCGTCGAAGACGAAGACCCTGTACAGGATCCCATCGGCGTCCCGATCGCCGCGAAGTTTCTCCAGGGTACGGTCGTGGATCCAACGGGACTGGTCCACGCCATCCCCGGCGGCCAGTGCAGCCAGCCGTCGATCGCTGATGGGAGCGTCAACCACCATGACCCTGCGGACATCCCCTCGGTTTGCCAGGTATCGCGCCACCATGTCGTTCCGGCGCCCGTAGAGGGTGGAGTCGTTCTGTTTCCAGAACATGATGATGTCCGCCCCGACCGACCCGGATGCCGCGGGGGGGCGTCCAGGAATCCGGGTCGCGGCATCCATCGCTTCGTGGACGACGGCCAGGGAATCGTCTTCGACCGTACCCTGCGCCCCTGCCGCGGTATCCGTGGCACCCGCCTGCCCGGCCAACCATTCGTGGAACGGCTGGAAGATCGCGCGGCGATACGCCTCGTCTGCCGCGTGCGGCGACAATCGCGCCCGCTCGGCCCGCACAGGGCCGCCGGCCGGCATCAGCGGCAATCCCATCCGCCTGGCCTCCCGGGCCAGCCAGGTCCCTTCCGGCACCGACACCGGCACGCGGTGCCACGCCGCCAGCCACAGCAAGCCCGACGTCTTGTGCGCGTAAATCGCCGGGTCATAGTCGAGGCACGCCAGGCTTGCCCGGGCAAACTCGTCGTGCAGGCGCTCATCGGACCAATGCCCTTCGTGCACGCGGATGCGCGGGTCGTCCTGGGCGAGCCGTCGCACTTTGGCCATCACCGAACGCGCGGCTTCGGTCCTGGCCTCCACGCAGTGGACAACGAAACGCGCCTGCGCAGACGGATTGTCGGCGCCCAGGCGGGACAATCGCGCCGGGAGATCCAGGAATCCCTTTTCCTGCTTTGCTTCCCCGACGTACGCGAGCACCCTGCCTGGCTGACGCTTTTCCGGGGTTGGCCCCTCGAGCCAGTCGCCGAGGAAGCAGGGATGCAACGGCAACGGAGACTGCCGGCCAAGCAACGCGGCATAAGCCGTGGCATGCTCCGCGCACGACGCATGCAGCACGACCCCGGGGCACCGCTCCAGGGCAGCGAACGCCAGCTGGAAATTCACCATGCGTGCCCTGTCGAGCACTTGGCCTTCGGGGCCGACACCGGGCGAATACATCAGCAGGGCCAGATGTCGCAACCGCCTGCCGGCAGGGCCGAGCAGGCCCAGGGCCAGCGACAACGCAGTCGCGTGTTCCCACGATAGCGTGTGGTGCAGCACCTGCACGGAACCGGCGGGCCAGTGGTCCAGGACGCCGCGCAACGCGCGCAAGTAATCGCGGCACAGCGAGTAGATCCAGTCCCAATGTTCGGCAACTCCACCCGCCTGGTGGTACAGCGCATAGAAGTCGCTGCCGAAGGTCGGCGAGACATGGGCTCCGCCGGCCTGGAGTTGTTCGCGCCATGCAGGGGGGATCGCATCCGCACACCAGAAGCCGAGCGGACCAGGCGGGCGCGCCAGCATCAGCTCGGCGAAGCCCAGGTTGTGCGCGCCGGTGCGACCAAGCGCCGGGTCCATGACCGCGAGCGGAACGCTGGCCGGTGGCATCCGCATCATCCGTGGTCCACGACGCAGCGTCGCTTTCGCTCCCTTGGGGGAAACGCAAGCTCCGAGGCAGTCGCTTCCGCGTCCAGCGAGAGATTGGGGTTGTACGCAGGATCGTCGTCGAGCAGCGGTGCCCAGCGATTCCGCATCAATGCCACCTCGCGCTTGAAACGGGCGATCTTCGCGGGTGTGTCCTCGGCCCCGCGCGACGCAGATTCATGGTGGTAGAGGCGCGCGAACGGAGTCCAGAGGTTACGGTATCCAGCCTCCCGCAGGCGCAAGCAGAAGTCGATGTCGTTGAAGGCGACCTGCAGCTCTTCGTCCAGCCCGCCTACCTCGAGGTAGGCCTTCCGCCGCACCACCAGGCACGCTCCTGTCACCGCGGACAGCTCCTGGGCCACCAGCGCGCGGGCACCATGGCCGGGAACGCCCCATGGTTGGTGGGCATAGGCATGGTTGGCCACTCCCCCGAGTCCCAGGAACACCCCGGCATGCTGGATGCTGTCGTCCGCGTACAGCAACAAGGCGCCCACCGCGCCTATCTCCGGGCGCCAGGCCTGGCTGGCCATCTCCCGCAGCCAGTCGCCGTCCACGACCTCGACGTCGTTGTTGAGCAGGCACAGCAGGTCGGTACCGCAATGCGCGACCGCGAGGTTGTTGAGGGCCGAGAAATTGAACGGGGCATCGTCACGCAGCACCCGGACACGAGCGCGCCCCCGCAATGACTCCAGGTAGGCGAGCGCCCCGGCATCGCGAGAGCCGTTGTCCACGACCACGAGCTCGAAGTTCTCGTATCGGGTCTTGCCCAGGACACTTTCCACGCATTGTCGCAGCAGTTCCACGCGATCCCGGGTCGGCACGATGATGGCGATGCTGGGCTGCGGTGATGGAAGCGGCCAGCGCACGCGGTAATGTCCGTGCGCGAGGGGCTCGACCACGGCTTCGGGGGATCGCGCGTGCAGGGCGGACGCGACCGCGCGCAGCCCCGCTTCTGCCGCATAGTCCTTGGCACCCCGCTCCAGCGCGGTTGAACCCGCGATCGCGCGCCAGTGGTACAACACCTTGGGGACGTGGCGAATGGCATTGGCCGGCAACCCGGCGGTGCAGCGCAGGAACAGGTCATGGTCCTGGCTGCCTTCCATGCCCTCGCGGAACCCGCCGACTTCGCGCGCCAGCCGCGTCTCGATGGTCGTGAAGTGGCAGACGTAGTTCTGCGACAGCAGCAGATCCGGGTTCCAGTCGGGCTTGAAGTAGGGCTGGAACCGGCGTCCGCGCTCGTCGATCTTGTCCTCGTCGGAATAAACGAGTTTCGCGCCTGGATTGGCACGCAGTTCGGCTACCGTTTCCAGCAATGCATGCGGCCGCAACTCGTCATCATGGTCGAGCAGCGCGACGAACTCACCCTGCGCCATCGCCAAGGCGGTGTTGGACGCTGCAGCGATGTGGCCGTTGCACTCCCTGAACTCCACCCGGATACGCGGATCCAGGCGCGCGTATTCGTGCAAGAGACGGGCGACATGGGGCTGGGTCGAGGCATCGTCTGCGACGCAAAGTTCCCACTTGGGATATCCCTGGGCCCGCACGCTCTCGATACAGCGTCGCAGCCAGGTCTCCGGCGTCTCGTAGGTTGGCAGGAGGATCGAGACGAGCGGCCCGTCCTCGGCCAGTTCCCTGCCCGCTCGCGCGATCGCGGCAAGATCGCGGCGGGAGAAGGTGTCGTAACGATGTACCCAGGCGTCGTAGCTGCGCGAATGCAAGCGGCTCGCCCGGTCATGGACGTCCGCCAGCAAGGATCCGGCGGCAGCGATGCCCCCAGTTCGCCGGGCCGCCCACATCCCGGCCAGCGCACTTCGGGCCAAGCGCCAGTCGCGGCGGCCGGAGGCATCGCGAAGACCCGACAGCAATCGGAGCATCCACTCGATCCGCGACAGCCGTCGCAACCCGATGCCACGCATGCGGAATTCGACGGGGCGCATCGAGGGATCGAAGCGCAGTTCATTCACGTCGCCATCGAAACGGACAAGGATCGAGATGCGGCCATCGCGCGAGGGATCCGGCAGCACGACGCGTCTTGGCAACGGCTCGGGTCGACCAACGATGCGGTAGTGGAACTCGGATCCAACGTAGTGGACCCCGCCCTCGACCTCGAGCCTTCCGTCCAGCTTGTACCAGCCCCCGCGCAGGACCGGGACGCTCCCGTCCGGGCGTTCCAGGAAGAAGTATGGGTCCGAGCCCGTGGCCACCCACTTGCCGTTCCCCGCCGACTCCAGATGGTGCGCCGGGCGCAGCTGCAGCCGGGTTGGGCGCAACCGGAACAGGCGGTCTCGCAGTCGCCAGGCGTCCACTTGCAAGGCGGGCGGAGCAAACCTCCCGCGGTATCGCGCATAAAGGCGTGCAGTCGCCGTCCTCAGGCCCATGACGACGGAGTCGATGGTGAACTCCCAACTGGAAGCGAGGGCCTCCATCACCCCGCTCCGATCGGTGATCATGAGCATCAGTGCGCGGACGCGCCCCACTGCCCGCAGCCGTCCGCGCTCCACGCCATCGATGCCGGGAACGAGCCTCGCACCGCGCGCGGCCCGGTGGAGAAGCAGCACCTGGCGCCGGCGCGCAGGATCGAGCTGCCACCGAACCTCGCAGGGTCGCTCGCCGGCGATCAACTCGCCGCCGGAACCCCCACCCGGCGCTTGTTCGAAAACATACCAGCCCGGCGCCCGCGGTTCATTGTCGATAGCCAGGGCTTCGGTCATTGCCTCGCTCGTATCATTCCGTCGCCATATGCCGCAAGCGATCCAGGACCTCGGGTGCAATCTGCAGGGGCGTGGTGGCCCGGCCGGCGCGGCCTCCCGCCAGAACCCGCATCCCGCCCATGTCGGCAGTGGCAGGCACCCCGGGCACCAGGAAACTTGCACGGAAGCCGCAATCGTCGCGGACCAGGCCGAAGCGCTTCTTCACATCCGGGCGTCTGATGCGGACCACCTCATTGGCAAGATGCTGCAATCCGCGCAATTGCAAAGCCAGCACCTCGGGAACCCGGCCCTCGCTGTCGACGCACCATCCTTCCAGGACCAGGACGCCATCCTTTCGATCGACTACCTTGGCGACACGCCCGTAGATCGACACGACCCCCTCCTCGCGCCGCGCGTCCAGTTGGCGTTGCTCCCGCAGTTCCTCCATCAATTCGTGGTAGACCTGCAGGGCTGAAGCTATGGTCCCGGCGTGCAGCAGTCGCCCTTGCTCCAGGACGATCCCCTTGTTGCAGATGTCATTGAGCAGACCGATGCTGTGGCTGGCGAGTACGACGATCTTGCTGCCACCAACACGCCCCTGCATGCGCTTCTTCGCGCGGACCATGAAATCCGCGTCGCCGGTTCCCACCCATTCGTCCATGAGCATGATGTCGTGCTGGACCGAGGTGGATATCGCGAACCCGAGGCGTATCCGCTGGCCCGATGACAGCGTGTGCAACCGGTGGCTGGCCTTTTCCTGCAGCCCGGAGAATTCCAGGATCGAGGCGAGCTGGCTCGACAGGAACGTGGACTTCAGGCCCATTGCTATCCCGCGAAGGAAAATGTTTTCGCGTACCGTGGCCTCGTTGTTGAACCCCAAGCCCATGTTGAGCAGCGACTGACAGGTTCCCGACACCTGCAAGTTGCCGCTAGTGGGCTGGTAGACACGATTGAGTACCCGCAGGAGGGTCGACTTCCCAGCCCCGTTCCTGCCGAGGATGGCCAGGCGGTCGCCCTCGCCAACCTCGAAGCTGATATCGTCCAGCAAGCGCGCCACCCGCCGCTTCGGCGGATCGAACGCCGCACCGAGGAACAGGTCCTTCCAGCCAGACCCGCTGCGCTCACGCTGCAGGTAAATCGGAACGTCCAGCGTCAGGCCATCCGCACGAATACAGGCGCTCATACTTCAGATCCAGAGTGGGACGCTACGCGCATAGCGGCGATACACCAGAGTACTGGCAACCAGGCCGGTGGCGGTGAACACCGCGACATACAGGAGCGAGGTCCTGTCGAGCACTCCCTCCAGGATCGGGGCGCGGAAGACCTCGACGAAATGGAACAGGGGATTGAAGCGCATCAGGGACCCGCGCAGGCTGCCTTC
>Ga0079224_100009323_pt1 | contig 13373 bp, 11 predicted proteins | sample Stecom2015_FD_80414 | JGI IMG/M metagenome (GOLD analysis project Ga0079224, IMG submission 80414) | Agricultural soil microbial communities from Utah to study Nitrogen management - Steer compost 2015 | ecosystem: Environmental > Terrestrial > Soil > Agricultural land | place: USA: Utah... | reverse complement strand
CTGGCCGAGGGTGAGCTTGTTCTGCTCGGCGATGCGCTGCACCGCGGCGTTCAGGGTGGTCTCGTCGACCCGGATGCCGCTGCGTTCGGCTACCGCCAGCTGCAGCCGCTGCATGATCAGCCGTTCCAGCACCTGCCGGGTGAGGATGTTCCGATCCGGGATGGGCGTGCCGCGCTGGCGCAGCTGCACGATGACGTTGTCGATCTCCTGCGCCAGTTCGGAAGCGAGGACCACGTCGTCGTTGACGACCGCGACGATGCGGTCCAGCGTCTGGGCGGCAAGCACAGGCGTGGCGGCCAGCAACAGCACAGCCAGTGCCGCCATCCGATATGGGCGACAGAGCACGGTTGCGAATGGGCGGAACCTGACAGTCATGTTTTACCTTTCGAAGCGGTAGCCGGAGATGACTTCCTCGATAAATGCATCCAGCCGCTTGCCCAGTCCACCGAGGCCGGTGAGCTCCAGCTGCAGCATGAACGACAGCCGCGGTTCTGCCGAGGTCGAGGTAACCCGCTCGCGCACTACGGTGCGCAGCGTCCAGCAGCAGCTGCTATAGGCCAGTCCGGCGAAGCGTTCCAGGGTCAGGCTGTCGCGCAGCGAGTAATGCCAGCCTGCCAGCGTCAGCCAGCGGTTGCTTATGGGCCAGACTGCGGAGAGTTCGATTTGTTCCAGCGCTTGAGTCTCGCCGACGAGTAGGGGGGAGCGGTAGCTGTAGCCGAGATTGATGGATTGCCACGGCCCTGGTTGGTAGCTCAGGCGCAGACCGCGGCGCACGGCTTCTTTTTCTTCCGTATCGTAACGCAGGTCGGCGTTGAGGACGACGTCGCCTACCGTAGCGCGCAGATCGGCCAGCAGGTCGGATTGCGAGCGCAGGTCCTCCGGACGCGGTCGGCCGATGGTCACCCGGCGCTCGTCGAAGTAATACGCGCGGCCGATGCCTGCCCGCAGCAGCTCGCGGCCGCTGCCGGTGTCGAGCAGACGGGTGGTCACGGCGAGCGCTGCGTAGTTGGCGTCGCCGATCCGGTCAGGCCCGGTGAAGCGGTTGTGCTCGAACAGCTGCGCCAGGGTCAGTTCGGCGCGCGAAGTGTCGAACAGCGGCAGATCGCTCTGGTCGCGGTAGGGCACGTACAGGTAGAACAGCCGCGGCTCCAGGGTCTGCAGCAGGTTGCGGCGGCCGAACCGCAGATCCCGCTCGAGGAAGATCCCGCTGTCGAGACTGAACAGCGGAATCGTCCGCGACGGTGATTCCGGAGCGGTCGAGTTGCCGGGGTAATCGAGCGAGTAGCGGGTATGCCGGACGGCGGCGCTGGGAATGAGGAAGTAGGCCTGGCGCTCGTGGCGCAGGCTGGTACGGGCCAGCATGTCGCTGCGCAGGCCGGTCACCCGCACATCATCGCTGGGATGGGCGAAGCGGGCGGCATCGGCAGTAAAGCCGTAACTCAGGTCGCTGTCGCTGACCGGCTTCTGATAATCGATCGTGAGCTGCGGCAGGATCCGGTATGGCCGGCTGGCGGGCGCAATGTCCGGGTCCACGGTTTGCCAGCTCTGCGCCAGTGCCTGTAGCCGCAAGCCGCCACTGCGGTAGCCGGCAACGACCTCGCTCGACAGGTGCTGTTCGCTGATGGTGGTCAGGTCGTCGCCGAAATCATCCAGATATTCGCCGTCGCTGATGCGGTTGTAGCTGGCGCGGAGGAAGGAGTTGCCACGCCAGCGGCTGCGGAAGTCGAAGGTTGCCTGCCAGCGGTCGTCGCCGTAGCGGTCGTCGTCGGGCAGGTGATCGACTCTCAGCTCGGTGGCGAAGCCGGGCTGCAGCATCCGTGCTTCGGTTTCCAGCATCAGGCCGCGACGGGTGATCAGCCGCGGCGTGAGCGTGGCGTCATAGTTGGGTGCAAGATTGAGATAGTAAGGGACTGCCAGGTCCAGGCCGTCGCCATCGCTGTAACTCAGCCGCGGCGGCAGCACGCCGGTCTTGCGGCGATCGTCGATCGGGAAGGTGATGTACGGGGTGTACAGAAGTGGCACGCCCATGAAACGCAGCGTCGCGTTGCGCGCCGTGCCGAAGCCGGCGGCCCGGTCCAGCTCCAGCTCACGGCTGCTCAGCCACCAGTCTTCGTCGCCGGGCGGGCAGACCGTATAGCGGACCTGGTCGAGCTCCGACAGGCTCTCGTCCCGTAGCCGAATCCGGCTGGCGCTGCCATGGGCGGTGGGGCCGAGCGAGAATTCGACATTGTTGAGCTGGCCGCGGCTTTCGTCGAGGTACAGATAGCCGTCGCTGGCGCGCAGGCGGAGATCATCCTGGCTCAGGCGGACATTGCCTTCCGCATCGGCCCGGTTGCTGGGCTGATGGTAGCGTAACCAGTCGGCTTCCAGGAGCTGGTCGGCACGCTCCAGCACCACGTCGCCGGTGAAGGTGAACGTCTGGGTGGTCCGGTCGTAGTGGCCGGTATCGGCATCCGTTTGAACGGGCGCGTTCTCGGCACGCCGCTGGGAGCTGTCGAAGTCCGGTATCAGGCTGGTTGGCGCAGGACAGACGCCGAAGTCTGCCGCCACCGAACGGGCGGCGAGCAGCAGTGCCGCGGCGGCGATCAGCGCAAGTCGTGGCAGGTGCGTTGCGTTCACCGTGATCCCAATCCCCCGAGGCGGCCGATACGATGTCATAGAAGCGAAAATCGGGCAAACGGCGCTGAAGGAAACGGCCGAACCGCCAACGCCATCCGGCCCTCCAGGGCAGGCTTGCGCTTATAATGACCGGCCGCAGCCACGGCGCTGGCGGTGAAAGAACAATTTTCTAGCGAGGCCAACGTCACGTGACTGTGCAAACTCCGGCCGCTCCTGCCAATTCCGAATCGCGCCTGCGCGCCCTGCGCGACTGGCTGACCGGGCCGCTGGCGCTGGACGTGCGATCGCTGGCGCCGGCATCCAGCGATGCCAGCTTTCGTCGCTATTACCGCGTCCTCCATCCCGGCGGCAGCCTGATCGCGATGGACGCGCCGCCGGCCTACGAGGACAGCCGGCCGTTCGTCGCCATCAGCAGCATGCTGCATGGTATCGGCCTGAATGTCCCGGAGGTGCTGGAAGCCGATCTGGAGCAGGGCTTCCTGCTGCTTACCGACCTCGGTGACCGCCGCTATCTGGACGTGCTCGATGCCGCCAACGTCGAGCGGCTGTACGCCGATGCGCTCGACGCCCTGGAACTGCTGCAGGTTCGTGCGCCGCGGGACGACAGCCTGCCCGCCTACGATCGCGACCTGCTGCTGCGCGAGATGCAGCTGTTCCCCGACTGGCTGCTCGCGCGCCATCTCGGGATCGAGCCGGATGCCGATCTGCGTGCGAGCTTCGCGCTGCTGGCCGATGCCGCTCTGGAGCAGCCGCGCGTCTGCGTGCACCGCGACTACCACTCTCGCAACCTCATGGTCATGGAGGCGCGCAACCCGGGCGTGCTCGATTTCCAGGATGCCGTGGTCGGGCCGATTACCTATGACTTGGTGTCGCTGCTGCGCGACTGCTATATCGCCTGGCCGCGGGCACAGGTCGAGGCCTGGGCGCTTGCCTATCTACGCCGGCCGGCGATCCGCGCCCTGGTCGGCGAGGTGGACGAGGCGCAATGGCTGCGCTGGTTCGACCTGATGGGCATCCAGCGCCACCTCAAGGCCAGCGGTATCTTCGCCCGGCTCTGGCATCGCGACGGGAAGCGCGGCTATCTCGGCGACGTGCCGCGCACCCTGCGCTACATCGTCGAGGCCGCGGCTCCGTACCCGGAGCTGGCGCCGCTGCAGCAACTGGTGCAGGGCACGGTGTTGCCGCGGCTGGAGGCGGACTGACGCCATGCGGGCGATGATCCTGGCAGCCGGCCGCGGCGAGCGCATGCGGCCGCTGACCGACCGCACTCCCAAGCCGCTGCTGCCGGTCGCCGGCCGGCCGCTGATCGAGCACCACATCGCGTCGCTGGCCGCTGCCGGCATCCGCGAGATCGTGATCAACGTCTCCTGGCTCGGTCAGCAGATCGTCGACACGCTCGGCGACGGCACCCGCTTCGGCGTGAAGCTGCAGTATTCGCGCGAGGAGCCGGCACCGCTGGAGACCGCCGGCGGCATCCGGCGGGCGTTGCCGCTGCTGGGCGAGGCGCCGTTCGTCGTCGTCAACGGCGATGTCTGGACCGATTACCCGCTGGGCAGGCTGCAGCCGCCGGCCGGGCTGGTCCACCTCGTGCTGGTGGATAACCCGCCCCATCATGAGCAGGGTGACTTCGTGCTGGCAGACGGCCGCGTCGGTGCCGGCGATGGCGCGCGGCTGACCTTCAGCGGCATCGGGGTTTATCGGCCCGAACTGTTCGCCGGCCTGCCGGACGGCGCCTATCCGCTGGCCCCGCTGCTGCGGGCTGCCATGGCGCAGGGGCAGGTGAGCGGCGAGCATTACCGCGGGCGCTGGATGGATGTCGGCACGCCGGCACGGTTGGCTGAACTGGAGCGCATGCTCGGCAAGCGGGCGTAGAAGGTGATATGGGCAGCGAAATCAAGGGCACCGAGTTCACGCGAGAGGACTTTCAGGCCTTCGCCGAGCGGCTCAAGACGGAAACCGAGCTGTTCAAGACCTGGTGGAAGGAAGGCCGGCTGGCCGACGATCCGCCCCACATCGGTTTCGAACTGGAAGCCTGGCTGGTGGATGCCGCCGGCCGGCCGCTGCCTCGCAACGCCGAGGTCATGGCGCGCGCCAATGAGCCGTTGCTGACGCCGGAGCTGGCGCAGTACAACCTGGAGTTCAACGGCACGCCGCAGCGACTGGCCGGGCGGCCCTTCTCGGCGCTGAGCCGGGAGCTGGCCGGACTGTGGCAGCGGACCCAGGCGGCAGCGGCGCAGGAAGGCGGGCGGCTCGCCATGATCGGCATCCTGCCGACGGTGCGCGAGGCCGACCTCGATCTGGCGCACATGTCCCGCCTCAAGCGTTACCAGGCGCTGAACGAACAGGTACTGGTGTTGCGCAACCGCCGGCCGCTGACCCTCGACATCGAGGGCGAGGAGCATCTCGAGCTGCGCCACGCCGATGTCATGCTGGAATCGGCCGCCACCTCGCTGCAGCTGCACCTGCAGGCCACGGCGGCGGCCGCGCCGCGGCTGTTCAATGCTTCCGTCATGGCGTCCGCCGCCACCGTGGCGCTCGCCGCCAACTCGCCCTATCTGTTCGGCCACCGGCTCTGGCAGGAAACCCGTATCCCGCTGTTCGAGCAGGCCACCGCAGTGGCGCCGCTGCACGGCGGCCATGCCGGCCCGTTCCCGCGGGTCGGCTTCGGCAGCGGCTACGGCCGCGACGCCCTATACGGCTTTTTCGTCGAGAACCGTCAGCACTACCCGGTGCTGCTGCCGGTGCTGCTGGACGAGCCGCCGGAGCGGCTGGCGCATCTGCGATTGCACAACGGCACCATCTGGCGCTGGAACCGGCCGCTGGTGGGCTTCAATGCCGACGGACGGCCGCACCTGCGCATCGAGCACCGGGTGATGGCGGCCGGGCCGACCATCGCCGATATGATGGCAAACGCCATCTTCTACTTCGGTTTGGTGCACGGCCTGGCAGAGAGCCAGGAGGGGGCCGACAGCCGGCTGCCGTTCCCGGTTGCCGAGCGCAATTTCTATGCGGCCGCCCGCTACGGCCTGGCTGCCGAAGTGAGCTGGTTCGGTGCTACCCGACGCCGGCTCGATCTGCTGATCCTGCATGAGCTGCTGCCACTGGCGGCACGCGGCCTGGAACGCGCCGGCGTGGATGCCGGCGAGGCGGCGGCCGGGCTGGCCGTCATCGAGCGGCGGGCAGCCACCGGCCGTACCGGCGCCGCCTGGCAGCAGGCCTATGTACAGCGGTACGGGCCGGATTTCGCCGGCCTGCTGGCGCGCTATCTCGAGCATCAGGAGGCCGGGGCGCCGGTCCACGAATGGCCGCTGTAGCCCGGCTCCGGCATGCCGGGCAGGCCCTAGATTCCGTAGCGCAGCTGGTACCACCAGCGGCCGAACAGCTCGTGCAGCGCGAGATAGCTCTCGAAGAAGGCCTCGGCATTGGGCGTGAAGGCGTAGAGGCCGATGCTGGGGGCCGTGTAGTCGGTCGGCGCCGGCACGACCTCGAAGCCGGCATGCTCGAACACCCGCACGGCGCGGGGCATGTGGATGGCCTGGGTTACCAGGATGATCCGGCGGATGCCCTGCGGCTGCAGCAGCCGGGCCGCGAACAGGCCATTCTCGTAGGTGTTGCGGCTTTCGCTTTCGTGGGCGAGCACCGGCACCTGCAGCTCGTCGAGCAGAATATCGCGCATCAGCAGGCCTTCGGGCAGGCCTTCGCCGTTCGGGGCACCGCCGACCGGCACAACCGGCAGATTAGTCCAGCGGTGCACCCGCGCTGCGTAGCGCAGCCGAATCAGGGTCCAGTGGTTGACGGTGTCGCCATAGTCGGCGGTATAGAGCTTGCGGCCGCCGCCGAGCACGACGATGGCCTGGGCGCCGGCGGCCTCGGCGGCCTCCGCGGTCAGCGGCGGCTGCCACTGCAGGGCACGGATCAGCGGCCAGCTCGGCAAGGGCGCACTCAGTGCCCATAGCGCCAGCAGCATCAATCCCAGCAGCGCCCGGCCAACGCCGTGGCGCCACAGCAGCAGCGCTGCCAGGCCAACGAACAGAAACCCGCCGGGCGGCAGCAGCAGCTTGGCGATGAAGGCGGTCATGCCCTGTCGAACCCCGGCCGCGGGCTGTGCGCATGCCGGTCCGAAACGGTCGTCTGGTGGCTGGCGAGCATGCTGTATTGTCGCTTGTCAGAGCGCTGGAGCGGCAGCGTCAGGCGGCGTGTTTGCCCGCAGCCGGGCCAGGAAATGCCGCAGCAGGGCATTCTCGACCGTCTCGAACCGGTCCGCCAGCCCCAGATCCCGTAACTGGGTGACTTCCAGGCCGGCATGGCCGCAGGGATTGATCTGGCGGAACGGCCTGAGATCCATGTCGACGTTGAGGCTGAGGCCATGGTAGCTGCAACCCCGGCGGACCCGCAGGCCGAGCGAGGCGATCTTGCGACCGTCGACATAGACCCCTGGAGCCTCCGGCCGCGCCACTGCGGCGACGCCATACCCGGCCAGCAGATCGATGACCGTCTGCTCCAGGAGGGTCACCAGCCGTCGTATCCCCAGATTGCGCCGCCGCAGATCGAGCAGAGGATAGAGGACCAGCTGGCCGGGGTCGTGATAGGTCACCTGGCCGCCGCGATCGGTGGCGATGACAGGGATTTCGCCCGGAGAGAGCAGATGCTCGGGCTTGCCGTTCAGGCCCTGCGTGAAAACCGGCGGGTGCTGCAGCAGCCAGATTTCGTCCGGCGTGGTCGCGTCGCGTGCATCGTTGAAGGCGCGCATGGCGTCGAAGGCCTGCTGGTAGGGCACGAGGCCCAGGCGCCTGACGATGACGTCATCGGCGGCAGGGTTGTGGGAAGTGCTGGGTTCGGGCATAGACGGCGGCTTCCGGCTGGCGCTCTACCATAGCGCGGCGAGGCGCTGGGTTCATCCGGAAAGAGTACGAGGCGGAGACGCGGTTTGCACCTGCGGCGACCCTGCCAGGGCTCTGCCTGGCGGGGATCGGTGCCGGCTACAGGGTCATCAGGATCTGCTCGTGGGCATTCAGGTCCAGGTAGATCGCGTCGAGCTGCTCGCGGCTGGTCGCGGTGATGGTGACGGTGATCGAGACGTAGTTGCCGCGGGCGCTCGGACGCGTGGCAACATCCTCCGGCTTCAGGTCCGGCACATGGCGCCGTACCAGGCTCTCCACATCATGGGCGAGCGTGGAATCGGCACGGCCCATCGCCTTGATGGGAAAGCGGCAAGGGAATTCGAGAGCGGACTGCTGGTTCGGGTCCATGGCGCGTAATCTCCGGAAATGCGAGCAGCGCTAGGATCGCATATGGGGGCGATTGCGGCACGCCCGGCCGGCCGACCCGATCTTGCGGTCAGGCCGGCCCAGGCTGCCCGCCGGCTACTGGAAGCGGAGCAGGACCGAATCGATGATGCGCCGCAGGAACCCGCCTTCGGCCACCGACGACAGCGCTACCAGCGGCGCCTCCGAGACCACCTGATCGCCGAGCCGGACCACGACCCGACCCAGCTCGGCACCGGCTTCGATCGGCGCTGCGATCAGGCTCTCGATGGTCATGCTGGCCTCGAGGTTGTCGTACTGCCGACGCGGGATGGTGATCCACAGATCGTTGGCGACGCCGAGCGGCAGCGCCTGTGTCTCGCCCCGCCAGACACGCGGCTCCGTCAGCGGCGTGCCGGCCTGGTACAGGCGGTGGGTCTCGTAGAAACGGAAACCGTAGTTGAGCAGCGCCTGGGTCTGGTCGGCCCGCGTTTCCTCGCTCTTCGAGCCCATCACCACGCTGATCAGGCGCATCCCGTCGCGCACGCTGGAGCTGGCCAGGCAGTAGCCGGCTGCCCTGGTGTGGCCGGTCTTGATGCCGTCGACGGTGCTGTCGCGCCAGAGCAGCTTGTTGCGGTTGTACTGGGTGATGCCGTTCCAGGTGAACTGCTTTTCACCGTGCCACTTGTAGAATTCCGGGAAGTCGCGGATCAGCGCGGCGGCAAGGATAGCCATGTCGCGTGCCGTCGAATAATGCTCGGGATGCGGCAGGCCGGTAGCGTTCATGAAGTTCGTGCCGGTCATGCCGAGCTGGACGGCGTACTGGTTCATCAGCTGCGCGAAGGTCTGTTCGCTGCCGGCGATGTGCTCGGCCAGCGCGATGCTGGCGTCGTTGCCGGACTGGATCATCAGCCCCTTGATCAGCACTTCCACCGGCACCTTGTGGCCGACTTCGACGAAAGTGCGGGATCCCTCCGCCCGCCATGCCTTTTCGCTGATGGTGACCAGATCGGTCAGTTTCAGGTTGCCGGTCTTCAGCTCCTGAAAGACGATGTACTCGGTCATCATCTTGGTGAGGCTGGCCGGTTCGCGCCGTTCGTCCGCATTCTTGGCGGCCAGTTCGGCGCCGCTGTGGAAATCGATCAGGATATAAGCCGGCGCGGCCAGCTCGGGGGCGGCAGGGACGGGCAGTGCCGGCAGCGGGGTGACCGCGGGCGACGGTTGGGCAGGCGCTGCCAGCGGCAGCACAAGGCTGAAGAGTAGCGAGAGGCGGGTAGCGAGACGGCGTATCTTCATCGTCCTTAGTAGGCTTTCCAGATTCGCACGAAGCGGTGAATGGAGATGCGCGCTCAATCCTGAACGACGACCTGGGCGTCTCGTAGACCGAGGCGAGCCAGGGCGCTGCTCAGCCGGTCGACGTCGCTGATCGTTGACAGTGGTCCGAGCCGCACGCGGTGCAGCCGGCGACCATTCAGGTTCACTGTCTCCAGCCGGGAAGGCACGCCGAGATCGGCAGCATCGAGGCGATTGCGCAGCCGGTCGGCATTCGCGCGCTCGCCAAACGCGCCAGCCTGTATGTAATACGCGATTTTTCCGGAGCGGTCCGTGGCGGCCGTCACGGCTTGCGGCGGAGTGTCCGGTGTGACCACCCGCAATTCCACCGGCGCGGTGCCGCTTTCGAGCATCCCCAAGCGGCTTGCGGCCGCATACGACAGGTCGATGATGCGGTCCTTCTTGAACGGACCGCGGTCGTTGACCCGGACGACCACCTTGCGGCCGTTGTTCAGGTTGGTGACCTCGACATAGGTCGGCAGCGGCAGCTGCCGGTGTGCGGCGGTCATCGCATACATATCGTAAGGTTCGCCGCTGGACGTGCGACGGCCGTGGAACTTGCTGCCGTACCAGGAGGCGATGCCCCGCTCGGTGAAATTCTCGGCCGAGTCGAGCACGTAGTAGCGCTGCCCGAAGACCTCGTAAGAAGGCGGATTGCCGTAGCGGCTGCGCGGTTCATGGCGCGGTACTGCATCCGGCACCGCACTGAGATCCGGCGCCCGCGGCGGCGGGCCGTCGCCGGTGACTGGTTGATGGGCGCAGGCGGCAAGCAGAACCGCCAGCGGCAGGAACCAGAGTAGCCGGATGATCATGATGCTTGGCGCCGATCCTTGACCGCCTGTGCCAGCTGAAAGACAGCCATGGCGTACAGCGGGCTGTGGTTGTAGCGGGTGATGACGTAGAAGTTATGGAAGGTCGCCCAGTACTCGCTGCCGCCCGCGGTGTCGAGAACCAGCAGCCTGGCCGGCGCGTCGTCGGCAGCGGCAATGTCCGTCGTGACGCCGGCGGCGGCGAGTTCGGCAAAGGTGTGGGTCGGCTTCAGCGAGGTGTCGACCAGGCCGCGCCAGCCATCGCCGCGGACCTGTGCCGGCGCGGCGATCAGGTCGCCCTGCCGCCAGCCATGCCGGCGGAAGTAATTGGCGACGCTGGCCAGGATGTCGGCCTTGCTGTTGTACAGATCGCGCCGGCCGTCGCCGTCCCCGTCCGCGGCATAGTTGCGGTAGCTGCTGGGGATAAATTGCGGCATGCCCATGGCGCCGGCATAGGAGCCGGTCGGCTCCAGCGGATCGAACCGCTCCTCCCGGGCGAGCAGCAGGTAGTGTTCCAGCTCGCTGCGGAAGAAGGCTGCCCGCGGCGGGTAGTTGAAGGCCAGGGTTGTCAGGGCGTCCAGGACCCGATGCCGGCCCTTGTAGCGGCCGTAATAGGTCTCGACCCCGACGATGGCGACCAGGATCTCGGGTGGGACGCCGCAGTCCCTGCTGATCCGTTCCAGCAAGGCGGCATGCTCGTTCCAGAATGCCACGCCCTGCTTGATGCGCTCGGACGTCAGGAAGATCGGCCGGTAGCGGTGCCAGGGCAGCCGCTCGGCCGGGTTGTTCATGGCGTCGATGATGTCCTGGCGCGATTCGGCCTGTGCCAGCAGCTGCCGCAGCTCCCCGGCGTCGAAATCATGCTGGCTCACCATGCTGCGGATGAAGCCGTCGAGCTCGGAAGTCTCGCCGAACTTGCCCTGGGCCGGAGAAGCCACGGCATAGCCGAGCAGGCCGGCAACGACGCCGGTTAGCAGTAACGAACGCATGCGGTACCTCGATAAAACCGGCAAGCCGGATCGTGCGGCTGCATGAACCTGATGCGCATTGGTTTTTTGGATCAGGTCGGCAAGAGCTTGCGGTGCGTATGGATGGACATGAGCATACCGAAGCCTGCCAGTAGGGTCACCATGGAGGTTCCGCCATAGCTGACCAGCGGCAGCGGTACGCCGACCACCGGCAGCAGGCCGGAAACCATGCCCATGTTCACGAACACGTACACAAAGAAAGTCAGGCTGATGCTGCCGGCCAGCAGGCGGCTGTAGGTGTCCTGGGCTTTGATGGCGATGTAGAGGCCGCGCAGGATCACGAAGGCATACAGCGCCATCAGCACCAGTACGCCGAGCAGTCCGAACTCCTCGCCGAATACCGCGAAGACGAAGTCGGTGTGCCGTTCGGGCAGGAACTCCAGATGCGACTGGGTGCCGCGCAGCCAGCCCTTGCCGAACAGGCCGCCGGAGCCGAGAGCGATGGTCGACTGGATGGTGTGGTAGCCGGCGCCGAGCGGATCGCGGGTAGGGTCGAGGAAGGTCAGCACCCGCTGCTTCTGGTAATCGTGCATGCCGAAGTGCCACAGGAGCAGCCCCAGCGGCACGATCGCCAGCACCGCACCGATGATCAGGTGCCAGCGCAGCCCGGCCAGGTAGAGCACGAAGAACCCTGCGGTGGCGACCAGGATGGCGGTGCCGAGGTCGGGCTGCTCCATGATCAGCGCGGTCGGCACCGCGATCAGCGCCAGCGAGATCAGCACCTGGGGCCAGCGCGGCGGCAGCGTGGAGTTGCTGAGGAAGTAGGCCACCATCATCGGCAGCGCCAGCTTCATGAGCTCCGACGGCTGGAAGCGGACGATGCCCAGATCCAGCCAGCGCTGCGCGCCTTTGCCGACATCGCCGGTCAGCATCACGATGATCAGCATGACCAGTCCCAGGGCATAGATCCAGGGGCTCCAGCGCCGTAGCCGGACGGGAGAGAGCTGGGCGATCACCAGCATGGCCACGAATGCGAGCGCCAGCCGCGCGACCTGCTTGCGGACCTCGCCGAAATCCTGATTGAAGGCGCTATAGAGAATGGCCAGTCCGATCACTGCCACTGCCAGCAGGCCGCCGAGCAGCGGCGCGTCCAGGTGCAGCACCCGCTTCATCCAGGTCTGTCGACGCAGGCCGCTGCTAAGTCTTTGGCTGTCGTTCAGCATCGGCGCGCTTAAGCTCCATGTAAGCGTCTATCACCTGGCGGGCGATGGGCGCGGCGACGCGGCTGCCGCTGCCGCCGTGCTCGACCACCACCGCCAGGGCGATTTCGGGGGCCTCGATCGGTGCGAAAGCGATGAACAGGGCATGATCATGCAGGTATCGCGCCAGCGTTTCAGCGTCGTACTTGGCATCCTGGGCAATGCCGACCACCTGCGAGGTGCCGGTCTTGCTCGCCATCTGGTATTCGAGTCCGCGGCCGATGCTGCGGGCGGTGCCGGTTCGGCTGTGCACGACCTGGCGCATGGCCTCGATCACGTCGTCCCAGTAGCGTTCGCTGCGTAGCGTGATCGGTTTGTGCGGCGGCTGCTTGAACAGGTTCGGCTGCTGCCCGCTGTTGCCGTCGCCGATGGCATGCAGCAGGTGCGGCTTGATGCGCCGGCCGCGATTGGCCAGGGTGGCGGTGGCTTCCGCCAGCTGCAGCGGCGTGGCCAGCATGAAGCCCTGGCCGATGCCGGTGATCACCGTTTCGCCGTGGAACCAGACCTGGTTCCGGTTGACCCGCTTCCACTCGCGCGACGGCATCAGCCCGCTCAGCTCGCCGGCCAGGTCGATGCCGGTCGGCTGGCCCAGCCCGAACTCGCCAAGGAAGCTGCTCATGAAGTCGATGCCGACCCGGTAGGCGATATCGTAGAAGTAGACGTCACAGGACTCGGCGATGGCTTTCGTCATGTCGACGGGGCCGTGGCCGCTGCGCTTCCAGTCGCGATAGCGGTGGTCGATGCCGGGCAGCATATAGAAGCCGGGGCAGTGGATTTCCTCGTTGGCGCGGACCGCGCCGTGCTCCAGCGCTGCCAGCGCCACCAGCGGCTTGATCGTGGAGCCGGGCGGATACTGGCCGCGCAGCGCCCGGTTGAACAGCGGCGTGTTCGGGTCCCGCTGCAAGGCCTGGTAGCTCTCGATGTCGATGCCGTTGACGAACAGATTGAGGTCGTAGGTCGGCTGGCTGACGAAGGCCAGCACCTCGCCGGTCGAGGGCGCGATGGCGACGATGGCGCCGGTGTATTCGCCCAGGGCGGCTTCGGCGATCTGCTGCAGGCGGATGTCGAGGCTTAAGTGGATGTCCTTGCCCGGTACCGGCGGCGTGCGCTCGAGGGTGCGGATGACGCGGCCGACGGCGTTGG
>Ga0079224_100009322_pt1 | contig 13373 bp, 12 predicted proteins | sample Stecom2015_FD_80414 | JGI IMG/M metagenome (GOLD analysis project Ga0079224, IMG submission 80414) | Agricultural soil microbial communities from Utah to study Nitrogen management - Steer compost 2015 | ecosystem: Environmental > Terrestrial > Soil > Agricultural land | place: USA: Utah... | reverse complement strand
TCCGGCTGGCGGCAGGCAGTGCCGTAGCCCTGCTGCTGTTCGCCGGCGACCGTGATCGTCTGCTGGAATTCGCGGCAATATTCACCGCTCTTGGTCTGGTAGGCCGGCTGCGGCACGACGGTGCCGGCATTGCCGCTGTCGGGATTGCGCCAGGAAACCTGCGTGCCTGAGGGCGCGGTCTCGAAAGCGCGCTGGTTTGCGCGTTCCATATACTGCTGGTCGGCGCGGTCGAGCGACTTGCCGACCTCGGAGCCGAGCAGCGCACCAATCAGCGTGCCTGCCGCCACGCCGACGAGACGGCCGGTGCCGCTGCCGAACTGCGAACCGGCAACCGCGCCACCGACGCCGCCGAGCACGGTGCCGACATTCTGCTTCTGCCCGCTGTCGGTCGCACAGGCGCCGAGCAGGCCGGCGACGACGACAACCGGCACAATCCGTTTTGCAAGACCCATCCTGGCGAGGCCCCGACTGCGCATGGTGGTGAAATCCTCTCTGACATGCCCAGCTCGGGCACGCAGCGACAATGCGAAGCGATTGCGGCGGGTTTGCGGCAAGGGTTGGGTATTGTTGCGGCGTGGGCTATATGCTGCGGTTGCGGTTCGACCGAGCCACCAGACCTTCCGGACGGGACGCGATTGCCATGGAACCTTTCCCCACTCCCTTCACGCATTTTGCCGCCTGGCTGGCGGAGGCGGAGAAGAGCGAACCGAACGATCCGAACGCCATGGCGCTGGCAACGGTCGATGCCGACGGTCTGCCGAACGTGCGCATGGTGCTGCTCAAGGGCCATGACGAGCGCGGCTTCGTCTTCTACACCAATTTCGAAAGCCAGAAGGGCGTCGAGCTTCTGGCCAGCCGGAAGGCCGCCGCCGTGTTCCACTGGAAGAGCCTGCGGCGCCAGGTGCGCATCCGCGGCCCGGTGGAGATCGTGAGCGACGCGGAAGCCGATGCCTATTTCGCCTCGCGTCCCCGCGACAGCCAGATCGGCGCCTGGGCTTCGGCGCAGTCGCGTCCGCTGGAAAGCCGTTTCGCGCTGGAGTCTGCCGTCGCGAAGGCAGCGGCGAAGCATCTGGTCGGCGCCGTGCCGCGGCCGCCCTACTGGTCGGGCTTCCGCATCATGCCGCTCAGCTTCGAATTCTGGGCCGACCGCCCCTTCCGCCTGCATGACCGCCTCGTTTACCGCCGCACCCGCGCCGGGGACGGCAGCGAGAGCTGGCAGACCGAACGGCTGTTCCCGTGACGGAAACGAACCACATCGCCGGCACGGACCCGGCGCTGCGGGCGCGCCTGATGCGCCGCGCGACCTATGCGTCGGTTTCCGTGGCATTGCTGCTGGTCGCCGCCAAGCTGGCAGCCTGGCTCGTCACCGGTTCGATGGCGCTGCTCGCCTCGCTGATCGACAGCCTGCTCGACGGACTGGCCTCCGTGGTCAACCTGCTGGCGGTGCGGCATGCGCTCACGCCCGCCGACCGCGAGCACCGGTTCGGACACGGCAAGGCGGAAGCGCTGGCAGGCCTGGGACAGGGCGCCCTGATCGTCGGTTCGGCGCTGTTCCTGATCGTCGAATCGATCGACCGCCTGCTTGCCCCCCGGCCGGTGAGCGAGACCACCGCGGGCCTCGCGGTGATGGGACTGTCGATCGTCGCCACCGCCGCGCTGGTGCTCTATCAGCGCCATGTGGTGAAACGGACCGGCTCGCTGGCGATCTCCGCAGACCGGCTGCATTACGTCGGCGACCTGCTGACCAATGCAACCGTGATCGTCGCGCTGCTGCTGGCCAGCCGCAGCAGCCTGAGCTGGGTCGACCCTGCCTGCGCGCTGGTGGTGGCCGGCGTCATCCTGAAAAGCGCCTATGACATCGTGCGCGGCGCGCTGGATCACCTCATGGACCGCGAACTGGCGGACGAGGATCGCGAACGCATCAAGGCCGTCGTGCGCCGCCATCCGGAGGCCCAGGCGATGCACGATCTCCGCACGCGCCAGGCCGGCAATCAGATCTTCATCCAGTTCCACCTCGAGCTGGATCCCGAAATGCCGCTGCGCGAGGCGCATCGCATCGGGGAGGAGATCGAGAGGGAGCTGATGCAGGTTTTTCCCGGCGCCGAGGTGATCATCCACCACGATCCCGCCGGAATGGTTGAATCGCTGCCGGCTTTTGCAGGCCGAACGGTCTGACCGGACGTTGATCGCGGGGCGCCGCTGCCATTATGGTAGCCGCCTGCAAAATACAGGCGCCGGTTCGGGGGGAATTCGGATATGACGTTTACAGGTCTGCGCAGGCTGACGCCGGTCGTTCTGCTGCCGCTGGTGGCGCTGTCTGCCGCGCCCGCCCATGCCGCAGCCGGCATTGACGGCAAGACCCTGAGCATCCTCTGGGTCCTGCCCTTCGCCGGTATCCTGCTCTCCATCGCGCTGATGCCGCTGTTCGCGCCGCAGATCTGGCATCATCACTACGGCAAGATCACTGCCTTCTGGGGCCTCTGCGTGGCGATCCCCTTCGCGGCGACGCTCGGCATCGGCCCGACCGCCCATGCGCTGCTCGAAGTGGCGCTGCATGAATACATCCCCTTCATCATCCTGCTGTTCGCGCTGTTCACGGTGGCTGGCGGCGTCCGCATTACCGGCAACCTGCATGGTTCGCCGAGCCTGAACACGGCCATGCTGTTTGTCGGCACCGTGCTGGCCAGCTGGATGGGCACCACCGGCGCATCCATGCTGATGATCCGGCCGCTGATCCGCGCCAACGACAACCGGCAGCACAACGTGCACGTGGTCATCTTCTTCATCTTCCTGGTGTCGAATGTCGGCGGCGCGCTGACGCCGCTGGGCGACCCGCCGCTGTTCCTCGGCTTCCTCAAGGGCGTCGACTTCTTCTGGACCACGCAGGCGATGTTCCTGCCGACGCTGATCGCGGTGGTCCTGCTGCTCGCCGTGTTCTATGCGATCGACAGCTACCTCTACCGCAAGGAGGGAATCATCGCGCCCGATCCGACGCCCGACAGCGCCATCGGCATCGAAGGCGGCGTCAACCTCATCCTGCTCGGTGCGGTAATCCTGGCCGTGCTGCTGTCCGGCACATGGTCTCCCGGCGTGACGATCAGCATTTTCGGCATCGGCGTCGAACTGCAGAACGTTACGCGCGACGTGCTGCTGGTACTGATCGCTCTGGCTTCGCTGAAGCTCACCGCAGCGGAAACCCGCGCCGGCAACGACTTCAACTGGGGGCCGATCGTCGAAGTGGCCAAGCTGTTCGCCGGCATCTTCGTCACCATCATCCCCGCCATCGCCATCCTGCGCGCCGGCACCGAAGGCGTGCTCGGCCCGCTGGTCAGCCTGTCCTCGAATCCCGACGGCACGCCGAACAACCTGATGTATTTCTGGCTGACCGGCGGCCTGTCCAGCTTCCTCGACAACGCGCCGACCTATCTCGTCTTCTACAACATGGCGAGCGGCGACGCGGCAACGCTGATGGGACCCCTGGCCACGACGCTGCTGGCGATCTCCGCCGGCGCCGTGTTCATGGGCGCCAACACCTATATCGGCAACGCGCCCAATTTCATGGTCAAGGCCATCGCCGAGGACATGAACGTCAGGATGCCCAGCTTCTTCGGCTACATGGCTTGGAGCTGCATCATCCTGCTGCCCTGCTTCGCGCTGCTGACGCTCATTTTCTTCCGCGGATGACACTGTCAGGGGTTGCATATTGCGCCTGACGCTCCATATCGCACGGGTTGCGATATGGAGGGGATGGAATGCCGAAAATACTGATCAGCGCCGCCGGCATCGGCGGCGCGACCATGTTGATCGGCTTTCCGGCCCAGGCTGCCGCCATCGACGGCGCGGCGCTGCCACTGCTCTGGGGCATCCCCTTCGCCGGCATCCTGCTCTCCATCGCATTGCTGCCGCTGCTGGCGCCGCATTTCTGGCATCATCATTACGGCAAGGTCGCCGCCTTCTGGGCCTTCGCTTTCCTGGTTCCCTTCGCGATCCATGACAGCATCGGCAGCGCCGCCCATGTCGTGCTGGAAGTCGCGCTGCACGAATACCTGCCCTTCACCATCCTGCTGCTGTCACTGTTCACCATTGCCGGCGGCGTGCGCATCGTCGGCAATTTGCATGGCAGTCCGAGCCTGAATACCGGCCTGCTGGCGGCCGGCACCATTCTGGCCAGCTGGATGGGCACCACGGGCGCCGCGATGCTGCTGATCCGGCCGCTCATCCGGGCCAACGACAACCGGCGGCACAACACCCATGTCGTGATCTTCTTCATCTTCCTGGTCGCCAATGTGGGCGGCGCACTCACGCCGCTGGGCGATCCGCCGCTGTTCCTCGGCTTCCTGAAAGGCGTCCGGTTCTTCTGGACCATGGAGGCGATGTTTGCGCCGACCCTGGTGATCAGCACGATCCTGCTGGTGATGTTCTACCTGATCGACCGTTACCTCTACGTCAAGGAAGGCGTCACCCGCGATCCGACACCGGATACCTCGGTACGGCTGGAAGGCGGTATCAACATCCTCCTGCTGGCCGGTGTGGTCGGCGCGGTGCTGCTGTCCGGTTCCTGGCATCCGGGCTTCTCGTTCCATGTCGCCGGGATCGAGGTGCTGCCGCAGAACCTGGCGCGGGACGCAATCCTGCTCGCGCTGGCCGGCCTGTCGCTGCTGCTGACCTCGAAACACAGCCGCGAAGCGAACGGCTTCAACTGGGAACCGATCCGCGAGGTGGCCAAGCTGTTCGCCGGCATCTTCGTCACCATCGTACCGGTGATTGCGATCCTGCGCGCCGGCACCGAAGGTGCGCTGGGCGACATCATCCGGCTGGCCACGGACGAGAGCGGCGCGCCGCGCAACGAGATGTATTTCTGGCTGACCGGCCTGCTGTCCGGCTTCCTCGACAATGCGCCGACCTACCTCGTCTTCTTCAACATGGCGGGCGGCGACGCCGCGGCTCTGATGGGCCCGATGGCGGTGACCCTGCTCGCCATCTCGATGGGCGCCGTCTACATGGGCGCGCTGACCTATATCGGCAATGCGCCCAACTTCATGGTGAAAGCCATTGCCGAACAGTCCGGCGTGCGCATGCCGAGCTTCTTCGGCTACATGGCCTGGTCCGTCCCCATCCTGCTGCCGGTCTTCGCTTTGGTGACCTGGCTGTGGCTGCTGTGACCCGCCGGCATCACGGAACACGGGTTTCACATCGCTGTAATTGTGAGGAAAGGCGATTCGCGCTAGACTGACCACGATTCGGCGCATGGCGCTGCCGCGCCGGGTCTGTGGCACAGGCAGGAGGGACGAGCCATCGCAAAGACCACGACGCGCAAACGCGCTGCCGCGGCGACCGGATCGAAAGGCAAGACCGGAGCCGCTTCCAAGTCCGGGCCGGCCAGCAGGAAGGCCGCGCCGAAGAAGACGACAACGGGTATGACCAAGGCCGCGAAGACGGCGGCCAAGGCCAGAAGCCCCAAGAAGGCAGGCGCCACACCGAAGGCTGCCGAGAAAAAGGGCGGAATTCCCGCCAGCGTGCTGAAGCTGCACAAACTGATTCTGAAATCGCTGGACGACGACAAGGCCGAGGACATCGTGTCCATCGACCTGACCGGCAAATCCTCGGTTGCCGACTATCTGGTGATCGCCTCGGGTCGCTCCTCGCGCCAGGTTGGCGCCATTGCCGAGCATCTGATCGAGCGCATCGCGAAGGAGACCGGCAAGAAGGTGCGCGCCGAGGGCAAGGGCAGCGGCGACTGGATCCTGATCGATACCGGCGACATCGTGATCCACATCTTCCGGCCCGAGGTCCGCGGCTTCTACAATCTGGAAAAGATGTGGGGCGCCGCGATGCCGGAGCCGGCTGCCGCCTGACGCCTTTCCGCCCGTCGTCTAGACTGGCGGCATGAAGATCACCATCACCTGCGTCGGCCGGGCCGGTCGCGCCAAGCATGATGCGTCCCAGAGCCTGATCGAGGCCTATCGCGAGCGCCTGCCCTGGCCGGTCGCCATCCGCGAGGTGGAGGACCGCAAGGCCGGCGGCACGGCTGCCGAGCGCAAGGCGCGCGAGGCCGCCCTGCTGCTGGCTGCCATCCCGAAGGGTGCGGTCATAATCGCCCTGGACGAGCGCGGCAAAAGCCTGACCAGCCGGGCCTTCGCCGACCAGCTCGCCGCCTGGCGCGATCATGGCGAACAAGAGGTTGCCTTCGTCATCGGGGGCGCCGACGGGCTGGACCGGTCAGTTCTCGACAGGGCCAGGCTGACGCTCTCCCTCTCCGCCATGACTTGGCCGCATTTGCTGGCGAGAGTGATGCTGCTGGAGCAGCTCTACCGCGCCTGGAGCCTGCAGACCGGCCACCCCTATCACCGGGATTGACAGGCTGAATCAGCAGAATCGATCAGTGACATCGGAAAGGCCGGCGTGACGCCATCGCTCCGGTGCTGTATGTAGCGTCCCAGTCATCCGTTTTCCGGCATCTGCCTCCCTGAACCGCCATGACCGATACCGCCCAGAAACGCTCTCCCGTCGTCCTCTGCATCCTCGATGGCTGGGGTCTGCGCGACGATCCGGCCGACAACGCCCTGGCCCAGGCGCGGCTGCCGAATTACCGCCGCCTGCTGGAGACCCGGCCCTTCGCCAGGGTCGGCACCTCGGGTCGCGATGTCGGGCTTCCCGACGGCCAGATGGGTAATTCCGAAGTCGGCCATATGAATATCGGCGCCGGGCGGATCGCCGTGCCCGATCTCGGCCGCATCGACAATGCCGTGGCCGACGGCACGCTGAAGGACAATCCCGCCATCACCGGGCTGATCGCGAAGCTGAGGCAGAGCGGCGGCGCCCTGCACCTGATGGGCCTGCTGTCGGACGGTGGCGTGCATTCGCACCAGGATCACATGGCCGCGCTGGCCAACATCTTCGCCGCGGCCGGAATTCCGGTACAGGTGCATATGTTCGCCGATGGCCGCGACACGCCGCCGCGCAGCGCGCTCGGGTTCCTCGACGCCTTCCGCAAGGCGATCGCCGCGGCGCAGGGCGCGACGCTGGCGACCGTGACGGGCCGCTTCTATGCCATGGACCGCGACAAGCGCTGGGAGCGCATCAACCAGGCCTACGACGCGCTGGTCGAGGCCAGGGGAAAGACGGCGGACAGCGCCGAGGCCGCCATCGAGCAGGCCTATGCCGCCGACGAGACCGACGAGTTCATCACCCCGACCGTCATCGGCAGCTACCGTGGCATGCAGGACGGCGACGGCATACTGATGGCGAATTTCCGCGCCGATCGCGCCCGCGAGATTCTTACCGCCCTGCTGGATCCGCATTTCGACGGCTTCGCCCGCAGCCGCGTCGTGCGCTTCGCCGGTGCCGTCGGCATCACGGAATATTCGGAAGCCCTGAACGCCTTCCTCGAGACGGCCTATGCGCCGGTCCGGTATCCCATGACTTTGGGCGAGGTGGTGGCGAAGGCCGGCCGCAACCAGCTGCGCATCGCCGAGACCGAGAAATACGCTCACGTCACCTTCTTCATGAATGGCGGCGAGGAAAAGCCCTTCGACGGCGAGGACCGCATCCTCGTGCCCTCGCCGAAGGTGAAGACCTACGATCTCAAGCCGGAAATGTCGGCCGGCGAGGTCACCGACAGGCTGGTCGAGGCGATCACCTCGGGCAAATACGATCTCGTCATCGTCAACTACGCCAATCCCGACATGGTCGGCCATACCGGTTCGATGCCGGCGGCGATCAAGGCGGCCGAGACCATCGACAGCTGCCTGGCACGGCTCGAGCAGGCCGTCGCCGGGATGGACGGCGTCCTGCTGATCACCGCCGATCACGGCAATCTCGAGCAGATGATGGACAGGGAAAGCGGCCAGCTGCACACGCAGCACACCACCAATCCGGTGCCGCTGCTGCTGGTCGGCAGGCGCACCGACGGCTACGCGCTGCAGGACGGCCGGCTCTGCGACATCGCACCGACCCTGCTGCATTTCCTCGGACTGCCGCAGCCGGCGGAAATGACCGGCCGCTGCCTGGCGCAGCCTGCCGGGGCCGCGCCCGCCACTGCCCGCCGCCTTGCGTAAAGCGAATCTCCCGCTTCTCCTCTGCGCGGCGCTTGCCGCCTCGCCGGTTGTCGCGCCCGCGGCCTTGGCCCAGGGCGCGGCGGCACCACAGCAGCAGCTGCAGGATGTGCAGAAGAAACTGCAGCAAAGCCGGGAACGCGAACGCGAACTGGCCCAGGAAGCCGCCCGCCTGGCGCGCCAGCAGCGCGAGTTGCAGAAGAAGCTCGTAGCGGCCGCGCGCAAGCTGCAGGCGCAGGAAGACCTCGTCTCGCAGAGCGAGGAAAAGCTGGCGAAACTGCTCGCCGAGGAACAGGCTGCCCGCGAGGCGCTGGACACAAGGCGCGGCGAACTGGCGCAGACGCTGGCCAGCCTCGCGAAGCTGAGCCGGCAGCCGCCGGAATCCATGGTGCTGGCGCCCGGCTCGGCGCTCGACATGGTACGGGCCAGCCAGCTCATGGCCGCCCTGGTGCCGGAAATCGAGCAGCGCGCGGCAAGGCTGAAGGACGAACTCACCCGGCTGGCGCGGCTGCGCGACGGCGTCGCGGCAGAGCAGGAAAAACTCGGCGAAGCCATCGCCCAGCTGGATCGCGAGCGGAAGGATCTGGAACTGCTCCAGGCGCAGACGGCCGCCGCCGCCGAACAGACCCGCGAGGACCGCGACAGCGAGCGCGAGCGGGTGGCGCAGCTGGCCGCCCAGGCCAAGGATCTGCGCGCCCTGGTTGACCGGCTGGTGGAGCAGGAGCGGCGCGAGCAGGAAAGACGGGAACAGGAGCGTCGCGCCGCCGAGGCCCGCAGCCGCGCCGTTCCGCCGAAATCCGACGACCGGGAACCGCCCGAGGCCTATGTCGCTTTAGAAGGCAGCGCGGCCCTGCCGGCACGCGGACGTCTGGTCGGATCCTACGGACAGCCCGACGAGAACGGCGTGCCGCTGCGCGGCATCCGCATCGAGACGCGGGCAGGAGGTCAGGTGATTGCGCCGGCTGACGGCAAAGTGATGTTCGCCGGCCCGTTCCGCGGCTACGGGCAGCTATTGATCATCGCGCATGGCGGTGGCTATCATAGTCTATTGGCGGGATTTGGACGGATCGACCGGAGGGTCGGCCAGTGGGTTCTCGCCGGCGAGCCAGTCGGATTGATGGGCGGGGGCCAGACCAGCGGCCCGACCACTACAAACGAGAAACCCGTTCTATATTTGGAACTGCGACGCAAGGGCGAACCGGTGAACCCGCTGCCCTGGCTGGCTTCAGGTGACAGAAAGGTAAGCGGCTGATGCGCAACTTTTTCCTCGGCGGTGTATGTGCCTTCGCTCTGATGGGCTCGGTGGCGCTGTTCGCCGCACCCAGCAAGGTCGGCACGCTGCAGGCCAACGAGACCTATCGGCAGCTCAACCTGTTCGGCGAGATCTTCGAGCGCGTCCGCAACGATTATTACAAGGAGACCAAGGACGAGGAGCTGATGGAATCCGCCATCAACGGCATGCTCTCGTCGCTCGATCCCTATTCGGTCTATCTGCCGCCGCGCAATTTCCAGGAAGCCCGCGTGCAGACGCGCGGCGAGTTCGGCGGACTCGGCATCGAGGTCACGCAGGAAAACGGCCTGATCAAGGTGGTGTCGCCGATCGACGACACGCCGGCGCAGAAGGCCGGCATTCTGCCCGGCGACCTGATCACCCATCTCGACGGCGAGCCGGTGATGGGCAAGACGCTGCAGGAATCCATCGAGAAGATGCGCGGCGCGCCCAACACCAACATCGTGCTCACCGTCCGCCGCGGCGCCGACGGCGCGGCGAAATCCTTCGACGTGAAGATCACCCGCGCCATCATCAAGACCCGCGTGGTGCGTTCGCGCCGCGAGGGCGAGTTCGGCTATCTGCGCATTTCGTCGTTCAACGAGCACACCACGCAGGACCTCGTCGCCGCGATCGACAAGCTGAAGAGCGAGATGGGCCCCGAGCTGAAGGGCTACATCATCGACCTGCGCGACAATCCGGGCGGCCTGCTCGACCAGGCGATCTCGGTGGCGGATGCCTTCCTGAACCAGGGCGAGATCGTCTCGACCCGCTCGCTGCGCGCTTCGGCCGACGAGGGCCAGCGTTTCAACGCCAAGCGCGGCGATGTCGCCGACGGCAAGCCGCTGGCGGTACTGATCAACGGCGGCTCGGCCTCGGCCTCGGAAATCGTTGCCGGCGCGCTGCAGGATCACCATCGCGCGGTGATCGTCGGCAACACCACCTTCGGCAAGGGGCTGGTGCAGACAATGATCCCGCTCGGCGAATTCGGCGGCATGAAGCTGACCACGGCGGGCTACTTCACTCCATCGGGCCGCTCGATCGACAAGATCGGCATCACCCCGGATGTGGAGGCCTGGAACGAGCGCGACCGACAGATCGCCGCCGCGCTGAAAGCGCGCCGCGAGCTGAGCGATACCCGCCAGACGGAGGAAACCCAGCCGCAGCAGAACCAGCAGGAGAACGTCCCGCCGCCGGCCGCCGTGCCGACCCCCGGCCAGGACGGTCCCGACCTGGTGCTGCAGGCGGCCATGGAGGTGCTCCGCGCGCCGCCCAAGCCCTCGGCCCGGAAATAACCGGAAAACCGCAGAATCCGGCGCCCGCCCCGCGGCGGGCGTCAAGCAAACGTTAAGAAGGTCGGCCTATGCTGCCGCGGTTAAGCTGCGTTCGCTGAGATCCCGATGGCCGACCATACCGGACTGCATGTCGATCCCGAAGATCGCGCCCTGCCCGAGGGCGGGCGGAACCGCGCCGGCATGCTCGCCCGCCTGCTCGGACCGTTCCGCCGCCGCCGCAGGCCGGTGCCGGTGCCCGTGCCGCATCTCGACGACACGCCGCCGCCGGAGGATGCCGATCTCCTGCAGACCATTACCGGCGGCAATGACGAACCGCCGCCGCCCCGGCGCGAGGGCTTCAAGCACAAGCTGCAGCGGCTGCTCCGCTTCATCGGCCTGATCCTGTGGCCGCCCTTCCTGCGCGGCGATCCGGGCACCGTCAGCCGCCGCCTGCTGCTCACCGCCTGGACGCTGGTCCTGCTGGTGCTCGCCGGCACCGGGGGCTGGCTGGTCACCACGGGGCAGTCGCTGACCGCGTTGCCCGGCTCCGAGGTGGTGATCGGCGTTGCCCGCCTGGTGCTGCCGCCCGAGGCGCAGCTGGCGCCGGAGCAGAAAAGCGGCCGTGTCGAGACCCCGGCGGGCGTCGGCCGCCTGCCCAGCGGCCTGCTGATCGCGCCCGATCCCGCCCTGAGCGAAACCACGCCGCGCGGAATCGTGCCTAAGGTCGGCGCCGATGGCCGCCAGCCCTGGAGCGCCTATGCCCGCCCCTTCACCGAGCCGGCGACGCGGCCGCGGCTTGCCATCGCGCTGCTGAACATGGGGCTGAACGCCCAGCTCACGGCCGCGGCCGCCGAGCGCCTGGATCCGGCAATCAGCTTCGTCTTCAATCCCTATGCGCAGGACCTCGCCGCGCAGGTGGAACGCGCGCGCACTGTCGGCCATGAAGTGCTGCTCGGCCTGCCGATGGAGCCCTTCGACTATCCCGCCAGCGATCCCGGACCCTACACGCTGCTGACCTCGCTGAACGAGCAGGAGAATGTGCGCCGCCTCGACTGGGCGCTGGCGCGGGTGCCGGGCTATATCGGTTTCGCCAACCTGATGGGCGGCAAATACACGTCTTCGCCCGATCACATGCGCAGCGTCGCCAGCCTGCTGAGAAGCCGCGGCCTGATGTTCCTCGACCTCCGCACGGCGCCGCGCAGCGTGGCGGCGCGCGTCGTCCGCGACGCCGGCGGTGTCTATGCCTTCGCCAACCGGCAGATCGACGCGCAGCCGACGGCGCAGCTGGTGGATGCGCGGCTCGAGGAGCTGGAGCGCATCGCCCGGCTCAACGGGGTTGCCATCGGCTCCGCCCTGCCCTATCCGGTGACTCTGGACCGGCTGCTGGCCTGGACCGCGACGCTGGATGCCAAGGGCATCGCGCTCGCACCGGTTTCGGCCATCGCCAACCGGCAGACGCCGGAATAACCTTTCTCCGGAAGGAGCCGCCATGAGTCATCCGCAGGAGGCGGACACCCGCCCCTATCGCGAAGGCGTCGGCATCGCGCTGCTGAATCGCGACGATGAGGTTTTCGTCGGCCAGCGCATCGACCAGACGGCCGAGGCTTGGCAGATGCCGCAGGGCGGCATCGATCCCGGCGAGGATCCGCTGCAGGCAGCCCTGCGCGAAATGGAAGAAGAGATCGGCGTGCCGCGGGCGCTGGCCGAAGTGATCGCCGAAACCCGCGACTGGCTGACCTATGACCTGCCGCCGGAGCTGCGCGACGTGGTCTGGAAGGGCCGCTACCGCGGGCAGCGCCAGAAATGGTATCTGGCGCGCTTCCTCGGCCGGGACAGCGACATCAACATCCGGACGGCGCATCCCGAATTCAAGGAATGGCGCTGGATTCCGTTTCGCCGGCTGCCCGACATGATCGTGCCGTTCAAGCGGCCGATCTACGAACAGATCGTCGCCGAATTCGCCGACCGCGTCCGCAGCTAGACACGGCGGCCATGACGCGAGGCGACATCCTGCTGGTCCACGGCGCCTTTGCCGGCAGCTGGGTCTTCGAAAACCTGCGCATGCGCCTGAGCCGGCAGGGCTGGAAGACCCATGCGCCGGACCTGCCCTTTCACGATCCGGGCTTTGCCGGGAAGGAGCCGCATCCCGATCTGCCCCGTCAGGGCCTTGCCGAGTATCGCCGCTTCCTCGCCGCCGAGATTGCCCGGCTGCCGCAGCCGCCGGTGCTGGTCGGCCATTCGCTGGGCGGATTGCTGGCGCAGCAGCTGGCGGCCGAAGGACTGGCGCGCGCCGCCATCCTGCTGGCGCCTTCGCCGCCCTGGGGTGTCTGGCCGCACAGCCGGACGGAGGTGGAAACCGCGTTCGGACTGCTCTGGCACAGCCACGACCTCTGGCGGAAGGCAGTGCAGCCCGACTATGCCACGGCGATCCGCTATTCCATGGACCGGCTGCCGCCGGCCCTGCAGCGCGACAGCTTCGCCCGGCTGGTGCCGGAATCCGGCCGCGCGCTGTTCGAGACCATCCACTGGTGGCTGGACTGGCAGGCGGCGAGCCGCGTATCGGCCTATCGCGTGCAGGTGCCGCTGCTGCTGCTGGTCGGCAGCGACGACAAGGTCAACTCACCGGGCACCTGCCGGGCCATCGCGCGCCGCTACGGCCGGCGCGCGACGTATCGCGAGATTGCCGATATGAGCCATTTCATCTTCGGCGAACCCGGCGAGGCCAGGGTTACCGACATCATGCTCGACTGGCTCGAGAGCACCGCGGCCTAGGAC
>Ga0079224_100009321_pt1 | contig 13374 bp, 9 predicted proteins | sample Stecom2015_FD_80414 | JGI IMG/M metagenome (GOLD analysis project Ga0079224, IMG submission 80414) | Agricultural soil microbial communities from Utah to study Nitrogen management - Steer compost 2015 | ecosystem: Environmental > Terrestrial > Soil > Agricultural land | place: USA: Utah... | reverse complement strand
TGTAAATGCGGACTGTTGTCATGATCAAAAAACAACCAAACCGCATCGTAGGGATTTCGCTCCTTTTTAGCTTTTCTTGCACGCTTAACGGCTTCGTTAGCCAAGTGCCACGGATCGTTTTTATGGCTATGGTCGATTTCAATCGCAACTGATCGCTGCAACGGTTTGGGCAGCTCCGCCCGGAGTGCCTTGGCGTATAGGCTCTCGGTTACGCCTTCGCAGAGTATCAATATACGTTTGTTAATCTTCCTCACCACCGCCCTCCTGCATAGCGATTAAGAAATCCGAATCGTCGATGACCGGCGTAGCGCCAAAACGGCCAGACACGTACCATTTATCTAGCGGCGTGTTGAGCCTTATACCCCCGATATCGGAAGCACGGAACAGCTCGGTAGCACCATATTCGTCTTTCTGTGTGAACCATATCTGGTCCCTACGGAAATTATCATTTGAAAGTTGCGTCACGTCATGCGTTGCAAAAACTAATTGGGCGTTTTTTGGATTGGTGATGTCGTTATGAAATAATTTGATTAGATACTCGGTAATTACAGGGTGTAGGTTCTTTTCGAATTCATCTACGATAAGCAACTTACCCTCCTCTAACGCGTCTAACACAATACCTCCTATAACGAAAAGGCTCCTAGTTCCGGTAGATTCAATTTCGACATCGAACTTTTCAAACCCCACCTCTTTACCATCATGAAAGACCGGATGTCGCGTTTTTATATCATACTTGTATTCATCCTGTATTTGCTTTTTAACATCTTCGGAAATACTCCCCGGAAACTCATACTTACTCCAATCCACTTCCTCTGCCGTAACCTGTTGTATACCGGTATCCAATGCACAAATTAACGCATTGAACCGTTTGGAAAAAGTGGATTGCCCATCTTCGGCTAATCGCCTGGCATAAAGCCTGGCAACGCTGCTTTCGTGCCTATCGGCCATGAAGGGATAGACGGTGAGTTCATTAGCAAAAAAATGGTATGCTGGCAGCAGCATTTCCACGTTGTTTTCCGCTGCCTTGGAAAGGAACAACTGATTTGGGCCCAGCAGCCGATCGAGCACCTTTTTCGGCCCCCTGTAGTAATCTCCAAATTTGGTTTCTTGTTCGGCTTTCCGGGTGAAGAGAAGAGTCCGGGAACTGTGGGGGTAATAGTAAAGCTCTTCCAGTTCGATTCTTTTCTTGTTGTATGACACTGTATAATCGTACCGGATATCTTCGGATGCAAAGGATATTTCCAGCGTAATCGGAGCATCTATACATGACTTATCCAACCGGTGCGGCTCATACGGAGCTAAATTTTCTTCTGGCTTAAATCCGGAGGACCGATTAACGAGATAATCTAACGCCCTAAACGCATATAGAAAACCACTTTTTCCCGAAGCATTTGGGCCATATATAACTACAGACTTGAGCAACCGCTTATTCGTGGGGGCTCCAAAAAAATTGGAATCCAATCCTTTCAAGCCTGTCTTGACCATATCCAGCGCCATCCGTTCTTTTATTGACCTGAAATTCGTAACTGCAAATGATATTAGCATATCTTCTTCTTTATACATACAAAGGTACAAAATATAAATAAAAATAGGAAATAAAATGGTTATTTGCATTTTTTATGCAAATTTCAATAATACACCAAATAATAGGTAGGATACGAATAATTTTATCAGATAACTTTTGTAAAAGTGACTGATGCGCACGATTTCTCGAATATTAGGGCACGAGGCCATGAGTATGATAATGACACTGGTGGACAACAAATAGGGAAATTAAGTGTGAATGCCCCCCACAGTAGGTATTGACAAAACGTTCATTTGGCCATGTGTAATTTAATTTCCATAAAATCGTTTAGTTTCAGGCCATCTACCTTTCGCTTGGGACAGTTCAAAAGTTCGTGACTTAATGTACAGTTTGTATCAAGGTATTCCGATCGGTTACGTAATCGCTTGGAGAATCCAAACGTAAAACTAAAAGATGGAAGTTTAAGCGAAGGGAAGAAAGTTTTAATTGACGTACAACAGCGTGTAACTGCATCTAATAAAAAATCAACTTCTTTCTTGAATATATCGAACTTCTATGTATATTTGATGCATTGAACTTCAATGTATGATATCAAAAGAACTCGTCGGAGCATCCTCCATCCCCATTATTCTTTCCATATTGGCTGAAAAGGAGTCATATGGCTATGAAATTATCCAGAGGGTAAAAGAACTATCAAACGGTAAAATTGAATGGGGAGACGGCACCCTATACCCAGTACTGCATAAGCTGGAGAAAAAAGGCTTGCTCCAATCCCACTGGAAAATAGCCGAGTCGGGACGCAGAAGAAAATACTACCGTATCAGCAACGACGGTAAGCGGGAATTGGCAACGGAGCACGAAAATTGGACAATTATTAATGAAGTGATTCAAAAGTTATGGAAAGCAAACCCGAGTTTAGCATAGAAAACAGCAAATTCGGTTTTTCGTATTGTATATCACCATAAAAGTCGCTAAAAGCAAAGCCCCGAAACGGGGAGAATCGGGGCTTGCTAACTAACCAATTATAAACCTAAATTATGAAAAGACAAATTTTACTAACTGACTATATAACGCATTAAGGCCACGCTTTGTTACACCAACTTTGTTAATAGATGTTAAATGGGCAATGTACTGCGCATTCCGGTCTACAGAACTGTTCCCCATTAGCATTCAAAGAGAAAAAAAGTGCGTAAATTTCTTACTTTAGTCAGACTAGCCGAGGAAGGAGTGCTGGTGAGACGAGACAAATTCGGCAGTGGGCCGGTGTACTATATAAAATTGGCGACCAATGGTAAAAGACAATAACAACAGCAAACATTATAATTGGGGCAATCTGTGTGATGGCTGGCACTTGGTAGATTCCCCGACCCTCAGTGTCATTCGGGAGAAGATGCCTTCAGGCACTTCAGAGAACTTTCATTTCCATAACCATGCACAACAGTTTTTCTTCATATTGAGTGGAACGGCAAACTTCGAAGTCGAGGATGAAATGTTTGAAGTTCATGAAGGTCAGGGATTTCATGTTCTTCCAAAAAAGAAACACCGCATTCTCAACAATACTGATAAGGCGCTGGAATTTATTGTAATCTCTGAACCAAAATCACATGGCGATAGGATTAACCTCTAATCGATGAGCAGCAGCGGCTGGACATCATGGAAATCATCGAGGACCGCCATGCCAAGGCTTCCACAAAACGCGTGTACCGTTTCCCTAAGAGCTGTGTCAGGACGGACGGCTCCTCCAGGTCAAGTTCATTCCGGGGCGGGCCGGCCTCCGCGACCGCTTTCGCGGCCAGTTTTCCCGAGTATACAGCACCTTCCATGGTGGCTAGATACTTTTGCTTGGTGTAATCTCCGGCCAGTGTCAATCCCGGAATCGGCGTTTCCTGGCTGGGTTTTAGTTGCTCTGAACCCGGCGTAAGCCGATAAAATTCCATAGGCTCAATGACCACGCGATAACTCGTCACCTTATCCCGCAGAAAAATGCCGATGCTTTCGGCATCTTTAATTACATACCCAGTCGGCGTTTTTCATTTCCGCATTTTGGAATCCCGTATTTCAAAATCGCCCTTTACGGTTTTCAGTGCTGCTTTCATCGTTTCAACAATTAATTCTGTCCACCTAATTTTTGTTCCCGCTCGGGCCGTTAAGTCGGAGTTCCCGGTTAATGGCCTGTAGTTTCGACGTGCCACATCCTGTAAGGGATAGAAAATAAACGGTGCATAACAGCAGGTATAGCTTACTTTTTCTCATGACGATGCGTTTGTATCGCGCGGTTCAATATGGGAAGACACGTTCGGACTACGGATATACTATAGACAAGGTGGGCAACGAGCAAATGGAGGTAAAAGTTTCTACGGGCGAGCCGTGGCGGCCGCGGATGCAATCGAAAGGCTGTATGCCACCAAAGGACAGCCGATACGCCGCTGCACCATCCGTATGCCAACGCGCGGAGCATATTCGGCTTACTGTGTGCCAGCTTCCAATTCCGGTAGAAAACGTACGCCAGCGTACATCCGATCGCAAAGTGAGCGGCCCATCCCGCTGGCAGGGCGAAGGGACTCCGTACGGGAAGCAAGGTCCGCTGCAGTAACTTGCCCAACAGCACCGGTTCTTTGAAGTTGTCGCGGGATGCCCACGAAGCCGCATAGCTGTATAGTGTCATCGTAGCAGTTCCGACCATGCCGGCAGCGATGATGTACGATAGTTCGCGATAGTTCATTTGTGATGCGTGTTTGTCAGTTAGTGCCATACTCATGCCATTTAATAGCGCCTCCAGATAAAATGGTACGGATTTGTTAGTCTAACGACTAAAACATGTATTATGGTAACACTGATGACCTCGTTTCCCGACCATGTGGTGGCCTATCGGGCAGCGGGAACGGTAGCGAAAGCCGAGTACGAGAGCGTGGTAATGGCTCGGGTAGACGAGCTGGCCGCCCGTTATGGAAAGATCAATTTCATCGTTTTATTGGAAACCGGGATGGAAAACTATAGCCTTATGGCCTTTCTCGATTACCTGAAAATCAGTTTTAAGCATTTCAAAAAATGGCATCGCATGGCTATTGTATCAGACCAACGCTGGGTAAGGAAGGTGTACGACGTCCTGAGTCCTTTGGTGCACGGCGAAATACGGAGCTATAAGCTGGACGATTTCGAGCAGGCAAAAGAATGGGTGTCGGGACCGTTTGAGTATGGCCGGTAACCGATGTGCTGTCGCGGGCCATGGCCTACGTAGCCTTGCCCGCTCTTAACAGAATAAGCATCCAAGCGTATCTCTAGGACACACTTAGATGCTTAGTTGCGTCAGGGCACCGCCAAAAAAAGCAATCATCCATTAAAATCAATGCGCTCCCCGTAGTTCACTACGATGGCTTTGATTGTGCCGCGCGTGTTGCGAAGCGGACATCGTAAACAATCCGGCGCCAACCTCCAAAATACCCACCAGCAGGTGCGGCAAATAGACCTGGTCGGCAAATCCGAATAACCAGGGTGATGCGGCGAGGATCAATCCGGCGATAACATCCATCGTCAGGTGTGTAGCCATTGGTATTGCTTTTACAAGTCCCCCCTCATAGTCCGTGAAAATGGACATTCCGATAATGGCGGCGCCAACGATAACAGCAGACCACATCGCTGGTTCAATAGACGCAAACCCAAGTAACCACGGAGCTGCGATGAGTAGTATTCCTACCATATAATCCAATACAGCATGAAATTTTCGGCCAATGAATCTCATAATTTCTTTTTTTAAGTTGTCTAATAATCTATGTATTCGCCATAAAGAAAATATTAAGCCAATGCATTGCAGGGTGCCAAGGGGGTTGTCAACGGGACAAGTGTCCTATATCGGCAACTCATTGTTTGCTTTAGACGATGCACGCTCCACATCGGTTTACAGGTTACGTCGAATGTAAAAAGACCATCTGCGATAGTGTTTTTTGGTGAACACTCATTTTTCATCGACTCATCCTTACAAAGAACGCAGCTATGCGGCAACTAACCGGAAAAAGGAGACACGGCAACGACCGACAACGACAGGCATATTCTATCTTGACGTCTATGGGAAGTTTACTTAAGAGTTCACAAACTTGATATTCTAAACTGGAACATCAAGTGGGGGAGGAACCCGTAAGGTGTTGCGATGTTGTCCGGAGTACTCAACAGTGACCGAGGTATATAGACCGTTTGCAGGAGAAAGGCGATCTGGGTCTCGGTGAACTTCGATTTTTCAGGGAGAGGTGACAGGACCTCGAAGATACTGCACAGTTGCCCTTTTGTTGCCAGAGGAACCAGTTTTATCGCGGTAAGCAAGCAACCGGAGCGCGTTTAACACGACGATCAGCGTAGATCCTTCGTGTGCCATGACGGCAGGCCCGATGGTGGCGATACCCAAAATGGTCAGCGGTATCAGGGCCACCACCACACCCAAACTTATCGAGAGATTCTGCTTTATGATCGCTTTGGCCTTCATGCTCAGGCCGATGGATAACGGAAGGGCTTCAAGTTTGTCTCCCATCAGCGCGATGTCTGCGGTTTCCAGCGCCACATCGCTGCCAGCCGCCCCCATGGCGATACCCACCGTGCTTTTGGCCATGGCAGGGGCGTCGTTTACACCGTCGCCTACCATTGCCACCTTTGATTCCTGTTCAAGCAACTTATCGATGGCAGCCACCTTTTCCTCGGGAAGCAGGCTTCCCCAGGCTTCGCTCAGGCCGATCTCTTTGGCGACGGCATCAGCTACCTGCTGGTTGTCGCCTGTCAGCATCACCATGCGCCGGATACCGATATCCTTCAGCCTGACCAACGTGGGTTTCGCTTCCGCTCTGGGTGTATCCATCAGAGCAATCATACCGATATACTGGTCATCTCGCCGGATCAGCATGGTGGTATTTCCGCCGCTTTCCAGATCGGTCACCTGTTTGGCGATTTCTTCGGTCGGTTTATGCTCATCCAGATCTTCGTACAAATCCAGGTTACCGATATAGATACGTTTTCCTTCAGAGGTAGCCTGCACACCTTTGCCGTGCACAGCTTGCAAACCGCTCGCTTCCGGTATATCCACCCCTTGCAAACGCTCCCGGCCATCGCGTACCACCGCTTTGGCCAGTGGGTGGTCACTCAGTGCTTCAACGGCAACGGCTGTCTTGAGCACTTCGTTCTCATCCGTCCCCTCCAGTGCCACGACTTGGGTCAGCCTGGGTTGCCCTTTGGTCAGTGTCCCGGTCTTGTCGAAGGCCAGCGCGGTCAGCGAACCGAGGTCTTCCAGCGGCCTGCCCCCCTTGATAAGCACACCGCTGCGTGCCGCACGTGCTACGCCGCTCAGGACGGCGCTTGGCGTTGAGATAGCCAGTGCACACGGACTTGCCGCCACCAGCACGGCTATCGAGCGGTAAAAACTTTGGCTGAAGGGCTCGTCAATCACCACAAATGCGAAACAAAGCAAAACCACAAACACCAGTACCGACGGCACAAAGATTTTTTCGAACCGGTCCGTGAACTGCTGGGTGGGTGATTTCTGTGTCTGTGCCTCATTGACTAGGGTAACGAGGCGGGACAGAGTGGAGTCTTTGGCTACCTTGATTACCTGCACCTCCAGCGTACTGTCTCCGTTTATCGTCCCTGAGAATACGCGGTTTTCATCCTTGATATCTGTGACGGCCGACCAGTCCCGTCCCGGATCGTCCACCGGGCTTTTATCAACTGGAACGCTTTCGCCTGTGATAGGTGCCTGGTTAACGGAGCTTTCCCCCGAAACCACAACGCCGTCTGCCGAGATCTTGCTGTTCGGCCTTACCACAATGACATCGCCAACCGACAGCTGATCGATACCGATTTCCTTGGTCTTCCCATCCCTTTTAAGCATTGCCGTTTTGGGGGCCAGTTCCGTAAGCGCCGCTATCGACTTGCGTGCCCTGCCCATGGCGTAGTGCTCTAGGGCGTGGCCCAGGCTGAATAGGAACAACAGCAGCGCACCTTCGGCCCATTCGCCCAATATGGCCGCACCGATCGCGGCTACCAGCATGAGGAAGTCGATTTCAAACCCGCCTTTGGCCACTGTTTCAATTGCCTCTTTAGCCGTGAAAAACCCGCCGAAAAAGTACGCTCCTATATACAATGCCAAGCTCACCCAATTGGGAACGCCGGTATAGGATAGCCCATAACCGACTCCCAGCAATACACCCGATAGTATTGCGAATATCAGTTCGGTATTGCTTCCGAAGATCCCGCTGTGATCATGTTGGTGATCATCATCCATCTGCGCTGCATGTTCCGCAGCACCGCCGCTTCCAGAGCCACATGGTCGCAGTCCCGATTTCCGGAGCATGTCCCGGATGGCTTTTTCGTCGGTAATGCCTGATTCAAATTCGACCTGAACCATCCCCGACGGAGCAACCGAAGCCTGGACAACGCCCTTCGACGCTGACAGTTTTACTTCGAGCTTACGGGCATGACGCGCATGGCGCACGCCATCCACCTCTACCAATAGGTGTCCGTATTTGCCTGTAATCTCTGCGCCGGCCTGTTTGGCCAGCCGTTCGACCTTCGCTGTGGACAGGATGCCAGGATCGTAATGGAAGCATAACAGCGGCTGATCTCCGCTTCCATTGGCGATGTGAACGTCTTGTAGACCCCTTACATCTTTTAAGCGGCCAATTAACCGCTGAACACACTGATCCCGTTCATCAGGTATACCCGGAAGGATGAGCGACAGTTCTTTTTTCAGCTTCTCCATATATAATTATTTTTTCGTTCCTTCTGTTACGAACATAGTTGCCGTGGTTTTGATTTCCGATCGCTTTTAATGGTTCCGTTTCCCCCTCCACATCAGCTTCCCACATGCATACTGCGTACTCTGATCAATGGCTGTGGCCACCCGTGTTGCTCATTTTTGCGTTGATGAAAAAGGCGCCCTTGATTACTATTTTTGACCCAGCTGGCAATTCCGTAACCGGTGTTATGGCCGTATATCCTAGGCTGGCCTCCCCTTTTGCTACTTCTATCTTTTCAAAGTTCAAGCTTCCTTCTTCTTCCGCTCCGTGATCATGGGCATGCGTTTCCTCCTCCGGCTTTTTATCGGTGACCGCGAAGATGTAATATTTGCCATCTGCATCCACGATTGCCTCATCCGGCACAGTCGAAGCTTCCACGTCTTCACGGCTGATCTGGCCATTGATACTCATCCCGTCGATCAGGCCGGTCTTGTCGCCTTTTATGGTACAATGCACCGGCACTGACTTTCCATCGCCTTCAAATGTAGCCCCGATGCTGAACACCTCCGCTTCGTACATCTGCCCTGGGTTATTGGTTAACGAGAAATTCACTGTCTGCCCGATCCGGACAGATGGGAGATCCTTTTCGAACACGCTCAGATCTGCGTGAATGTCACCGTTATCAACAATTTCTGCTACGGGTGAGGAGACATCGACGTAGCTGCCCACCTTGGCAAACACGTTGCTGACGGTACCATCTACGGGACTTTTTACCTGAAGGGACGACCGCAGGTTATCCCTGTCCAAATTTGCCGGGTCAAGCCCCATCAGCTGTAATTGCTGTTCCAGTGAGGCTTGCCGGGTCTGTAACGCATTGAGTTCCGCTTCGGCCCTCTGTAGGTTCCGCAGTGCACCCGCGTTGCCCGCGTTAAGCTCCTGCTGCCGCTTTAGTTCCTGGGAGGCAAAAATGATCCGGCTTTCAAGGGTGAGGTATTCCTCCTGCAACCGTAGGAACTCCGGATCGGCAATCGTGGCAATGACCTGACCTTTTCTGACCGTACTGCCCACTTGTACCAGCAATCGCTGTATAACACCGCCGTACAGCGAAGTGGCATTCGCCTTGCTGAAGTTGGGTACCTCCAGCCTGCCAACTACGGCGATGGAAGCGTTGAGCTTCCTTCGCTCGATTTCCCCCAATTCAACTCCGACTGCCTTGATCTGCTCCGCACTGAGCACGGCGTTCATCGACGTACTTTCCCCGTGGCCCTCTTCACCATGCTCCCCGGACGCGCCGTGGCCATGACCGTCATCCGCCGAATGTCCACCCCCACATGCCAGAAACATTAACATACTTGCCAATGCCACCGCCGTAAAAATATTCCGCTTCATTGTATCTATTATTTCTATTAATCGTTATTCAAATAGTTGTATTCAATAACCGACTGGTTGTATTGATTAAGCGCGTCCAGATAGCTGTTACGCGTGGATACGGCCTGGCCGATGAATTGGCTGAGTTCGGCAAAACCGATCTCGCCGGCATTGTAGCTCTGGGTAGCCGCCGCGATAATCTCGTCGGCCTGCCGGAGCCCAGCTGTTTCATAAAACTGCAGCAGGGCCTGGTTACGCCCGATTTCGGATAGTGCGTTGTTCCGCCGGGTCTCCAACTGCTGAGTTTGGTAGGAAAGCCGTGCCTCAGCCGCTTTCATGCCTGCATCGGCTTCCCGTACCTTATTGCGATAGGCGCCCATCCCGAAAAAGGGGAAAGCCGCGGTTACCGAAAAACCCGAAAACGGGTCTTTTGCACCCCACAGCTTCTGGGAGAAAAACCGGCCCGAAAAGTGGGGCATCACGCCCTGTTTCTGCACCCTGACATTCGCTGCCGCAATGTCTACGCTTTGTTCCTGGAGCGCTATCAATGGATGGGAAGAATCGGCAGAACCTGCCGAAACCGGCAGCTTCTCCAATGGTTCGGCCACGGGCAGCAGCCACCGACCAACATCCAGCAGCATCATGAGCTGCTGCTGCTGTACCTGCATATCTCTCCTGTTCTGCTCCTTCATCGCGCGGAGTTCCTTCATTTTGGCTTCCGCGGCTATCCGGTCGAGGCCCGGAGCATCACCTGTTTCAACCCGAAGGCGGGCGGCGTCATACGTATCCGTATAAATGCTGTCAAGTCGCTCAAGCAATACCAGCTTATCCTGCAGATACCAGAGTTTATAGTAGGCTGTGCGCACGTCCCGGGCAATCGCTGCGTTGAGCGCATCGGTGTTCAGCTCATGGTATTTGAGCTGCTCGCGGAAATACGCCCGGCGTGCAGCGTAAAGCCCCGGCCAGGGAAGTTCCTGGGACACGCCGACCTTAAGGATGCCCACCTGATCGGATGGGCGGAAATCCTCGTTTTCGACGAAGACACCGGTCTTGGGAATATCCGCCGCGGCTCTGACGGCATATCCCGCCTGATCGATTTCCGACCGATTCACGGCGAGACCCCGATTGTTTTTCAGGGCGGTATCCACCGCTGCTGTTACAGTGATCCGCTCTTGGGCAGATACTATACTGCCGAGCCCGATCAGCATAAAAATGAACAGGACTGTTGCCGTTGATTTCATACGTACACTTATTTTACGGTTGAATAATAAATAAAGCAAAGGCAGGACGAACAGGGTGAGGAACGTTGCCGTCACCAGGCCGCCAATAACGACCGTTGCCAAAGGCTTCTGCACCTCAGCACCGGCACCGGTACTAATGGCCATTGGCAGGAAACCCAGGCTGGCCACTGTGGCGGTCATCAATACAGGGCGCAAACGGGTTTTGGTGCCTTCCATCACACGCTGGACGGCATCGGTAACCCCTTCTTTGGCAAGTTGATTGAATGTGCCGATCAGGACAATGCCGTTGAGCACCGCAACACCGAACAGTGCGATGAAACCTATTCCGGCGCTGATACTGAACGGCATGTCCCGGAGTACCAACGCGAATACCCCACCGACCGCGCTCATCGGGATGGCCGTAAAAATCAGTATGGCCTGCTTGAAGGATCCAAATGTGAAGTACAACAGCATAAAGATCAGCAGCAGGGATACCGGCACGGCGACCATCAGTCGGTCACTGGCTTCCCTCAGGTTTTCAAACTGCCCCCCATAGGTGAAATAGTAGCCCGGTGGCAGTTCCACCTGCTGATCCAGCTTGGACTGGATTTCTTCCACCACGCTCTCCACGTCCCTGCCCGAGACGTTAAAGCCGACCACGATGCGGCGCTGGCTTTGTTCCCGGCTGATCTGCGCGGGCCCCAGTTTGTAATCGATGGTAGCCAGCTGCGAAAGCGGTATCTGCGTTCCAGTAGGCGTCGACACCATCAGGTTATTCACGTCGTCGATGCCCGTGCGGTATGCGCTGTCCAGCCGCACCACCAGGTCAAACCGCCGTTCATCCTCGAAAACCAGTCCCGCGGCTTTGCCGGCGAAGGCGGTGCTCAGTACATCGTTGACCGTTTCAACGTTCAGTCCGTAGCCTGCCAGCCTCGTGCGGTCATATTCCACATTGATCTGCGGTAGCCCGCCGACCCGCTCGACCAGAGGTGCCGTGGCCCCATTGACGCTCTGGATCACCCGGCTTACCTCGTTGGCATAGGAGACGAGCGTATCGAGATTCTCGCCGAATATCTTGACGGCCACGTCCTGCCGGATACCCGTCATCAGCTCGTTGAACCGCATCTGGATGGGTTGGTTCTTCTCGAAGAACACCCCGGGTATTATCTCCAAGGCCTCCATCATCGCGTCGCCCAGTTCATTGTATGACCGTTCCGTTTTCCATTCTTCCTTGGGCTTCAGGATAATCATCATGTCGGTCGCTTCCGGAGGCATGGGGTCCGTGGGCACTTCGGCTGCTCCGGTCTTACCGACCACCATCTTCACCTCGTCAAACGATTTCAGTATCCTGGAAGCCTGCATGGAGGTTTCGATGCTCTGCTCAAGGGAACTCCCCTGCGGCAGAATGCAGTGGAAGGCAAAATCACCTTCTTGTAATTGCGGAATGAACTCCCCGCCCATACCGCGGAACACCCAAAGGCTCACAGCAAACAAGCCCACCGTGACAGTGATCACCGTATATTTCACGCTTATGGCTTTCCGGAGCAGGGGCTGGTACCTGCGTTGCAGCCAGGCCATCATGCGGTCTGAAAATGTCTCCTTATATTCTCCTTTCTTTGAAAGGAACAGCGCCGACATCATCGGGATGTAAGTCATTGAGAGGATGAGCGCCCCGAAAATAGCAAAACTCACGGTCTGGGCCATCGGGGTAAACATTTTGCCCTCCACACCGACGAGCGTCAGGATAGGGATGTAAACAATCAGGATGATGATCTCGCCGAATGCCGCACTGGTCCGGATCTTGGAAGCCGAGACATAGACCTCCTCGTCCATTTCTGCCTGCGTGAGCCGCGCGGTTGACTTCCGCAGGCCCAGGTGATGCAGCGTAGCCTCCACAACGATGACGGCCCCGTCCACAATCAGCCCGAAGTCGATGGCACCGAGGCTCATCAGGTTGGCGCTCACCCCGAATACCCGCATCATGCCAAGCGCGAAAAGCATGGACAGCGGGATGGCGGATGCTACAATCAGGCCTGCCCGCAGGTTACCAAGGAAAAGCACCAGCACGAAGATCACGATCAGTGCCCCCTCAATCAGGTTCTTTTCCACCGTACGGATGGCCCTCCCGACCAATTCAGTACGGTCCAGGTAGGGTTCGATCACAACATCCTCGGGCAGAGACTTCTGGATCACCGGGATTTTCTCCTTGACCCGCCTGACCACCTCGTTGCTGTTCTCTCCTTTGAGCATCATCACCACCCCGCCAACGGCGTCGACTTCCCCGTTATAGGTTAACGCGCCGTAACGCACTGCGCTGCCGAAGCGAACCTCGGCTACATCCCGGACGAATACCGGAACGCGCCCCGGAACGTTCTTTACCGCGATTTTCCGAACATCGTCCAATGAGGTCACCAGGCCGACGCCACGGATGAAATACGCATTGGGCTTTTTGTCGATATAGGCACCCCCTGTATTCTGGTTGTTTGCCTCCAAGGCGTTCAATATGTCGGTGCCCGATACACCCATGGCCCGCAGGCGATTGGGGTTT
>Ga0079224_100009320_pt1 | contig 13374 bp, 9 predicted proteins | sample Stecom2015_FD_80414 | JGI IMG/M metagenome (GOLD analysis project Ga0079224, IMG submission 80414) | Agricultural soil microbial communities from Utah to study Nitrogen management - Steer compost 2015 | ecosystem: Environmental > Terrestrial > Soil > Agricultural land | place: USA: Utah... | reverse complement strand
GTTCGGTCATCTACTGCACGTTACAAAACTGCTCGTAGTCGATCAGCTCGATCTCGTCGGGGTGCTTGGAGCAGACCCGGCAGTTCGGATCCTTGCGCAGCTTCATGGTCCGCCACTTGGTGCCCAACGCGTCGAGCACCAGCAGCCGACCGGAGAGCGTCTCGCCCACGCCGAGCAGGATCTTGATGGCCTCGTTGGCCTGCAGCGTGCCGATCATGCCGGGCAAGACCCCGAGCACGCCGGCCTCCTGACACGACGGCGCCATCCCGGGCGGCGGCGGATCGGGGTACAGGCAGCGATAGCAAGGCCCACCCTCGTCGGGGTTGGCCAAGAACGTGGTGAGCTGACCTTCGAACCGAAAGATCGACGCGTGCACGACCGGCTTGCGCAGCTTGAGGCTCGCGTCGTTGAGCAGGTAGCGGGTCGGGAAGTTGTCGGCCCCGTCGACGATCAGATCGTACTGGGCGATCACGTCCAGCACATTGGAGCTGTCGAGCCGATCCTCGATCGGGATCACCTTCACGTCGGGGTTGAGCGCCTGCAGGGTCTTGCGGGCGCTCTCGACCTTGGCCATGCCGAGCCGCTCGACGTTGTGCAGTACCTGGCGCTGGAGGTTGGACTCGTCGACCACGTCGTCGTCGACGATGCCGATCGTGCCGACGCCCGCGGCCGCGAGGTACAGGCCCGCGGGAGAGCCGAGCCCGCCCGCACCGAGCAGCAGCACCTTGGCGTCGAGCAGCTTGCCCTGCCCGACCTCGCCGACCTCGGGCAGCATGATGTGCCGGCTGTAGCGCTTGATCTGCTCGGCCGTCAGCACGCGCGGCCGCTCGAATGGAAAGCCGGCGTTCTTCCACGCACGGAAGCCGCCGGCCATCGAGGTCACCTTCTTGTAGCCCAGCTCGCTCAGCGAGCGCGCGCCGAGGGCCGAGCGGGTCCCACCCGCGCAGTAGACGATGATCTCGTGGTCGCGATCGGCGACCAGATCTTCGACCTTCAGCTCGAGAAATCCTCGTGGGATCCACTCGGCCGACGGGATGAAGCCTTGCTCGTACTCGTCGCGCTCGCGGATGTCGATCAACACGGGCGCTGTGCTGCGGTCGGCGATCCGGGCCCGGGTGTCCTCGACCGAGACCTCGCGGATGCCTTGCTTGACCTGAGACAGGATCTCGTTGAACGTCGCCATTTTCCTGAACTCTCTGGGTTTATTCGTTTGGCGCCGTTTTGCCTGAAAGACTCGGGCCCCAGCGCGCTCTGGGACTTTGACCGAGCTTTCGCCGGGCGTCAAACGCGTGAATCCACGGTGATAACCGTGGATTTTAATTCTTGGCGTGGAGCAGGACCTTGATGCCGTCGGCGAAGTTGACCCGGATCTTCTCGTCCTCGACCCCGCACACCACCCCAGGCCCAAATTTCTTGTGCTGGATCTGCTCGCCGAGCGCGAAGCGTTCGCTGATCGCATAGGGCCTGGTCGGCTTGTCGGGATCGAGGACGATCGCGCTGCCTGCCGACGATCGGGCGCGCGCCCGACTCGGACTCGCCTGCCTGGCCTTGCCGGCGCCGGGCTCGGACTTCACGACCCGTCGCCGCGCCGGCTCGAGGTTGGCCGCGGGCGCGTCACCAGTTGGTTTGAAGCGGTGCTGCTTGCCGCACTGCTTGCACTCGACCTTGGTGATCTTGTCGCCGAGCTTGGCGACCACCACGTGCCAGACGTCGCCGCAGGTGTTGCACAGCGCCTCCACATCGGAGCCCACGTTGAAAGCCATCGCGTCCTCGTCCCTCGCGCCTGATCGGCGTGCGCGGGAGTGTAGACGCAAACAGCCGGACGCGAAGACGCGCCGTCAAAAGAGTTCGCGGCCCATCACCGACTCGTAACCGGCGGCGTACTCGTTGGCGGCGCGCGTGCGCGACACGTCGCAGTGGGAGCGGCAGCCGCAGTTCGGCAGCCGCAGTCCGTGCTCTCGCGCAATCTGCTCGAGGCCGTGCGCAAACACCTGAGCGCGGCGGGGCTTGAGCTTGCGCGTCGGCTCGTCGTCTTCGCCTTCAGCCCGGAGCCCCGGGCGTGAAGACAAGCTCGCGGCGCCGAGCACGGCCATGGGATCGACGCCGTAGGCTCGCGCCAGCTCGAGCAGACTCGCGACGCTGAGCTCGCGCTGGGCCACGACGAGCTCGCGGAGCTGTCGGCCGTGAAGCTGACCGACCTCGACCACCACCCGGCGGATGTCGGCGCCGACCAGATTGCGCAGCAGCGGCGTGAATTGATCGGCCTGATCGTGGATCCCGGGCATCAGCGGCGCGAGCCGAGCGACCACCGGGATCTCGAGAGTCTCGAGGTGCTGCGCCTGCAGCAGCAGCGCCGAGACCGGATCGGCCTGCTCGCCCGAAGCCGAAGCCAGCAGCGCACGCTGAATTGCCGGCTTGTGGTGGGCGAGCTCGAGCTCGACGACGACCGCATGGCCCTTGCGGCGGGCCTCCGCCAGCGCCGAGACGACCGAGCGCGGCATGACCACACGAGTTCGGACGATCACTCGGCGCCCGCGCAGGCCCAGCCAGCCGATCGCCCGCTCGATCCACTCGGCATCCTCACGTCCACGCATCAGCAGACTGACGACCGGCACCCGCGAGCCGCGCATCTCCCGGTCCGCGAGCAACTCCGACAGGGCCACCTCCACCTGCTCCACCCCCAAAACGCCCTCAAACCCGAATCCAACAGCGAGATGCTCGCCATCGCAGGCGTGCTCGAGAGTCTTGGCGTGCCGTAGAGAACTCATGCCCAGTCCTGATAAGTTGTATAGTGGCTCCGAATGGCGAGCGCCAGCCTCCAACAACCACCTGATCTGGCTCAGACAACGCGCAGTGACCCATCTGAGGGCGAATTTGGTCCTCGGACCGACACGCGACACCCAAGATGCGCAAAAATCGCGTCAGAAGCGAATGAGCGTCCTGCGCACGCCGGCTCCACCAGCACATCTAAAGATTCGGCGCCGGCTGTGTTAGACGACGGCGAAACCGTGACCACGGACAACCGAATGCCGCAGGCCGGCAGGAGCGAGGAAGCGCCGGAGCGAGTCGGCAAGGCCCTGTCGCTCCGGGATATCGACAACGACGCGCTCAAGGTCGTCCGCAAGCTGCTCGCAGCCGGACACGAGGCCTTCCTCGTGGGAGGTTGCGTGCGCGACCTCTACCTGAGCCGCAAGCCCAAGGACTTCGACGTCGCCACCAGCGCCCGACCCGAGCAGATCCGCCGAGTGTTTCGCAACAGCCGAATCATCGGTCGCCGCTTCAAGCTCGCCCACGTGTTCTTCGGCCCGAAGATCGTCGAGACCAGCACGTTCCGGGCAAACCCGAGCGAGAGCGACGAGGCCGACGACGGCGATGATCTCCTGATCACCCACGACAACGAGTGGGGCACCGTCGAGGAGGACGCGCGGCGCCGCGACTTCACCATCAATGGGCTGTTCTACGACATCGAGGCCGGCAAGATCGTCGACTTCGTCGACGGCGTGGAGGATCTCGACCGCGGCATCATTCGCACGATCGGCGAGCCCGTGGTCCGGTTCCGCGAGGATCCGGTCCGGATGATCCGGGCGATCAAGTTCGCCGCCCGTCTCGACTTCACGATCGAGCCCGAGACCTGGCGGGCGCTGCTCGAGTGCGCCCCGGACATCGCTCGCTGCAGCCGCGCGCGGCTGGTCGAGGAGCTCTACAAGCTGCTGCGCGGCGGCTCGGCCGGACGGGCCTTCGAGCTGATGCTCGAGGCCAACTTGTTTCAGCACATCTGGCCGGCCTTCGTCAGCCTCTTCGACCAGCCGATCAGCGAGGGTGAGCCCGGCGGCGGTCTCCACCGGCCGATCCGGGGCGAGCCGCCCGATCTGCCCAGCGCGCTGTTTTGGCGCTACATCGCCGCGCTCGACGACTACGTGATCGAGACCGGCCAGACCCCGAGCAACGGCGTGATCCAGGCGATCCTGTTCGCGCCGCTGCTCGACCACGAGCTGCTCGAGTTCAACCGCGCCGATCTCGACATCCGGATCGACGAGCTGATGACCCCGCCGTGTGCGTCGCTCGGTGTCGCCCGCCGCGACCGCGAGCTCGCGCGGCAGATCTTCATGGCTCACCGCCGGATGATCCACCCGAGCCGCAAGCGCGGGCGCAAGACCTCGCTGGTCCAGCGCCAGTACTTCCACGACGCGCTGCTGTTCCTCGGCTTCTCGGTCGAGGCCCGGGATCTCGACGGCAGCGCGCTCGAGCACTGGCGCGCGCTCGCCAACCTCCGCTTGCCCGAGGGCAGCGGCGGCGGCCACGGGGGTGGTGGGGTCGAGCGTGACGAGGACGGGGACGAGGGCAGCAAGCGCAAGCGCGGTCGTCGGCGCCGCGGCAAGGGCAAGTCGCGGCGCAACGGCCCCGGTCGATCCGGCCGCCCACAGGCCTCCGCAGGCGAGAGCTAGCGGGCCGGGGAAAGCTCGTGGCACGCCGGTCGAAGGCTCGAGGACGCCGCGAACGCGAGCGCGAGCTCGCCGAGCTGCTCGATCGCGGTACCAACGACCACTATCTCGATCCGCTCCTCTACGACCTCGAGTACGCCGACCAGGAGGACGACGTCGACTGGTACGGCGCGCTCGCGGACGAGCGGGCGGGCGGCAAGACCATCCTCGAGCTCGGAGCCGGGAGCGGCCGCATCGCAATCCCGATTGCCAGGGCCGGCCACCACCTGATCGCCCTCGATCGGATGCCGGCGATGCTCGACCACCTGTTCGCCAAGCTCGACGCGCTCGCCCGGGTCGGTGAGCCGATCGCGGGCCAAATTGATCGATTGGTCGCCGGGATGACCGAGATTCCGCTGGCCGACGAGAGCGTCGGCCTGGTCATCGCCCCGTTCAACGTGCTCATGCACCTGTATGGCTGGCGCGACCTGCTGAGCTGCTTTCGCGAGGTCCATCGGGTGCTCGAGCCCGGTGGAAGCTTCGCGTTCGACGTTCTGCTGCCGGATTTCGACTGGCTGCGCTGGGACCCCACCGAGCGCCACGCGGTGACCCACTTCGAGCACCCGCGGACCGGACAGAAGCTGATCTACTCGACCAATCACGAGTATGATCCCGAGACCCAGATCTGCCATATTCGCATCTATTATGACGACGCCAAGGCCGGGCTCCGATCGCGCGCCAGGCCGCTGAAAATCGTTCACCTCGCTCATCGGCAGATCTTTCCCGAGGAGCTCCGGATGCTCGCGGGGCTGGTCGGGTTCGAGATCGAGAGCCACACCGGTGATTTTCTCGACCTGTCGTTAAATAAAGATGTCGAGGTCCAGGTGGTGCTATGCCGTAAACCCGGCTGACGCCCGGATGTGGGGGACCACACAGCGCCGACCCGTTCGATCCGCAGCAGGTCGACCGGTATTGAGTATACATGGATCGGCATATGGCCACGACTCAGAACTTGTCGATTGATTATCCGCTGCACTGGCGTTGCCACCGAAATCCGCTGGCCGATCGAGTCGGACGCCGGGTCCGCGAGTGGGGCCAGGCGTTCCTGCGCGAGCACGCGCAGCAGCCCGGTGCCCCACGGGTCGCCGATCTACGCAAGCGGGTCCACGAGCTCAACATCGCCGGCTACGGCGGCTGGCCGCTGCCCCACGCCGACGGCGAGCGCCTGTACACCATCTGCCAGTTCTTCACAATGTGGATCTTCTACGACGACAACTTCGAGCACGGTGGCCCGGGGTTCTTCGAGGAGATGTACGAGGCCATTTTGCAGGACTCCGACACCCCGCCTGCCGGCTTCTGGCCACGAATGTGGCACAGCCTGTGCCGCGGATATCGGCACATGCCCCGCCAATGGCGAGTGCGGCTGGCGACCGACTTTCAGGGGTGGCTGTTCAGCATCGCCGAAGAGCGAGCCATGCGACGCGGGTTCTGGGCGACCGGCGAGGTCCCGAGCGTCGCCGAGTACCTGCGGGTTCGCAACGTCAGCATCGGCCAGATCCCCGCGGCCAATTTCATCGAGTTTGCCGAGGGCTTCGTGTTGCCGGAGGCCATCGAGGCCAGCGAGCAGGCGCAGGCGCTCGTGCGCCAGTCGGCGCTGCTGGTCACGCTGTTGCAGGATCTACACTCGATCGACAAGGACGCGCGCGACCGTTTTCCCAACCTCGTCGAGCTCTACGGTCGCGAGCATGAGCTGACCCGGCTCGAGACCTTCACCTCGTATCGCCGCTGGATGTGCGACGAGATCGTCGCCTTCGACCGGATGGCCGAGCAGCTGCACGCTCGGGTCGCCGACGACCACGAGCGTCGACAGACCGTCGAGTTCGACGATGTCGACGAGCTCGTCGAGCTCGTCGAGCTCGTCGATCGATGGACCGACGGGCTGCGGCACATGGTCTACGGCTTCCACCGGTGGCACCTCGAGGCCGACCGGTACTCCCGGCGCTATCGGCTCGACGACACCAACGTGGTCATCACCCTGGACACGATGTGACCACCCAGTTCGTGGACGGCGCGTCCACGAACTCGGTCAACGCGTGCTACACGCGGCCATCGTCTCCAGATGGGAGCATTCGAATGGTCGCAGTGCTCTTCCGGCAGCTTTGAAACAGCTATCGATCTTTGAGACATGTACCAAGGATCAGTTCATGAGAATTTTATTGTCACTGTACTAGCTCGATAACTGCGTGATATACGCAACTTGCGCCGAGCTGAGCTTATCTGGAACTTCTGGATGTTTACCCCATCCGAGTTCCAGTCATGTCGAATTTTTCCTCAATTTCGTTGACGGCACCGAGCGTCTCTCTTACAGTGACACCAGAACGCCACAGATGTAGCGAAATTTGCGCATCCCTGAATCGTTCGCATTCTTCCGCATGCAGCTCGCGGAGAATGACGATGTTTTTGTTGTGTCCACAAAGCGGTCGTTGAGGCGAGACCGCGCGATGGAGAGTTCATCATCATGCTCGAGCAACACCAGGACGGTGCTTTGAAGGCGCGCACGGAGTCCGCGGTCCTCAGCGAAAAGGATGACGATTGCCTGCGGTTGTTCTGCCCGTTCGAGTCCGGTTTGAACCGGCACGTGGAGGCGGTGCAGCGCGACTCGTTGGAGTGGTGCTCGCGTTTCGGCATCGTCGGCAGCGGCAAGGCGCTGACGCATCTCGCAAAGTCAAAGATCGGCTGGCTGGTCGCGCGTGCATTCTGGCGCGGCGCTCGCGAGCCGCTGCAGATCGCGTCGGATTGGACGCACCTGTTTTGTCTCCTGGATGACCGAGCCGAGAAAGTCGACTGTCCCGTCAAACTGTCTGGCTTTCTGGCCGCGCTGAGCGACACCTTCGAGTCCGGGGTATCGAGCGCGTCGGTCGAGAACGAGCCGTTCGCAGGCGCGCTGCTCGATCTCCGCGCGCGCATGCTCGAGGCGAGCTCGCCGCGCTGGGTCGAGGGCTTCGCCAGCCACCTGAAGGCGATCTTCCAAGGGTTTTTGTGGGAGAGCCTCAACTGTTCGCTGGACTTGCGGCCCGACGTCGAGACCTATCTCGCGGTCCGCCGGATCACCGTCGGCCTGTTTCCGCAGTTTCATTTGGCGGCGCTGACGGACGGGATCGATCTGCCACCGGAGATTTACCAGCACCCGGCGCTCCATAGGCTGATGGTCGCTGCCTCCAACTGTGTCGGATGGACCAACGATCTGTGCACCTACGAGAAGGAGCTCGACGAGGGCGAGCGCCACAATCTCGTGCTGGTATTGATGCAACGAAATTCGCTCGATCTCCACGCGGCCGCGCTCCGGGTCGCCCGCATGCACGATGAGGAGATCGCGGTGTTTCTGCGACTCCAGCGGCACTTGCCTTCGTTCGGCAGGCATGACGCCGCGGTCGCCGAGTTCATCGACATCCTGCGCTCGTGGGTTCGGGGTCATCTCGAGTGGGCGCAAGAGACCGGCCGATACCGGCCATCGATGAGCGCGTGGTCGTCCAGCGGAACCTGGGCTCGCGCCAGGTTGCTGGAGGAGGACGCTCCCGACCGGGCTGCGTGACAGGCCGCAAACCGCGGCCCGGGCGCTCGCGTACGTCGCTCATCGAAGGCGACGTGACGGGCCCCGTGCTGCTGTACTATCCTCCGCCGCCATGGCGAAGCAAACGTACACCGTCAAGGGTACGCACATCATCACGAGCCGCTCCTGGGTCGATGAGCAGCTTGGCGAGGGTTACTTCGCCCAGCGCTCGAGCGATGTTCGAGCCCCGTGGGGTTCGAAGCCGCTGCCGAGCGCCTGGTACGATGTTCATGCGCTGATGAAGGTGATGGAGCCGATCTGCGAACAGCTGAACATCTCGGTGTTCGACGCATTTTCGGACATCGCCGCCCGCAACGCCAGCGATGATCTCACCACCATCTATCGAGCTTTCCTCAGGCTCGCGGGCGCCCGCGGGCTACTGAATGCCACACCCACGCTCTGGCGAAATTACGTGGCATTTGGGACAGTCGAGAAAATCACCAACCAGCCGGGACTTCACGAGGCGATCGGGCGAGGAATTCCCACTCCGCTGCTGGACTGGGCGTGCGCGTGCTGGAACGGGTTCATTCCGACGGCGGTGACGCTCGCCGGTGGTTCGAATCCGGTGCTGAAGATCATCGAAACCGGCCCGGATACCACGGCCGACGAGCCGGATATGTCTTTCTTGCACGTGCAGCTGCACTACGTCCCGTGACGTCGGCAACGCGCTCGATTGCGCTGCATCATCAGTCCCGCGGAAGTTGCGCCGTACCGTTGCTTCCCGGAAAACTGCGCGCATTCCGGTGCCGCGGCGGTGGTTTCGGCGGCGGTCCCGAGGTCTGCTAGCCTGGCCTCGTGCTGCGCCGCGCGTTGTGGTCCCCGGTCGTGCTCGCCTGCCTGCTCGCGCCGCCGATGGCGGCCCAGGCCGACACCCTCGATGCGGATCCGGCGGCCGGATATATCCCGGTCGACGAGCTCTCGTACGAGACCATCATTCGGCCGGGAGCCGGCTTCGATGCCGAGCTGGCGATCCGGGTGGCGCTGCAAAACACCAGCGCCGCGAGCCAGGACATGGTGATGGCGCTGGCGGTGCCGCACGGGAGCGAGCTGAGCGGGGTGGCGATCGCTCGCGGCGGCGACTGGATCGAGGGCGAAGTCAGCAAGATTGAGGAGAGCGCGGGTGAAATCGCCCGCGCTCGTCGCGATCCCGGCACGGTGTTCGTGCGCGAGCTGCCGCCCGAGAGCCCCGGCGATCTGCCGGGCGCGGAGATCATCGCGTTCGGGCTGCCCTCGCGGTCGACCACCCAGGTCGAGCTGCGCCTGCGCGTGCACCCGATGCTGCGAGGCGATCGCTGGCAGCTCGATCTCCCGCGGCGCAACGCGGAGATCCCCAACCTGGTCGACCAGCGCCGGGTGATCGTCCAGGGGCTGCCCGAGGGCGAAATTTTTTGGATCGACGGCACCTCGAGCAACGGCACGCCGTACATGGTCACCCGCTCCGAGGACGCGATCACGGTGTCGTGGGCGGCCCGGCGCAAGACCAGCGCGGAGCTCGACGGCAGCTACGAGATCTCGCGCGATCCCGACGGCAGCGGCGGTCGAGTGCGGCTGGTCCTGCGGCTCGGGCCCAGCAAGCCGGTCGCGCCGGATCACGTGGTGCTGGTCGTCGATCGATCGCAGTCGGGCTCGAGCGCGCTGCCGCGTCAGAGCGCGCGGATGTTCGGGCAGCTGCTCGACACGCTGCCGGCCGGGACCACCTTCGATGCGATCACCTTCGCCCGCGAGGCCGAGCAGCTGCTCGACGGCAAGCGATTTGCGAACGGCAAGGCGCCGCGGACCGACGACGCCGAGGCCCGGGCCGAGCTGGCGCGCTCGCTGGAGATCACGGTCGCGGGCCAGGGCACCGATCTGCGAGCGGCGATGGAGCTGGCCGGCAAGCAGCTGGCGGCTCGCAAGGCCAGGCAGCCGCTGATCGTGGTCGTGACCGACGGGATGCTGCCGCCGAGCGTCGGCGCCGACCAGATCAACCAGTCGCTCGGCGACGCGCTCGGCAAGGCCGCGCGACCCGAGGTGCTGTTCGTGGTCGACGACCCGCTGCTTTCGTCGCGCGGGCTGCCGGTCGATCACCCGATCGCCGATCTGGCCGCGGGGCTCGGCGCCCGGATCTCGCTCGAGACCCTCGCCAACCTCGGGCCCGAGCAGATCCGGGAGCTGCTGGCCGCGCCCAAGGTGCTCGGCGATCTGAGCGTCAGTCTGCCCGAGACCGTGGTCCTCGATCAGCCGCTGCCGAGCGGGCTGGTGGCCGGCGACTTCGTGGTGCTCGAGGGCGACTACGGCGGTCGGGCGCCATCGAAGGTCACGGTCCGCGGGCGCTTCGGCAAGACCAAGGTCTCGGCCAGCTTCAGCGCCGCCAAGCGAGATCCGCGGCCGGCTGCGATCGCGGCGGCGATCCGCGAGGGCGATCGGGAGCGGGCTGTCGAGGAGGGGCTGGCGCTGCCCAACTGGTATACGGCGAGCATGCGGCGGGTGACCAACATGAACATCGCCCAGGCCGGTCGCGTGGGCTGGCAGGCGACCGGACAGCTCGACTCGAACATCATCGAGCGACAGCTGCGAAGCCGGGTGCTGCCGCGCGCGCGCGCCTGCTACAACCAGGCGCTGACCCGCAACCAGGTGCTGGCCGGGCGCGTGGAGCTGAAGCTCGAGGTCGGCAAGGGCGAGGTGATGATGGCCGGGCTCGGGGCCGCCGAGCTCAACTACGCCGACGATCGCCTGCTCGCCTGCCTCGAGTCCGCGGCCTGGGCGATGGACGTGCCGGCCGGCAACCTCGATACCCAAGTCTACGTGATCAATTATCCGCTCGAGTTCACGGCCCCCGAGGGCGGCGAGCCGCCGCGAGCCGGCGAGGCCAGCGATCCGATGTTCGAGCGGCTGGTCCGCAGCGCCGAGGTGCTGGCGGACTATCAGAACAACAACTAAGGGCCCGCACTGCGCGGGCCCTAATCCAGCTGGAGGTCCGGCAGCTCGGCGCGCAGCTGGTCGAGCTCGCGGGCGCGTTGCTCGGCGACGTTCGGCGAGACCCGGATGCGCACTCGCTCGAGCCGTCGCAGCTTGGCGGCGTAGCGGATCAGCACCTCGAGGGTCTGGCCGCGGACGCCGACCAGCTCGAGGGTGCGCAGCCGATCGACGACCGGGCCGGCGAGGATCGCCAGGGCAAAGTCGGGCGCGAGCGGGTGCAGCCGCAGGTGGCGGACCCGGGTGAGTCGGGCCAGGGTCGCGGCGCAACCTTCGATCTCGGCGGGGATGGTTCGCATGCCGACCGGGAGGCTGAAGTCGAGGTGGGTGAGATCGGGCAGCGCGAGCTCGAGGTCGACGCCGCCCTGCGTCCACTCGGAGGTGTCGCCGTGACGCAGGCGCAGCTGCACGACGTGGGGCCAGCGAACCTCGCCGCGGTTGATCTTGCCGGCGCCGAGCAGCCACAGCGATCGCAGGTTGGGGAACTGCGGGTGGAGATCGACGAGCTCGGGCAAGCTCGCGGGCAGCCGCTCGAACACCAGACGACGGAGCCGCGGCGCGGGCTCGAGGCTGCGCAGCCCCGCGACGACGATCGCCCACGACTCGAGATCGTCGACGCCGATGCGCAGCTCGGCGAGCAGCGGCTCGTGGCGCAGCAGCTGGCGCGCGGCCTCGACGATCGCCCCGGCGTTGCGGGCCGAGCCGGCCAGGCCCGAGCGTCGCCGCCACAGCGAGCCCGACAGCCGCGCCCGGGTCACGAAGCCGTGGATCCGCTGCAGCTCGATCGGGCTCGGGCGCGCGGGCGCCAGCGGATCGGCGTGACGCAGCCCGGCCAGGCACGCAGCGGCGCAGCGCTGCTCGACCGACGCGAGCGCTCGCTCGAGCGCGCGCCCGCGTCGCGAGCCCACCCGCGCGCGGGCGAGCGAGGTCGCGACCAGCTCGCCCCGCGGATCGCCGCGGCTCTGCAGCCAGTCGGCCCAGACTTGCCAGGCTTCACCGGTGCCGGGCTTGTGGTCGGGCGCTTCGTGGCCGGGCTCGGGGATCAGCTCGGCGACCAGCTCGGCCGCGAGCTCGGGCTCGAACGCCGCGACGCCTGCGAGAAGATCGGCTCCTGCGGCGGGCCCGGCCGCGACCGGGGTCCGGGGATCGAAGGGGCCGCCGTCGAAGTGCTCGACGCCTCGCATGACGCAAAGCTGTGCGGGCGTGCGACCGGCACGATCGCGGCTCGGACGAGCGCCACGCTTGACCAGCCGCGGGCCGATCCCTCGTCGATCGCCGCCCTCGCCCGCGACCGCGAGGTAGTGGAGGGTCGTCCAGCCGTGCGCGTCGCGAAGGTCGGGATCGGCCCCGGCCGCGAGCAGCAGCTCGATCAGCTCGGGCTGGGCAGAGGCGGCCAGGGCTCGCATCAGCGGGGTGCGGCCGAGCTCGTCGACCGCGTCGAGTCGAGCGCCGCCCTCGACCAGGGCCGCGACCGCGTGGAGTCGCCGGTTGGGCGCGGCCAGGTGCAGCGCGGTCTGGCCGAGCTGATCGCGAGCTTCGGTGTCGGCCCCCGCGGCGATCAACCAATCGCACGAGGACGCGCCGACGATGTCGCTGATCGGCACGTCGATCTCCCGCTTGCTCGCGCCCGCCGGCCCCTGCCGAGGCAGCGCCGCGGCCAGCATCAACGGCGTGCGACCGTCGGCGTCGCGGGCCTCGAGGGTCGCGTGGCCGTACTCGGCCAGCGCAGCGAGCACCTCGGGGCCGCCGTAGACGGCGAAGTGGATCAGCCGCGGCTGACCGGGCTCGTCGTCCTTGGCCAGCAGCGGGAGCTCGCGCCGGACCGCGCCCGCGTCTCCGCGAGCGCAGGCGAGCCGCAGCTCGGACAGGCTCACCGACCAGACCGCGCGCGGGAGCTCGCGATCGATCCGCTGCTGCTTGCTCGGGTGCGCGGGCTTTCGCGCGGGCGTCAGCGTCCGCGGAGGCGGAAACGGTGCGGCGAGCTCGAGCACGGTGCCGGTCGGCGTGCGGGTGATCGCCCACAGCGAGTAGCCGGTCAGCGCGAGCTCGAGCCAGGGACGGAGCGGATCGGGGATCTCGGCGAAGCTGCGACCGACCAGCGCCGCGGGCATCGCCAGCTCACCGGTCGGCGAGCGCACGCGAGCGGGGATGGTCGCGCCGAGCATCAGCTCGCGCCGTCGCGACCAGTGCAGCGCCTCGACGATGATCCGAAAGCGGGCGTGGGCGTGCGGGGGCTCGTAGATCCTCGCGCTCCCGGTCAGCGCCGCGCGGAGCCGGTCGACCGCCGGTCGTAGATCGCCGCGCGGCGCAGGACCGGCGTCGAGCCGGTCGACCGGGTTGCCGGCCAGCCGCCAGGCGATCCGATCGATCCCCGGTGCGCCCCAGGCT
>Ga0079224_100009319_pt1 | contig 13375 bp, 16 predicted proteins | sample Stecom2015_FD_80414 | JGI IMG/M metagenome (GOLD analysis project Ga0079224, IMG submission 80414) | Agricultural soil microbial communities from Utah to study Nitrogen management - Steer compost 2015 | ecosystem: Environmental > Terrestrial > Soil > Agricultural land | place: USA: Utah... | reverse complement strand
GTCCTTCCTATATTAACATTTGAATTTTCATTTATTTTCGATTATTGTAAAAATATGGGGATTTTTTCATATACGGTCAAAGGGGGATTTCTATTGAAGTATGATGTAGTTGTTGTTGGTGCAGGATTGGCTGGTCTTGTAGCAACGGCAGAACTTGCTGAAAAAGGGAAAAAAGTCTTGCTTTTGGACCAAGAAGCGGAAAATTCAATGGGTGGACAAGCCTTTTGGTCCTTTGGAGGATTGTTTCTCGTTGACTCCCCGGAACAAAGGCGGATGAGGATTAAAGATTCCCCGGAACTCGCCTGGCAAGATTGGCTTGGTACGGCAGGTTATGACCGGGAAGATGAAGATTATTGGGGAAAAAAATGGGCTGAAAAATATGTAGAATTTGCCTCCGGAAAAAAACGAGAATGGCTCCGTTCTCTTGGCATCCGCTTCTTTCCTGTCGTAGGCTGGGCTGAACGTGGCGGCTATTTAGCGGATGGTCATGGAAACTCGGTACCCCGCTTCCATATTACTTGGGGAACAGGCCCAGGATTGATTGAACCGTTTGTAAATCGGGTTAAACAAGCTATATCTAACGGACTAGTCGACTATCGTCCAAGACATCGAGTAGATGAATTAATCACGACCGGCGGTCGCGTCTCTGGAGTAAAAGGTGCAATTTTAGAGCCAACTCAAGTCCAACGGGGAGAAGCCAGTTCCCGGGTTGTGATTGGTGAATTTGAATTTTTTGGTGATACCGTTCTTGTATCTAGCGGCGGAATTGGTGCTAATTTTGAATTAATCCGAAAAAATTGGCCGCAGCGATTAGGTGAACCACCAAAGAATATGCTATCAGGTGTTCCCAATCATGTTGATGGACGAATGCTTGCCATTGCGGAAAAGGCAGATGCCCGAATTGTTAACCGAGACCGGATGTGGCATTATACGGAAGGCATCAAAAACTGGAATCCGATTTGGTCCCATCATGGCATTCGGATCTTGCCTGGTCCTTCATCCCTTTGGTTCGATGCGTGCGGCCGGCGTTTTGAAGCACCGAATTTTCCCGGTTTTGACACATTAGGTACGTTAAAAACTATTTTGGATACCGGCTATGATTATTCTTGGTTTATTTTAACTGAAAAAATTATTGAAAAAGAATTTGCCTTATCCGGTAGTGAACAAAATCCGGATTTGACCGAAAAGAGTATTAAGAAAGTTTTGTCACGGATTTTACCTGGCCCTACCCCTCCGGTCAAAGCCTTTATGGAAAAAGGAGAAGATTTTATCATCGCCGACCGAATTGATCAACTTGTTGATGGGATGAATAAATTGGTGGGGAAGGATTTACTTGATGTAAAAGACATCGAACGGCAAATTAAAGCTCGTGACCGTGAAATTGATAATAGATTTACGAAGGATTTACAAGTAACCGCCATGTGGGGAGCTCGTTTTTACCGTGGTGACAAATTAATCCGAACAGCCCATCCCCATAAAATCCTTGATCCGCGGAATGGTCCTTTAATTGCTGTCCGCTTACATATTCTGAGTAGAAAAACTTTAGGAGGACTGCAAACGAATTTAATGGGACAAGTGTTAGATTCGGCAGGGGTTCCCGGACCAGGGTTATATGCGGCGGGTGAAGTAGCCGGTTTTGGCGGTGGCGGTATCCACGGCTATCGCTCTTTAGAAGGTACATTCCTAGGAAATTGTCTTTTCAATGGTCTCCAAGCTGCAAATGGAATTATGGAAGAATTAAAATATTGAAGAATGAACGGGGAGATTTAACTCCCCCGTTTTTGCTTTTTACTACATTTATTGTTTTTTCTCCAGACGTTCAAGGAGTTTTCCAAATTTCCTTTAGATAAAGGTTTGCTAATTAAATACCCTTGAATCTCATCACAATTGAGTTCTTTTAAAACTTGAAGAACTTGTTCATCCTCAACCCCTTCAGCAACGACTTTAATTTTTAATTCATGAGCGAGGTTAATGATTGTTTTTACGATAATCCAATCTTCCTTTTTCTCAATCATTTCTCGAATATAGGATCGATCAATTTTTATCGTATCAAAGGTATAGTTTCGAATGTAATTTAAAGATGTATATCCAGTTCCAAAGTCATCGATGGAAACTGTTACACCAATTTCCCTTAACCTTTGAATGTTGTTTTTTGTTTCTTCAGGATTCGTAATGAGGGTCGTCTCGGTGATTTCAATTTCTAACAGATTCGCATCTAAACCGGTTTTTTCTAATACGGACTGTACATGAGGCAGAAAATCCGGATGGGCAAAGTGGTTTGCAGATATATTAACACCAATATAGAAAGGTTTGCCTTTCCGTCGGCGGTTCCATGTCTGTACAGTCTTACAAGCTTCCCTTAATACCCATTCATCTATTTTCCAAATATTTCCTGTTTCCTCCGCGATTTTTATAAATTCGTTAGGAGGGATATTACCCAGTTCAGGATGATTCCAACGGACCAATGCTTCAAATCCACGTATCTCATTCGTTTTTATATCCATTTTCGGCTGAAAATGAACTTCAAATTCTTCATCCATATTCACTTCTTTTAATGCATTTTCAATTTGCCGACTTTTCTTATGCACACGTTCCAATTCAGAATCATAGATACGGTAAGCATTTTTCTCAAATCGTTTAGACGCATACATCGCACGATTCGCACTTTTAATGAGCGAATCTTCATCCTTGCCATGCTTGGGATAAAGGCTGATTCCCATACTAATCGTTACATAAACATCCATTGTATCGGTTATGTGAAACTTATCTTTAAAGGAATGTAAGATTAAATTGGCATAGTGTGATATTTGTTGTTCTTCGGTTTGTTCTGGCAATAAAATAATAAATTCATCACCGGAATAATGATATATATATGCCCTTTAAATTCCTGTTTGACAAGTTTTTCCAATCGATTCCATTCGTAATAGCTGGTCTCCTAGATTATGCCCTAAGTAATCATTAATTCGTTTACATTCAACTAAATCGAGAATAAATAAGGCAAAGGGAGTACCGTTATTAAAATATCGGGTAATATGTTCCTTAAATTTTCGGCGATTAGGTAGCCCCGTCAATGTATCATGATAAGATAAATATTCAATTTCCTGATTGGCTTTATATAATTCACTAATATCGTTCGTATTCCCAATAATGGATACAATATTTCCATTTTCAAAAACCGGTGTTAAAGTCGTTAGCAAATAACGGTCTTGAAAACTGAAAGTAAAGGAGATTGTCTCCCCTTTAAATGCGAGCTGAAATTTTCTTCTAATTTTTTGAAGGTTTTCTCTCCAAACACTTCTTGCAAGGAACGATCTAATACATTATCAGTATTTAGACCAAGGTCATGACCAAGTTTCCCTTCGCCAAATTGGAAATAAAATTCACCGTAGTCATCCTTTAATTCTTGAAAGAAATAATTATGCATTGTTTTTAAAACGAGGTTATAATCTTTTCTTAATTCATTTAAAAGGCGATCTTCTAACTCTTTCGTCTTCGTGATATCCATGCGAAAAGATAAAAATAATTTCGGCTTTTTATATTTATCCAAAAGAGGCATAATGACAGAAATTACTCAATAATAGGTTCCGTCCTTAGCCCGGTTTTTAATATTACCTTCCCATATATTCCCTTGTAAAATGGTTTCCCACATTTTTTTGAAAAAATAATTTATCATGATATCCTGAACGGACGACCCGATGGGTTTTACCAATTAATTCGTCCTTCCGATATTTGGAAATTTTACAAAACAGGTCATTCACATAAATAATTCGTCCATTAACTTCTGTTACAGCAATAATCATTGATTTATCTAGTGCAGAAAGGAATGCTGAAAGTTGTTTTTCAGATTTCGTAAGCCAATCGTAAAGTACTTATACTTCCCGATGCCATTCCGGAAAATTTTCAGTATCCTTATAAAGTTTTTCTAGTTTTTCGAGTTGCAAGTCAAACTCGTTTTTGTCCAAAATAATTTCCATGGGAAATCTCCATTTTTCATTTTGTTAATGATAGCAGGAATAATACAATTTTATAATAGAATTTATGACCTACTATAAAATCCGTTTATATTATACTATAGTTTTTTACAAAAATTAAAATGGAAATTCTTGTCCTCTTCAGAACCCATCTTATAAAATAAGCACATTTTCTAATAAAGTACTTTTGAACCATGAATCATTTTCAACTGACATTTTTTATGTTTGGACACATACTGCACCATTTTATTTTCCATATAAAAAGTCCAAGGTTTCTACCTTGGACACATTTACATCTGTGATTAACCGTTTATATCTCTCCGGTTATAGCCGATAAATCCGATCATAGAGAATGTTATTCCAATCATGATAAATTTTATTAAAGAAATACTATTCATATTTTCAATAAAGGGTTCTGGAATATTATAAAATACAGATATTTTATTGAGCCAATTTGGAAACTCTAGCAAATCACCTAAATAGAGAACGATGAAACAATAGCCAAAATAGAGCCAAACAAGATTTACCAGTTTTGGCCAAAAACCGACGAAAAGAAGGGCTAAACCAATTACAACTAGAAAAGCTGGGATAAATGAGAATGATGCTCCAATAAGTTCCTCAAAGGTAAAACCCCCTTCTCCTGTGTAGCCAATCACTGACCAAAAGCCAAGCGCTACACTCAATTGCATAATAACGGCTACTAGGAGGGAACCGAGTAAAAAGTTGCCCATAACCGTATTCCGGGATATTGCTTTGCTGTAAAAATGTTCTAGCCGATTTTTCATCTCTTCGCTTCTTAATCTGATGATCCCCATAAGGGCAGGAACTAAACTAAATAAAGAAATAATCGTGATGGTTAACGACATAAACTGTTCACTTAACGACATTTCCGCATTTTTAAAGTACATTTGCAAAAGTTCCATGTCGGAAAAATAGGTTTCCAAGTCCCCCATAATGGCCGAAAAGGATGCACTGAGAACAAATAGCCCAATCGCCCAGCCAATGATGTTTGCCCGTTGTTGCCGCAACACAAAGCCAAGTGGTGTTTGCAAAAACTTTGATGCATGCCTTCTACCAGGTCTTGCCGGGATAAATCCAGCTCCCATATCTCGAATCGAATTCAGATAAAACGCAAGTCCGATAAGCACAATGGCGATACCAACGGTGAGAAATACTGGCCACCAATGATTTTCAGCAAACACGTATGATCTTGATGCCCATCCGAAGGGTGACAAAAATGAAAGAACTTCAACATTGACGTCACCAATAGCACGGAGTAAATAGAAAACAATTAGACCGCTAATCGCAAATCCGGTAGCTCCTCTTGAAGTTTCCGCAAGCTGGGAAGTGGTGGCTGTCAAACCTAAAAAGAAAAGCCCAATTCCACCCAATAATGCTCCATAGAGAAAACATTCTCCCCAATCCATATGATCTAAATTTAATAGACCTAAGCCAATTCCACAAAATAAAAAGAGTAATAGATTTAACAAAATTCCTTCAATGATTGCTGCCGATAAATAGGAGAGCCGCCCGACTGGTAAAGAACGAACAAGCTCCAAAATGCCATCCTCTTCATCAGCCCTAGTAGATCGTCCGACGATAAGTATATTCATGACACCAATCGCAATTAATGTAAAAATAAGCATTTCATGTCCGAAAATCGTTGCAGTGTTATAATCTTGCAATTCATACCCCGGGCCAATCATCGCTTTCATTGCCGGATTATCCATAGTGATGGCAAATCCTAATACATCTTCTTCTGTCAAATAGATCGAAGGATAGGCCGCTGCTGCCGCAAGGGAAATTCCTACAATACAACCAATCCATATTAGTATTTTCCAACGGTCCTTTCGAAATAGAAGAGCAGTTAATGAATTTGTTCCTTTAAAAAGTTCTGTAATCATTTGTCCACCTCCCGATCCCCTTCATAGTAACGCATAAATAAATCTTCCAGGGTCGGTGGCATGCTTTCCAATTTTTCTATGCCAAATTGGCTTATATGACGAAAGACCGGATCCATTTGTTCTGTATCCAATTGGAAGTTTAACTCTCCGTTCATTTCCACTATATTATGAATTCCCGGAAATTCTTGGAGACCCTTCACTGGTTCTTTTGTCCGAACAATAATATTAGAGCGTGTCAAATGTCTTAATTCATGTAACGTTCCTTCTTCAATAATTTGACCTTGGCGGATAATGGCAACTTTGTCACATAATTTTTCTACTTCCGACAAAATATGGCTGGATAAAAATACCGTTTTTCCGGCAGCTTTTGCTTCTTGCACGCACTCCTGGAAAACCCGTTCCATTAATGGGTCAAGTCCTGACGTAGGTTCATCCAATATATATAAGTCGGCTTCTTGACTAAAAGCGGCGACTAATGCTACTTTTTGCCGATTCCCTTTCGAATACGTCCGGCATTTTTTCGTCGGATCTAATTCAAATCGTTCCAGCATTTCTTCCCGGCGATTGTTGTTCCCATTTTTACGCATTTTTAAGAACAAATCAATGACTTCTCCACCCGTTAAATTTGGCCAAAGATTAACATCCCCAGGGACATAAGCAATTCTTTTATGAATTTCCACAGCATCCTTCCAAACATCTTTCCCGAAAATTTTTGCTTCTCCACTTGTGGCTTTAAGCATGCCAAGCAAAATTCGGATGGTGGTGGACTTCCCGGCTCCGTTCGGTCCAATAAAACCGTAAATCTCCCCTTCACCGACCGTTAAGTTAATTTGATTGAGTGCTGTAAAATTCCCAAACTTTTTAGTAACTTCCCTTACTTCAATTAAATTCATAGCTTCTCCTCCCTTTTTCTATAAAAACAAATTCTCAATATTTCCAAATACTCATCAAATTCCTTCCACATTTCTTCCATATCTAGGTCTATCAATCGTTTCCCTTTAAATTTTTCCAAAAAATCTTGCTGGTAACCTCTTAGTGTCCAGACTATTAATTGGTAAGCCTTTTCTTTGTCAATATCGTCACGAAGGAAAGATAAGTTTTTCTTTGTATTAAACATTAAAGAATTTCCTTCTCTATATACTTCAGAAAATTTCATCTTTAATTCATCGGGCAGTTCATCTAACTTATGATCAACCAAAACAAAGCTAGTGAAAAAGGACGAAATTTCTGGGTTTTTGAGGAAAAATTGAAATTTTACCCTTGAAATATGTGAGAGTAAGTCAATAAAATCGTCAATGTTACGATCGATTTTATTTAAAAATTCCTCTCGAATGACATCAAGCGAATAGTCGAATAAGTATATGTATAAATCCCATTTACTTTTAAAGTAGTAAAATAACATTCCCTTTCCAATTCCTGCTTCTTTAACAATTTGATTGGTTGAGGCCCGGTCATATCCTTGATTGGCAAATTCTTTTAAGGCAGCCCGAATGATTTGTTGTTGTTTTTCCGGTGCTAATTTTTTAAATGGTTCAAGCACATTTTCCCCTGCCTTTCAAAAATATTCGACCACTGTGGTCTACATTTAAATTATAGCATTTTCGACCAAAGTGGTCTATACCTGAAGGTAAAAAAATCGACCAATACGGTCCAAAACTTTCTAGTTCCTGTTGAAAAATTCATTATTAAATATACGATGAATAATCATTTTGCAGTCGAATCAGTCCATTTAAGTCAATTTTGAAAATAATATATGAATTTTTTGTTAAATACCTTCCCTCCTCCTTCTATATTCTTTATAATTTTCATTGTGTATATGTTAAAAACTAGAAAAAACAAAGGGGAACTAAAATGGCTGAGGTGTATATTTTCGCACAACTGGAAAGGGGAGATATAGGGAGAATGTCTTACTTATTGTTGCTACATATTTTGTCAGCAATCATTTTTGTAGGCAACATTATCACGGCTGCTTATTGGAAACTGCGGGCAGAACGAACAAAGGAACGTACATATATCCATCGTACGGCAAGGGACATCATGTCTGCCGATTATTTTTTTACAATTCCAAGCGTCCTTTTCCTTTTGCTATCGGGATTTGCACTATCGAATAAAATTGGTGTCAGTTATCATGAAATAAATTGGCTGTCTATTTCCTTACTATTGTTTATCATTACCGGTCTTATTTATTTTTCCGGCTTGATTCCGCTGCAAAGAAAGATGATACGCTATAGCAGTGATGAAAATGATTTTCCTAAATATTATAAAACTTCCCGGTTGTGGGATGTCATTGGAACAATTGAAATAATAATCCCACTTACCATTTTATATTTAATGGTTGTAAAACCCTTTTAGAAAATCTATGCCCGGTGCGAAACCGGGCATTTTTAAATTTGTACTTGTAGAGATTTTCCAATTTCAAAACCTTTCTCAGTAAGTGCAGTTTCATAGGCGATAATTAATACTCCTCCATCCTTTGCCTTTTTTAAGGCATCTGCAAAATTTGGATCGAGATCACGATTCGCCGAAAAAACCGAACACCCTTTTATTTGCACAAGGAAAAAAATGACGCCTATATATCCTTTATGAACTGCCTCAATCATTTCTAAAACATGTTTTGTTCCTCTTGTCGTCGGGGCATCGGGAAAAAGCGCCCGACCTTCCTTTTCTAAAGTGACACCTTTCACTTCGATAAATCCTTCTTTATCCAGTGTTTTAAAATACAAATCAAAACGCGAATCACCAAATACCGCTTCCCTTTTTGCAAAGGTTATATCCGGAAGTTCTTTAATTTTTCCTTTTAAAAGTCCATCATAAACAATCGCATTTGGGGCTTGAGAATCGACGTTTACGAAAGAGCCTTTTTTATGTACACCAATTAAAGAAAAGCGAGTCTTCCGATTCGGGTTTGTTGATGTTTCCAAATAGACGGTAGCCCCAGGTTGTAATAGCTCCTTTAATCTTCCAGTATTTCTAATATGTACTTTTTCGACCGAATCATCCATCATCACTTCCCCGATAAAGCGGTTTACTCTCCGAATCCATTTCCCTTCTTTTATTTCACCGTAAAGCATCTCATCACTTCCTATTTTGAAATACCGTTATTATTAATATTCTCATAGGAATTTTAGAATTAAAAGTTTTTCATCCTTAAAAATTAGTTTGAGCAAACGAATTTTTCACTTTATTGAAGAGTTGGAAGTTTATGTATAAAATAAAGGAGATTATTTTTTTTAATTATTTCACTATGAGTCTATCGGAAAGGGTATTTATAGTAATCGAATTGGGGGAAGTTTATGTATATTATTCAAACCATCCTTTTATGGATTGTCCTTTCAACAGCAATTAATTCATTTTTAATGTCTTTTCCAATTCCTGTTTTCCGGAAGAAAGCGTATCCTCCTAAATACCTCATTAATAAAAGCAATCGAATCGATTTTCAAAAACATATGGAATGTGCCGCTTTTTCAACGGCCTATTTGTTACGCCATTTCGGTTTTGAAGCAGATGGCAATGTTTTATATACGCATTTCCCCAATAAAACAAGTACCGGTACTGTTTATCCAAAGGGAATTCGGAAAGTATTGAAAAAAAGTGGCTTTAAAACGAACTACTTTAAAGGAAATATAGATACATTAAAATACGAGGTTAGTAAAGGGACGCCTGTCATCGTTTTTATTAAAGTAGAAAAAGATCGGAATTATTTACATTTCGTCCCTGTTGTCGGTTATGATGAGTAATTTATTTATCTTGCCGAATCTATGGAGAGGCTTGCAAACTGTGAAAATGGCATCGGATATAATCGAAAAGTTCCGATATCCGAATTTATAAAACTATGGAACACTAAAAGAATTAATATGCCATTTTATAGCTATACTTATATAACAGTAAAAACACAATAATTTTCGTAAAAATATACAAAATAGGAAAATTTTTATAATATAGATGGGTTCCACAAATCAATGATGTGGAACCCTTTTTACAAAAAATTTTCTTTATCTTTGTATCACTAAAAATCCACTGGAAATTTCTTTATAAACTATTCGTTTCCATTCAAGGAAATCCTCCGATAACATTAATTCCTCTGTTCGTGGGCGAGAAAAAGGGATGGGGAATACCTTCTTCACTTTTGCAGGTTTGTTCGACAAAACAATGATTTTATCTGAAAGAAACAATGCCTCTTCGATGTTATGGGTTACAAAAAGTACCGAGCGGCGATGTTCTAACCAAAGGGATTGGAGCCATTTTTGCATTGAAATTCGGGTAAATTCATCTAAAGCAGAAAAGGGCTCATCTAAACAAATTAAGGATTGGGGACTTAATAAACTTCGAATAAAGCTGACCCGCTGTTTCATTCCCCCGGATAGTTCATGGGGATAGGCATTTTCATAACCGTTCAAGCCTGCTCGCTCTAACATTTCCAACGCTTTCTTTTCTTCCTTCATCCCAAAAATTTCCTGACCGATTAAAACATTTTCTAATACTGTGCGCCAAGGGAATAAAGCCGGAGATTGCGGGGTGTAGCTGATCGACCCCCGCTTGCCAACAATGTCTTCACCATCTAAAAGAATTTCGCCTTCATCGGGAACGAGTATACCGCCAATTAAGTTAAACAATGTACTTTTTCCACTGCCGGATGGACCAAGAATAGATACAAACTCCCCTTCCTCGACAATTAAATTGATTCCGTCGAGGACGAGGTTATTCCCGAAGGATTTAGTGACACCTTTAACTTTTAATTTGCCCATTTTGATTGTCCTCCGAAGGTTTCCATTTTATCGTCCATCTTTCGATTAAAAGGATGATTGCAAAAAATAACAAGCTCAATATAATCACGAATAAAATGGCAACAAAAACCCGGTCTGTACGGAAGGATGAAGAGGATAAAGTCATATAAACGCCCAATCCTTTACTGGCCCCTAACCATTCCGATATTACCGCCCCCATCACACTGTATGTGGCTGAAATTTTTAAACCGGAAAAGAAAGATGGCAATGCGTGGGGCCATTCCAATTTTGTAAAAATCTGCCATTTGGTTGCGCCTGCCATCATCATATACTGCAAAAGATCCCGCGATGTTTGCCGAAAGCCATCAAGCAATGAAATGGTAATCGGGAAAAAACAGACAAGAACGATAACGATTATTTTTGGCAACATCCCAAATCCAAACCAAATAACAAGAAGTGGTGCCAAAACGATAATTGGAATGTTTTGTGAAATAATTAGTAGCGGGTAAAAGGCTTCCCTTAATTTTGGAACAAGATGCAGGAAAATAGCCGTAATTCCACCGATACCTATACCTATGATTAGGCCAACAACGGCTAACATAATGGTTGGCGGTAAATGTTCAATAAGAGAAGGCCAACCGGCATATAATTCTTTCAAAATCGTTGTCGGTGCCGGTAATAACCATTCTGGAATATCTCCTATTTTGACCGTTAATTCCCAAATTAGAAACAAGGCCAACAGTAAAGAGGTAGGTTTCCAACCGGATAGGAAAATCTTTTTCATTACCGGTATTTCTCAGTCAATTTGTCCATTGACGCTCCATCAGGTTTGTGAAGAATTTTAATTTGGGAAATTACGCTTGGACAACCCAATTCCACCATTCGCTCGTTCATCTTCTCGACGATGGAAAGGAGTTCAGGCAAATCCCCCTCCATCGTTGTTTCCAATGGATTCACTTGATATTTTACATTGGATGAAGCAATCACTTTGATTGCTTCATCCACATAGGGGATTGTATCTTCACCATTTTTCGTTTTCGGTAATATTTGAATGCTTAATAATGCGTTAGCCATACTATATCCTCCTTATTTTTCCGGTAAAAATTCGTTCGTAAAGGCCTTCTCGGCTTCCAATTTAGTTTCTAAAAGACCATGCTCATACATCCAGTTTGCATAGTTTTCCCAAACTTCGAGTTTTTGTTCGCCCCAGCGGGGAGCATCATCTTGATATTTGGTTGATAGCCATTTCTGGCTTTCTTTTACTAAGCCAGCATCCAGTTCAGGAACAGCTTCCAATAAAATTTCGGCTGCTTCCTCTGGATTTTCAATGGAAAACTCATATCCTTTTGAAACTGCGGCGACAAATTTTCTGACCGTCTCCGGCTTTTCTTCAATCATTTTCTCACTTGTTGAAAGGACTGGGGTATAGTAATCAAGCTTTTCACTGTAATCGGTTAAGTAAACAATGTTAATCGGCTCTCCTCTAAGCTCAGCTTCAATCCCCGTCCAGCCATAATAAATCCAGGCAAAATCAATATCCCGTTTCACGGCGGTGAAGAAATCTGCATCACCGATATTCAAAATGTTTACTTTTTCGACATCGGCTCCCACTTCTTGCATGAGTGAATCAAGAACTGCTTTTTCTAACGGTGCTCCCCAACCACCGTACGTTTTTCCTTCAAAGTCCTTTGGTGTCGTTATATTTTTTTCCACCGGAGAAGCAAAACCGGATGTATTATGCTGAATAATGGCCGCAATGGAGACAATCGGAACGCCTTGTACCCGGGCTTCTGTTATTCCCTCCTGATAACTAACCCCAAACTCCGCCTGTTTGGCTGCTACTAATTGATCCGCACCTGCTTCCCCAGGGAGCATAATTTCAACATCCAATCCTTCTTCTTCAAAATAACCCTTTGCTTTTGCAACATATATACCGGTATGATTTGTGTTCGGTGTCCAATCAAGGACAATCTTGACCTTCTCTAAATCTTTGTTTTTCTCACTTCCCCTATTGTCACCATTATTACTGCAGGCAACAAGAAATAGACTAAGTAGAACAACTAACAATTTTCTCATAAAAAATCCTCCTATTTTCTGTTGACAAAATTAAGTTTGTATAGAGGATCCCGGATGCAAAAAGGCCCCGGGAAACATACCCGGGACCATATACAAAAAAGTATATGTATCCAATCAAGTATGTTCCCTACGCTGGTGTTAACCAGATCAGGTTCAAAGGGTCAGTATCTTACGGATACACTCTCAACCAGCAACACTGGTTCCCCCACAAACTTATTTTGTTCAGTTTTTCCTATAATACTATGACATATATTATGCTTTTTTTCAACAGATTCGACTCACACTTATATTTGTTGTTTGAAACCACGCCATTATACTTAAGATTCTTTTCCCCTTTTCATCTGGAAGTCTATTTCATATTTTTATAAAATAGTTATGTATAGGACGATCATGACGGATGGTTTCAGGAGGAGCTTATTGTGCGAATATCGACGAAGGAAATTTTTACAATACCGAACTGTTTAAGTTATTTACGAATTGTTTTACTGCCTTTTTTTGTTGTTTTCTATTTACGGGCAGAACAACCTGCAGATTATTTATTGCCAGCAGGTATTATTTTATTTTCAGCAATTACCGATGTACTCGCTGGTTTTATCGCACGGACATTCAACCAAAGATCGGGATTGGGTACAGCATGGCACCCAATTACCTATTCATTACAGTAAGCGTGATACATTCGTTGTCTTATATTTCCGTTAGG
>Ga0079224_100009318_pt1 | contig 13376 bp, 13 predicted proteins | sample Stecom2015_FD_80414 | JGI IMG/M metagenome (GOLD analysis project Ga0079224, IMG submission 80414) | Agricultural soil microbial communities from Utah to study Nitrogen management - Steer compost 2015 | ecosystem: Environmental > Terrestrial > Soil > Agricultural land | place: USA: Utah... | reverse complement strand
CGTCGACACCGCGGCCACGATGAGCGTGCTGCGGATCGCCCGCATGATGTCGTCGTTGCGGAACATCTCGCCGTACCAGCGCAGGGACGGCTTCGTCCACACCCCGACCCGGGAGTTGTCGTTGAACGAGAGGATCGTCAGCACGACGATCGGGGCGTAGAAGAACAGGTAGACCAGCCAGCCGTGGGCGGCGAGGAGCCTGTCGACCAACGGGCGAGGGGCGGTTCCGTCGTTCACAACGTCCTCCCCCCTTTCCGGAAGTAGAACACGGTGGCGGCGAGCATCACCGCCATCACTGCCACGGACAGCGCCGCCCCATAAGGCCAGTTTCGAGCCTGGAGGAACTGGCTGACGATCAGCTCACCCAACAGAGGGGACTTGCCTCCGCCGAGGATCGCCGGTGTGACGTAGGCGCCGAGAGTGGGGATGAACACCAGCACCGATCCCGCCACCACGCCGGGCATGGACAGGGGCAGGGTGACCTTGCGGAACGCGGTCCAACCGGAGGCGTACAGATCGCGGGCCGCCTCGACCAGGCTCCAGTCCATGCGCTCCAGGGCGGCGTACAGCGGGAGGATCATGAACGGCATGTAGCCGTAGACAAGCCCGATGAGCACGGCCCAGATCGTGAAGAGGACTCGCACCGGGGGGCCGCCCAGGAGCTGGCTGATCAAAGACAGCGGGCCCTCGGAGCCCATGAGGAACTTCATCGCGTACGTCCGGACGAGGAAGTTCGACCAGAAGGGGATCATCACCAGGACCAGCAGGAACGCCCGCATCCGGGCCGAGCGGGTCGCGATCCAATAGGCGAAGGGGTACGAGAGGACGAGGCTGAGGATCGTGGTGATGGCCGCCAGGATCAGAGAGCGGATCGACACTTGCAGTGCGGTGCCGTCCAGGACCCTGGCCCACGAATCGAGATTCCAGTCGGAGAGGGCCGTGGCGCCGGTGCGGGTGCGGGTGGCGAACGAATACACCACGACGATGCCGAGCGGGATGGCGAAGAAGAGGATCAGATACAGGTACGTGGGGAGGCCGATCAGGAGACCTCGTCGGCTTTCGGCTCGCTCCGCCCTCGCTTCGAGGTTGACGGCTTCCGACACCATCAGTCGGTCACCACGTTGACCGCCGCCGGATCCCAGCAGACCACGGTCTCTTCGCCCATTTCGTACGTCTCGACGTCCGGCCGATTCTCTTCTTTCACCTCCAGCGGATGGTCGAGACCGACTTCGACGTCGTAGAAATAGGCGTCGCCGTAGTACATGCGCCGGATCACCTTGCCCCGCAGCTTGGTGTGGCCGTCCGGCATGGGCTCATCGAGGTCGTACAACTCGAGGCGTTCGGGCCGGAGCGCCAGGGTCACGTCAGCGCCCGCCGCGCCCGGTGAGCGCACCTCGATCTCCTGGCCGTTGGCGAGCCTCACCCGATCGGGCCCCGACACGGTCCCCGTGATGAGGTTGATGTCACCTATGAAATCGGCGACGAACCGGGACCGAGGGCGCTCGTAGATCTCTTCGGGCGTTCCGACCTGGAGCAGCCTGCCGTCGTCCATCACACCGATGCGGTCGGACATGGTGAGGGCTTCCTCTTGGTCGTGGGTGACGTAGATGAACGTGATGCCCACCCGGTTCTGGAGCTCTTTCAACTCGACCTGCATGTTCTGGCGCAGCTTGAGGTCGAGGGCTCCGAGGGGCTCGTCGAGGAGCAACACCTCAGGCTCGTTGACGAGAGCCCGGGCGAGGGCGACCCGCTGTCTCTGGCCGCCCGACAGTTGCGCCGGCTTGGCGTCGGCCCGATGGCGGAGTTGGACCTGGTCGAGGACCCGGCTCACGCGGGACTCGATCTCCGCCGAGGGTACCTTGCGCATCTGCAGGCCGAAGGCGATGTTGTCGGCCACGCTCATGTGGGGAAAGAGGGCGTACGACTGGAAAACCGTGTTCACCGGCCGCTCGTTGGGAGGCCGGAGCCCCATCTCCTCCCCGTGGATCTTGAGCGACCCTTCGGTGGGGTACTCGAAACCGGCGATCATGCGGAGGGTGGTGGTCTTGCCGCAGCCCGACGGCCCGAGGAGGGAGAAGAACTCGCCGTCGCCGATGGTCAACTCGAGGTCGTCGACCGCCACCACCTCGCCGAAGCGCTTCGTGATCCCGACGAGTTCGACCGCAGGGCGGCTCAAGCGCTCCCCTTTCCTTTCACCCACCGTCCGCCGACCATCACCATGTCGACCCCGGTCTCTGCGAACGACGAGTCGACGAATGGGTTCCGATCCAGTACCACGAGGTCGGCCACATTACCCGCTGCGATCACGCCGCGTTCCGTATCGTGGTTGTGCCACGCCGACCCTGCCGTGAAGGCCGCCAGAGCCGTCGCAGGGTCCAACTTCTGTCCGGGCACCAACGGCGCCTCCGAGGGGTCGTGGGGAGGCGTCCGGGTGGTGGCGACGTGGATCTGGGCCATGACGTCGCACGTGGAGACCGACCAGTCCGAGCCGCCGGCGAGAGTGGCTCCCGATGCGACGAGGCTGGCGAACGGGTATTGCCAGCCGGACCGTTGGCTCCCCAGGAACGGCATGGTCAACCCCTCTTGGTAGCCGTCTTCGCACGCCCACAGCGGCTGCATGTTGGCGATCACACCCAGCCGGTGGAACCGCCCGATGTCGTCGGGGTGGATCACCTGGATGTGGGAGATGCTGTGTCGGAGGTCTGCCCAGCCGTTGGCCATCCGGGCCGCCTCCACTGCGTCCAGAGCGTGACGGACGGCGGCGTCGCCGATGGCGTGGAAATGGCACTGGAAGCCGACCGCGTCGAGGCGGGTGACGATCTCTTTCAGCTCCGTCGGGTCGATCATGTCGATGCCGGTTCCGCCCACCTGCTCGTAGGGCTCGAGCATCGACGCAGTGTGGTTCTCGACGACGCCGTCGAGCATCAGCTTCACGACGGTGGGCCGGTAGCCGGGAGCGGTCTGGCGTCGCCATTCGAGGAGGCGATCGATCTGGTCCAGGTCGCCCTCGCGATCCCACCACAACGCCCCGACCACCGATCCGACGAGGTCACCGCGCTCCGCTACCCGGAGGTAGGCGCGGTGGAGTGGCTCGTCCACCCAGGCATCGAGCCACCCGGTGATGCCGAACGAGAGCAGGTGCTCCTGTCCACGGAGCAGCGCTCGTTCCGCTTCGGCGTCGGTCTCGGCCGGGAGCACCCTCTCGACGAGCGTCATCGCCCCTTCGTGGAGAGTCCCCTGCGGCTCCCCGTCGGCCAGGCGTTCGATCCTGCCGTCCGGCGGATCCGGGGTCGTCGCCGTGACGCCGGCGAGGCGCAACGCAGCACTGCTCGCCCATCCACCGTGACCGTCGCGGTTGGTCAGGAACACCGGGCGGTCACCCACCACGGCGTCGAGCACCGCCGCGGAGGGACATCCCCGCTCGAACCAGTCCTGTGACCATCCCCCGCCCAGGATCCAGTCGGCGTCCGGGTGGGCAGCTACGTGGTCGGCGATCAGCCGAAGAGCCTCCTCGGCGCCGGTGGCGTCGAGGAGGTTGCAGCCGAGGAGGTTTCGTCCTCCGTGGTGGGGATGGACGTGGGCATCGGTGAAGCCCGGCGTGACGAGCCTTCCCTCGACGTCGACCACGTCGGCACGGGCGAGGAAGGGCGCGACGTCGCGTTCGTTGCCCACCGCGGCGATCCGACCGTCCTCCACCGCCACTGCCCTGGCCCAAGTTCGGGCGGCGTCGGCCCGAAACACCATTGCATTCACGAGGACGGTGCGGTTCGGCATCGGCGAGAGCCTATTCGTTCACAATCCAGGGCCCGTCGGCCGTGGTGTGCGCCTGCAGGGCGAATGCCGGGCGCTCGCCGAAGCAGTTACCCTCGGCTCCATGAGCGCTTTCTGGCACCCCTTCGCCGACATGCACGCCGTTCAGCACGCCCCGTTCATCGTGGACCGGGGCGAGGGGGTGTATGTCTACGACGAGGACGGCACCCGTTACCTCGATGCCACGGCCGGACTGTGGTACGCCAACATCGGCCACGGGCGGAGCGAAGTCGTCGAGGCGGTCCACCGCCAGATGGAGAGACTCCCCGCCTTCCACACGTTCGTGGACTTCGCGACCCGTCCCACCTTGGAGCTCGCCGAGCGGATCGCCGCGGTGTCGCCTGACCTCGGCTCGAAGGTGTTCTTCGGCCAGGGCGGATCGGACGCCGTCGACACGGCCGCCAAACTCGCCCGCCGATACTTCGCCGCCATCGGCCAACCAGAGCGCACGGTCTTCATCACCCGGGAATGGGGCTACCACGGCGTCAACGCCTACGGCACCTCCCTGGCCGGGATCGAGCCGAACAGGGCCGGCTACGGAGAGCTCGTCGGCGACGTCGCCATCGTCCCATACGACGACGCCGAGGCCGTCGAGAAGGCGATCGAGCACGCCGGTCCCGAGCGCATCGCCGGAATCTTCGTCGAGGCGGTGGTGGGTGCCGGGGGGATACGCCCCGTTCCGGAGAGCTACCTGCAGCAGATCCGGGAAGCGGTACGACAGGCAGGCGGTCTCTACATCTCCGACGAGGTCATCACCGGCTTCGGCCGCGTCGGCGACTGGTTCGCCGCCACCCGGTTCGATCTCGAGCCGGACATGATCACTTTCGCCAAAGGTGTCACCTGCGGCTACCTGCCCCTCGGCGGGGTCGTCATCGCTCCTCACATCGCCGCCCCGTTCTTCGACGAGCCGGGCAACATCTTCCGGCACGGCTACACCTACTCGGGGCACGCCGCATCCTGCGCCGCCGGCCTCGCGGTGATGGACATACTCGAGAGCGAGGGGGTGCTAGAGCGGGCCGTCGAGCTCGAGTCCGAGATCCCGGCCGCTCTCGCCGGTCTGACCGATCTCGATGTCGTCACCGACATCCGGAGCGGTGTCGGGGCGCTCGCCGCCATCCAACTCGACCCGGACGACGAGACGCTGCCCGCCCGCGCCGCCAAGGCATGCCGGGATGCCGGCGTCCTCACCCGGGCGGTCGGAGGCGGTGCTCTCCAGGTGTCTCCCCCTCTCGTGATGACCCCGGACGAAGTCGCCGAGATGGCCGAGCGGTTCCACGCCGGCCTGTCCACCTTGTAGGCGGAGATGCCCGGCGACGGCCCCACCCTGTGCCCATTCGCTCTGGTCACCGGGGTGGCGTGCCCGCTGTGCGGCATGACGCGGGCGGTCGTCCACCTCGCCCAGGGCGACTTCGCCGAGGCCGTCGCCTTTCACCCGCTGGTGCTGCTCGTGGTCGCAGCCTTGCTGGTGCTCGTCGTCGTCCGTCTCACCGGACGTCGTTGGCCTGCCTCCATCGGCGGAGCGCCGGCCCTGGTCGGAGTGGCCGCCCTGTTCATGGCGACGTGGGTCGTCAGGCTGGCCACCGGCACCCTGCCCCCGGTCTAGCTCAGGCGGCGACGGCTTCCCCGTTCATCCGCCGGTAGGCGAACGCCGTAGCGATGATCGACACCGGGACGCTGACGAGCAGCCCGACGCCGCACAAGATGGCGCCGATCAGATTGGCGACCAGGACCCCGAGGTAGAGCCCGATCGTCGACGCCAGGTTCCGGTTGACGATACGGAAGCTCGCCCGGATCGCGTCCATCGCCGACATGCCCTTGTCTACGACGAAGTGCATCGCGAACTGTGAGAAGAAGGCGAAGACGATGCCCGGAAGGACACAGAGCACGGTGCCGATGGACGTTCCGATGCCGATCAATACGGCGGTGAGGATCACCTGACCGAGGTTCTCGGTCGAGAGGATCGTGCCGACCTCCAGGGGCTCACCCTTGGTGATGGCCAACGCGCCCCGGACGATGCCGGCTTGGACGATGAAACCGACGAGGGCAAAGACGATGGCGAACAACGCCGCGGTGAACAGCAGGCCGGCAGCGCTCGCGCCGGACAGGTCGTTCGGGTCCATGGCAGTCCACGGCAACGTCACGACATACCAGATGGAGCTGATCAGCGCTCCCCCGGCGATCAGCACCAAGGTGGCGACGAGGATCGGCCCGACGTTCTGCTGGAACTTCATCCAGCCGTAGTTGAACGCCTGGCTCAACTCGAACGGAACCTGCCCTCCCCCCGGTGCCGGCCCGCCTTCCGGCGGGACGGGCGGCTCACTAGTCATTGATGCTCCTATCCGTCTCTGCGAGAACGGACACTAACTCCCAGCTTCACCGAGCGCTAGGTATCGTCGTCCAACGATTCAGGAGACTCGCGGCGACGGCGGATCGTCCACGCTCCCGCACCGGAGACGACCATGACCGCGAGAGGGATCCACAGCTTGGCGCCGAGGATCTGCGCCGCCGCTCCGCTGATCCCCGCCCTGCCTCCACGGGGATCAGCCACCCAGGCGCTCAAGCGGAAGAAGATGCTGAAGTTCAGCCCCGCCAGAGAGAGGCGAGTGAGGAGCGTCCTGATCATCTTGCGGCGGTCGTCGGCGAGATAGACGGCGACGCCTCCTGCCGCCAACATCACCCCGAGTCCGAGCAGGGTGCCGACGGTCAGTGCTCTCGCTGGACCCGAGCCTCGGCCGACCATCGGGCGCTCCCCTCTCTCGGGCACCAAGACGAGGGGATCCAGGCGATCGACCACCGCGGCCACATTCGACTGGTCGATCGGGAGCCCCATCGAAGTGAGCGACTCCGTCACCGCCGGGACGGCGGGTCGGTACACCGACGCGATGTCGACTACCACCGGCCCCTCACCCTCGCTGGCCATCGCCTCGACGATCTCGCCGATCAGTGCGGCCGTCGCCGACCGGACCTCCGGGAGCGCGGCGATCGCCGAGCCCATACCGTCGGCGGCGTCGCCCAGGCCCACGTCGGTGAGGGCGCGGTCGAACCAGGCTTCCACCCGGGTCGCCACGAACTCCGATTGGGCCATCCGGGAGGCCGCCGACGACACGAGGGCGGTGTCGGAAGCGACGGAGCGCCCCCATATGGACAGGAGGAACACGGAGATGGCGATCCCGTAGACCCACAGCGCCACCCCCTGCAGGAATCTCCGGGGGCGGCTCGGCTCAGCGGATGATGAGGTCGGGGTGGGTGCGGACACGAGGCCGGGCCTCCTCGACGGCAGCAGCCAAACGCTCGAACGCCTGCGCTGCCTCCGAGTCGGGAGCCGCCACCGACACAGGCTCGCCCACGTCGGCTCCCTGGCGCATCGCGGGAACCAGAGGGATCTGTGCCATCAGGGGAACCCCCATCTCCTCTGCCAGAGCCGCTCCTCCACCGGACCCGAACAACTCGTAGCGCTTCCCGTCGTCACCGGTGAACCAGGACATGTTCTCGACCACACCGATCAACTCCTGGTCGACCTGCTGGGCCATGAGAGCGGCGCGGCGAGCGACCCGTTGGGCGGTGGGCTGGGGAGTCGTCACCACCAAGACCTGGGCACGGGGCAGGAATTGGGCCATCGATATCGAGATGTCCCCGGTGCCGGGCGGCATGTCGACCACCAGGAAATCGAGGGAGTCCCAGAACACGTCTTTCAAGAATTGCTCGACGGCCTTGTGCAGCATCGGTCCGCGCCAGATGACGGCTTTGTCTTCGGGGACGAAGTAGTCCATCGACATCACCTGGACGCCGTGGGCGCGGGGCGGAATGATGGACTCGTCGATCACGACCGGAGGCCGCTCTACCCCGAACATCCGTGGGATCGAGAACCCCCAGATGTCCCCGTCGATGATCCCCACGCGATGGCCCCGGCGAGCCAAGGTGACGGCGAGGTTGGTGCTGACCGAGGACTTGCCGACCCCGCCTTTTCCGGAAGAGATGGCGACTACCCGGGTGCGGTTGCCGGGCTCGCCTACCTGCGGGCCCGCCTCGGCGCGCACCTTCTCCATCATCTCGTGGCGCCCGGCGTCGTCCATCACCTCGTATTCGACCGTGACGCGACGTCCGATTGCCTCCTTGATGGACTCGTCGAGGATGGCGAGCGACGGATGGTTCGGCACGGGCACCCGAACCGTGATCGTGTCGGCCCCGAAGCGTTTGGTGGCGACGGATTTCACGAGACCCAACTCGCCGAGAGACCGGCCGAGTAGGGGTTCTTCCACCGCCTCCACGGCTGCGCGCAGGGAATCGGTGGATGGAGTGTCAGGCAACGGCTTTTCCCTACAGAGATAGTGGCTAGAAGGCTTGCCGAACTATAGTTACGACCGAAAGCAACCCGACACGGCCCGCCGAGTTGCATCCCGAATGGGCCCCGGAGAATCCGGCCCCAGAGAACCGGGCCCAAGGACATGGATCTTTCTTCACTCGACGAACGAATCGCCGACCTCACCTCGGCCCTCGGCGACCCCACCCGCCGGGGCATCTACGTGGCGGTGCGGGAGTCGGCCGAGCCGATGACCGCCTCTGAGATCGCCGAGCTGTTCGGCATCCACCCCAACGTCGCCCGCCACCACCTCGACAAGCTCGCCTCCGACGGATGGCTGGTGATCTCCCACCGCCGCCCCTCGGGGAAGTCGGGTCCCGGAGCGGGGCGCCCGGCCAAGACCTACGAGGCTTCGAAGCGGGAGATCTCCATCCACTTCTCGCCGCGACGCTACGAGCTCCTCGTCGATCTCCTGATGCGGGTGCTGCAGCGCATCGCACCCGACGACATCAGCCGGGTCGCAGAGGAGGTCGGCGCCGAGTACGGGCGGGAGTTGGCGGCCGAGATCGGCGCTCCCGAAGACGCCGGGTACGCCGAGGCGGTGCAGGCGGTAGCTGTTGCCATGACCGGGTTGGGCTTCAGCATGGATCCCGATGTCGAGGGCCAGCGGCTTCTCGCCGGGAACTGCCCCTTCGGCGAAGCCGCCGCCGACCATCCCGACGTCGTCTGCTCGCTCGACCGGGGGATCATCAGCGGGCTCGTCGCCGCCTTGGGTGCCACCACCGACCCGATCCTCGTTCCCCACGCCCATCCCGGGCAGGGCTGCATCACCCGGGTCCCGGTCACGATCCGCTGATTCGGATCCATCTTTCGTTGCCCCTGTCGGGGAAGCGGCGTCGCGTCCCTAGACTCGGGAGGGCCTGAATCGAAAGAAAGGACGACATGTCCGCTGACCCTTTTGAGGCTTATACGACTCTCGAGACGCCGCTCGGAACGCGACGCATAGCGCGCCTCGACGCGATCGAAGGCACGGAGAACCTGCCGTATTCGATCAAGGTCCTGCTCGAGGCGGCTCTGCGCAATCTCGACAATCCGGCGGTCGAAGAAGAGGCGGTCCGTGCCATCGCCGCATACGACGCCCGAGCCGTCTCCGACGTGGAGATCCCCTTCATCCCCGGTCGGGTCGTGCTCCAGGACTTCACGGGGGTGCCGGCGATCGTCGACCTGGCGGCGATGCGCTCCGCGATCGTCGAAATGACGGGGGATCCAAAGGCCGCCCAGAAGGTCAATCCTCTCATCCCCGCCGACCTCGTCGTCGACCACTCCGTGCAGGTCGACTCCTTCGGTCGCCCGGACTCACTGATCATCAACTCCCAGAAGGAATTCGAGCGGAACCGAGAGCGGTATGAATTCCTCAAATGGGGCCAGTCGGCTTTCGACCGTTTCCGGGTCGTTCCTCCCGCCACGGGCATCGTCCATCAGGTGAACCTCGAGTACCTGGCGAAGGTCGTTTGGGACGACGGCGCCTGGCTGTACCCGGACTCCCTCGTCGGCACCGACTCCCACACCACGATGATCAACGGCCTCGGTGTCGTCGGCTGGGGTGTGGGCGGCATCGAAGCCGAGGCGGCCATGGTCGGCCAGCCGATCTACATGCTCCTCCCCCAGGTGGTGGGCTTCCGCTTCACCGGCCAGCTGCCGGAAGGCGCCACCGCCACCGACCTGGTGCTCCGGGTGACCGAGATGCTGCGCCAGTACGGAGTGGTGGGCAAGTTCGTCGAGTTCTACGGGCCGGGCCTGGCGTCGATGCCGATCGCCAACCGAGCCACGATCGCCAACATGGCCCCCGAGTACGGGGCGACGGTCGGCTTCTTCCCCGTCGACGAGCAGGTCATCCGCTACATGCGCCTCACTGGCCGTGACGAGGCTCTCCTCGAGACGGTCGAGATGTACTACAAGGAACAGGGGCTGTGGCGTGACGACAGCCGCCGAATCACCTACTCCGCCGAGCTGGAGCTCGACCTCTCCACCGTCGAGCCCTCGGTCGCCGGCCCCCGGCGCCCCCAGGACCGAATCCCGCTGTCGACGATGAAGTCCCAATGGCGCCAGGACCTGGAGACGACGTTCGGAAAGCCGCCCGCGCCGGCCACGGGCGATGGCAGCGCCGCCGCCAGCGCCGCCCCCGCGGCGGTGCTCGAGCGGAGCGGCGGCGTACCGGTCGCATACGAGGGCGAAACCTTCGAGCTCGACAACGGCTCTGTGGTGATCGCCGCCATCACATCCTGCACCAACACGTCGAACCCCGACGTGATGGTCGGTGCCGGTCTCGTCGCCCGCAAGGCACTCAATCTCGGTCTGGAACGGAAGCCGTGGGTGAAGTCCTCGCTCGCCCCCGGCAGCCAGGTCGTGACCGAGTACCTGGAGTCCTCGGGCCTGCTCGACGCCCTCGAACAGCTCGGCTTCCACGTCGTCGGCTACGGCTGCACCACTTGCATCGGCAACTCCGGCCCGCTGCCGGCGCCGATATCGGAGGCGATCCAGAGCCACGACCTGGTGGCCGCTTCGGTGTTGTCGGGCAACCGCAACTTCGAGGGCCGGATCCACCCGGACACGAAGGCCAACTATCTCGCCTCTCCTCCCCTGGTCGTCGCCTACGCCCTGGCGGGCACGGTGGACTGGGACCCGATGAACGACCCGATCGGGACCGACAAGGACGGCAACGACGTCTACTTGCGGGACATCTGGCCGACACAATCCGAGATCGCGGCGGTGGTGAGCGAGCACGTCGACGAGAAGAAGTTCCGTGAGCGCTATGCCGACGTGTTCACCGGCTCGGAAGAGTGGCGCCAGATCGAGACGACGGGCTCTGCCCTGTATGACTGGGACCCGGAGTCCACGTACATCCAGGAGCCGCCCTTCTTCACGGGGCTGACGCCCGAGCCTCAGCCGATCCAGCCGATCCATGGGGCGAGGGTGCTCGCCAACCTCGGCGACTCGATAACCACCGACCACATCAGCCCGGCAGGGACCATCGCCGTGGACTCACCCGCTGGTCAGTATCTGATCTCGAAAGGCGTCCAGCCGCCGATGTTCAACTCGTACGGCTCCCGCCGCGGTAACGACCGCGTCATGACCCGGGGCACGTTCGCCAACATCCGGGTCCGCAACAAGCTGGCTCCGGGAACCGAGGGAGGCTGGACGACGAACCTCCTCACCGGCGAGGTGACGTCGATCTACGACGCGGCGATGGCCTACAAGCAGGCCGACGTACCCTTGGTGGTGCTGGCCGGGATCGACTACGGCATGGGCTCTTCCCGCGACTGGGCCGCCAAGGGGACGTTCCTGCGCGGGGTCAAGGCCGTGATCGCCACCTCGTTCGAGAGGATCCACCGCTCGAACCTGGTGATGATGGGTGTGCTGCCGTTGCAGTTCCCCGATGGCGCCAACGCCGACACGCTCGGCCTGGACGGGACCGAGACGTTCGACATCCAGGTCGCCGACGACCTCGCCCCGCGCCAGATCGTCCCCGTCACCGCCACCAAGGCGGACGGGACCAAGGTCGAGTTCGGCGCCATCGCCCGGGTCGACACCCCCATCGAGGTGGAGTATCTCCGCAACGGCGGCATCCTCCACTACGTGCTCCGACGCATGGCGACCACGCCTGAGAGATGACCGATATCGACGCCCGCTCCGGTTCTCCTGAAGCACCGGAGCGGGCTGGGCTCTCGGGCGGGGTCCTGGCGGCGATCTTCATCGCTCTCGTGGCCATCGGAGCCCTGGTGGCTTGGCTTCTCCGCGACGACGGCTCGCATGTCGCCGAAGTGGGTGCGCCCGCGCCCTCCTTCTCGGTGTCGTCATTCGACGGATCGGAGTTCGACCTGTCCGCCCACTTCGCCGAGGACGGTCGCCCCGTGCTCCTGAACCTGTGGGCGTCGTGGTGCGAGCCCTGCAAACGCGAGTTCCCGCTCCTCTCCGACTACGCCGCCTCCCACCCCGAAGTGATGGTGGTCGGGGTCGCAGTCCAGGACCAGGAGGAGGCTGCCCGCGCCTTCGTCGAGGAGATGGACCCGGACTTCACCGTCGCCTACGACGCCGACGACATCGTGCGGGACTCGTATCCCACATTCGGGCTCCCCGCCACGTTTCTCATCGACTCCGACGGAGAGGTGGTCGACATCCTCCTGGCCGAGTTGACTGCCGAACAGCTCGAATCCCTCGTCTTCGAGAACTGATCAGGCTCCGATCACTCCACCGGAGTCGAGCAAGTCGCCTGCCCACTCGAAGACGAAGAAGAGGACGACGAGCACGGCGGCGATCAACACCAGCATCAGGGCTGCCTTGACCGCGGCCGGCCCGGGCAAGGCATTCCAGAGACGCTTCATGCGTCCTGGCCCTCCTCGGCCTGACGAGCCAGCAGTTCGGCGTAGGCGGCGTTGGGGCCGTCGATCAGCTCGGCTTGGACGACCAGCCGCTCGCGCGCCGAGAAGTGGGGGTGGCACGTGGTCAGGGTCAGCCACGCCCCTGACTTCTCTTCGGTTACCCATACGTCATCCGGTTCGACGATGTGGATCTCGCGGACCTCGAACACGTGGGTCCCGACGGCCGTCTCGACTTCGATCCGGTCGCCTATCTCGAGTTGGTCGAGGTCATAGAAGGGTCGGCCGTAGGTGGTGCGATGACCCGACATGACGGCGTTGCCCGGTTGGCCGGGAACGGGGGTCCACGGCATGTGCCCGGGCCCCTTCTTGAGGGTCTCGCGGTCGACTCCCTCGAAGACGACCTCGTCCACTCCGATCGCTTCGATCATGAGCCGGCCGAGAGGCTCGCCTTGCGGGACGGGAGACTCGGGGACGAACGCGGTTCGAACGAAGGTGGGCGGCTCCGGCTCCTCGGGCTCTTCCACCTCTTCGGGAACCGTCACCTCGACGGGCTCGGGTGCGGGGAGCTGGGTGCGACGCGCCTCGAGTTCCGCTTCCAGAGTCGCCATCGCCTCCGCCTGGACGCGGTCGTTCAGGAAGTCGGTGACGTAGAGCTGGTAACCCAGAAACGCCAGCACCAGGCCGGCGCATCCGATCAACGCCCAGCCCGCGCGGCGCAGTATTCGGCGAGTTCCCACGGTATGGGGAAGGCTAACTGCGGTAGGGGGATTTCCTAGGGGTCTAACGACCGAGATCCGACAGGACCAGCGAGGTGGTGGGATGTCAGTCGGGTGGGTCGCGGGTGTCGGCTGGCAGGACGAAACGGATCGACCCGTCTGCCTGCCTCT
>Ga0079224_100009317_pt1 | contig 13376 bp, 13 predicted proteins | sample Stecom2015_FD_80414 | JGI IMG/M metagenome (GOLD analysis project Ga0079224, IMG submission 80414) | Agricultural soil microbial communities from Utah to study Nitrogen management - Steer compost 2015 | ecosystem: Environmental > Terrestrial > Soil > Agricultural land | place: USA: Utah... | reverse complement strand
AGCTTCTTCCGCATTTCCGCGATGGCCTGGGGACCGATCGGTCTGCCCGCATCGGGCTTGGTGGCGGTGGCGTACATCGGCCCTACGCCCAAATAATCGGCGCCCTCCCGGAGGGCCTGTTCCGCTTCATCCACCGTTTCCGCAGAGACGCCCAGCAGGCGGTCAGATCCGATCAGTTTGCGAGCCTCCGGTACCGGCAAATCCTCCTGTCCGATGTGGAGGCCGTCGGCGTCCAGCACCAGGGCCAGATCGGCCCGGTCGTTCACAATGAAGGGGATCTGCCGCTGCCGGCACAGGTTCCGCAATCGCTCGCCCAGGGCGACGGTTTCCCGGAGGGTGAGGGAGGAACCCTTTTCCCGGAATTGAAAAAGGGTGATCCCTCCGTCGATGGCCTGCTCCAGCACTTGGACCGGATCGCGGCCTCGGCAATCCTGACTTCCCATCACCAGGTAGAGGGTATAGCGGAGGGACGCCTTCACGATGGGATTCCCTCCCGCCGATGGGCCCAATGATTGACGGGACCGTGGCCGCCGCCCAACTCCAGGGGGTGGCGGATGGCAGCGGTGATGTAGTCCTTGGCTTTTCGGACCGCTTCGAGGAGCGGACGCCCCTTGGCCAGCTCTGCGGTCAGAGCGGCGGAAAAGGTACAGCCCGTACCGTGGGTGTGACGGGTGTCAAAACGGGGGGCGCTAAGCTCCTCGAAGTTTTCCCCGTCAAAAAAAAGATCGACGGACTGTTCACCCTGGAGGTGCCCCCCCTTGATCACGACGGAGCGCGCTCCCATTTCCACAATCCGCCGGGCGGCTTCCCTGCGCTTCTCCTCCGTATCGGGTGTGATGCCCGTCAACACCTCCGTTTCGGGCAGGTTGGGGGTCACCACTTCCGCGAGGGGAATCAGCAGCCGTTTGAGCGCTTCTCGGGCCTCCTCCTTCAGCAAGGAAGCCCCGCTTTTGGAGATCATCACCGGATCGATGACCAGACGATGAATGCGATGTTCCTTTATACGGGAAGCGATCATCTCCATGATGGGGACACTGGAGATCATTCCGGTTTTGGCGGCGTCGATGCCGATATCCGTCGCCACCGCATCGATCTGCTTTGCGACGGCCTCGGGCGGCAGTTCATAGATTCCGGTCACCTCCTTCGTATTTTGCGCGGTCACGGCCGTCAGGGCGCTCATGCCGAACACGTCCAGCTCTTGAAAGGTTTTGAGATCGGCCTGGATACCCGCTCCCCCACCGCTGTCAGACCCTGCGATGGTCAGCGCCTTTGCAATTGTCATGGGTAACCCTCCTTGATCGACGAGGGGATCCTTCCCCTTCTTCTCTCCCCAATCTTATCCGTCGGCATAAAAAGGTGTCAAGGAAACGGAAAAATGGGCCCTTACGGGGTCAGCTGTCCATCACCGCCATGAACCCTTTTCATAAATTGTAAAGAACGATGATCGGCGAGAGGAGAGATACCGATGAGTCAACCGAATACCAGCTTCTTCGGGCTATTCGGCTGGAAATGGGTTGTGGCGGTCATTATTTTGCTGATCGTGCTGGGCTGTCTCTTTTGGTTCGGCTTTTGGGGCGGATACGGCTACGGCGGATACGGATATGGCGGGTACGACTATTTTTATTAAACCTCCGGCGATGGTCGGAGGTGTATTTTTTTTTGCCCGGTGGAGTGGGAAACGGGGTTGACGGGGCATCTTCGTCTTTGAATGGGCGGATCTGAACCCGGTGCCAGGCCGCGGGCGTTGCAGGGGAAAGCGGTTGATCTCCTCCGGATTCGGGGTAACATAATAAGGAACGAGATCACGGGACTAGAGGAGGAAGGGCTGTGGCAAAAGTTCAGATTCGCATTCGAGACAAGGGGCCTTATTTGGTAACCGGTGATGTGGAGCTGGTGGATGCGGAAGGAAACCGGTATGCGGTGGAAAAATCCTTCGCCCTGTGCCGGTGCGGATTGTCCCAGAAGAAACCCTTCTGCGATGGTTCGCACCGAGGCCGTTTCGATGACGCGCCCCGGGCGAAGGAGGTCCTTTAGGTCGGCGAAGTACCGGGAGCAAATGCAAAAATAAAGCCGGGTGAGGGGAATTTTCGAATCCCGGCCTTTGCCTTCGGATCCCCAAAACGGGATGGTTTCATCTTCTCGGGATGCAGACCGGGTTGGCGGGACCGATTTTCCGCCGGGCGGCTCCTGCGATGGAGTCGAGGCGGAAAATCGCTGTCCCGTCTTTTTGGCGGTCAGGAAGGGGATACGGGGGGAACCGCACGGTCCCGGGGAAGATTTTCATGAAGGGTGGAGATCATTTCTTTGCGGGAAGCAGGTTCGCTGTTTTCCCAGATGATCTCGAACAGCACTCCCAGACCGGGGAGCAATTTTTCTTCTTGTTGCTGCAGGGTGTCGTTCACCATCTCGGTCAATTCCTGTTTCGACATGTGTTGAATGTTATGGATGACAGCTCCGCGTACATCGATGTTCATCAGGGCGTCCCTCCTCTTGGTGACTATTGTGTCCCCTCCCTCATTCTTTATCCGTTGGTCCCCCCGTTGGGCTGTGATATAATGGATCTCATCGAAACCGGGAGGATCGGATCCGATGAGACAGCAGTTTGCCGTGATCGGCGTAGGACGGTTCGGGGGAAGCGTCGCCAGAACGCTGGTTGAGATGGGAAACGAAGTTTTGGTTATCGATCGCGATCCCGAACGGGTGCAGGCCTTCGCCGCCTTGGTCACCCATGCGGTGGAGGCGGACTCCACCGATGAAAAGGCCCTGAAGGCACTGGGCATCCGCAATTTCGACGTGGTGGTCGTCTCCATCGGGGATGATATCCAGTCCAGCATCATGACCACCTTGATCCTGAAGGAGATGGACGTCAAAAAGATCGTGGTGAAGGCCCGAAACGACCTTCACGGGAAGGTGCTCTACAAAATCGGCGCCGACAAGGTGATTTTCCCGGAACGAGACATGGGCGTCCGGGTCGCTCATTCCCTGATATCCCCTAACATCCTGGATTTTATCGAGTTGTCCGAGGACTACAGCATCGTGGAGATCAGTGCGGGACAAAAGTTCAGCGGGAAATCCCTCAAGGAGTTGAATTTTCGCGCCCGCTACGGCTGCAACGTGATCGCGATCCAAAGCGGGGAGCGGATGAATGTGTCCCCGTCGGCCCACGATGTGATTCATGCCGGGGACGTGCTGATGGTGCTCGGACACAACCGGGATCTGAAAAAGCTGGAGGAAGAGGCTTGATTCCTCGTGGATATCCGCTTTTTGAGCTCCAATCAAAATGTACAGTATAAGCGTTGGCGTAAGCTGCACCGCCGGAAGGGGCGGGAGAAATACGGATCCCTACTGGCGGAGGGGCCCCATCTCCTGATGGAAGCGATGGATGCCGGATGGAAGGTGCGGGCCTGCCTGGTGGAAGAGGGCCGGGAGCAGCTGCTGACGGAAATCCCGGGGATCCGTCAGGGCTCCTTTCCGGTGTACCGCCTTCCCGCTCCCTTGTTCCGCAGCCTGATGGATACGGAGACACCCCAGGGGATTGCGGCGGAACTGGAGATTCCCCGGAAGCGGGAGGAGGTTTCATTCCGGGAAAAGGAGACGCTCCTTCTCCTGGATGCGGTGCAGGATCCCGGCAACCTGGGGACGATCCTGCGGACGGCGGAGGCGGCGGGGGCGACGGCCGTCTGGCTCGGACGGGGAACGGTGGATCCCTACAACAGCAAAACCGTCCGGGCGGCGATGGGCTCCCTCTTCCGCATGCCGATTCGACAGGCGGACCTCTCTCGTGCCATCCCGGATCTCCGCCGACAAGGCTTTACAGTGGTCGGGACCCATCCCCGGACGAAGACGCTTCATTTTCAATTGGCGTATCCTTCCCGGACCGCCTTTCTGCTCGGCAATGAAGGGCGGGGAGTCGATTCCGCCCTGGAACGCCTCGTGGACGGGATGGTTTGCATTCCGATGCCCGGCGGCGTCGAGTCCCTCAATGTATCGGTGACTGCGGCGGTGTTGCTGTACGAGCGGCTCCGGCAGAGCTGGGAGGACGGCTAATCGGGTTGCCGCTTCCGGAAAATTTCGCTATACTATATAGCAAATTTTACGGTCCAAGGCGATGAAGGAGAGAAGTAGGCCGTACGTACCTACAGGGAGGAGATGTCGCGACTGAGAGCATCTCCAGGAAAACGGCGGTTCGAAGTTCGCTCCAGAGCTGTCTCCTGAAAGGGGTTCCGAGTAGGGAGTACCGGGTTCGCCCGTTATTGCGAACAGAGGGGAACGGCATGCCGTGGCGGCTTGTCGTTCAAAAAGGGTGGTACCGCGATCTCTCGTCCCTTTGGGCGAGGGATTTTTTTATATCGAGGAAAGGAGTGTCCGGGATGCTTTCGCGCTTAAACGCATTGCGCGAGGAAGCCCAGCGAGCGATTGCTGCTGCGGATCGTTCCGATCAACTGAAGGAGTTGCGCGTTAAATATTTGGGGAAGAAGGGAGCGATTACGTCGATCCTCCGGGGAATGAAGGATGTTCCTCCGGCGGATCGCCCGAAGGTGGGCAGTTTGGCCAATGAAATCCGCGGGGAGCTGGAGCGGCTGATCGCGGAAAAGGAAGAGGAGTTGGCCGAGCGCGCCCTGGAGGAGCGGCTGAAGAAAGAGGCTTTGGATGTGACGCTGCCCGGCGATCCCCGGCCCATGGGGTCGATTCACCCCCTGTCGGCGCTGATCGAGGAGATCGAGGATATCTTCATCGGGATGGGCTTTGAAGTGGCGGAGGGGCCGGAGGTGGAGTGGGACGAGATCAACTTCGAAGCCTTGAATATCGCCAAGGATCACCCGGCCCGGGATATGCAGGACTCCTTCTACATCACGCCCCATATCCTGCTGCGGACCCATACCTCCGGCGTTCAGGTGCGAACCCTGCGCGCCCGGGAGGGACAGGTGCCGGTCCGCATCATCGGGCCCGGGAAGGTATACCGCCGGGATGAGGATGACGCCACCCACTCCCATCAGTTCATGCAGATTGAGGGGCTGGTGGTGGACAGCGGGGTGTCGATGAGTGAATTGAACGGAGTGCTGTTAGCCTTTGCCCGGAAAATGTTCGGAGAAAACCAGCAGGTGCGACTGCGGCCCAGTTATTTTCCCTTCACCGAACCCAGCGCCGAGGTGGACATTTCCTGCATCATTTGCGGCGGTGAAGGTTGCCGGACCTGCAAGGGGACCGGATGGATCGAGATCTTGGGGTCCGGAATGGTGCACCCTCGGGTGTTGGAAATGGCGGGTTACGATTCGGAGAAATACACCGGTTTCGCCTTCGGCATGGGGGTGGAACGGATTGCCATGCTGAAGTATGGGGTGGACGATATCCGTCACTTTTATACCAACGATCTTCGATTCCTTCGACAGTACCAATCGGTTTGAGGGGGATAGACGATGCGCGTATCTTGTGAGTGGTTGAAGGAGATGGTGGATCTTTCGGGCGTTGACGCCGAAGAGCTGGCGGAAACCTTGACCCGGACCGGTGTGGCCGTGGATGCCGTGGAGGATCGAAATCCGGGGGTTTCTCGGGTGGTGGTGGGCCGTGTAAAATCGGTGGAGCCCCATCCCGGTGCGGATAAATTGCGCGTGTGCAGGGTGGATGTGGGTCAGGGAGATCTGCTCCAGATCGTGTGCGGGGCCTCCAACGTGGCGGAAGGGCAATTGGTCCCCGTCGCCCTGGAAGGCGCGGAGCTGCCGGGGGGGATCCGCATCAAGCGAGCGAAGCTCCGCGGCGTCGAATCCCAGGGAATGATCTGTTCGGCGGGGGAGCTGGGCCTGCCGGAGAAGATGCTTCCCAAAGCGCTCACGGAAGGGATTCTCGCCCTGACCGGGGAGGCGGAGGTGGGGCAGGAAATCCGCTCCCTGTTGGGCATGGACGACAAGGTGTTGGAACTGGATCTGACGCCGAACCGCGCCGACTGTTTGAGCATGATCGGAATGGCCTATGAAGCCGGAGCCGTTTTTGACCGGGGCCTTAACCTGCCGAAGCCGAAGGAGCTGCCCGTATCCGGTGAAGCGCTGCCCGTGAGCGTCGCCGTGGAATCTAGGGAAGACTGCCCCGTATACGCGGCTCAGGTCGTCGACGGATTGCGGGTGGGACCCTCTCCCCAGTGGATGCAAAACCGGCTGATCGCGGCGGGAGTGCGGCCCATCAATAATATCGTCGATGTGACCAACTACGTCATGTTGGAGTACGGTCAACCCCTGCACGCCTTTGATTACGACCGGGTTTCGGGCGGGAAAATCCTTGTCCGCCGGGCCCGGCAGGGGGAGCGGTTCGATACGCTGGACGGAGTGACCCGGGAGTGCGATGAGAACACCCTCCTGATCACCGACGGGGACACCCCCCTGGGACTTGCCGGCGTCATGGGCGGAGCCGATTCGGAGGTGAAGGACGGAACCACCCGGGTTCTGATCGAATCGGCCTGCTTTGATCCGGTGCTGATCCGCCGAACCTCGCGCCGGTTGGGACTCCGCTCCGAGGCCAGCAACCGGTTTGAAAAGGGCGTGGACCGGGCCCGGATTGTCCCGGCGCTGATGCGCGCCGTTGAACTCTTGGTGGAAGTGGCCGGGGGTCGGGTGGCATCACCGATCGTCGTGGAAGGAAGCGGCGAAGTCGCGGAGAAGGTGATCCCGGTCCGTCACGAGCGGATTGTCACCCTCCTGGGGGTGGACATCCGGGAAGAAGACGTGATGGACATTTTCCGTCGCCTCCGCTTTCCCGCAGAAAAAGAGGGCGCCGTGTACCGGGTGCAGGTACCGTCGCGCCGTAATGACCTGCACATCGAGGTGGACATCATCGAAGAGGTGGCTCGCCTTTACGGTTACAACCGGATTCCCGCAGCTGCCCTTCACGGTTCCCAGAGCCGCGGCGGCCTGACACGCAAGCAGCGCTTGCACCGAATCATCCGCCACACCCTGCGGCACCTGGGGATGAATGAGGCGGTCACCTACAGCCTGACCTCGCCGCAACTGGAGAAGGGTTTGTCCCTTCATCCCGAGGTCCGGCCGATTGCCCTCAACATGCCCATCAGCGATGAGCGAAGCGTGCTCCGGACCAGCCTGTTGCCCCATCTCATCCAGACGGCCGCTTACAATGTGCACCACCGGCAGGATCGGGTGGCCCTTTTCGAAATCGGCCGGGTCTATTTGGCGAAAACGCAGCCCCTGACGGACCTTCCCGAGGAACGGTGGGAGTTGGCGGGACTGTGGACGGGACCGATGGAACCCATCCATTGGCGGGGACAAAATGCCTCCGATTTTTATCGTGTAAAGGGAGTTCTGGAGTCGCTCTTTAAACGGCTGGGGATTGAAAAGGTGGAGTTCCGCCCCGCTCAGCCGGAGGGATTCCACCCGGGCCGGACGGCGGAGATTCAGATCGATGGGCGGTTTGCAGGGGTCTTGGGTCAAATCCATCCTCGCCTCTCGGAGGAGATGGATCTGAAGGATACCTTTGCCTTTCAGCTGGATCTGGAGATTCTGCTGAATGCAACCCGAAGGGACCTCCGGTTCCGTCCGATTCCGCGCTATCCGGCCTCCCCCCGGGATTTGGCGATTGTGGTCGATGCGTCGGTTCCCGCCGCCGAGGTGGAGATGGTGATCCGCAGGGCCGCCGGTGAATATTTGGAGTCGGTCACCCTGTTCGACGTGTATACCGGTGAACAAGTGGGTAATGAAAAGAAGAGCCTCGCTTACTCCCTCATCTACCGGGCGAAGGACCGAACACTGACCGACGAGGAAGTGGCGAAGTTCCATCAGACCGTCGTCGACGAACTGGAGAGGATTTTCGGGGCCCGGCTGCGCGCCTGAGCGCCGGCAAATGCAGGAAGTACCCCTTCACAGGGCGAAAGAAACATGATACACACCTTCACGCTGTGGAGGAGGCATTCCGATGACCAAAAACAAATTGAGCGTTGAGATTTACGGTCAGCAATACCAGATTGTCGGAAAGGCGAGTCCCGGATATATGCGGGAAGTGGCTTCCCATGTGGACGACAAGATGAGGCAGATCGCCAAGAGCAATCCCCGGCTGGACACGACGCGGCTGGCGGTCCTGTCGGCGGTCAACATCGCCGATGCCTATCTCAAATTGAAGCGGGAATATGACGAGATCCTTCACCTGATCGAAGATGACCAGCCCTAGGAGTGGACGGGATGAACGGCTTGGATTGGTTCCTTCTCCTGCTGATCGCCGGAGGGGTTTTCCGTGGTTATCAGCGAGGCTTGATCCTTCAAGCCTTTTCCCTGTTGGGGGTGATTTTCGCCCTCCTGGTGGCATACCGCTTTGCCGGTGACGTAGCTGGAGTGCTTCAGGAGCGCCTTCCTCTGCTGGAGAAGGTGGAGGCCGGATGGATCGCCCTCCTTCCGATCGAAGGAATCATCTACCGCGCGATCGCTTTCCTGCTCCTGTTTGTGGGGGTCAAAATTCTCGTGTCGATGATTGCCCGGCTTTTGACCCGGCTGTTCGACATCCCCGTCCTCTCCCAGATCAATCGCCTCGGGGGCGTCGCTCTCACCCTGATCCAGGTGTTTTTGATCATCTTCCTCGGTGTTCATCTGGTGAACTTCCTTCCCTGGGAAACGGGACGTGAAGCGATTCAGGAATCCTTCATCGCCCAAAGCGTGTTGAAGCTGACACCGGATTTGACGGAACGGATCAGCGAGTGGCTTAAAACGGGATAGCCAAACCCCATCACATCAAGGATCGGGAAGGGGTGTGCCGCTTCCTCCGCGGCACACCCCTTCGTGACGATTCGCCCCCTCCGGGTTTATTGTGGCGCATACACCCTGAGGGGTTATTTTTTTGCGGCTTTCGGGTGCCGGAGCGTCTGAATTAGGTGATCGGAATATCGGCATAATAACGGATGAACATCAGCGTTAAGAGAGGGTTGAGCCTATGAGGAGACGAATGTGGCTGCTCTGTTGCACCCTGTTGGTTTTGGCAGGAACGATTCTGGGCGGTGTCTCCCTAAGTGCGGACCGGCCGGCTGCCAAGGCGGAAGCAGCGTCCTTCGGAAAGGGAACCCTGAAGAAGGGGGCTCGCGGAGGAGACGTTTACGAGCTTCAGGGTCGTCTGAAATATTTGGGGTTTTATACCGGTAAGATCGACGGAAACTTCGGAGATCGCACCTACCGCGCCGTTCGCCTGTTCCAATATGAATTCGGGATGAAAGTGGACGGAAAGGTGGGGCCGAAAACCAAGCGGAAGCTCTGGGAAGCATCCAAGGACTGGACGCCCGGTGCCGACAACCGCATCTACAAGGTGGGGGATCGCGGAGGGTATGTGTGGGAGCTCCAGCGCCGTCTGCGGTTCCTCGGGTTTTATACCGGGAAGGTGGATGGAGTGTTCCTGTGGCGCACCTACCGCGCTGTCCGCCTTTTCCAATACGAATTCGGCATGAAGGTGGATGGACGGGTGGGGCCGAAGACCAAGCGAATGTTGTGGAAAGCCACACGCAATTGGCGGCCCGGGAAGGAAGGGAAGGCTCAAGGCCAGCAGGCCCAGCCTAAGGCCCGCAAGGCGCCGACGGCAAAGCCGGTTCGTTCAGCACCGGGGATCTCCCAGCAGGATTTCGATCTGCTGGCCCGGGCAATCTATTCCGAGGCCCGGGGAGAGCCATATGTGGGACAGGTGGCCGTGGGGGCGGTGATTCTCAATCGCATCAACAGCGACAAATTCCCCGACACCATATCCGGGGTGATTTTCCAGCCGCAGGCCTTTGAAGCCGTTGCCGACGGACAAATCTGGATCGAACCCGATGAGACGGCCAAAAAGGCGGCGATCGATGCCCTGAACGGTTGGGATCCCTCCGGTGGCGCGCTGTACTACTTCAACCCCGACCGCGCCATCTCCAAATGGATCTGGTCTCGACCGCAGATCAAGCGGATCGGGAAGCACATTTTCACCCAATGAGAACGATCAGCCCGCATCAAAAACCCGCTGGGGATCCGGCGGGTTTTTGGCGTATTGGATTTTCCAAGGTGGGCCTCCCGGAGTCGGCACGTTCTTCTCAAATCGGCGATTCTCCTGCGCTTGGTCGGAGCGGCCTTCCCGGCAGAGAAGATGTCACAGGGTCTGGTCGGGCACCTTTTCACAAAAAAATCTCCCGTTTCCGGGAGATGGTTCAGCTTTTCCTTTCACTGTTTTTCGGGACGACTGGTGATGCGCGCCTTGGTGGGAACCAAAAGGTCGATGATTCCGATCACCAACGCCCCGAGGAGTGCGCCCAGGAGTGTGACTCTGAGCCCCGGCACAAAGAACTGGGTGAGGTAAATTACAGCGGCGCTCACGATAAATCCGACGATACCACGGGCGTAGGGGGATACTTCCCGTCCCATGAACGATTCGATGATCCATCCCAGGATGGCGATAACCACCGCCGCCAACAAAGCGCTCCAAAATCCGGCGATCTGAAATCCGGGTACGATGGCGCTGGTGATCATCAGCACGATGGCCGCCACCACAAAGCGGATAATATGTCGGAGAATCGTCAAGTTCATCCCTCCTTTGGGTTTTAGTGTGGCTGTTTTCCGGACGGTTTATGATGGCGTGGGAGGAAGCCATCCCGACGGGTATCGTGGACAGGGAAGCGGCCCTGGGCTCACTTGCCAATTGCCGGCATACCCATTACACTTAAAGAGTCGCGGGATGCGATTTTGTCGCAACCCTCGGTTGCGTTGAACGGATACATGGTTCCCTGATCATGATGTGGCCGGTGAAGGGAGGAAGGGAATTGACGCCCAAAAGGGATGATCACCACTATTTTCGCCTTCTGGAATACGATACGATCATCGGTATGGTGGCTGAACATGCCGCTTCGACCCCGGGAAGGGAGCGGGTCACTTCCCTTCGCCCCCGCTTTGATTTGGAAGAGGTGCAGCGGGAGTTGTCCGCCACCCTGGAGGGGATGGATCTTTTGCGGTGGAAGGGTGCCGTCTCCCTCGCGGGGGTCCGGGACATCCGCCCTTCCCTTCGGCGCGCCCGCATCGGCGGTGTCCTGGAGGGGGAGGAGCTGATCGCGATCGCCGATACCCTGGCCGCCGGGCGAAAGGTTTGCGGCCAGATTGCGGACATCGAAGAGGAAGAGGCCCCCTTGCCCTACCTGAGGTCCCTGGCGGATCGGTTTGAAGGGATCAAATCCCTTGAGGACGCGATCCGGCGGTGCGTTGATGAACAGGGGGTGGTACTGGATCGGGCGAGTTCCTCCCTCGCCCGGGTTCGGCGATCGATTGAACGGGTCCAGCAGCAGGTGCGCAATGTTTCGGAGCAGATGCTTCGCAATCCCCACTATCAAAAGATGATCCAGGAGCCGATCATTACCGTGCGAAATGATCGGTATGTGATCCCGGTGAAGCAGGAATACCGGGGAGCCTTCGGGGGGATTGTCCACGACCAATCGGCATCGGGAGCCACCCTGTTCATCGAGCCGGAAGCGGTGGTTCAACTGAACAACCGCCTTCGGGAGCTGCATTTGGAAGAAGAACGGGAAGTGGAGCGCATCCTGAAGGAGCTCTCCGCCCGGGTGGGAGATGCGGTCGATGCCCTGACGATCAATATCGAAGTGCTGGCCGAGATCGACCTGATTTTGGCCAAGGCTCGATTTGGCCGGCAAATTCGCGGAGTGGTTCCTGTCATCGACCGGGACGTTTCCATCCGCCTGAAGCGGGCCCGCCATCCGCTGATCCCTTCGGATGAGGTGGTGCCGATCGATGTGGAGCTGGGAGATCCCCATCGGGTGATGGTGATCACCGGTCCCAACACCGGGGGAAAAACCGTTTCCCTGAAGACGGTCGGCCTCCTGGCGTTGATGGCCCACACCGGATTGCCGATTCCCGCGGAAGAAGGAAGCCGATTCCCGCTATTGAGCGGTGTCTTCGCTGACATCGGCGATGAACAGAGCATTGAACAAAGCTTGAGCACCTTTTCCAGCCACTTGACCCACATTATCCGGATCCTGAAGGCGGTGGATGGACGGAGCCTCGTATTGTTGGACGAGTTGGGAGCGGGGACCGACCCTTCGGAGGGAGCCGCCCTGGCCGTCGGCATTTTGGACTATCTCCTGGAGCGGGGATGTCTGGTGGTGGCCACCACCCATTTCAGCGAACTGAAGGTATTCGCCCATGCTCGCCCCGGGGTGATTAACGCCAGCGTCGAGTTCGACGTGGACACCCTGCGTCCCACCTACCGTTTGCTGGTGGGGATTCCCGGAAAGAGCAACGCCTTCGCCATCGCTGATCGGCTGGGATTGCCCCCGGAAATTATTGACCGGGCCAAGGCACAGCTTTCCGACGACGAAAACCGGCTGGAGGAGATGATCGCTGCCCTGACCGCTGATCGGCGGGCGGCGGAGGAGGAAAGAAAGCAGGCGGAGCAGTTGAGAAGGGAAGCCGAGTCCCTCCATGCGGACCTGAAGAAAAAGATGGAGGATTGGGAGGAGGCGAAGGGGCGTCTCCTCGAGTCGGCGCGGCGGGAAGCGCGATCGGTGGTCCATCGGGCGGAACGGGAAGCGGAAGCGCTCCTCCGCCAGCTGCGTGAGTGGGCCCGAAGGCGGCCGGATCAACTGAAGGAACATCAGTTGATTGAGGCGAAAAAGCGGTTGGAGGATGTCGTTCCCGAAATGACGCTGCCCACCCGTTCCCCGGAAACAGGGGATCCGAAACGGCCGCTGAAGGTCGGGGATCAGGTGCTGGTCCGGACGCTGAATCAGAAGGGGGAAATTTTGGAGGATCTCGGAGCCGGGGAATACCAGGTGCAGGTCGGCAGCCTCAAAATGAAGGTCGGTCGGAACGATTTGGTGTGGGTCCAATCCGGGGAACCGGTTCGGGAGCCATCGCCGAAAAAGGCCACCTCCGTCCGGCGCACTTCGGAGGATGTCCGGCCGGAATTGGATCTGCGGGGAAAAATGGTGGAGGAAGCCATTTTTGCGATCGACAAGTATTTGGATCGGGCGATTTTGGCCGGTTACCGGGAAGTGTATTTGATCCACGGCAAAGGGACCGGCGCCCTCCGGGCCGGAGTTCAGCAGTTTTTGCGGAACCATCCGCGGGTGAAGAGGTACCGGCTGGGAGGGCACGGGGAAGGCGGTTCCGGCGTCACCGTCGTCGAGCTCTAGGAACCCAGGAACAATACGGCTTTGAGGTGGACTGGAAATGGATCATTTGCCCAAGATTCTCGGATCGATTGCCCTGCTTTTTTTTCTGATCGGCCTCATCTGGTTTTTCCACAATGCGATGTGATCGGACGGACGCCAGTCGAGGAGCCGCCGGTTCCGCTTTCCCGAAGCGGGCCCGGCGGCTTCGTCCTTTTTTAAAAGGAGATCAGTTATTTTAAGAATGATCCGTTAATAAGATGGT
>Ga0079224_100009316_pt1 | contig 13377 bp, 10 predicted proteins | sample Stecom2015_FD_80414 | JGI IMG/M metagenome (GOLD analysis project Ga0079224, IMG submission 80414) | Agricultural soil microbial communities from Utah to study Nitrogen management - Steer compost 2015 | ecosystem: Environmental > Terrestrial > Soil > Agricultural land | place: USA: Utah... | reverse complement strand
TGGCCACCAGCCCGGAGTCTCGATCGACGCCCAGCGTCAATTGCGTCAAATCGTTGGAACCGATGGAGAAGCCGTCGAAGTATTCGAGAAACTGCTCCGCGAGGATCGCATTCGACGGCAACTCGCACATCATCACGATACGCAGCCCGTTCTCGCCTCGGCGCAAGCCGTGACGGGCGAGCAGGTCGATCACGCCGCGCGCCTCGTCGAGCGTGCGGACAAAGGGCACCATGATCTCGACGTTGGTCAGACCCAGCGTGTCGCGCACTTTGCGCAGCGCCTCGCACTCCATGGCGAAGCACTCGGCGAAGGACGGATCGAGATAACGGCAGGCGCCACGGAACCCGAGCATCGGGTTTTCCTCCTCCGGCTCGTAGCGACTGCCGCCGACGAGCTTGCGGTACTCGTTCGATTTGAAATCCGACAGACGCACGATGACCGGTTTCGGCCAGAACGCAGCGGCGATGGTGCTGACCCCTTCGGTCAGCTTTTCGACGAAGAAGGCGCGCGGCGTGGCGTAGCCGCGAGCAGCCTCTTCCACCGAGCGTTTCAATTCCGCAGGCAGATTCGGATATTCCAGCGCGGCCTTGGGATGCACAGCGATCATGTTGTTGATCACGAATTCCAGACGCGCCAATCCCACGCCGGCATTGGGCACGCCGGCCAGATCGAAAGCCAGTCGCGGATTGCCGACGTTCATGCTGATCTTGACCGGAATGGCCGGCAGATCGCTCAACGACTGCTCGGTCCGCTCGACGGCCAGGATGCCCTCGTACACATGCCCGGTATCGCCTTCGGCGCACGACACCGTCACCTGCTGGCCGTCGTGCAATCGCTCGGTGGCGTCACCGCACCCCACGACCGCCGGAATGCCGAGTTCGCGTGCAATGATGGCGGCGTGACAAGTCCGGCCGCCGCGATTGGTCACGATCGCCGATGCGCGCTTCATCACCGGCTCCCAGTTCGGATCGGTCATGTCGGTGACGAGCACATCGCCTGGCAGCACACGCGCCATTTCCGTCGCGTCGCTCACCAGCCGCACCGGTCCTGCGCCGACCTTGCCGCCGATCGCCCGGCCGCTCACCAGCACGGTGGAACGTGCCTTGAGGCGATAACGCTCCTGCACGCCATGGCGCGCCTGCGATTTCACCGTCTCCGGCCGGGCCTGCAGGATGTACAGGCGGCCATCGAGCCCGTCCTTGCCCCATTCGATGTCCATGGGCCGGCCGTAATGCCGTTCGATGGTCATCGCATAACGCGCGAGTTCCAGCACCTCTTCATCGGTGACGCAGAAACGATGCCGATCCGCCGCGGGCACGTCGACCGTTTCGACCGCGCGCTCCGCCTCCGCCCGCTCGCCGAAGATCATTTTGACCATCTTGGATCCCAGGGCGCGGCGCAGGATGGCGGGCCGACCCGCTTCCAGCATCGGCTTGTGCACATAGAACTCGTCGGGATTGACCGCGCCCTGTACGACCGTTTCGCCCAGTCCCCATGCGCCGGTGATGAACACCACGTCGGGGAAGCCCGACTCGGTATCCAGCGTGAACATCACGCCGCTTGCCGCCAGATCGCTGCGCACCATGCGCTGCACGCCGGCCGACAGCGCTACCGACTCGTGGCCGAAGCCCTTGTGGACGCGATAGGAAATGGCGCGATCGTTGTAGAGCGAGGCGTAAACATGCTTGATCGCCTGGATGACTGCCGGCAAACCCTGCACATTGAGAAAGGTCTCCTGCTGGCCGGCGAAGGAAGCGTCCGGCAAGTCCTCGGCGGTGGCGCTCGAACGCACGGCCACGGGAAACTCTCCCTCAGCCATCAATGCCTGATATGCCGCCGTGATGTCCGCTTCCAGACGGGCGGGCAGCGGCGCATCGATGATCCATTCCCGGATTTCCGCGCCGCAACGCGCCAGCGCGGTGACGTCCTCGGGATCGAGTGCCTTGAGGCGCGCGTTGATTCGTTCGCTGAGACCGGCGTCGCGCAGGAAATCGCGATAGGCCGTTGCCGTGGTGGCAAAGCCGCCCGGCACGCGTATTCCCGATTGAGCAAGCTGGCCGATCATTTCGCCAAGCGAGGCGTTTTTGCCGCCCACCCGCTCGACGTCCGTCATTCGCAGGTTTTCGAAACCCACCACATAAGCGTCCGTCATGATGCCTCCGGTTGCCGCGTGCCGAAGAAGTGGCTATTTTAGCCGGGCCCATCCCTCAATCACGAAACATGCCTGCGCGCACCGTTTTTTTCGTTTCGGACGGCACCGGCATCACTGCCGAAGCGCTGGGGCGCAGTCTGTTGACACAGTTCGAGGGCATGCAGTTCGTGCAGCAGGTGCTCCCCTTCGTCGACACTGTAGAGAAGGCGGAAGAATGCCTGCAACGCTTCGAGGCGGCACGAAAGGCATCCGCCGCACGTCCCATCGTCTTCACCACCCTGCTCGACGAAGAATTGCGCGCCATCATCCGCCGGGCCGACGCACTGGTTTTCGATTTTTTCGAGAATTTTCTCGCGCCGCTGGAGGCGGAACTCGGCGTGCGCTCGTCGCATCGGGTCGGCCGCTCACACGGCATGGCCGACGACCCCGAATACCAGGCACGCATCGAGGCGGTGAACTTCGCCCTCTCCTATGACGACGGCCAGAATCCGCGGGGGCTGCCCGGGGCGGATGTCATCCTGGTCGGCGTCTCCCGCTGCGGCAAGACGCCGACCTGCCTTTACATGGCACTGCAACTTGGCATCAAGGCGGCGAACTATCCACTGGTACCGGAGGATTTCGAGCGGGGCGCACTCCCGGCCGCACTCGAGCCGCATCTGGACCGGCTGTACGGCCTGACCATCGCGCCGGCCCGTCTTACCGTCATTCGCCAGGAGCGCCGGCCCGGCAGCACTTACGCCGATCCGGAAAACTGCCGCTATGAAGTGACGGAAGCGGAGCGTCTGATGCGCCGCTACGGCCTGCGCTGGCTCGATTCGACCGCGCGCTCCATCGAGGAAATCGCCATCCACATCCTGCAGGACGCCAAACTGGCGCGCCGCGTCTACTAGCGCCCCGCCCGCAGTCAGGCGTTCAGCGTCTGCCGGACCTGCTCGTACAGGCACACCGCCGCTGCCGCAGCCACATTGAGCGACTCGGTACCGCCGGGCATGGGGATGCGGATGCGCGTCGTGGCGCAGGCGGCCAGGTCGGGTGTCACGCCGGCACCTTCGCTGCCGAAAACCCAGGTCACCGGGCCGCGCAGATCGAGTTCATAAAGGCTGCGTTCGGCCTGCAGATCGGTCACGATCACCTCCCCCTCGAACGCCTGCGCAAATTCGACCAGCGGCGCGGATTCGTAAAGCTTCAGGCCGAAATGCGCGCCCATGCCCGCGCGCAGCACCTTGGCCGACCAGACGAAGGCGCAGCCCTTGGACAACAGCACATTGCGCACCCCGGCGGCCGCAGCCGTACGCAGGACGGAGCCGACGTTCCCCGCATCCTGGATGCCCTCCAACAGAAGGCAGGTCTCGTCCGATGGCGGCCCTTGCTCGTGGACCGGCGTAGCGATCAGCGCCACGATGCCGCTGGGGGTGACGACCGCCGCGATGTTCTGAAACAGGCGATCGGTCAGCACCACCTTGCTGACCGCCGGCGTCGTTTCGAAAAGCCGCGCGATCTCTGCGCGCTGCAGACCGCTTTCGCTCGCAATCAAAGACTCGACGCGCCCGCCGCTTGCGCCATAGGCTTCGATGAGATGCGGGCCGTCGAGCAAGGCCTGCCGACGCGCGCGACGCTCCTTGGCGGAGTTGCTCAGCTTCAGCAGCGACTTGAACAGCGGATTGTCGCGCGACTGTATCCGTTTGACCGACATCGCCTAGAACAGCTCGACCTGCTCGGGTTCGCCATCCGTCATGAGACGGATCGGCGCAAAGCTGCGCCGATGCAGTTCGCAGGGACCGTGGCGCCGCAGCGATTCGAGATGCTCGGGCGTGGCGTAGCCCTTGTGCTGCGCGAAACCGTAATGCGGGTAGCGCTCGTGCCATTGCTGCATCTCTGCGTCGCGCGCCGTCTTGGCAAGGATCGACGCCGCGCCGATGCAGCGCACCTTGGCATCGCCGCCGACAATGGCGCGCACCGGATAAGTCAGCTTGGGACAGCGGTTGCCGTCGACCAGCACTTCCGCCGGCGCAACGCCCAACGCCTGCACGGCACGCTGCATCGCGAGCATGGTCGCCCAGTAGATGTTCAAACGATCGATTTCTTCCACCGTGGCAAATGCGACGGACCAGGCCAGCGCCCGCACCTTGATGCGCGCGGCAAGGCTTTCGCGATCGCGTGCGCTCAGTTGTTTGGAATCGTCGATGCCGCGAATGCGTCGCGCCGGATCGAGGATGACGGCCGCCGCATAGACCGGTCCCGCGAGCGGACCGCGGCCGGCCTCGTCCACGCCGCAGACGAGCGGACGCGCCGTGCTCATGCTGCCCCTCCCGCCAACGAGCGTTCGATCAACGGTGCAAGCGCCTCGGCGGAGCGCTCCGCCGCGCCCCGCTTCATCACCGCGTGTACGGCAGCAAAGCGTTCGCGGATCGCCAACAGGACGCGCTTGTCCTCATAGAGGTTCAGCGCCGCCTGCGCCAGGTTTTCCGGCGTCACATCATCCTGCAGGAATTCAGGCACGACCCGGTCGTCGCACAGGATATTGGGCAGCCCCACATGCTTGACGCGGATGATGCGCTTGGCGATGGCAAAACTCATCGGCGACATCCGATAGGCGATGATCATCGGACAGCGCAGCAGCGCCGCTTCGAGCGTGACGGTGCCGCTGGCGGCAATGGCCAGATCGCTCGCCGCCAGCGCTTCCTGCGCATGGCCGAACATCATGCGCACCGGCAGGTCGTGTTCGCCATGCTGGTACAACGCCTGCTCGAACAACTCGTAGGTTTCGCGGGTTGCACACGGCACGAGAAACTGCACATTGCCGAGGCGCTGCCGGATCAGTTTGGCCGCGCCGATGAAAGGCTCGGCGTGATTCATCACCTCCTGCTGGCGGCTGCCGGGCAGCAAGGTGATTACCGTGCTCTTGGCCGGCAGGCGCAGATATTCCAGCAGCGCCCCGCGATCGATGGTGTCCGGAATCTCATCGGCCAGCGGATGACCGACAAAGCTCACGGGTACGCCGGCATCCTGGTAGATCGCCTCCTCGAAAGGCAGGAGGACCAGCATATGCGAAACGGCTTCGCGGATCGTTTTGATACGCCCCTTGCGCCAGGCCCAAACGGTTGGGCTGACGAGATGGGCCGTGGTCACGCCGCGTTTGCGCAGTCGCTTGGCGAGACCGAGATTGAAATCGGGCGAATCGATGCCCAGGAACAGATGCGGCCGGCTCGCCGCAATGCGGCGCACCAGTTCGCGCCGGATGGCCATCAGGCCGCGCAGATGCTTGAGCACTTCGACCAGGCCGTGCACCGCGAGACGCTCCTGCGGAAACCAGGAATCGAAACCCTTGCCGATCATTTTCGGCCCGCCGATGCCGTAGAACTCGGCATGGGGATAGCGCGCCTTCAACGCCGCGATCACGCGGCTGCCGAGCAGATCGCCCGAAGCCTCTCCGGCGACCATCGCAATGCGAACCGGGGCGCCGTTCATCGCAGCCTCAGCGCAGGATGCCGCGCTTGGCCTGCCGTAGGAACTCGACCAGGATTTCCAGTTCCGGCCGCTCCTCCTGCTGCTGCGCCAACGTCTCGATGGCTTCGGCCAGCGTGAGGTTGTTGCGATAAAGGGTTTTGTACGCCCGGCGCAGCGCGGTGATGCCTTCGTTGCTGAAGCCGCGGCGTCTCAATCCTTCCGTATTCATGCCGAAAGGCTTGGCGGGATTGCCGGAGGCCATCACATAAGGCGGCAGATCCTGAAACAGGATCGTGCCGCCGCCGGTAATGGCGTGAGCGCCGATTTTGACGAACTGGTGCACGCCGGTCATGCCGCCGAGGATCGCCCAATCGCCGATATGACAATGTCCGGCGACTTGCGCGTTGCTCGCGAAAATCGTGTTGTTGCCGATCTGGCAATCGTGCGCGATGTGCACATAGCCCATGATCCAGTTGTCGTCACCGAGACGGGTAACGCCTGCGTCCTGCACCGTGCCGGCGTTGATGGTGCAGTATTCGCGGATGGTGTTGCGATCACCGATTTCCACGCGCGTGGGCTCGCCGGCGTATTTCTTGTCCTGCGGCTCGCCGCCCAGCGAACAGAAGGGAAAAATACGGTTGTCGCGGCCGATGCGCATATGACCGTCGAGCACCACATGCGAGCCGATCCAGGTGTTGTCCCCGATTTCGACGTATTCGCCGACGATGCTGTACGGCCCGATGCTGACATTGGCGCCGAGCTTGGCGCCGGGATGAACGATGGCGGTGGGATGAATCATGGCTGTGCGAGAGTGGCAATGAGTTGAAAACGATACGCAGCCGTGCTCAGCCCTCCCGCATGGTGCACATCATCTTCGCCTCTGCCGCCACCTTGCCGTCCACCGTCGCTTCGGCAGCGAACTTCCATACGTTCTTGATGGTGCGCTCGATGCGCGCCGTAAATTTGAGCTGATCGCCGGGCGTCACCGGGCTCTTGAACCGCGCCTCGTCGATGCCCAGGAAATAGACCAGCGAATCGTCGCTGGGCAGGCGGTTGGCCGTCTTGAAGGCCAGGATTGCCGCCGCCTGCGCCATGGCCTCGATGATCAGCACGCCGGGCATGATGGGCAGCTTGGGGAAATGCCCCGGGAAAAACGGCTCGTTGAACGTGACGTTCTTGATCGCGACGATACGTTCGCCGGGCACGCACTCCAGCACGCGATCCACCAGCAGGAACGGATAGCGGTGCGGCAGGTACTGTTGGATTTCGTTGATGTCCATGGTGCTCATTCTTTGTTCTCCGTGCCCGACATGCCCCGCTCGATGCGGCGCACGCGATCGTTCAGCTTGTCCAGCCCGCGCAACAGCGCGACCGTGCGGCGCCATTCGCGTCCCGGCGTGGCGGGAATGACGCTCAGATACATGCCCGGCTCCTCGATGGAGCGCGTGACCCAGGTGCCGCCGGAGACGATTACCCGGTCGGCGATGTGCAGATGGCCGCCGATCATCGCCGCGCCGCCGATCAGGCAATGCTTGCCGATGGTTGTGCTGCCCGCGATGCCGGCGCAACCGGCAACGGCGGTATGGGCGCCGATGCGGCAGTTATGGCCGATCTGAATCTGATTGTCGAGTTTGACGCCCTCTTCGATCACCGTGTCGTCCAGTGCGCCGCGATCGATGGTGGTGTTGGCGCCGATCTCCACATCGTCGCCGATGACGACGCGACCGATCTGCGGAATCTTCAGCCAGCGTCCCGCGTCCTGCGCATAGCCGAAGCCGTCCGCGCCCAGCACGACGCCGGAATGGATGATGACGCGGCGGCCGATTACGCAATCGTCGTAGAGCGTCACGCGCGCATGCAGCCGGCTGCCTTGGCCGATGGTGCAGCGCGGGCCGACGACGCAATGCGCGTCGAGCGCAACGTCGGGGCCGACGACGGCATCCGCCCCGATGACGCAACCGGCGCCGACGGCTGCCGACGGATCGATGCTTGCGGACGCATCGACAATCGCGGTGGGATGCACGCCCGGTTCGATCGCCGGCTCGGGATTGAGCAGCAGCGAAACACGAGCGAAATACAGATAGGGGTCGTCGCAGACGATGCGCGGCCGCGTCGTCGCGTCGCGCTCCGCGGCGCTGACGATCACGGCGCCGGCCTGGGTCGCGAGCAACTCGTCGCGATACTTGCCCTGCGTGAAGAAGCTGATGTGGTCGGGGCCGGCGCTACGCAGGGTCGCCACTTGCGAGATGCGCGTCTCGGCATCGCCGATCACCTCGCCCCCGAGACGGGCGACGAGGTCCGCCAGCCGCACGGTCCGCGCTTGCATGAGTTTCCTTACTTGGCGCCCTTGCCGTCGTCGAGCGACTTGATCACCTTGTCCGTGATATCGATGCGCGGGCTGGCGTATACGGCTTCCTGGAAAATGATGTCGAACTTCTCGGATTCGGCAATCTGCTTCACCGCGCGGTTGGCACGCTCGAGCACGCCGGCAAGCTCTTCGTTGCGGCGCTGATTGAGGTCTTCGCGGAACTCGCGCTGCTTGCGCTGGAACTCGCGGCTCGCCTCGGCCAGTTCGCGTTCGCGACGGCTGCGCTCGCTCTCCTGCATGGTCATGGCATTGCGCTCCAGCGCCTCCTGCAGCTTCTTCACTTCCTCGGCCATGCGCTGGAGTTCCTGATCGCGCTTGGTGAACTCCGCTTCGATGCGCTTCTGGGCGCGCTGTGCCGGTACGGCGTCCCGCAGGATGCGATCCAGGTTCACGAAACCGATCTTGCCCTCCTGGGCGAACGTCGGCACGGCCAGCGCCATCAGCGGCAACAATGCGAGCCAACGGAATTTCATTAAGGTCATGTCTGATTTCCTGTGGTTTGTGCGGCGGTCAGAACGCCTGTCCGAACATGAACTGGAACTTCTGCGTGTCGTCCCCATCCTCGTCGTTGAGCGGCATGGCCAGGATGAGCTGCAGTGGGCCGAATGGCGAATTCCAGGACACAAAGCCGCCCGTAGAATACCGCAACTTCAAGTCGCTCAAGGTATTGCCCGAGCCGGTATCCCAAACCTGGCCTGCGTCGAAGAACACGCCCATGCGCACCGAACGGTCCTGTTGCATGCCGGGCATGGGGAACAACAGCTCGGCATTACCGACGGCCTTGCGCGAGCCACCCAGCACGCCGTCGCGGTCGCGCGGGCCCAGCGACCCCTGCTCGAAACCGCGCACGGAGTTCGGACCGCCCCCGAAGAAAGCCTTGAAGAACGGCAGTTCGCCGCCGCCGTAGCCATCCGCATAGCCGACCTCGCCCTTGAGGCGCAGGGTGAGATCGCGCGACAGCGGCACATACCAGCTCAACTCATAGTTGAGCTTGTAGTACTTCAAATCGACGCCCGGCAGGCCGGTCTCGAGATAGGCGCGCTGATAGGTGCCCGTCGTCGTCCAGAAGGCGCTGTCGCGCCGATCGCGGGTCCAGCCGACCGTGCCCAGCAGACCGAGGGTCTTGTCGCCCTGTGAATCGACGAAGTCCTTGAAGCGGTCCGGACTGTCGTCGAACAGCTCGATCTCGGTCTGTTCGATCGCCAGGCCGAAGTTGATCCGGTCGAATTCCGTGACGGGCACACCCACACGCAAGCCGGCGCCCAGCGTATCGGTGGCGTAGCGGCCGAAACTCAAGCGGCGGCGCGGATCGTAGCGGCGGCTGTAAAGATCGAAGCCTCCGCTCACGCCGTCGACGGTCAGATAGGGGTTGGTGAACGACAGCCCGATGTTACGGTTGATCTTGCTGGTGTTCATCATGATCTGCAGCGCGTTGCCCGTGCCGAACAGGTTCTGCTGCGACACCGAGCCCTGCAGCACCAGGCCGTCCGCGCTGGAGAAGCCGGCGCCGAACATCAGCGCGCCGGTGGGTTTTTCGGTCACGCTGTAGGTGACGTCCACCTGATCGGTGGTGCCGGCCACGGGCTGCGTGTCGACGGCCACCTCCGAGAAGAAATCGAGTCGGTCGATGCGCTGCCGCGACAACTGCAGTTTCTCGCCGTCGTAGTACGCGCCTTCGAGCTGCCGCAGTTCGCGCCGCACGACTTCGTCGCGCGTCTTCGTGTTACCGACCACGTCGATGCGTCGCACGTACACGCGCCGGCCGGGGTCGACCATGATGTTGAACGCGACGGTGCGCTTTTCCTTGTCCACGTCCGGCACCGCGTTGGCGTTGGCGAAGGCATAGCCTTCGTTGCCCAGACGGTCGGTGATGGCCTTGGTCGAGTCCGTCAGCTTCTGCCGCGAGAACGCCTCGCCCGGCTTGATCTGGATGAGCTTGCGCAGTTCCTCTTCGGGCACGATGGTGTTGCCCGACAGGGTGACGTCCGTGACGGTGTACTTCTCGCCCTCGACGATGTTGACGGTGATGTAGATGTCGCGCTTGTCCGGCGTGATCGATACCTGCGTCGATTCGATGTTGAAGTCGAGATAGCCGCGATCCAGATAGAAGGAGCGCAGCGTCTCCAGGTCGGCGGACAGCTTCTGGCGCGAATACTGGTCGTTCTTGGTGTACCAGGTGAACCAGCCGGGCGTGCGCAGCACGAACAGGTCGAGCAGCGTTTCCTCGGTGTAGGTCTGGTTGCCGACAATGTTGATGCGCGCGATTTTGGCGACGTCGCCCTCGTCCACGGCGAAGTTGATCGCCACGCGGTTGCGATCGAGCGGCGTCACCGTGGTCTGGATGGTCACGCCGTAGCGGCCGCGGGTCAGGTACTGACGCTTGATCTCCTGTTCGGCCTTGTCGATCGTGGCCTTATCGAAGATGCGGCCTTCGGCGACATTGTTCTCGCGCAAAGCCAGCTTCACATCCTCGGCGGGAAATTCCTTCATGCCGCTGAAGTCGATCTGCGCAATCGCCGGCCGCTCCTCCACGGCGACGACCAGGATGTTCCCTTCGACTTCGATGCGCACGTCCTTGAAGAAACCGGTGCCGAACAGCGCGCGGATCGCTTCGGTCGCCTTATCCTGGGTCATCGTTTCGCCGACGCGTATGGGCAGGTAACTGAATACCGTACCGGCTTCGATCCGCTGTATCCCCTCCACCCGGATATCGCGAACGACGAAGGGATCGAATGCGTGCGCAGCATGCGCGAACAGGGCACCGATCAGTGCCGCAGCGAGCTTCTTTTTCATGTTGAGGCGGTGTTCCTCGTCAGCCGGTGAGCAGCCGGCTTATATCGTTATAAAAGGCAAACACCATGAGTGCGAGCAGTACGGCGAGGCCGGCGCGCTGGCCTATTTCCATAATCCGCTCGGAGACCGGACTGCCTTTCAAAATTTCGGCCGTATAGTACATCAGGTGTCCCCCATCGAGCATCGGGATCGGCAGCAGATTCAGCACGCCGAGGCTGACGCTGATGAGCGCCAGAAAGGCCAGATAGGGAGCCAGGCCCAATTGGGCGGATTGGCCGGCGTAATCGGCGATCGTCACCGGGCCGGAAAGGTTGCGCCACGACACCTCCCCCATCACCATCTTGCCGAGCATGCGCAGCGAGAAAATCGACACGTCCCAGGTCTTTTGCGTCGCGCGCACCAGCGCCTCGCCGAGGCCGTAGCGAATATCGACGAAGTATTCCTGCATGCGCGCCTCGTCGATCCGCGGTCCGACGCCCAGCCGGCCGTAACGCGCGTCGCCTTCGCCCACCGCTTCGGGCGTGGCATCGAGTTGCAGGCGCAGATCGCCGCGCATCACGGTCAGCGTAAGCTGCCGCGCCGGCGCCGCGCGCACGCGCTCGACCAGCATCTCCCAATGCGCAACAGGCTCGCCGTCGATGGCGACGATGTGATCGTCCTGCTGCAGACCTGCCCGCTCGGCGGCACTGCCGGGCGCGACTTGACCGACCACCGCTTCGATTTCCGGCCGGTGCGGACGCAGGCCGATCTGCATCAGCAGATCCCCGCCGCTCTGGTCTGCCGTGACGGTGGAGAGATCCAGCACGCGGCGCTCGAGGCTCCGCCCGGCCGTCAACACTTCAAGGGTGCCGGGCGCCCGGTCGATGGCGTGTTCGAGCAGCAGCCAGCGCACATCCTGCCAGCTGCGAACCGGTACACCGTTGACCGTGCGGATGAGATCGCCATCGCGCACGCCGGCTGCCTCGGCGAGCGAATGCGCCGACGGCGTGCCGGCGATCGGCTTGAGTTCCTGCACGCCGCCGACGTATAGCGTGGCGTATAGCGCAATGGCGAGCAGGAAATTCGCCGCCGGCCCGGCCACTACGATGGCGATGCGCTTCCAGACGTTCTGCCGGTTGAAGGCACGCGGCAAGTCGGCCGCCGGCACCTCGCCTTCGCGCTCGTCGAGCATCTTCACGTAGCCGCCCAGCGGGATGGGCGCCAATGCCCATTCGGTCTGATCGCGACCCAGCCTGCGGATGTAGAACGGCGTGCCGAAGCCGACCGAAAAGCGCAGCACTTTCACGCCGCACCAACGTGCCACCAGATAGTGGCCGAACTCGTGCACGACGACGAGGAGGCCCAGCGCGAGGATGAAGGAGAGGACCGTGTACAGCAGCGTCATGCGGTTTTCGCCAGCGAGCGGCCGCGCACCAGCGCAGACGCTTCGAGTCGCGCGCGACGGTCGGCCTCGGTGACGTCCTCGAGCGATTCGATGCGCTGCGCGGGCAGCCGTTCGAGCGTCGCCTCGATCACTTCGGTAATGCGCGGGAAGGAAAGTTCGGCATTGAGGAAGGCTTCCACCGCCACTTCGTTGGCAGCGTTGAAGACCGCGGGCGCCGAACCGCCGGCTGTCAGTACGTCATAGGCCAGGGCCAAAGCGCGGAAACGCTGAAAATCCGGCTGCTCGAAATTCAGTGTGCCGATCTTGGCAAGATCGAGAAAACCCACGCCCGCATCGACGCGCTCCGGATACGCCAGCGCCTGGGCGATGGGGGTGCGCATGTCGGGGTGGCCCAACTGCGCGATCACCGATCCGTCGGCATATTCGACCATTGAGTGCACCACGCTCTGCGGATGGATGACGACTTCGATCTGCTGCGCGGGCGCGCCGAACAGCCAATGCGCTTCCACCACTTCCAGCGCCTTGTTCATCATGGTGGCCGAATCGACCGAAATCTTGCGCCCCATGCTCCATACCGGATGGGCACAGGCCTGATCCGGCGTGATCTGCGTCAGTTCCGCCAACGGGCGCGTACGGAACGGACCGCCGCTGCCGGTCAGCAGGATGCGACGCACGCCGCAATCGGTCAGTCTGCCGGAGGCCAATGCCGGCAGGCACTGGAAGATTGCGTTGTGCTCGCTGTCGATGGGCAACAGCGTCGCGCCGCCCGCACGCACTGCAGCCATGAAGATCGGGCCCGCCATCACCAGCGCTTCCTTGTTGGCAAGCAGGATCTTCTTCCCGGCCGAGGCCGCAGCAATGGTGGGTTTGAGACCGGCCGCACCGACGATGGCCGCCATGACGCTATCCACATCCGGATGCGTCACGGCCTCGACCAGCCCCTGTTCGCCGCTCAGCACCGCAATGTCGATGCCGTCCGCCTCGAAACGGGCGCTCAGCGCGCGGGCGCCCGCGGCGTCCGCCACCACGGCCACGGCGGGCCGATGCACGCGACACGCCTCATACAGCGCATCGATATTGCGATGCGCTGTGAGCGCATGAATCCTGAAGCGATCGGGGTGTCGGGCAACCACGTCGAGCGTGCTTCGGCCGATCGAGCCGGTCGCACCGAGTACCGCAATGCGCTGGACAACCGTCATAGCGAAACCACCAACGCCGCGAGCGGCAATACCG
>Ga0079224_100009315_pt1 | contig 13377 bp, 13 predicted proteins | sample Stecom2015_FD_80414 | JGI IMG/M metagenome (GOLD analysis project Ga0079224, IMG submission 80414) | Agricultural soil microbial communities from Utah to study Nitrogen management - Steer compost 2015 | ecosystem: Environmental > Terrestrial > Soil > Agricultural land | place: USA: Utah... | reverse complement strand
GTCTTTCATGATCAGAAACCTGTGTGAATTGGTTTAAGTTTACAGGAAAAATAAATGACAAGTGTGAAAAGAGTCTCAATTGTTTACATCAAATATTAAACAATTTAATTGATTAAGCTGAGTCATAAGTACCATTATTTAACAACAAATAACTGCTTAAAACCATGAATAACCAAATTCAGCCAGCCTAAAATCAATAAACTACCACCGATAGGTGTAATCCATGAAAAACCGGTTTTCCCCATAAAAACCAATATATACAAACCACCACAAAACAACAATATACCCACACTCACAGCAATAGCGGCAGCCCGTATCCAAAATCCTTGCTGCCATTGACTGCTAATCCATACCAGTAACAAGGCATGGATAAGTTGATATACATAAGCATTTTGAAATAACAAATAATTACGGCTACCAGCATCCAGTCCCAAGGCATGCTGTCCAAGCGCACCTAACACCACCGCACTCAGACCGAAAAACCCAGCTAGAATCAAATACCCAATGGCAAGTGGTTTCATTTAACTATTACCAGTCAAGTTAATTGGTACAACTTCCGCTGCAGCTTCCGGTACGGCCATCTCTTCAACTGGTTTCAACAATTGCTCTTTAGTCACTGATAAGGCTTTTATCTTATAATCCGGAAGGCTAAACTGCCAGTCTTTAAAACGATTCGGTTGCTGTGTATCCGTTACCGTTAACACTTTTTTATCGGCTGCTTGATAGATAGTAAGTAGTACTTGGCTACCGTTCATTAAACCATATTCTAATTGGTTAAAATAACTTGACTCACCGACAGATAAGGGTTCGGCTTGCACAATGCTAAACATAGACAAACTCGCTGCTAATTGTTCGACTTTGTCATTATCTAAAAGCGTCTCAGGTTCATTTTCAATGAACCATTGACCGGTTTCCTTGTTTTTCATTAAGTGCATGGCTAAATCACCTTTGTCTGATAACCTGATGACTGCCACTTCACTTTTATCATAATCAAATAAAATTCGCAGTTGCCAATCACTGTTACTCGATTTTAATTCATTAAGATTAGTGGCCAGCCAACTTTGCGGTTGATCATAATATCGCACAAAACGGCTGCTCATTACCGCCGTATTTTTACCTAATATCAGATCCGCCAACACTTCATCGCCACTAAATAATCGTACACGCATGTCATCATCAGTAAGTTGCAGTGCTGGAAAGTGTTTTGAATCTGCGGTTTTCATTTCAATTAACTCCGCATTCTTTAATGCCTGAACCCACTCAAATAAAGTGTCCATTCGGGCATAAAACAGGTCATTAAGAATCCACCCTTTGGGTGTTTTTTGGATATCTTGTGATTCACCTTTATTAGTAATTAGAAGTCGATCTATATCAGCTATCAGCGATTTGCCGGAATTTAGTTGGGGCAGTAAAGCTTGCTGATCATAGCTTCTTGAACCGCCTTGATAAATATAATAAACCAACCCAGAGGTTAAAATAAGTAAACCAATCAGTATTTTATTTGTTTTTGTCATAACCTTGCCCTTTGCGCCGAACTCGAAACCATGATATTAAGACCACCAGCAACGTAATTAAAACCGGAATTAAGACAATGTTAATTAACTTAATGCGGTTCCCTAATTCTTCAATATCTTTATTTAAGTTGCGTTTAACTTCCCGCAAACTTTTACGAACAGCCAGTTTACGCTGTTTAAATTTTTCAATTTCTTGCTGTTGTTCCGCACTAATAATTAATTGATTTTCTTGACCTTTAACCTGTTGTAACTCATTTAATTTAATCTCAGTTTCACGCAGTTGCTGTCGTAACTGGTTTTCTGTGTCACGGTACCTTTTTTCACTATCTCGTTGAATAGCCAGTACTTTGTTAAATGGTCTATTAGACGTGCCACGGGCACGAACCTGAATTAGATTTTCACTACCGGTCAAATGATCCATAACATTATTTATAAAATTACCGTTATCTGCAAAAGGTGAAAACACGTTACGGCCGAAGAAATTTTGTGCTTGTACCCACAAGCGATCATAAAGCATATCCACATCGGCAACGACTACAATTCTTGGACGGGCTTGCTTCATAATTACCTCTTCACCGGATTGATTGGATATACCATTGGGAAATGCCGTATTAATAGCGGAATCTATGCGCCCGGCAATGACATAGGTATTATTATCTGCCTGGTAATTTTGAAACAACATGGTTGGGTTTAGAAGCATACTAAACGGGTCTACCGAGGTAACCATAGAATCTTTGTTAGTTGTTATCAACGGTGTTAATTGGGCCTTATCGGCAACAAAATATCCTGCTAAGGCAGTATTTATTTGTGATAAATCAAGATTAACTATGTCATCGCTTAAATTGTTGTTATTCCAAGCATTAATGCCCAGGTGTCTTAAAGTCTGACCTTGCGGAGACTGGATTGATAAAGCCGCATGGTTATCAAGCACCACTTTAGTTGGATCATATTGAATACCCCATGCTGCAAATAATAACGCAAAATCAGATGAACGATCGGCTTGAATTTGCGCCATTGGGTTTTCAGGATCTGCCGATACTTCTTGAGACTGATTAAGAGGATCTACGAATACCAGTAAACGCCCACCTCCCATGACAAACTGGTCAATAGCGAACAACGTTTCCTCTGTTAATTGCTGAGGATGAATCACAACCAATAAATCCAATTCACCAAAATCCAATGAGTTGCCGGAAATTAACTTTACTTGGTACATTTCTTGAAGTTGGGAAAAAATAATCTGACCACGCTTCGATGTCTCATTAACCATTTGATTGGGTTTTGTAATCATTGGCAGTTCAGTTAAAACCCCAACAGTCGGCTTATTCGGATTGTTTAAATTATAAATCAGTTCAGCTAAATCATATTCCAAATAAGATTCTCGTTCAGGCTGTAAGAAGGTTAATATCTCAATATCATCCAAAGCATTGGTGGCTGCAATTCCAAAAAACACATTTTCACCCCCCTCACCGACCGGTAATGCCTGTAACCCGTATTGAGATGCACGATCTTCTTCTTCAGAAAATGATATCGGATCTATGTAGCTGATTTTTAACTTATGTCCGCTGTATCTGGCCAGTTCCTCTAAAAAGTCTTTCACCCGTTGATGATAGGTCTTTAGCATCGGCAAATCATGGGCCGCTTGTTCTGAAAAAAACAATCGGATATGAACCTGTTCATCAATATTCTGGATAATGTTTTTGGTGCCTTGGCTTAAAGTAAATAAATTATTCTCGGTCAAATCAATACGTAACCGCGAGAACAGACCACTTTGACTGATAATGATTGAAGACAGTAAAAACAAAATGGCTAATAACAACAATTGAAATCGTTGGCTGGATTGTTTCATAATCAATCTCCCTTTTTCATATCAACAACCAAGGCGGTGGCGTACAGCCATATCACAATAGTTAAAGCAAAATAACTGACATCACCTAAATCCAAAACACCTTTGGTTATAGACGCGTAATGACTTAGAAAACTGGTACTGGAAATAACATCCACCATGAATTGTGGCAAGAACAATTTAAAAAAGTTTAGTACCATTGGAAAACCAGACAGTAAAAACACAAAACAAATCACCACCGTTAATATAAAAGCAATAACTTGGTTTTTTGTGGCTGCTGATAAACAACTTCCGATAGCTAAGAAACTACCGGCCAACAAAAAAGAACCGAGATAGCTGGCAATGATTAAACCATTATCGGGATTACCTAAGTAGTTTATGGAAATAACGATTGGGAATGTTAAAAGCAATGCCAGTCCAACAAATAACCAGGCCGCTAAAAACTTACCAATGACCCAAGCCATTTTCTTTACCGGCAAAGTCATTAATAACTCGATATTGCCACGGTTTCTTTCTTCAGACCAAATCCGCATTGAGACTGCCGGCACCAGAAACAAATATAGCCACGGATGATAATTAAAAAATGGTAATAAATCCGCTTGGCCACGCTCGAATAAGCCACCAAAATAAAAGGCAAAAATGCCACTCATAACTAAAAATATAACAATAAATACGTAGGCGATGGGGGTTGCAAAGTAGCTATATAATTCACGTTTAACAATGGCAGATATGTGTTTCATCGGTTAACCTCGCGATGGCCACCAGTTTGGGTGATGTTACGAAAGACTTCATCTAAGCGCCCGGCTTCCATCTTTAAACTACTGACCTGAATTCCTTGTTGTCTTAAAAAATGACTGACTTCATCAAAAATAAACAAACCTTGCGTTGGGTACACCGTTGTTTCTTTTAACCGGGCATTATAGGTAACATCACGAACACAATCCAACCTTCTGATATTATTGAACAATGTGGTATCCAAATCGGCCACAAAACTAACTGCATGATGGTAACGGGACATGCTTTCAAGTTCCGTCGGGGTATTATCTGCAACGATATGACCATTGGCAATGATGATCGCCCGATCACATACTGCATGAACCTCCTCAAGTATATGGGTAGATAAAATGATGGTTTTATTTTTTGACATGGTAGTAATAAGTTCACGTACTTGATGCTTTTGATTGGGATCTAAACCATCAGTGGGTTCGTCCATAACCAAAACCTCTGGGTCGTGTATTATTGCTTGTGCCAGGCCAACTCGGCGTTTGAAACCTTTTGATAAGGTGTCAATTTTTTGATAATAAACTTGGCTTAAATTAAGTCTTGTTACCACAGAATCAACAGCGCTTTGTTGTTGAGCGGCATCAATATTCCTCATTTTAGCAATAAAATGCAAAAACGGCCCTACCTGCATCTCGTGATAGCTGGGTGCACCTTCAGGCAGATAGCCAATTTTATTTTTAACTGCAATGGGGTCTGTGGCTAAATTAATTCCACTTACTTTTACAACCCCAGATGTAGGGGTCAAAAAACCAGTAATCATTTTCATGGTTGTGGATTTGCCGGCACCATTGGGCCCCAAAAAACCCAACACTTGGCCTTGATGTGCGGTAAAAGAAAGATCATCAACGGCCTTTAATGAACCAAAGTGTTTACTTAAATTTAAACATTCAATCATTTTTATTTGGCGTATTTAATACAAAATGGATTTTGATTTTGTGTCCTAACGTAAAAAAAATCAAGACGGGGGTTCCAATTTTTTCAAGGAGGTTGTAACTTATCACTTTTGCTTTTGAGTCACGTGCCAATTAATGGACAATATATTATCACAATTACCCGCAGACATTTTGGATGCTGAAGCCCATCAACTGCACGAATTTGTCGAAGATTTAACGTTGGTACATATCCCTGGAAAAATAGAGCGGCCTTTGTTTATTTCAATTTTACAACATGGTAACGAAATCACAGGATGGCAGGCAATTAGATACTATCTAAAACAGAATTTACCCAATTTACCAAGAAGTATCTACTTGCTATTTGGCAACATCTCAGCCGCTAAGCACAATATTCGACAGTTAGAAAATCATGTAGATTTTAACCGCTGCTGGCCGAGTTTACGCGCCAACCATCACCCCATTGCCGTTAAAATCGCTAAAATCACCGAATTTATTAAAAATAAAAAGCCCTTTGCCAGTGTCGATATTCATAACAACACCGGCAGAAATCCGCATTATTCAGGCATTAACGCCATTAATAAAGAGCACATTAATTTGGCCTCTTTATTTTCAGAAACCATAATTCATATAACAAGCCCAGATGGCATTCAATCCGGTGCGTTTGCTGAATTTTGTCCTGCCATCACCATTGAATGTGGCATGAGCGGTACTGCCGATGGCATTGAGCAAACCATTACATTTTTAGAAAATTTAACTCGATTATCTGATTTAAACCAATTACCCGGAATTGCCGAACGACAACAGGTAATGAATATTTTTGCAGTGGTTAAAGTGTGCAAAGACATCAGTCTGGGAGTTAAAGGTCAAACTACTAAACCGGTTGATTTTGAAATACCGGCTGATTTGGACTATCATAACTTTCATTTACTCGAGGCAGGCACTGTCATAGGAACCTTGGCCGACGCCCATACAGTCATGCCATTACAGGTTACAGACCAGCTAGGCCATGACATCACCGATAGGTATTTTCGCATTGACTCACAACAAGTGATTGTCCATAAACCGGTGGTACCGGCAATGATTACCTTAAGTACAGCGGCCATTCGCTTAGACTGCCTATGCTACTTAATACGGCCACTCACATTTAACAGCTAAACATTCCATTAATATAAACCTTAAAACATTATGAAATTAAATCAAGTTAAAGCAGTAATCTCCGGCGGTGCTTCCGGTTTAGGATTGGCATGCGCTCAACACATTATCGATAATGGAGGCCGTGTCACTTTACTAGACATCAATGAAGAAGTTGGACAAGCTCAGAAACTACAACTAAGTAAAGACCGGGCCTACTTTATCGCTGCAGATGTCAGTAACGAAAAATCCATTGAAAAAGCCATCCAACAAGCCGAAAACAACATGGATGGTTTAAATGTGGTCATTAACTGTGCCGGTGTTTTAGCTGCCGGTCGGGTTTTGGGTCGAGAAGCTCCTATGGCTTTGGACTACTTTAATAAAGCCATTCAAGTTAATTTAGTGGGCAGCTTTAACGTCGCTAAAGCTGCCGCTAATCTGATGCAAAATAATGCCCCCGACAATGACCAACAACGTGGTGTTATTATTAATACCGCCTCTGTGGCTGCATTCGAAGGCCAGATTGGACAAGCAGCTTATGCCGCATCGAAAGGTGGCATTGTCGGCATGACACTGCCTATGGCTCGGGAGTTTACCCGAATTGGCGTGCGAGTCATGACCATCGCACCGGGCGTGTTTCTAACACCTATGGTGGCCGGTATGCCCGATGAAATTAAAGCGGCTTTAGGTGCGTCCGTACCCTTTCCTAAACGCTTGGGATTACCATCTGAATTCGCTCAAACAGCGGCACATATCATTGAAAACAGCTATTTAAACGGAACCGTTATTCGCTTAGATGGCGCCATCCGTTTACAACCGAAATAAAAAGCGTCAAGGGTAATCATTGTGATGGCTTACTGAATATGTAAGCCATCAACAAGATTATAATTATGGCTACAGACATGACAACGATTTGGTCTGTCCCCCTGTACCAAATAAAGCCCAAGCTACTTAACATCATCAGCGATGCCAACCATTTAGCCGTTAATGGAATCGCTCGATGCTGTTGCCAGCCTTTTAGAACCGGTCCTAATTTAGGGTGATTAATTAACCATAATTCTAATTTAGGCGAACATTTTCCGGCGGCCCATAACGCCACTATTAAAAACGGGGTGGTCGGTAATAAGGGAACTACAATTCCAATCAAGCCCAATGCCAGAGCAGCTAAAGCCAGTAACCAGTACAGCCATTTATGGCCTTTAAAACCCGTCATAAGTTATTGTCCGTAAGAAATAAGCCGTGGTTCGCTACCGTGGAAAAATCCAAATTATGCCCAAATCATCAGCATGATGGTAATCATTCAATAGGTTCGCTATTATATATAAAAACTTCTTCCATGTATTTTTACAGTGACCAAACAAACACAAAAAAACAATTCGATAAAAGCCCAAGATGTGTTTTTCCCGGCAGCTTGTTTGGCCGCCATCGTGTTATCGACGTTATCGCAAACTGCTCGAATGGGAATTACCCCATGGGCCATATCCCTTACCGGCATCGGCCATGCTCACGAACTGCTTTTTGGTTTTGTATTGGCGCTGATAAGTGGTTACACCTTAGGTAAAATAGCTCGAGGAAAACTCGTTATGATGCTGCTGTTATGGTTATTAGCGAGAATAAGTTATTTAATGATACCCGGATCGGTGGTCGCGGCGATACTTAATATCGGTTTTGCCTTGTGGGTCGTTTGGCACATCGCCCCACGTTTTTTTGTGGCTAAAAAATGGCGCAACCGCATGATTGCACCGTTATTAGTTGCTATTTTTTGCTTCCCATTGGGTTGGTTTTTAGTCCGACAATTTAATTCATCAATTAGTCCGCAAGCCATTATTCAAAGTTTACTTATCTTGCTTATTATGCTGATGACTTTTATCGCCGGACGTATGTTAGCACCCGCTTTAGCCGGTGCTATGCAATTACAAGGTTATGAATTAAAAGCCCGCGTGCAACCAAGAATTGAAGCCGGACTACTGATTTTACCGCCACTGGCTTCCATTTTTGTATATCACACTAAAACCCAACTCTTAGCGGCCAGCTTATTACTTCTAATGGCAATCTTAATAGTTATTCGTATGATCAGATGGCAGTTTTGGCGCTGTCCACATCGCAGTGATTTAATGACTCTTATTGTGGGTTATAATTGGCTACTTGTGGGGATTTTGTTTCTAGCTTACAGTTTGGCTTTTAAAGGCTATCATCAAGGTCCGATTCACTTGATAACCATGGGTGCCATCGGCACCCTATCCAGCATTGTTATACTTAAATACAGTCTTCCCAAACGACATCATCCGGCGATAGTTTTCTATTCTTCGGCAACCCTTTTGGTGTTCGCAGTTGCTTCCCGCTTGTGGGCAGATGGTAGTGCTAATCGTGATCTTTTTTTATTGTTGGCGGTGGTTTTCTGGTCCAGCAATTACTTATTGGTTCTGAGTCAGTGGCTTCGTACCCTAACCCAAAATAAATCTAAAAGCAGTTAACAATCCCTTATTTCTTTAGCGTAATCTCGGTATCGCTGATATTGATTTTCCGGGCCTTAAATAATTTACCTAAGGCTTTTTTATAACTACCTTTACTGACATGCCATTTAGCTTGAATATCAGCCGGTTTGCTTTTATCAGTAAGCGTTGAAACACCTTCATTAGCAATCAAATCTTGATAAATCTGTTCTGCCAAATCACCCAGCTGTTCCTTATTTGGTAAATGAAGTGCTAAATTTATTTTTCCGTCCGTATTAATGGACTTAATATAAGCGGTACGCTTCTGACCTATGCTAATGGGCTCATAAGCATCACTGTGATGTAATAATCCGAGATATTCATTATTGATAATGGCCTTATAGCCCAAATCACTACGCCCCCAGAACATAACCTCAACCGTTTCGCCACCTTTGAATGGGCCGTTATTTTCCTCTAAGAACTTATGGATTCGGGTACTGGCGGTGATACGACGACTGGCTTTATCCAAATAGACATATACCATCTGCTTATTACCCGGCTGTAAGCGCCTTCGTTGCTCACCATAAGGTAACAATAAATCCTTTGGCAGCCCCCAATCCAAAAATGCGCCCACAGGATTAACTTCCTGAACTTTTAAAAAGGCACATTCGCCCACTTGTACCAGTGGTTTGTCAGAAGTTACAACAATCTGTCCATCCGCTAAATAAACAAAAACCTCAAGCGATTGTCCAATTGTTAGATCTGCAGGTACTTGTTTTTGTGGCAGGAAAACTGTGGTGCCATCGGCATGAACCAAATCCACACCTGTGGTTTGAATGTCTTTAACCTGAAAGGTATTAAAACGGCCAATCTTAAGCATGTTTTTTCTCAAATTTTCTCATGAAATCAATCAAGGCTTCAATACCAGCTAAGGGTACTGCGTTATAGATACTGGCACGCATACCACCAATGGCTTTATGGCCTTTCAGTGCTTTTAACCCAGCGGCACTACTTTCGGCTAAAAATGCCTCATTAAGATTGTTGTCATTTAACCAAAAAGGGACATTGACCTCGGAACGAATAGCCTCCTCAACTCGGTTATTATAAAAATCACTGTTATCAATAAAATCATAAAGCATACCGGCCTTTTCCCGGTTGGCTGCTTGCATCGCTTCGATGCCCCCCTGTTGTTTATACCATTTCAAAACTAAACTCATAACGTACCAAACAAAAGTAGGCGGTGTATTATAAGCGGAGTGATGGTCGAAATAAGTTTGATAATCCATTAATGTTGGCAATTGCTGTTGATGTTGACCGATTAAGTCTTTACGAATAATTACTAAGGTTAAGCCAGCGATACCTAAGTTTTTTTGGGCACTGGCATATATCATGGCATAATCATTTACATCAATCACCCGAGTCATGATGTCTGAAGTCATATCACAGCATAACGGAACACCTTGGCTATCTGGCAGCTGATGCCACTGAATACCCTCCAAAGTCTCATTACTGGTGTAATGAAAATAGTCGGCATCGGTCGGTAACGATTGTGGTTCGTAGTGTCCTAAATTGTGCTGTGGTTGATACGGTTTTGCAGGTGGTACAGTAGTGGTATGAACCCGGCAGAATTTTTCTGCTTCCTGGTAAGCCAACGACCCCCAATAGCCATTAACATGGTAGATAGTGGTTTGATCAGGTGCCGACAAATTCATCGGCAGCATTGCGTATTGCAGGCGCGCTCCTCCAGCGATGAGTAAAGTCGCATAATCATCACTAATGTTTAACAAATCACGTAACAACGCTTCATTTTCAATCATCAAGGTTTTAAATTCAGGGCTGCGATGAGAAACTTCCATCACCGAGGTACCGGTATTTTGCCAATTATCAAGCTCCGCTTTAATTTGTTGTTTGACCGCCGCGGGCAGAGAAGCCGGGCCGGCTGAAAAATTATAAATAGGCATCATAAACAGTGGTGATTTCCAACTAAAGCATGAATTGTAGCGTTTTTAATACAAATTCCAAGCATTAACCACCATCAGATGTCATTGCCTGTTTGGAATGCAGTTATTTTCAGGTAAAATGGAGACTTTTTTCACTGCAGCTAAACATGGTTTCACACAAACGCGATATCCGTCGTAAACAATCTACTATGTTGTTGCAAATCAGCAAATCCATTGCTGAAGCCGGCACCCCTTCGCATCGTTTAGAGAACTACATGCAGGTGGTACTGGAAAAATTTGGTCTCTCCGGTAGTTTTTTAGCCTTACCGACAGCTATTATTGCCAGCTTTGGTGAAGGAGATAACCAGCGCTCTTTTGTCGTTAAAGTTAGATCAGGCGAAATTAATTTAGGTACTTTACAACGTATCAACGACGTTATAACCGACCTAGAAAATAACCTGATCAATATTGACACTGCTTTACACACCATTAAACATATTGACGAACTTGAATCTGATTTCCCTCACTGGCTTTATGTCCTTGCCTATGGCATCGTGGGGGCTGGTTTTTCCACCTTATTCTCAGGTGGCTGGGCCGATGTATTGGCCTCTTTTTGTCTCGGTATAATCACTGGGTTCATCAATGAAACCGGTAAAAAACACTACTACTTATCCCAAGTTATTGTGCCCTTATCTGCGACCGTGGTGGGCTTCTTAGCCATAGTAATTAACCATTATAGTGGTGGCATAAATTATGTATTGGTGGCTCTTTCGGGCTTAATTGTTCTGATACCCGGTTTAGGTATTACCGTTGCCATGCGTGAATTATCAACCAATCATTTGGTTTCCGGTAGTGGTCGGATGGCCGGTGCTGTTACCGTTTTATTTCTATTATCCTTTGGATTGGCTTTAGGCTATATGATTGGCCAAGGACTTTTCGGTGAAGAGGAAATCGTCAAACTCACCCCCACGCCCGAATGGTTCCGTTATTTAGCCATTATGGTTACCTCGTTAGCGTTCGCGGTCATTTTTAAAGCTCGGATGTCTGATATATTTTGGATTTTCCTGTCCATTGCACTGGCTTATGCCGGTTCTCAAATATTTAAGATTTGGTTAGAACAACCCTTTGTTTCATTGGTCACCGCCATGCTGATTTCCGTGGCTGGCAATCTATACTCCAGAGCCAGCATGAACCCTGCTTCATTAATGCAGATACCCGGTATCATTCTGCTAGTGCCGGGCAGTATGGGCTTTAGTTCCCTCACTGCCATGTATACCCACGACACCATCACCGGTGTCCAGGCCGCCTTCAGCGCCGCCTTGATTGCTGTTGCCATCTCCGTTGGCCTACTAGCCGGTAACTTATTCGTGCCACCAAAGAAGGATTTGTAGTGGTATAGAACCTGGTTCTAGTAAAATTATCCTCTATCCGGTCAAATGTCTCTTTCGATTAATTAACGAATAGACTGATAACCACCTGGCAAACCATTGGCTGAAAAAACACATTGCCATAATTGGTTTTCCCGGGCGCGAAATGAACCGGCACAAGATAATAAGTAATAACACCATTGGCGGTAGAAAACCTCATCATAATTGTGTTTAATCACATCCCAACTGTTGTTAAAGTTTTCATACCAAGCCATTAAGGTGGTGTCGTAATCGACCCCAAAATTATGCCAGTCTTCCAGTATCAATATACCTTCAGAATCTGTGCTGATTTGTTGCGCCGAAGGTATCATGGAATTGGGAAAAATATACTTGGCTATCCATGGATCGGTTTGGGTAACTGATTGATTCCCGCCAATGCAATGCAATAGAAATAAACCATCATGGTTAAGATTTCTTTTAACCACTTGAAAATAGTCATGGTAATTTTTATAGCCGACATGTTCAAACATACCAACAGAGAAGATGCGATCAAATTTTTCATTCAAACTACGATAATCTTGTAAACGAATTTCGACGGGTAAGTCTTGACAGGTTTGTTGTGCTAATTTTTGTTGCTCTTTAGAAACGGTCAGACCCACCACTTCCACACCATAACGCTCAGCGGCAAAACGTACTGCACCGCCCCAACCACAACCGATGTCCAAAACCCGCATACCCGGTTGTAGCCCGAGTTTTTTACAAATCAAATCGAGTTTATCTTCTTGTGCCTGATCCAGATTATCTGCCGATTGCCAATAGCCACAACTGTAAATCATGCGCTTATCCAGCATCTGCTCAAACAACTCATTGCCGATGTCGTAATGCTTCTCGGCGATTTCATAGGCTCTGGATGGTTTTTGTAAGTTAATTATTTTGGATTTAAGCACCGCCATTAAACCACTAAACGTTTTAACTTGCTCATCCAAATCGGCACTCAGGATTTTAAAGAAAAATTGATCTAATTGAGGACAATCCCACCAGGATTCCATATAAGATTCCCCCAACCCCAAAGAACCTTGCGCCATGACCCGCGCATAAAAATCATCATTATGAACCTGAATATCCCAGGGCCGACTACCATTAATTTCAACATCTGCCGACTGCAATAACTGTTCAACGGTTTTTTGAATCTTAGATTTATTCATAACATTGCTCTGATACCTAAATAACAAATCAATACACGGATAATATTCATCATTCATTATACAAGACGCCAGATTAATTTTAAACATCATTGCCAGCTATGGTATATACGGTATATACTTAAGCCATGTTTTTAACCGAATTATGCCAATCCTTAGAAAAACATCAGGTTCGCTATGCCCTGGTCGGCGGCTACGCTGTGGCTTTACATGGGGCTGTTCGTGGTACCGTGGACATTGATTTTGTGATTGATTGGGAATTAGAACAGCTT